>Ga0208297_1000411_pt1 | contig 91175 bp, 121 predicted proteins | sample LMS_cellobiose_e_FD_187367 | JGI IMG/M metagenome (GOLD analysis project Ga0208297, IMG submission 187367) | Rumen-fistulated moose microbial communities from Alaska, USA - LMS_cellobiose_enrichment (SPAdes) (version 2) | ecosystem: Host-associated > Mammals > Digestive system > Stomach > Rumen... | reverse complement strand
CGCCCTGACTCCCGCGGCCTTCTCGCCCGAGGCCCGCGCGGCGACCTTTATCGGATCCGACGAGGGGAACTACAAGACGACGCTGTTCGAGTGCTCGTGCCCGGACTTTAAGAAGCGCGGCCTCCCTTGCAAGCACATGTACTGGCTCGCGCAGCAGCTCGATCTCGATGACTGCCGCCCGGACGCGGCGGACCTGTGAGCGCAAAAAAAGCGCCCGCCGGCGGCGAGGCCATGCGGGCGTACATTTACGGGAGATACTCGTCCCACTCTCAGAAGGACACGAGCATTGAGCAGCAGTTCGCGGAGATCCGCGAGTTCTGCGTCCGGTCCGGGATCCGGATCGTCGGCGAGTATGCTGACCGCCATCTGACCGGGACGAACGACCGGCGGCCGGAGTTCCAGCGGCTCATGAAGGACGCGGCGAAGGGCCACGTGCAGCTCGTGGTCTGCTGGAAGGTGGACCGCTTCGCCCGGAACAGATACGACTCGGCCATGTATAAAGCGCGGCTGAAGAAGTACGGCGTCCGGGTGATCTATGCGAAGGAGTCCATCCCGGAGGGCCCGGAGGGGATCCTGCTTGAGAGCGTCCTCGAAGGCTCCGCCGAGTACTACTCCGCGAACTTGGCCCAGAACATAAAGCGAGGGATGCACGCGAACGCGCTCGAGTGTAAAGTCAACAACGGCCGCTTGCCGCTCGGCCTCTGTAAAGGTCCGGACGGCCGGTATGCGATCGAGCCGGCCGGGGCCGCGATTGTCCGGGAGATCTTCGCCATGTATATCGACGGCATGAGCCCGACGGAGATCTGTGCAGACCTGAACGCCCGGGGCCTGAGGACGTCCCGCGGCGTCCCGTATAACAAGAACTCGCTCCGGACGATCCTCCGGAACGAGAGGTACGTCGGGGTCTATAAGTACGCCGACGTCAGGATCGAGGGCGGGATCCCCGCCATCATTACGAGGGAGACGTTCGATATGGCTCAGGAGATCATCGCGAAGAACGCGAAGGCGCCGGCCGCGTCGTGGTCCCACGTCGACTATCTTCTGACCGGTCGCCTGTTCTGCGGTAAATGTGGGAGCGCGATGGTCGGAGAGTCAGGGACCTCGAAAACAGGGGCGAAGCATAACTACTACACCTGCGTCGGCCGGAAGCGCCGCCGGGACTGTGAGAAGAAGCCGGTGAAGAAGGACTGGATCGAGGAGCTCGTCGTCCGGGAGACTGTGCAGCGGGTCCTCGTCGACTCTGTGATCGAGAGGATCGCCGACGCCGTCGTGGATCTGCAGCGTGCTGAGGCTGAGGCCGGAGAGGGTCCCCTCCTGCAGAAGCAGCTCGGCGACGTCGAGCGCTCCATCCGGAACGTCATGACCGCGATCGAGCAAGGGATCATCACGGAGACGACGAAGGCGAGGCTCGAGGAGCTCGAGGAGCAGCGCCGGCAGCTTCAGGACCAGATCGAGCGGATTCGCTTCGAGACGCCGGCCCTCTCGAAGGAGCAGGTGATCTACTGGCTCGAGAGGTTCCGGGGCGGTGACGTCACGGATCCGGCGTTTCAATGGAAGGTGATCGAGAACTTCGTGAACGCCGTCTATCTGTACGACGACCGGATCCGGATCGTCTACAATTACACGAAGAACGGAGCGGAGACGGTCGACCTGCCATTCGTCGAAGGCCTCGCGGAGGCCTCCGGCGAGGTGTTCGACTTTGGTGCATCTTGCTCCACCAAAGTTGACTAAAACGAACACCAAGGTCACCCTTTTTATGAGTGGCGGCGTGTTCGTTTTAGTTTGTCCGTTGGACAAGACATAATAAAGCAGAGAGACTATTACCTTGATTTCGAGGTAATAGTCTCTCTTTATTTTTAATAACGAATTACGTTATTTTCTACCAAACTCCTGCGGGTATCTACAATAATCGGTAGAATTTACCGTAAAGGAGCAAAAGGCTATGATAAGGATTTTACTGTCCCGCAAGCTTGGCGAGCTGCGTTGGACGCAGGCCGATCTCGCCCGCGCCACCGGCATAAGAGCATCGACAATCAACGACATGTACCACGAGATTGCCGAGCGAATCAACCTTGAACACCTCGACTTAATTTGTGAAGCTCTCGACTGTGAGCCGACAGACATCATTGTTCGAGTGCCTAACGGGGATGTTCAAACAAAAAACCGTGCTGGCACGGATAAGCAAAAGAGATAGGCTCCCTAAAGCCCCGGGCGGTCGTGCCGCCCGGGGCTTGCTCTACACTCGGTTGTCTAAACTGTTGGACAAGCAACGATGCTTCCTGGGATTAGATTTCTGTACCGTCAGGGAAGCGAAATTTACAAATGAACTCGCAGCCGAGCGCAGCCGCAATATTCTCCAATTCTGCAGCTGTAAACTTACCCGTCTTAATGCGCTGGCCGAGTGCCTGCGAGGAAGTTCCAAGCCTCCGCGCCAATTCAGCCTCTTTAATTTGGGCATATGTTTCAGCCATTTTAATCTTCATTGTGATGTTCACAATGGTTCACCTCCTTCATATAGCAAATATAAACGATTATTTTTCAAAAGTCAATAAAAAATTGAAAAATCAAGAAAAAACTTGAAGAAAAGTATTGACAAATGAAAGGTTTTCGTTTATAATAATAGACAGAAAGGAGGTAAGAGACCGATGGCGAAACAAAAGAAAAGCGGCGACCACGACAAGACGCTCGCAAAGCTGGTCATGATCACCGCAATCCTCAATCTCATCAAGTCGGTTATCGATATAATCGAAAAACTGCTTGAGTAGAGGCGGGGGGAGGGAAACCTCCCCCCACCAAGAGGATAAAACAAATACTCGCCAATGTCAAGAGATATGGAGATAATAATCGACATCGCAATCTTAGTTTTAAGTATTTTCACCATCATCTATATCGCAGGGAGGAAATGAAAATGAAAGCCCCCGGAATCAGGGCCATGACCAGCAAAGAGCTGACAAACAAAATCATCGCGAATCGCATAATTCTTGGAAAGACCACAAACATCAATCTGAAGCGTAAGCTGATCGCCGAAAACCATGAAATGATGACCGAGCTTGACCGCCGGGAAGACAAATAAGGAGGAACACCATGAAGTTCGAGACTATAAACCGCAAGTTCACCGAGGTCGTTTCCGAGTGGATCGGAAAGGGGTACACAATCAACACCGCGACGATGAGCGGACACCAGGGCGAGATTGCAAAGATTGACCTGACCGACGGTAAAGACCTCATCCGCATTCTGCTGGGCCCCGAGAGTGCCCATGAGCACACCGGAGAGGGAAAAGAGACCCGCTTTTACGACTTCGATCTGGTAGCACTGACGGTCGGTAAAGCAACCGGAAGGTTTTTTCCAAACAGCGACAACACATACGGAGATACGATTTGGAACGATAGCCTTGAAGAACTCTACCGGGAAGAGTTTTACCAGATCGGATACCGAAACGGCAGATACTCCAAGTGGTACGGAACCAAGGAGGAAGCTGTCGCCCAGCAGGATAAGCGGTGGGACAGATACCGCAACAGGTGGGAGCCTGAAGGGCGTCCGCTCAATGAGGCCGCCAAAGAGATTGTTCTTCCCTTTATTCGCCGTCAACCCCGCTGCAAGAGCGTCCGCCTCTCAGAGATCGAGAGAGTCACGAAGCACCACATCGAGAGCCGAACCGGCAAGAGGTATGTCAAATACACCATTAAAGCTCGCGGACAGGTCTTTGACCTACACTAAGGAGGCGCAGAATGAAACAGGTAAAGGTTGAATGGTGCGAGAACTTCATCCGGGCCGCTTTTGGAACCAAGCATCACCTTTTCGCAGGAAAGCCGTCAGCCGGGATCGAGGTTAATTGCTTCTGGAAAAAGGCCCAGGCTGCTGGCCTCTGGGAACTGGGCATCTATGGTGGCCCGATGAGCCAGGCTCTTGAAAAACTCACGGTTGTCGAGAGCATTCACAATGAAGAGGGCGATTTCCTCTACAATGTATTCAGGCTGGCGCAGTAAAACGAAATCCCGCCCCGGAGGTCACGAGGGCAGAAAGGAAACGTGATGACCTACAGGGAACACGTCCGGTGGATGAAAAAACAGTGGATTGGAAAGACCGTAAGCTATGAGGGAAAGACCTATAAGGTTGTGGATGTAGATTATAACTGCGCGCTGCTGATAGACAAAAAAGCCGAGTTTACCGAAACCACCGCAGTTGACCCAAGCATGCTGGATTAAATCCTTTGAAGCTGGCCTACCGGCACGACGGGGAGAAAGGACATTACATGAACAGAATCCGCAGAAAGAGCTTGCAGGAGATCATCGACCAGCTGGAGGAGCTGAAATCCAGCCTTGAGGAGCTTAAAGAGGAGGAGGAGGAATACCGCGACGCCATGCCCGAAAACCTCCAGACCTCAGAGCGGTACGAGAAGGCCGAGGAAGCCTGTGACAACATGGACGAGGCCGTAAGCAATCTGGAAGAGGCCATAAGCAACATTGAATCTGCCATTGAATAAGGAGGCCACCATGATAAAGACGATCACACTCACCCATGAGCAGGCCGTCACGCTGACGAGCTTCCTGTTGATGACTACCAACTTCCGCAAGGGTGAGCGCGAGACCTGGGAACGGCTTGCCAATGAAACGGAACCGGATGGAACGCCGAGCTTCAAGAACGCCCCTGGAAACGCCCGGTTCTGGGCCGATATGGAGCAAGAGATAGAGACCATCCGCAAAATCATCGACGACGCCCCGTTGTTGGACGATTGACAAGATACACGCCCCGGAGGTCACGAGGGCAGAAAGGACATAGCATGGAAACAGTTAAATTCACGATCATCGTCATATCGCACGACATGTGCAGAATTGTGCCGCACGACATTCGCAGCAGATTCAAGGAAATTGCCGATGGCGGCTGCATCTGCTCGCTGGATGTGATGATTGCTGAGATGGAGCATATCACGAAAAAATGCGCAGAAATCGGAGTTGCCGCACTTTTTGAGTTGTGATAATAAGCCCTCCCGGCCGGGCAATAGACCTGGAGAAAGGAACAGCCGATGAAATACACCTACACCTTCGACCAGATCCGGGACGTGCCGGCCGAAAATGTTTATCGCCTCTTTGAGTGTTATGAACGCACTATTGAACTTTTCGGGGGCGTTGATCTTGACCGCTATTACACCGCCGACAGCGGTGTAGTGGAGGCACCAGATGAGATTACAGCTTGTGAGCACCTGTTCAGCGCCTACAATACTGACAAAAGACCAGAGGGCTACACCGGCCGCAGCATGAGCGTCAGCGACATAGTCAACCTTTGGGATAACAGCACAGACCCACCGACAAAGTCCACCTGGTTCTGTGACAGCTTTGGATTTAAGAGATTAGAGGAGGATAACAAATGAAAACAGTCGAAGAAGCCAAGCTCCTTATTGAGGGCCTTATGCCGCTGCAGGAGCGGGGCGAAAAGTTTCCTTGTCCCCGTTGCGGCTATGACCGCATGAACGAGAAACTGGTCCGCAACGCCCTGAGCCGGCACGCCCACGTCTATGTCTGTGATGAATGCGGCATGGACGAGGCGATCCGGGACATGGTCGGAAATCCGCTCCCTTTGAACGAATGGAGTATGGCAATCAGCTTTTAAGGAAGGAGACAGCATGAAAGCCTATATCATCGAGTTCATAGAATATCTGCCGGCTGGCGGGAATCACCCCGCCGGCCACATATCCCAGGTGGGGTACAGCACCCTGGAAGCGGCTCAGGCATATGTTGAGGGCAAGCCCGGCCCGTTGGTGGCCGTCACGCCCATGTACTACAAGACTGCAGACGGTAACAAGCAGTACGTCATCCACGACATTCTGATCGAGGACCAGCGCGAGGAGGTATTGCCTCCCGCTACGCCATATGAGCGCACAAAAGCGGCGGTCGCGGCCACGGGGAACAAGTGGGCGATTGAGAATTTCAAGGCTACGCACGAATAGGAGCGCAAAGGCCCGCTGCGTCTCACCTCGCGGCGCTCCTCGGCGTTTCCGGGAGCGAGAATACGGAAACATGACCGGACAAAGGCGGCCCTCAGAGGCCGAATAAACCGCCCGTTTTACACTCTGGTGTATAAAAACAAAAAAGCACCCCCTCAACAGGAGAAATATCCTGTCAAGGGGGTGCTTTCATTTACTGGTGCATGCGCTTACACATCACCAGCACTCTTATCATATCGAGGCTCAAATCCAGGTCGGCGGGTCGGCCATTGCCGTCCTTTTCGCCGCCGTTTCCTTTGAGTATGCCTTTGTCGCAGAGAGACATCATGTCATTTCTCGCCCACTCCGGCATTTCGGATATGCGGTTGAAACGCAACTCTTTAGTTGACTTATCTTCGCCGAGAGTTGACTTTTCGGGCTCCTCAGTTGACTTATTGTCCGTTTTGTCAACTTCCGTCTTCTCTTCCGGCCAATCGGGGTTAACATATCCGAGTATGCTGGGGTCGTCCCGTGTGTAATCCTTCAAAACGACGGCGCCGCCGTTTGGAATAACCTTATCACCGTTGGCGCTGTTGCCCTCAATGGTATAGACCCTTGCAGCGGACACCTTATAGACAATGCCCGTGTGCTGGGGCGCTCCGTTTTTATCGCCAAAGAAGATAATGTCTCCCCTCTTCGGCTCGTATCCGCTCCTGGTGTGCCACCTTCCGAGCTTCTTAAAAGCGGCAATGCCAAGAGAGCATGAAGCGAATTTCGGGATTATATCGCTGGCTCCCGCTTTCATTGCGCACCAGGAAACGAACATAGCACACCAGGCACCGGGGTTTATGCCGTACCATGCGCCGTATTTCGTGTAGTTTGCTTTGCCTACGTTGGAGGTCTTTCCCTCCAGCTGGGCGTTTGAGGCTTTTTCCAAATACCCCACCTCGCCCAAGGCGACATTTATGAGTTTATCAGGTGTCGTCATGCTCTTCCTCCTTCGTCTGTGCTTCGCCGGTTCTATCTATGGATTCACCGACTTTTTCAACGGCCTTTTGGAACCACTTTGGTACCTTCGCGCCCATTTTGGCGGAGTTTTCCATAATTGAGCCCATTTCCGTAATGATATACCACACGGAAACGAGCGGCAGGAATATTCCGGGGTTTTCAATGCCACCGCCTATAACCGGGATATGCGGAAACGCTACTGTGAAAATAACGTCCATAAAGAGCGCCACAAGCACCATGATAATAGTGCCTCCCTTATGAAATAACCCCTGCCGCGCAATGGTGCTCGACCACGTGCCGTTCTTTTTGGCGGCAAGTGTCCCGGAAATGTAGTCAATAGCCATAAGAAAGGCAAGGACTAACATCAGCACTCCCTTCCAGCCCAAAAAATCTGTCAAAGCCGCTGCGATTACGCTTATGCCAATTTTCGCGGCAATCAACTTTTCATTCATAACAGTTTCCTTTCACATAAAAAATTAAGGAGCCGCTTTCGCAGCTCCCCACGGGAATGATATCATTACATCATTTTCGGTATGTAAACCTACATACTAACTTCTGCTGTGCCGGACGAGAACGAAATCGTCCAAGACCTTGCTCCGCAGCTCGTCACAGTCAGCATGCTTCATCAGCCCTAAATACGAGTCCATGACCTGCTGACAGTATTCAAGCGGCAGCTCCCCAGTGGAATAGTGCTCCATCACCCAGGAGAGGTGGCGCTTCATCTGGAGAGACGTGCTTTTCCGCAGCTCGATCCTGTCCGGCGTGACTTTGCGCCCGACAAACTCCACCCGCTCACCGACAGTCATAACAGCCGTTTTGTTGTTGAGCTGTAAGCCGAGCTCCTCACGCAGATAATCATCGACGGCCGTTATTACATCCCATGTCTGCTCTCTGGACGGGCAGAGGATAATCATGTCATCCATATACCGAATATAGTATGGTACCCGCAGTTCCCTCTTGATGTAATGATCGAGGGGAGTGAGCACGACATTTGCCGTCATTTGAGATATGAGAGATCCCACCTGCATTCCGATGCCGGCTATGCGCTCGGCCGTGGTGACGTCGGTGCAATGGAGCGGGAGTCCAAAGGGCCGCCCGTCGCACCTTATGGCCGTTTCCAGGAACCACATCATATCCGCATCGTCCAAAGGGCGTCCCAGCTCCCGGAGCTGCACATCAACCGGTATCCTGAAGAAGAATTTGGCGATGTCCAGCTTGCCGGCATACCAGCCCTTGCGCTTCACCCGCTTCATCCAGCGCTGGAGCTGCTGGACGGCGGACAGCGTGCCCTTGCCCGGTATGCTCCCGTAGCTGTGCTCGTAAAAGCTCTGGCTGTAAATCGGCCAAAGCACCTTATAGGCCGCGCAGTTTATTACGCGGTCGGGGAAAGGGAGCGAATGGATAAGGCGCAGCTTGGGGAAGTATTCGTAGAACGGAAAGAGCCTCCCTGGCCTGTACTCCTTCCACTGGAGCCGGTTTACGCTGTCGATGATGTTTTCTTCGAGGCGGACTGAATAGTCCAGCACTGCCGCCTTGTACCGTTTCTGGCGGCGCGCAAGGAGGTAGCCGTCATACATGTTGTCAAAGGTTGCGAATTGCTCAAACACATGAGAGTGCTTTTCCATTTCGTCGTACCCCCGAAGGCCGCACCTTACAGGCGCCGTGCCGCGCTGGGGAAGCAGCCGGAACGCCGGTATATGCGGCATATCATTTTTCTGCCATAAACATGACTGAGGGAACAGACCCCTTTATCACCGCTGCACTGAGGCAGAGCCCGTAGGCTCTGGGTATCTGGCTTGACGGTAAAGCGGCGCGGAAACCAATGTTGCCGTTGGAGTTCGAGCGAGTGTTGTTGCCGTTGAGGTAGAACACGCCCGCGTTGGCACCGTTGTTGTAGTTGCCACCGGCGTTGAAAAGGCGCGGCGGTCAGTTCCCTATATTAAGTGGCTTTCGGACCGCTGACGGCCTTGATCCATCCACCTAACATCTTTCCGATTTCCACCAGCTTCCCTGACCATACGCTATACTTGTGGCTGTTTATGTATTTGAGGTCGAAGGCGAGACGGACATAAACCTGTATCTTCTCGTTGGTCACGTCCATGTCGTGCAGGGTGGTTTTCTTGTAATACTTCTTTTTCGCCTCGATACACCGCTCCATGAGGACGTCCATATTCCTCTTGATGTCGGCGGCGAGGGTGAACTTCTCGGATTTCGGGAATTGAGCCAGCACTGGCCAGGCGTACAACATCATGTCGTAGATCTTCTGTTGGAGTTTCAAATCCTCTGCCATTTTGCTGCCCCGCTCCCTCGGAAAGTGTTTTGATTATACTCCAGGCAGGGGGCGGGACAGTGTATTTCGTTATAAAATAACGTAATCCGTTATTTCATAAATTTTGCGCGGACCGCGCTGCGCGCGGTAAGGAGACGTTGCCCCGCTATCGCGGGGCAACAGTACACATTAAGCAGAGGGCAGATTTACAAAAGCGGCGCGGAAACCAACGTGGCCGTCGGAGTACGAGCGAGTGTTGCTGCCGCCGAGGTAGAACACGCCCGCGCTGGCACCGTTGCTGTAGTGGCCACCGGCGCTGAAAAGGCGCTCCTCTGCCGCGTTGTTGGCGTAGAGGGCGTCACCGTGGTAATCGGTGGCGGTGGAGCTGTCGGGCAGCAGGCCGAGGGTGTAAAGGAGCTCCTGTGCCGCCGCGCAGACAGTGTTGTCTGCGGTGACGCTGGCGAATGCGCAGTTTCTGGAGCTGTCGGCGCTGCTGCTTATAGTGCCGGTTATCCACTTCCATGCGCTGCTCACATAGTCCAGCTTGAGGCTGTTTGTGGTGGTGCCGAAGCCATTCGGTGTGATAAGGGAACCGTCCGTGCCGTCGATAGCTTTCCACTGCGCGGAGTTCGCGGCCTGGGAGTTGTCGGCGTCGGCAGCGTTGTTGTTGGCGAGGATCTGCAGCTCTCCGTGAACAAGACGGGCGCCGCCCTGCCATTCGGTCACGTTGCCGTTCAGATCCCATATACCGGAAAGGGTGCCGTCGTGGGAGTAGCTTATGGGGCCGGAGCCGGTAGCGATATGGAAGATTTTACCGGCGTCGGCACCGGTGCCGTAGGTCGTCGGGATACCGTCGTAGGTGCTGTCTTCGGAATCCTTGCCGTAGTTGTTGTTGCCCTTCGGCGCGATACCGTGCTTTTTGCACCAGAGAGCAATCGCTTTAAACTCAGCCAGCGTCATCAGGTGCCAGCCTTCGCCTTTGGCCTCGCAAGCCTGGCGGGCGCTGTCAAACGTTATGTTTGTGCCCGGGTCTTCGCACGGCAGGCTGTAGGCTCTGCCGCCCTTGACGATGTTCTGGTACTTGGAAATCCAGATACCGTCAACCTCGGTGCCGTTGATGATGAAAGCCGGGTGTACGCTGTTGCTGCCGCCGGTGATGACGTCAGAAATCTTGAACTTGGGAACATAGACCATGACGGAGGGCAGGCCCTTGTCGTCATAGAGAAGGTCGTTGCCGGGGCATACGGCCTTGAGTGCCAGAGCGGAAAGATCGAAGTTTCCCATGATAATCCTCCTTAAATCTTGGTCTTGTCGTCAATGCTCCACAGGGTGAGCGTGACGTCGTCCATATTGAGGGGCAGAGGCTCGCGGTGGGTCTCGCCGCCCTCCTCGACTTCCTCATACTCGATCGCCGGTATGTCGATCTCGGCGACGTAGTATTTGCCCTCCTTGGTGCCGATGCACAGGTCAAGGTCGCTGTCGTAGCAGATGTCCTTATGTACCGGCTCGTCCTTCTGGAGCTTCTGCAGTTTAAGCGTCAGCTCATCGTCGAAGGTGATTTTGGTACCGTCCACTTCATAGGGGATCTTAGTACCCTCGTTTTTCTCGATTACGATCATGACATGAAACCTCCTTTTACGATGTATCTTACGGTCACAGATTTGGCGCTGCCGTCAAAGGACAGCTTGAAGCCGTTTATGGCCTTGTCGGTGACGTGGATAGCCCCCGGCAGGCCGCCGCTGTATGCGGTGATGATAGCCTCCACGGTGTAGTTGATGGTGTCGCGCGTCTTTGCCAGCGCAACGGTCGCGGCAGAGTTGTTGAAAGGATATGAATCGGTATTTGTGAGGGTCTTGGTGCCGTACTCGGCCGCAATCTCGTTCTCGATCTCGGCCAGTCCTGCGTCAAGCTCACGCTCCTTCTGAAGCTTGTGCTGCAGAAGGATTTGTTCCGCCACATGGGCGTCCTGAATGCCGTCTTCCATGTTGTTGAAGTTCTGCGCGTCCATGTTCGTGCCCTGCTGTATTACATGGCCCTCACCGTCAACGACATGGTCTTTCCAATAGGTCTGGTTATACATGGCTCTGGTTCACCTCCTCCCTAAACTTCGTACAGCGGAAATTCCCACACGGTGAGAATGCCCTGGGTGGCCTTCTTGGTGATGTTCTCCGTGGCCGACAGAGCAAGCGTTCCGTTGTTGTCGTAGATACGCACGGCCGTCACCGTACCCGCAACCTCGTCCGTGGTCATGGTGGTAATACGCAGTTTGTCACCGTCGATCTCCTTGTCGGTGATTTCCGCCGTGTACCAGGTCCCGTTCAGGCAATACCGGAAGTCGGTAAGCCAACGCATCCACCTCGTCCGGGTGCGGTTGAGAAAGGCGTCAGTCAACATCGCGTTTTCCTCCTTGTCAGATAGTGTCGCGGCATACGTCCGTGCCGCAGAATTTATAAGTCACGCATACGGTCGTCCTGTTCGCGAGGCCGCTGTCTGCGTCAACTACAACATCACCCCCGGCGGAAAGGCCGAGGGTTGAGGTTTCCGGAATCGTGCCCGCGGGCTCGAAGTCCTTTATGTATTTCTTTCTTTTCGGCGATGTTGTCACGCCGTAGCGGTAGGTGAGTGCGCTCCTGTAATCCAGATGTGCGGGAATGAGCCTGGAAAGCAGCGTATCGACGTCGTTGAGGTATAAGATCTCTTCCTCGCCGCGCAGATAGTTGATGTGGAGCCGGTTGTCGCCCGGCTCATACTCTGTCGCTCCCGGTGTTCGGTTTATCGGCAGAAGATACACTTCAACGTCACTGCCGGTATAGGCCGAAACGGTCTGCTTGATCATTTCGGCAGACAGCCGTCCATGGCCTACAAAGAAAGTTTTGAGGAGCCTTTTCCGCTCCTCAAGTGTCCTTTGTTTGTAGAGGTGGATATCAAGGAAGTCTTCGAGCGTGCCGACAGCCTCCTCGTCCATGGTGTCGATGAAGCAGTTGTTGAAAACCTTCTCGGCGTTTTCCATGAATTCGTCCAGAGCTGCACCCTGGGCCTTGAGGAGCGCTATCATTTCCACTACGTCATAGTAGTATTTCGGATAATAGGTTATCAGCTCGTCGAAGTTGCTTGCATAGGGGTAGTTAAACAGCATTAAGCGTCACCTCACCCAGCACCGGCACTCCGTCCACCCCGGGCGTGATATTCGCCGTTCCTCCGTTAATGGTGAGGCTGGAGTAGTCCAGAATATCCGCCAGGCCCGCGAGAATGACGCCAACGGCAGAGAGCCGTACTATGAGATCGTTCGCGCTGTCCGTCTGGAGTACCAGTTCCTTAAAATACTTTTGCAATGCGGCCTCGGCGTCATCCGTGGCTGTCTGAACGTCATATCCGGAGGCAAGCTCCACGGAGGCCGCGACGTTGATCGTGACGCTCTTCGCTGCCACAGCTGTAAAGTGAGCGCCTACATTTGCCCGCCCTTCACCGAGGCCGTCGCCCACAACGTAGGTCACGCCGTCCACGGTGGTCGTGTAGCCAAGCTTGGCCGGGTCAACATGCTCCTGGACGGCCGCGACGATAGTGTTGCCGCAGGGGAGTCCCTCGGAGTTTATAAGGACACCCTTGACGGTGTTCGGACCGTTCCACAGCGACAGTATCCTTGCGATACCCACTCCGTCCACTTCCTCGCACCAGACCTTGTAGTGTTGCTTGTTCCCGTTCTCAGCGGGGCCGGAGAGCTTAGCCTGCACTCTCGACCTTAAAGCCTCGTCTGTTTCCTCGTCGGTGCCGTATTCATAAACGGCACCAATAGAGGCGGACGTCAGACCGTCGATGTTGTTTACCGGCACGACCGGCGTGCCGGAAGCTATGAAATTGTGACTGGCGCCCGCTTCCTCGCATTCGAGGTAAAGATTGTTGTTGCTGTCCTCCTTCAGTACGAAGTAAACGCCGTCATAGAAGAATCGTTCGCCCGTGTCGGGCATGTTTCCGGTGTACGAGAAATAATACTGAACAGGTGTTGCGGCATGACGGAAAAGGCCATACTCACCCGCCTTGATGTCCAGGTGTTCGCCGACGGTGGTGGCGAGCTGGGAGAGGAAGAACACAAGATCGAGATCGGTGTAGAGCTTTGCCATGCGAAGCGCACATCCAGAAACGGAGTCGAAGAATATGCTGCCCTCACGGGTGTCTATTCCGCTTGGCGCCAAAGCCAGGTATTTGTCCAGAAGGTACTCGTAAGTATATTTTTCAAACACCCTCTATCACCTCTTTCATTGAGATTTCCCCGAAGACCGTATCGCATTTGAAGGAAATATACACGCTGTTGTCCTCCTGAGTCACGTCAAAATCATAACAGCGGAGGATCCGCGTGTCCGGCAAGAGGGCGTCTTTTATATACGCCTCTATGGTAGCCCTGATAAAGTCCAGGGAGGCGTTTCCGGCTATATACGACCGCTCTATCTCGCTTCCGTACTGATTGCTGTATATGAGGCACTTCCAGCGCGGTGTTATTATTGCTTTTCGTATTGCCTGCCGGACCGCTTCTTTGCCGTCGATTTTGCCGACGATTCTGCCCGTGTTCAGGTCGAGTTTATAGGTCAGGGACGGTGCCTCCTTGGCCTCCTCAAACGTTTCTACAGGCAACTCCAGGAAATTCACGGCGGCCACTATCCTGCAACGCGGCCGAGGGCGAAATACTTTTTGCCGTTCTGCACCGCCAGCAGGTGAAGCTCGTCCCCTTTCCGCAGTCCGTTATATACCGTCATAGTTACCTCCGTATGGCTGTGTAAACCGTTGCCGGTGTACTGAGAGTGAGCGCCGGAGCTCGGTATCGTCACCGTAACGGTGTGATCCGTCAGGTGCTTGGGTATTACCGTAGCCGCGGCGCCGATTATCAGCTTCTCGTCGTTTTTGATTTGGATTTTCAGAGGGGTGATAGAGATTACCGTCCCCTGCACCAGCGCACAGGCCGGTGGTATTATGCCCTGGAAAAGTCCTTTCAAACTGAGAGCTTCGTCCGTATTCATCCGCTGCCTCCTTCCTATGCTTCGCTCAGATAGCCGCCGTATGACCACCCTGTAAGCCCGTTGGCCGTGCCGTGTATCCAGCCGTCGCTTTCCTGCCCATCTCCGGAGAATGATGTACCGTAGGGCAGAACGCCGAGGGAGGCGCAGTCTGTTCCGGCACCGCTTCTGATGTGCAGGCCGGATTTGGCAACTACCACATACCTTTTACCGCCGCTCTGGACTTGCGTTCCGGTACCAGCTCCCACGTCGCTGGCTACGTTCAGCTTTAGGTTCATGGTGTGCTTGTTGCCCTCGAAGACGTGAGTGTCCTCGTCCACATAGAAAGTGCGGGAGAGTCCCAGGTGCGGGATGTTGACAAAAACACCCACGCCGGAGATTACTTCCTTTATACCCAGGGCGTCGAGGGTAAGCGTGTTTTCCACAACGGCTTTTTCGGCGCATATCGACTTGGCCAGCGCCGTAAGCTGCGCCTGTGTAAGCGTTTCATCCGGCTGTTCTATGTCTTGGAACATGCCGATCTTTTCCTCCAGCGCCGTGTCGGAGGCCTCCGCCAGAACGGTGCCCTCGTTGGAAACCAGCTTTATACGGGTTCTGGTCTTCTCAATGCTTTTGCTCAGACTGTAATCTATGAGGTTGGAGGTAGGCTCGATCACCCATTGCAGGATATTTTCCCTCCGGGTGAGCAGGCTTATCTTCCCCTTTGAGCTGGCTATGTAATGCCTGACCTGTGCGTTTTTGTAATCGAGGTTCAGCGCGTCGGCTATGGCGTCAAAGGCAGAAGTTTTACTCTTTGTCAGCTCCGGGATGACGTAAGAGCAGGAAGCCACCGTGCCGACGGGCAGACCGAAACGGGACATAACATCCCGGAAGACCTCGTCGGCAGTCTTGTTTTCGTAGCAAAAGGTGTCCTTGTTGTTGGCGAGGTATATCCCGTTGTCGTAGGCAGTCACGGTCATCAGCTTTTTACCGGTCTGCCCGGTGGACATGACAATGCCTCGGAAAACCTCGTCGCCGTCCACAAGGAAAACGACCTGGTGACCGTCCTCAACGGTAATGCCGGAGCGGTAATGCTTGGCGCCGTCGTCGTCTATGAGCTTCGCTGCTACGCTTCGCGCCGCGCTGCCCTTTCGCCCCTTCCACTTTATCTGCTGGCAGAGATTCGTGATGTCGGTCCCGGAGGAGCCGGATTTGAACAGCAAAAGCTGATACTTTGCTATTTCACCCACCCCCTTAGCTTGGAATCGTAAATATCTGCCCCGGGTATATTAGATTGGGGTTTGAAATCTTGTCCCTGTTTGCGTCATATATCTTGGTCCACAGGGAGCCGTCGCCGTAGAGGGTCTTGGCGATCTTGTACAGGTTGTCTCCGCTTTTAACGGTGTAGGTCTGCGGCGTCTCCGTGTTGTCCACCCTGGGGCTGTCGTTCTGCTTTGGGACGGTGGCCCGCTGCTCATCGAGGCTTACCGTTACGGTCCGGGCTCCAAGCTCCGTGTAACGCTTCAGCTCTATCGAATACTGGATAGTACCGACGTCGCCGCCTTCCTCGGAGTAGGTGAAACCCTCTATGGTGTAGTAGTCGCAGATACCGCAGGCCGTCGAGACAAAATAGACCGGCTCTTCGCTGTTCTTCCAGGCGTTGAGCTGCTTAACGTAGCTCATAGGCTCCTGCAGGCTCCCCTTTACGCCAGGAAATGACGCCGCGGGAAAAAAGCATTTCCATGTCACTCTGTCCGCTGCGGGCTTCTGGATGATCGTCACCTCGCCTATCCCGGTGAGGTTTACGGTGTCGTTGTTGCCGTTCCTGCGGACCTCGATCTTATCAGGATGAACGGGGAATTGGAGCTTGACGGTGGAGCCGTTGGCGGTCATCCACATCTGATAATTAGTAATCATAGCTCAAATCCCCCTCCTCGAAGATCTCCTCCTGGATGATACCCGCAAGCACGGGCTTAAGGTTCTCTTGCAGGAGCTCCAGCACCGTTTCTCTGTCCATACCGGCGCTGACCTTGATGGCGCCGCTGCCGGTGATGTCGAGATAGATATGCCGGGTATCTTCCGAGCTGCCTCCGCGAAGACCGCCGGAAGGCTGTCCCTCCCGATAGTCGTCAGGCTCTCCGACAGTCCTGAAAGGCGCTGCCTCCGTGTCCTCGGTGTCATAAATCCGGGTCTTTCCGCCGATCCTTTCCATAAAGTCCGGGGCGAAAGAAATGATGGTCTTGTTCCCGCTGTCGGGCATGACTTCCGGCTCGGCGCGCTCGGACAACACCTCCGACTGCCGACCCATGTCGTAGAAGTAGTCTGTATCATAGGTCCGGTCATAGCTCGTGGTGATAGTGTCGCCGTAGCTGATGTCGCCCACCTGAGACAAGGGGCTTGCCCCCGCAGCGTTGCCTATGAGGTTTTTCGTTTCCTCGTTGGTATAGACCTTCGCGCCCTGCTCTCCGACGATGAGCTCAGGCCCGTTCAGGCCGGCAAAGAAGTATTCCGGCTTGGAGTAAGAGCCTGCCGCTCTGCGTATGAGTTCCGGGCCTTCCTCGCCGGCGACAAAGACGTTCTCGGCATAGTCGGTGCCTTTGGCGTGGCCGGGAGCCGGCGCATTCAGATTGACACTTATGTTGCCGCTGGCGCTGGACAGCGCCGCCGACACTCTGTCCGCTACGCGCTGTGCTGCGGCCACCGCCGAATCGCCCTTCCTCTCGATCTCGTCTATATACGCCTGGAAGGTATCGCTCGCGGCCGCTTCCGCTTCATCAGAGAGGTCAAGGCCTTCCACTACTTCATCGAACTTATCACTGAGATCATCCAGCTTAGAGTAAAAGTCCACCTGCCAATCGGCGACGGAGTCAGCGGCCTCCTGCTGCTTTGTCTGCACATCACCGAGAGTAGTGGCGAGCTGTGCGACAGCCTCCTCATGCCCGGCATTGATGTCCTTGACCATGCTCGCGGCCAGCCCGGCGGCCTCTTCGGTACCGCTCTGGACATAGGCCATAAGCGCCTCATAGTTTTCCTGTGTGACGCCAAGGTCCTCTGCGGAGACGGCCTTCAGAGCTTCGATGTTGGCAAGGTAGTTGTTCCAGTAGGCAAGTTGGCTGTCAAGGGCCTTTTGGGCGTTCTCAACAGTGGCGTCGGCGCTGGTCTGGGCTTCGTCAAAGAGGCCGAATTGCCCGTTAAAGCTTTCAAGCGCCGCGTTATAGGCATCGTCGTATGCCTGGCAGAGCTTGTCGATCTCACCCTTGACACTCTGGAAAGCGGAGGCGGCGGCCTCTTCATAGTCGCTGGTAGCGGCTTCGGTCTCCTGAAGACTATCGGCAAGACTGTCTGCGCCCTCCGACGAGGCTATAAGCTGTTCTATGAACGCCTCTGTCTGTTCGGAAGAATACCCAAGTTCTTCACAGTATGTCCGAATATTGCTTATCAGGTCGGTATAGTGCTGTTTGGCCTCTCCCAACCGAATTGACGTCAGTTCATAAGTTTCGCGGGCGTTTGCGTAAGCAATGTTCGCTGCGGAGTCAAAGGGAGATATAGTCCCTGCATATTCCTGCTTCTTATTCCAAGACAACAGCACTTCGTCAGCTGCTTCTGAAACTTTCTGCCGGGCAGTATCAAACTCGGCAATGGCTGAAACAAGGGCGTCGGTGGCCGCCTGCTTCTTCTGCTGTTCCGCAATCTTCTGGATATAGTCGTAGAGGTCGGGAACGGACATGGACAGCTTGCCGGTAGTCTCGTCGATGGTGAGACCGAGGCCTTCGTAGGAGCTGTTGAGCTTATCCACAATGCCCCGCATGACGTCAAGGTTGGCGCCGGTGTCGTCCGTCTGTCCGGCCAGAACAAAGAGCTGGCTTATAAGCCGCGTAGAGCCTGTTTCGAGGCTGTTCGCGTCGGTTATGGCGTCCTCATAGCTCTGGTGAATGCCGGAAATCGCTTCGCCGGTGGCGTTGATTTCCTCGATTAGCTTGCCGAGGGTTTTGCCTGTCCCGCCGTATGCTTCCTCGAGGCGGGAGATTTTGAGAGCCAGCTCCCCGGCCTCGCCTAAAAGACTGCCGGATCTGGCGCAGGCTTCCTCATACTGGGCGTTGAGTTCGGCAAGCTCCTTTTCCTGTTCCTGAGAAGCATAAGTGAGTCTCTCTGTGGCGTCCTCCGCGTCGCTGCTCATGGCGATGAAAGCGACGCCGGCTGCAACTACGGCGCCGATAGCGACAGCCGCCCAGCCGATAGGCCCGAGGGCCGCGGTAAACGCCGTGCCAAAGGCGGCGACAGCCGGTATGGCAGCCAATGCCTTTATGCCGGCAAGGGCGATCGCTCCGGCTACGACGCCGATCCCGATGGCCAGGGACGAAGCCGCCTTGACAACCTTCGGATGTTCATCAATGAACTCCGCTATGCCGTTCAGGATTTCAGCCTTCGCGTTGTAGTATTTTTCAAGAAGCGGGTTTATCGTAGTGCCATAGGCGATACTTACCTGCTCCATGGAGTTTATCATCCTCTGGTGAGCAAACTCCGTCGTGTCCGCCATGACTTTGTATGATTCTTCCGTCGCACCGGCAGAGTTTTCAACCGCCTGCAGGTTCTCATTGAACTGTTCAAGGCCCTGGTTGATGATAGCCGCTGCCGCCATGCCTGCCGTTGTGCTTCCCCACAGGTTCATAAATGCCTCGGTGTCACCGTTCACGCTGTCGTACAGGACACCCAGCACATCGGCAAGGCTCTCGCCCTGTTCCATGAGCTGGCCGAAGGTCTTTCCGGTGGTCTCCTGGAGGATAACGGAAACGTCGCTGCCGGCATTGCCTAATTCCGACAGCATTCCGCTGATATAGGTCGTGGACATGGCCGTGTTGATACCGGCCTTGGTGGTGGAGATATACGCCGCTTCGAGATTTCCGAGAGATACGTTATAGCCGGAGGCCACGGCAATGGCGCGGCCCATTTGCTGGGACAGCTCTGCCACGGTGGTAACGCCGAGATTCTGCACCATGATAAGACTGTCGGAGATCTCCGTCGCCGAGCCTGCCGCCTCTCCGTAGGAGTTCATGGTAGTGGAAAGCACGGACAGGGCGGAGGTAGTATCGGTGAATCCTGCCACGGCCAATTTGCTGGCCGCTCCCGCATTGTAAACCGCATCCTCAACTGCCGAGCCTGCGGAAATAGCGTTATAGGATACCGTTGCGAGGCCGGACGCCGCCTGCCCCGTTTCCCGGGACAAGGCGCTGATATCGCCTGTGAGGTAGCTTATTTGATTGCCGCCGGCTATCGTTTGGAGCTGGGCGATAGACGTCTCAAAGCGTTCAGCCTTGCCGGCTGCTTCAAGAGCCTTTTCTCCAATCTCCTCTAAAATCTTAACGATACCGGCAGAGGCCAAAGCGCCAGACAGAGCCTGTATGGAATTCATGCCGTTCTCGCCCAGGTCCTCCAGATCGTCGGAGGCTTCCTCGGCGGCTTCGCCGGCATCTTCGGCAGCTTCTGCCAGCTTTCCGGAGGCGTCAGCAGCTTCACGAGCTGATTGGGCGGCTTCGTCTATTGAGTCGGTCCAATCCTCCGTCTGCGGCGCCGCTGCGCTCGCGGACTGAGATACGTTGTTCATGGCACCGGCAAGCTTGTCGCCGACCGATGATGCCCCGGCCGATGTTCTGTCAAAGGCTTCGACAGACTTGGCTACTCCGTCAACGCTACGGACCGCTCCGGAGGCGGTTCCGTCTATTCTGGAAAGCGCGTCATTAACGGACTGGCCAGAGCTCTGCCATGAGCGCAGCATGTTATTGCCCGTACTGCCCATTTGAGCCATTTTGTTACTCATATTGTCTATGAGCTTAAAAGTCGCGGTCAGATTAGCCATTTGTTACGCGCCTCCTTTCTTGAATGGTCTCCATGTGTCCCGCCTCACCGGGGTTTTAGCCTCGGTCATTTCGCTGGCGATGTAAAACAACTTCATACGGCGGGGCATGGCCTCAAATTCCTCCGGTCGAAGGTTGTGCCGCTGCCAAAGGCGGTGAGCCCAATAGGCGTCAGAGCCCTCGGCGGCAATCAGTTTTTTGCGTCTTTAATATCCTCTTCGTCTTCGAGCTCGTCGGCACCGAGGCCAAGAGCCTGCATGACGATTTTGGTAACGTGCTGATACTCGTCCGCTCGCGGAAATACGTGCAGGGGCATATCCGTGACGTCCACGCAGTTGTAGTGCTTCATCAGCTCCGGGTCTTTCAGGTTGGGATACAACAGAGCCTCCACAATCATGTGCCGTGAGGCACGGGCATTGTCGCGCTCGGTCTCCCAGACGACCTCATTGTTCAGCACCAGTGGATTGCCTTTTTTGTCGCGGGCTGCCCGGTGAACGCGATAGGCGTCGTTGATTTTCATGATTTCGGACTGGGTAAGCACTTTGATTTCAAAGTCTATGACCTTGCCCTCTTCGTCCTTGAAGGTCTCCGGACCGGGGACGATAACGGTTTTGGGCGTAGTGTCGCGCATGAAATATTTAAGGCTCTTATTGGCCATGATTAACCTCCTAAAAAGTGTCCGCTGCGGAAAAGCAGCGATTATTGATAAAAGGCAGCAAAAGACAGCCCCGGAAGCCCCGGGGCTGTTCTGCATAGGGGATTATGCGAAGTCTTTTGCGTTGAAAGAGATCTGGTCGTCCACGATGTCACCGTTGGAATCGAGGCGGGTCAGAGGAAGATTGCCGGTGAGGACACACCCGACAGCTGTAACGACATTGGTGCCGTTGGCCTCGTAGTAGTCGCTGTTCTCGTCGTTCATGACGCCCTGAATGGTCATCTCGGGCGTCTTGCCGGTAGTCTTGTACTCTCTGATTTTCTGCTCCAGCCAGTTGGTGGAGCGGCGGCGGGTGATGGTGCCGGTTATGGTGTAGCCCGTCCAGCGGGAGGACGGAGTACGCTCGCCGAGCTGCCTGCCCGTCCACACGTCAGGCGTAAAGGTTATTTCACAGGTGACGCTGTCCAGAACCTCCACGCCGTCGATGAAGACCTTGCCCTCTTTAAGAGAAATGGGGCTCTTGTTGTACTGCATAACGCTCATGCGCTTTTACCCTCCTATCTGGTCGCCACGGAGAAGTACAGCTTCTCCGAGCTGTCCACGGGCTCCAGGCCGACGTTGAAGAAAGTCTGGTCGCCGGTGCTGTTTTCCTCGTCGATCACGAAGTCGTGCTCGTAGTCAATGTTCTTAATAGCTCCTACGCCGCCGTCAGACCTGGGGCCGAAGAGCTTCAGAATGCTGTTGCCTACGCCCTTCATGATCGCCCAGCCGTCCGGGTCGTTGCTGTACTTGTTGGGCGGGAAATTGCGCTGGATAGCTTCCTGGAAGGTGTCGAACACGCGGATGACGCGGTTCTTGCTGTAATGCACGCCCTTCTTGGCGGTAAAGGTCTTGAGGGAGTTGATGTCATACTCAACGATGACGTCGCCGCTCTCGCTGGCGGAGAAGAAGAACTCGCCGTTCATGATTGCGGTCTCGGCAGCCTCGTGGGTTTTGAGGCCGACAACGCCGGTGGCGCTGTCCACGACCTTGTAGGTGTTGGACTCCACGTTGCTGGCGCCGGCGGTAATACCGGCTACGAAGGCGCAGGCCTCGGCAGTGGTCAGGTTGTAATCGCCCAGCGCGTAGCTGTTGGTGACGTTGATGATACCCTCGTAGTCGCCGGCATAGTTCGGGCAGACCGCCTGTACACCGCGTCCGACCTGAGACCGCAGATACTTGATCTTGGTCTTGCAGGCCGCCTGCAGGGTGGCGTCGGTGAAATGGAAGCACATCGTGTTGAACGCAACGCCCTCGGAGGCGTCCAGGAAGTCGGTCACGTTGGAATTGGTAGTCGTGCCGGAGCTGCCTCCGGAGAGAGAAACGCCGGCTACTGCCACAAGCGCAGAACTGCCGGTGCTGTAAGCGAAGTCTATCCACTTGGAATCGGCAAGATCGGTAACGGCGGTAACACGCTCATGGGTCTCGACGATGCTGCCGTCAAGAGAGATCTCCACGTCAAAACCCCCGGCGGGATTGGTGATGATAGCGTAAGAGAGCTTATTGCCCCTTGCGCCCTTATATTTTGCTGTGCCGGTCACACCGCCGCCCGTACCGCTGGCTTTCGCGGTGCCGTCCGTGCAGATGTAGGCGATAACACGGTAGGCGCCCTTGAAAGCCTCTCTTATGAGAAGCATGTTGTTCGCGGGGTCTCCGGTATCGGTGACGCTGTAACCGAGGTACGGCTTTGCCGCGTCGAGAGAGCCGGCAGTAATGCTGATAAACACGCCGGAGGGACCGTAATCGGTATTCGGAAGGGGAACGAGAACGGTGCCGCGAGAATTGCCGGCAACGAGAGAAACATTGTCGTCCTCGAAATTCACATAGTTTCCGGGGCGTACCTTGCCCACGGTTTTGTCAAAATTTCCTCCCGCCATGGTTTACTTTGCCTCCTTTTCTTTCCATTCGGAAATGATTTTCCTGACCTCCTCGACGGTGTATTCACCATTGAGGCCGGTCGTCGCGCCTACGAACGTACTGGTCGGCACGTCGAACAGCTCGTAGGCAAATCTCTGGAGCTGGGAAACAGGGAACTTCTGCTCCTTTTCAACCGGCTCCGCTTCGATGTTTTTATTGGCCACTGTGATTCCTCCTTGTTAGTCATAGACAAGGGTGCCGCAGTAGACATCGTCTGCTGCGGCAACAAAGTCATTTATTAAAGTGCTGTTGTCCGGCGTGGTGGTGACAGCGAAGATTTTGCCGATAATGTAATCATCGGGCTTGATTGGGCCTCCACCTCCGTCACCTCCCGAGCCGCCTCCGCCGATGGGGACGATCCTCGGGTCAATGTCCTCAAAATTGGTATAGGTGCCGGGGCGAACCTTTCCGGCGTCCTTTACGAATGTTCCTCCTGCCATTATTCGTCCTCCTCCGTTCCGTCTTCTTCGTCGTTGTCGACGACAATCTCCGTGCCGTCCGTCTTGTCCGTGATGGTGGAAATCCAGTGCTGCATGAGCTCCGAATCCGGCGCGTCATACGGCCTGCGGCTGGCAAATCGTATCGTCAGCTGTACCACACCGTCGTCTATCGGCTTCAACGCCACCTCCGCAAGGCGAATACCTCTTATGCCCTCTGTGAGATACTCACCGTCTTCGTCTATCAGCGGTATGAGGTTCCTAGCCTTCTTTATGGCCTCCAGGGCGTCACGCGCGATCTTGTGCGCCGCCTGGGTAGTCGTGTGAAAGAATTTCAGATACCAGACGTAATCCAGCCGATATGTCCTGAATGTCTCTCCGGACGAGTCGATTTCAGGCGTCGGGAAGAACACGGCGGGGAATACGAAGTCTTCCGGGACATTCCAGTAATACGGGGTCGGGTTTCCGGATGCGGCAAGAACGAACATGATGATACTGGCAAGCTCCTGCTCTATCATTTTTCAACCTCCAAAGTATCGGTCTATCCACTCCTGCAGCTTCCTGTCCAGCAGCTTGGGAAAAGTCTTTTCAAGTATCCTGAGGCCGCTTTCCCAGTAATGGGAGCCCTCCACCCAATGCTGTTTCAGCAACATTCCCTCCTTGGAGGAGGGGTCGTAGGTGAAGCGGTCACCGTTCCAATGACCCGGCACCCATCGGGCCGCCGTCCCTTTAGGATTCGTCCAGTGGCCGTCGTTGGCGTAGGACGCATAATCAACGGTGGTGCCTACCTCAAGGGTAAGGCCGCCGTCCTCCAGCTTCCAGACGCCATTGTCACCACCCAGCGCAAAGCTTCTCAGCAGCAGGCGGGTGTCCATAACCTTGAGGCGGATAATCTCGTCGTGCATGATTCTAAGAAAATCGTAGCCGACCGCCTCCAGGAATGATGACAGCTCACGCTTGAAATCTCCCTTCGCGGCGGTACCGAGCTTTTCAAAAAACTCATTGAGCTCGGAGAGATCCATGTCGATATGAGTAACCATCAAAGCGGCCTCTGGGCGTCAACACGCTTGACGTAAACGAATTTGTGATGTCCGCGGATATTGCGCGGCACCTCCGCCGTAAAGACAAGGCCCGTGTCGTTCCACACGATCCTGTCGTTCAATCGAACATCTGTTCCCACGGGAAGCGTCAGCTTGATTTTGGCGTCCAGCATGTTCGCCGGCTCAGTCTGCGTGACCGTCACCGTTGCCGCCTTCACGCCGAAGTGACAGCTTACGCCTTCCTCGTCCGGCACAGTCGGGTAAGAGTGGGAGGGAGAAGCGGGCAGCGCATAGCCCGGAGAGGCAGACGATGTCTGGAGGTGAAAGATATTGCAGGTATGGTCGAAAAAGTCTGTAATCACGCTGTTCACCCTCTCACAGCTTGCGGAGCTTCATCGTAACGCCATTCTTCGGCGCCGCAATGACGTAGCCGTCGAGCAGCGGGCCAAGTCCAAGCGTTTCGACAAGTGAGCCTTCGGAGGCCGTATAGGAGTAATCGTCGAAGGTCTCCGATTTCATGCCGCCGGTCCCCTTAACGGATCCGACGCCGTAATTCTCCGCAAGAAGAATGACGGCGGTCTTTACCTCTTCCGGGATCGTCGGGTACTTCTCTGACGGAAAGGTGTTATTGGTATAGGCTTTTACGTAGGCCTCTGCGCGTGATATATCCACGGCCAGCTTTGTGTCTGCTCTCGCCGCAATTTCAGGACGGTCGCTGTACGCTTTTACTTCCGCAGGAGTAACCCATGGGCTTTCAGCCATAACGCCGCCCTCCTTCCGTTAGGAGTTCACCTCGGGAATGCCGACGGCAAAGACGTACAGCTCTGCCACACCTGCGGTGAAGGTGCCGGTGCCGGTGAGCTTGGCGTAGATTTTGTCGCCCTTCTCAATTTCAGAGAAGAGCTGTTTGGTGTAGGCTCCGGCGGTGCCCTCGGTGATGTCTCCGGCGGCGAGGAAAGCGTCGTCATCGTCCGCGGTGCCGTAAATCAGCACGGGAGAAGTGGCCCCGGCAAAGGCAGTCTCTACCACGGCCACAACGCGGGTGATGACGCAATCGTGGGGAATGGTGAAGATAGCCTTGCCGTCACCGATACCGGTGTCGTTGTATTTGACGGTGCCGGCATGAAGCAGCTGCTCTACGCCGCACACGCCGAGATCGTTACCCTGAACTTTCATTGTTTTTTCTCCTTTCAGTTATTCATGCTGCAGGTCTATCATGGTGTAGCTGCCGCCGTAGAAGACGCTGATAGCACCAAGGAGGTCTGTCTTGGTCTTGCATTTGTCCACATCGATTTCACGCTCTTTCGCGTAGTCGATAAGCTCCTGCTTGGTCATGGCGGCAAGCGTTTCAAAGTCCGGAGCGGCGGCGGGCTCCGAATCGTCCTCCGACGTCTCGGAGAAAGTATCCGTGACCTCGGCGTCCTGCTCCTCGTCCGGAGTGACTTCGTTCTGCTCGTCCTGTGCGTCCTGTTCGGCCGCTTCGGTATCCTCCTCGTCCGGAGTGACGGTGTCCGCTTCGGTGGCCTCGACCAACTCAAAATAGCCGGATTCGATAGCGGACATGGCGGCGGTCACATCTTCGGTAAAAACGTCAGGCTTTTCCCTCGTCGCTGTTACGGCGCCGTGGTATGAAAGAGCCTTAATCAGTTTGAGGTGGTACATCACAGTCCTCCTTTATGCGGCCAGGCCGCTGATGATAGCCGTGGCGTCGAGCTCCTCGATGATCGGGTCGTAATCATAGTGAATCACATAGAAGCGCTTGTCCTGCATGATGGCTTCCTTGCCCTCGGTGGTCTTGCGGATCTGCACAGCGTAAGTGTTCACAACGATGAGGTTCTTCGGGTCGGTCAGGAGGACCTTGGTGTTCGTCAGTCTGGGGCACTGTACGATGGGGATACCGGCAGGGCCTTTGTATACGCTTTCGGGCACGGCGCCGCCATTGCTGATGACCTGGTTCAGGAGGTATTTCTCCCAATCCTGGGCGAGCTTCGGGCTCATGAGCCAGCGGAGCTTGCCGTTGTTGTATTTGTTCGGTAGAGACTGCATGGTGGCATACAGGAGATCGAGGCTCATGGAGCCGTTGTAGGGGCTCTGGGAAGCGTCGACGACATGGCCGCCGTTGGAGATCTGCTTGATCCAGCCGTCGTTGATTTTGAGGAAGTCGTAGTCCGGATCGGTGGACGCCGTAGAGGTGTCGCCGTTGAGATACAGGTCCTCGTTGTCAACGCCCATCTGCTCGGTCATGAGGTTGGCGACGATAGTCTCGAAGTTCTCGCCTTCGATGTTCTCGCGCAGGGTCTCCTCGGTGATCTCCCAGGGCAGACGGACAGCGGTGCAGGCGTACTCGAGCTTGGAGGTGGTGGGGCTTGCACGGTAGCCGTCGTCGGTGTTCTCGATCTTCTTGCGGACTATTCTCTTGGCGATACCGATCTTGTCGATCTCGCCGGTCTTCGAGGTGCGCAGTTCGTGGCGCACCAGCGGGCTGAGATTGGTGGCCTCAAAGGTCTGCTTCAGGAACTTTCTCGCCTGCTCCTTGCTGAGCAGACCGCCGCCGCTGAGAGAAGCGGTGTCTATCGCGGCAGCCTTTCTGACAATGGCACGATTGGAAATAGGCATTTTTTATCCTCCTTTTGTTGTCTCTGTGGCAGTCCTTACAGAATGCCGTGCAGATAGTGGGTCTCTTCCTTCTGCTTCTCAACCGGCTTTTCGTCGTTCAGGTTCTGAGGCATACGAAAAGCCTTGAGCAGGGGAGCCATTGCGTCAGCAACGACCTGCTCAAGTTCTGCCTTGGTGACGGGCGCGTCCGGATCCGGCTCCTCCTCGATAATGCCGGCTGTAACAAGCGCCTTGGTGACGGCCTTTTCGACCATGGCCTCGAGGTCAGGCGCGGCCGCTTCCGGAGCGGAAGTGGATTCGGGTGCTGCGGGCTGCGCGGGTGCGGGCGTCTCTTTGGGGGCGGCCTTGATAATGCCGGCCTCGGTCAGCGCCTTGGTGATGGCCTCAGTTACAAAGGCCTCGGTTTCTGCTCTGTTCATTTCTTTATCATCCTCCTTGGTGATGGTTTCGCCTTCTCCGTCTCCGTCGCCCTCGTTCTCTTCAAACGAGGCCTTAAAGTCGGAAAGAGCCTGACAGATTTCGTCCAGCTTGGCCTTGTTGGTGCTGGACATTTTTTTACCCGCCTTGATGACGGGCAGGGAAACGGCCTTTACAATGGCCGTATCCGGTTCTGAAAGAATGGTGGTGACTATGCTGTTGAAGTCCGCCAGGGCTTCTTTAATGGTTGCCTCGTCGGCGGTAAACACGTAGCAGTCGGTTGACCAGTTATAGCGGTAGAGCACATCTTCCAGCGCCCACATCGCGTCCCAGAACTGATCTGCTTTTGCGTTTGCCTTGAAGCGATCCATGACCTCGCCCTTTTCCACCACGTCGAGGTTGAAGAACTTGGCCAAGCGTTTGAACAAGTTCTTCTGTTCGGCGGTATCGCCGCCCGTTTTGGTTACATCGTCCAAGTCGATATCCTCCTTGCTGTATTTGCCGACGCCGCCCATGGAGAAGCCTGTAAGCTCACCTTTCTCCACAGCCTGCCAGACGTCGTCGTTGGTACACTTGACCGTAATTAGCCACGTCCCCTTTTTCACAGGCGTGTCGCCTACGGTGAGGTCGCTGGGGGCGACATAACTCTCAACGACGGACAGGCCCTCGACGCTTTCAAAGCTGTGCTGAATGTCAACACTGTCGCCATTCTCGGCGAACCAGTAGGCCGCTTTCTGTATCTCTTCCGCGGTCATAAAGTCCCCGTGGGCGTCTTCGACCATGGGCTCATAGACAACTCCGGTAATGTAGTGGGTATTGCTGTCGAACTTGAGGATCTTGCTGTATGTGGAAAACTGAGCCAATCCGTCAGTCTGCTTGGTGATAAGGAATCGCCATTGATTAGCGGCTTTATCAACGAGGCTGACATACCCAATTTTCGCGTCAGAAATTGCGGTTGCTTTCTGCACCTTGCTCACTCGATTCACCCCCTTTCTTTGGTGAATAACAAAAAGCAGCCGTTTCCGACTGCTCTTTTACGAAATTTGCCCCGCTCTGGCCTCTCAGCGCATACAGCGCGGCGAGAAGGCGCCGGGGTAATGGTTCTCTATCCCCCGGGGAGCGTGTGGCGCTCTGAGGGGCTCTGAGAGCCTCGCTTATGCCCAAAAGAAAATGAGTTTAACTATCAGAGACCGAAAAGTTAAACTCGTTTTTCATTTGGCGCCTTTTAAGGCTGTTATTCGATTCCGGCTTTAGCTCTGTTCGCCGCGTCGATGGCGGCAAGCTCAGCCTCCCATTCGGCGTCCATGGCGTCGATAGCCTCCTGCTGGAGCGCCTGGCGCTCTTCAAGGCTCATGCCTAAAATGCTCGGGTCGACAACGTCTTCGCTTATGCAATGGCAGTTGATACTTTCGGAGGCCGGCAATATCGGGTCGATCGGGTACATGGGATAGTAGATTACTCCGTCCCGGCCTTGGAGCGTAAAGCGTTCAGCTTTGCCAACCGTTTGGCCGTCCATGGCGACGTGGTTTTCCCGAGGCTCGTTCCGGTAGCTGCCTGTATGCCGCCACATTTTGTGGGTGACGACCGGGCTCTGCATGGTCGCCTCCTGGTGGGCGACGTTATGAGCTCTCAGGACCTCGGTGAGACTTACCCGCCGTGCCTTGTAGTATTCATCGCGGATACCGCTGTCGAGGATGTTTTGAGCAAACTCGGCGATACCGTCGCCGTTGGCAAGGCCGGTTTCAAGGATAGCCTCTATCTCCGTGTGGCTGTTGAGCTGCATGAGCTCCGCGAGCTGACCGCTCCACTCCTCGATCCAGCCCAGGGTGAGATTGCTTATCCTGTCGGCGGCAAGCTCGCTGTCCGTCTGCTTCAGGTATGTATCGACAAGACCGGGCATGAGCTCCGAGAAGCGGTTTTTGAATATCTCTTTCAGCTTGACCGCCAGCTTGTCGTTCTCCTTCAGGCTCGGCCAGATGTCACGCGCAAAGGTCTGGAGATCTCCGGCCTCCGCGATGGCGGCGTTGAAGAGCTCCGTTTCCTCAATAAGAGCAGCTGCTACGTCTCCCTCCAGGGCGCTGATAGCGTCAATCGTTTTGCCGGCCTCGGCAAAACCTGCCTCCGCCAGCTCGTCCTTTAGGTCGCCTTCCGCCTTTTCAATAAAGGCGTCAATGGCCTTGAGCAGCTTCCCGCAGTCACACCGCTTCATTGTCGCCCTCCTGCATTTTCAGCAGTACGGCCTTGACCTCTTTCATGACAGCGACAACGGCGTCGTCATTGTGCGAGGCCGCTTTCTGTATCTGGCCGGTGAGCTGTGAGAGGATGTCCGCCATAGGCATGGCGGGCTCCTGTGGATTAAGGGAGGCTATGAGATCTTTCGCGGCTATGGGAATATCCGCCCATTCGCCCTCGAAGTTTTCAACATCCTCGCCCAAGGCTTTGCCTATAATGGTCCTCGCCTTGTTCGGCGTCAGGCCGCCGGCTCTCTCGGTTATGGAGAGTATCTTGTACAGGTCGTCCGGATTGCTGATGTCCGGAGCGAGGAAATATGCCTCGACGTATTTGAAGCCGTAACCGTTCAGCAGACGGTTGTTGATAACCCAGGCAAGAGACTTACGCTCAGGCTGGAACACCTGCTCCTCCGTGACTTCCATGGCGGTTTGTGCCGTCGCCCTGTTGAAGTCGGTGGTATAACCGGTGTAGAGGTCGGGGAGCCGGAAAGCGGACTGTACGCGCTTCCGCCCGTTCTCTATGTAGTCCTGGAAGAGCTCGTCCTTCTGAAGAATGGCCGCGAGGTCCTTGACTTCGACTTCGGGCTTTTTCGTTTCGTCAAAGCCCGCCTGGTTATCCGTGTTCTCAACTTCGAGCAACAGAAAGGCGTGCTGGCCTTTCTCTCCCTGTATATCGTCAATATACTCTTGCAGCTTATTATAGCTGTCGTCTGTAAGTGTACCTCCCTTTACCATTATCATGAGGGGAGTATGACGCCCTTTGGAGAAGTAGCTGTTATTGAGCGTTTCCGCTTTGCGGACGCCGTCAACGCCGAGGAGCTGGCCGATCCAGCGGACCTCTCCGTACAGTTCAGTACCGATAGCAAATTCGAGGATTTCATTGGCTTGATACTGGGCTTTGAGTCCCTCTCCGTCCTCGTTGATAGTTGTGTACTCCCCAGACCGGTTATCCATGACGCGGGGGTCTCCGAACTCTTTGAAGTACACAGTCTTTCCGCCGACGTTCTGTCTGTATTTGCAGAAGCGGCGGGGGCGCTTAACGATCTTGGTGCCCTTATAGTTGTATTCGGCTTCCTCGGGAGGGTCGAGAGGGCAGGTCTTTGTTACAGACGGAGTATCGCGGACAAAATGAATCTGATTTACTTCGCCCTCCGGATTGCGGATGACTTCAAGATAGGCGATACCGTATGTTTCCCTGGCCTCTATCAAGTCCTCGAACACCTCTTTGGTGTCCATGTCCATGTTGAGGAGGTCGATTATTTCCTGCGCTCTGTCCCATTCGGCTTTCATTTCCGGCGTTTCATCGGCGTCGTCCACGGTATAGCGCAAACCAATACCGAAGCCGACGATATTGTTTTTATAGGCCGCTATGCACTGAGGCAGGATGTTCGACTCTTTCACCAGAGCTTTATAGCCCAGCAGAGGATAGGGAGGGGTAACGAACTCGCCGGCGGTCTGCTCGGTTTCTTTGTTAAGCTGTGTAGGGTTTTCAGCCTTTTCAACCGGCTTTTCTTCCGGCACCGGGCCTGAAGCTTTGATGATATGAACGTTTACCCGCGGATGTTTCTTTTCACTCTCCAAGGGATTATGCCTCCTTCTTGGCTTTTTCTTTTAACCTGACCGGCACGACACACAGCAGGACACAGTCAGCCTCGTCGGGAGAGGGGAGGTCTCGCTTCTTCATCTCCTCCTTACTCTCGACCTTCTGCTTACTCTGCTCGGTCATAGAGTATTTTCGGCTGGATAACTGGCCTACGAGATCGTCGTCGTTGGGAAGAATGACCTCGACAGGCTTCGGGGTACCGTCGTCCTCATAATCTTCGAGGAGCTTCCGGAGGACGCCCATCATAAAGGTCGTGCTGTCGTGATAGTAGCGGTGGTTAATGCGCTTGCCGAACTGAATACGAACGACCTCCATCCACCAGAAGCGCCCAGGGTCATTTTTCTTGATACGGTTGAGGCGGTCAACGACACCGCCGCCGACGCCGCCGTCGTCCACGCAAATAGGTATTTGGTGGCGCCACTTATACCGCAAAACGAGCTTTTCGCCGAGCTCCACCAGCTTGTCCGCGGTGGTCATGGTGTCCTGGCCGTTGCGCTTGAGGTAGAAATCAACTTTTTCATCGACGGCGTAACCTATCACGGTCTTGTCCTCGCCGAAGCGGGCGACGTCACAGCCTATTTGGATATGAAGCGGCTCTTTCTTCGGCTCGTACTCCGTGTTGATAGATTTTTCTATGAGGGAAATCGGAATAAAAACATCGTCCTCCTGTAAGGGAAACTCGCCGTCGACGCGGACGCGGACTACGTTGCTGTCCTTGCCGTAACGCCGTTCCAGCATTTCGATGTTTTCCTTATTGGTACGGGACACTTCCCGGGAGGAAACGCGGCGGGAGCGATACAGAGGCCGCACCTTCGCGTTTACGTGGCTGTCGTAAAAGGTGCCGGATGTCCGGGTGGGGTTTCCACACATCAGCAGCTTGTTATTGCCGCCGGACAGGGTGCCGAGCACGGCCTCCATTATCGGCTCTGAGACACCGGAAGCCTCATCCACGATGAAGAGCATATTATCCTCATGGAAGCCCTGCATGTTCTCCGGCTTGGTGGCCGTGCGTGCCACGGCAAACCAGCGCTTCTCCATGCCGGCCATATAGACGTAGGTCTTTGTCCATTTGAGGATAACGGAGAGGAGCGGGCTCTTGGCCTGCCATTTCGCGATCTCCGCCCAGAGTACGTCGTTAAGCTGCTGTCGCGTAGGAGCGGTGGCCACGACACGGGCAAAGGGGAAGCAGCTCAAAAACCACAGTACGGCGATAGCTTCTGTCGCCGTCTTGCCGACGCCCTGGCCGCTTCGCACGCTGACTCTGTGACATTCCGGGTCTGCAAGATCGCGCAGCGTATCAGCCTGCCAGTCGTCGGGAGTGTAATTAACGACTTCCTTGGCAAAGAGTACGGGGTCTTTCTGATAAATCAGCTGACGCCCGCGCAGGGATTTAATCAGCGCTTTATCATTCATCGTCCTCACCCTCAAACTCCTCGCCCGTTAGGGCAGCGATCCAGGCCTTGGCCAGCTTGCTCTGTTCGGTCTGGCCTTCCAGCCTCTTCCGTTCAAGGTCGAGGCGCTCACGCTCAATGTGGATTTTTTCGAGGTCGCCGAGCACCTTGATTTTGCGTCCCTGTACCCGGTCGAGCTCTGCCTCCAGCTTTTGAAGAGCGTCATAGACTGATATAGTATGAGAGCTGGTCGAGCTCTGACGCTCGCCGACAGCGACATCTTGTCCGGCCACAACAGACCCGACTTTATCTCCCCAGCGGCCGTTTTCGTCCTTCTCAAATGCACCGGCCTCACGCTGTATTACGGTCTTGCTGCCGCCGTAATGAATCAGTCCGCTTTTGCTCTTTTTCGACAGCTCCGTGATGTCGTTTATGTGTTTTATAAGGCGTACTTCTTTGGCGTTGAGGGCCGCGAGGGTTTGGCGTAGCTCTGCCTCTATCTCCGCGCCGGTATTGTCGACATCGTTGAATATCTCGGCCTCGTCCTCGGAGAGCAGAGAGCCCATTACGCGCTCATAGGCGCCGTGACGAAGGTTCTTCTTGTTGCCCGGAGGGCCGCCGTCAGCGTTCTTATTACCGGGCTGTCCGCCGCGCTTCCGTTTGGTAATGTGACCTTTTCCGTTGGGTAACGTTACCGTTACCGTTTTACTGTCCCAGGCGTCCGCACATTTCCACTTGCGCACCTGTTCCGGAGAGACGCCGAGCTCTGCCGCTATATCCTTTAATTGGCTCTGACCTTTGCTCTTTATCCAGAGCTCAAAGGCTTTTTGCCTTTCCGGGCTTCTCGCCCTCGGCATGTCCCTCCCTCCCTAATTCGTTGGAATTTGCAAAAGACAAGCCCCATGCCCTAAAGAGTAGGAGGCGGGACACGGGGCTTTCATAGCGTTGTCAGGCGATAAAGACAGCTTCGCCCTCCTTTATGAACATGACCTTTCCGCACTGTTCGCACACGACCTTGAAATATCTTGCCGGCTTCTCGGCAATGCTGCCGGCGGCTGCTTTTGCCTTGTCTATCTGTTCCTGGGTGGTGATAGCGGCATTTACGGCCTCGTCCTTCGCGGCCTGTTCGAGATAGGCGGCATAACGCGCTCTTTTCTCTTCCTCGGTCTCATGCCCGGCGTCATCATCGGGTAAGTCATCGAAGTCGAAATCATCCATGGCGGGGAAACCGAGGGCCTCCAGGTCGAAGTCAAAGTCAAGGTTGAGCATATCGACCTCATGAAGCAGCTCCTCATTTATCCATTCGGAGAACTCGGAAATCTTGTTGTCGGCCAGGCGGTCTAATTTAATGGCCTCCTCGTCGGCGTCGGTTATCACACAGGGGACCTCTTTCATGCCGAGCCGGATTGCCGCAGCATATCGGGCGTGGCCTTTGACGATCACTCCGTTTTTGTCGATAACCAGCGGGACATTGAAGCCCACCTTGGGGATGATCTCAACCAGGAGCTCGACGGTCTTATCGTTCTTCCGGGGATTCCGTACATAGGGCTTTACCTCGGATAGCTTCCGCATGACGATTTTGGAGGCGACGTTGACAGACGTGTTTTCCATCAATTTATCCTCCCTCTGCCATGCTCCAGACGGTCACAGAGGACGGCCAGGCGGTTCTTATTCAGTTCGGTGCCGACGAAGGGCTTTCCGGCCAGATTTGCATAATATCCGACGAGGCCCTTTCCCATGCACGGGTCACCTATGCACCGGTAATCCACATCGGCGCAGATCCTTTCAATGGCGGCCTCCTCGTCAAGACCGTCTATCCGGACATATGGGAGCTCGACCTTGCCGCCTGCGACTATCCAGCAGCGATTGGCCGCCTTTCGGTAATAGGTGTTCGTGGAGATCTCTACGAATGGGTATCTGGCGCGTATCTCCTGCTCGATCGCGTCGAGGTTGAACCGGAACGCTTCCACGTACACGAATTTGGGGTCTATCTCGGCGATGACTTCAAATAGGCGCCTGAGGAAGGCTCCATAGTCGCCGGTGCGCACTTCTTTTTCCGCTTTCGCATAGAAGCCGTTAAGCAGCCCCATGGTCCCCGGCGGGTCGGTGAATATCACGTCGGCCCTTTTCATAAAGTCTGGCGTCTCGTCGAAAATATCATGGACACAGAATGTGCCGGTGCCCATGGTGATGACGCCGCTCATGTCGTACTTTTCAGAAAAGCCGCCGTATGCGTATTTCCTCATTGCGCGGCCTCCTTCCGGTACTGGGAGAGCTGCCGCGCCTGATTCTCGGATATGGCGGCGCGAGAGTAAGTGTTGTTTTCGTACAGCTTGGCGTAACCCGTGATGTGCTTCAGGCGCACCAGTTCCTCCGGCTCGAGGCCGAGGTCATTGCAGACGTCGAGGTCTGAGGCACCATTGACGAGCATTTCCATTACGATGTTCGACATGCCGCTGATGGAGTGCTTGCCTCGTGCTCGGTTATGGCGCACGGTGGAGGCCATAAGGTCGTTCATGGTCTTGCCGTGGAGCACTACGCAAGGGAGCTTTCCTTCGCACGAGGCGTAGATGTCTTTATACCGGCGCATTATGCTGTACCGGTGGAAGCCGTCAACTATCACATAGCGGTCTTTCGTCTCGTCGTAAATAACGACTATCGGCTGGGTGTATCCGTCTGACTTCACCGAGCGGTAGAGCAGCTTCATTTCCTGCGTGGCCACGCTGTTGGGGTTATAGTTGTTCGCGTGGACTTTTTCGAGGGGGATCCACTCGACCTTAAAAATAGGCTGGTCTTTTATCACGACTTTTCCCCCATGTACTGCTCGAACTGCTCCATATCGCGCTGACGATAGACAGCCTTTCTGTCGCGGAGCCGGAAGCGGGACCGGGCATTTGCGTTGTTGGTGCCGTCGATGTCATTCAGGACGATTTCCTTCACGTGGACGCGGTACCATTCATCACCGGTCTGATTCTTCCAGCGGTTACGAAAAAGGTCGTGGTATTCCGGCTTGACGATGTTTACCAGAAGATAGTCCCGGTACTCTTTCCATGAGGAAAAAGCGAAGGGGAGCTGGCGGGGGACGATGTCGCCGCTGTCAAAGGTGTGGGCGAAGGTGCCTACGCCGCATACGCGGCGTATGAACTTGTTATAGGTCTCCGGCTCAAACTCTTGGAGCATTTCAATCGAATGCCACGCGGTCTCATGGATTAAAGCGCTGACGCGCATAGCCTCTTTCGCCACGCCCCATTGATACTGGAGATCGTACACACGGTTATACTTCCAGTGATTTTGTCCTATGGCCGTCCAGATGTCGTCATGGGTAAAATCGTAGATCGGCCAGAAGACCTGACAGCGGCCGGATTTCTTCTTGCACCACGTCACGCCCTGGAACTTGGCCGGGTGCTGCGTTATCGCAGCGCGCCGGTTTAAGCTCTCCACTATTCTCATGCCCACCAGCACGGCGCAGTTCTCCGAATCTGTACAGTATTCCGGGAGTGCGTTCACAAGGTCGTGAAAGCGATTGGCCTTACACGGGTTTTCCTTGATAGAAAGCGGGTGCTGTTCATGAATCCACAGCGGTTTATCCTCCGGATTCCATATGCTGAGGAAGTTCTTTTCCGGGGATAGCGTGTTCGTGAACTCAAAGGGTATCTGAAACCAGCAGGGCTTTACCTCCGGGCGCTGCATGAGCTCTGTCATGTAGTCCACCGTAGCCTGCCATTCCGCCTCCTGGTCGAGCCAGAACACCTTGACAGGCAGGCGCCCGAGCTCCTGCGCCACCATCAATGAAAGCTGAAAGAGTACGGTGCTGTCCTTTCCTCCGGACATGCTGACTATTACATCGTCGTGGTTTTGGTAAATGAAGCGAATGCGGTCAAGAGCTTCGTCGAATACATTGTTTTCGAGGTAGATCACGGCCGGCTCGCCTCTCTTCCCACTATCTCCGCGGGTGATAGGAGCCTTATATTCGACAACATGGGGTTTCCTCCTTTTTTTGATGTGCCCGCTGCGGGGCGCCGTTGGCGATTGGCGCTCTGCCCGAACCAGACTCCGCGCAAAGGAGAAACGCAGAGCCATTACAGCCTCCTTTCCAAAAGAATGACGGCGCCCTTTTGGGGCGCCGTCTGGCTATGTAGGATTTTACAGGTTAAACGCTATCACATATAAGGGGGTTTGTCACGAAAATCGTTGCTGTATCTGTTAATCTGATGCCTAATTATGCTGTTCAGTTTCATCCAATGCGGTATTGCGAAAATAATTGTAGCAGGCTGTTCTCACATTGCTTTCACTTGTGTACCGGCCAAGGATCCGGCTCACTTCTTTCCAGGTAAGACCTCGGAGGAATCTGAGCCGGAAGATTGTGCGTGTCCTGATGTTTTTAATCTCAGCTATAAAAGCCGCTACCTCTGGCTCCTGCTGCTCGATCTCCGCTTCCAGGACTTCGATGTACGTAAGTGTGTCCGCAATCTCGGCGCCGAGATCTCCGACCTTGTCCTTCACGCCGGGGGTGTGCGGCATTCCCGTGAGCCGGGCAGCGCCCGGCTCTGCCTCCAAACGCAGGGCGGCAAGCAATTCTTCCGCCTCGGCTTTCTGGCGCCTTTTGTCATAGTGCGAATTCAATTCTTCCAATGTCATGCCGCCACACCTGCCTTTAACTGCTCTGTCTCCGACTGCGATTGTTATTCAAGCACAATTCCGGCTTCTTCGGCCAGCGTCCTCATAAGGTCGGAAACGCTCACGTAGCCCTGGGAGACGCTGTCTGATAAATCATTGACTTCATCCCAAACGCGGCGAAGGATCTCCGCGTCTGCGTTCTCTTTATCGCGCAAGACGGTGAAGAATATCGCCCACGCTATATTCACCGCCTTTTCCTGCGCTGACTGCTTGGCCCGCTTTACGTCGGCCTCAGTAGCCGGGCGCCGGCGAGGATTGACCTTCTTGCTGTTCTTCTTGCCCATAGTCGTCTTCCTTCTCCTCAAACAGGCAGATTTGGTCTTTTTCGGCCTCTTTTTCAAGCTGCTCATTACGCATTTTCTGTTTACAGGAATGGCCGTAGCCGTCCTTGATACTGCTCTCGCTGGTCAATAGCCCTCCGCACCGGGCGCACCGTCGGGCGGGAATGGTAAAGATTTCATCAGTCTTCATAAGGCTTAACTTCTCCCTATGCCCCTAGGTTTCTGTTCACGGCATTAGTCCAATAGGTGTATATAAAGGCTTGCATAGCGGCCATTGCCTCTGGTGTTTCTGCTCCAGATTTAATCATTGCTCGGAAAAAGAAGTGCACCATTTCCGCAAAAGCCCCGAGGCCGTTTAACGCCTATCCCAAATTTTGGTTATTCATGATTGGCGGGCTCGATATATCTCACAGGCCAGACTAAAGCCTGTCCGCAGTCAACGCAGAAATTCGGCTTATATAACGGTGCCACGTGAAACGGAGATACCGGGGCTTTCAATTCTTGGCATATAGTGACGCCGCACCTGGGGCAGCAGTAGTCGCGGAACTCGCGCTCGTCCGTCGTGTCGATCTTTACGTCACGAGACTCAAAGCTCTCAAGAATATCCGCTGCCTTATTCATCAGAGCCATGTGGCCGGGGCTATGAACGCCCCGCTTAATCTCCTCCGAGGCTTCACGCAAGCGTTTTACAAAGGCCTCATCAATCATTTCCCCGCACCTCCCATAAAGAAAAATGCCCATGAGGGAATCTCTGTTATAGGAGAACTACCGTATTTTATGTACGCATACGCACCTAAAGCAATACAGGAAATGATAAGGATACAAACGGCTATCATGAAAATCATCCACACAAGAAACACTATTTTATTTTTCATTTTCGGTTCCTCCTTTTGCTGGCTTTCGCCATTTTGTTTTTACGGTGTTTGCTCTGGTAGATTCCGCGCTTTTCTCGTGATCTTGTGAGTGGTCTAAAATGACCGTGGCCGACGCCAGTACATAGATTTGGCTCGGGGATATATGGGATATCTACTTTTGCCAAGGCGTTATAATAGGACGAAAACATCATGCTTTGGCCTCCTCTAAAGCAGTAAGGCAAGCTTCATAGTTGTGTTTGAGGTTTAAGAAAGCCTCGGTGCTTCCACCGGCGTCCGGGTGAAACACTTTGCTCAGCTGGCGATACCGTTCTTTGAGGGCGTCGATGTCGGGAATGTCGGTAAACCCCATGGCCTGAAAACAGGGTTCCAGCGGCTTCGACGCTTCCGGAAGAGCCGGCACACCGACAAGCAGCATGTCCAGGGTGAATATACCCTGCTCGACAGCTCGGGCCAGCCCTTCGAGAGAATAGACCACAGCGGCAAACAGATCGCTGGCGTAGGTGAGGTTGCGGCCGCAGGCGGCCGACTTGGCCGTGTCATTCTCGAAGCGGTAAGTAGAGGCACCGTAGCGCATTTCTACATAGCAGCTGCTCCCGGCCTTCCCCTGGGTCCAGTTGCTTTGATATGTTTCTACCCCGAGGCGTTCCATGACGCGCCCCAGCTTCTTCTCCATGTCTTCCATGGTGGAGCTGTACTGCTTTCTCATTTTTCCTCCTTCGGCTTCTCGCACCGCTCGAAGCTGATAACCCACACCCAGGGATTGGCCGCCCAGCCGTAGCGGTTAAGGTCAACGTGCTTGATGGTGCTGTCCCAAAGTCCAGCAAAATCACCCCGAACCTCGTCCAGCATCCCACACTCGGAGCCGCCATTGCTGTCCTCACCGGTCCGCTCGTCGTAAGGTAAGCTGTCATCCAAGTCGGAGCAACAGGGACACCCGTATGCTTCGATGCAGGTTGCGCACTCCTCCGGAAGCGTGATCCCTTCATGCTGGAATCTCTCAGCTTGCCCATATCCATTGCCGAAGCTCTCCCAGAGCCGCTCCACACGCACGTCCGCCACGCGCAGGAAGATCCTCGCCGCCTCCTTCGGCATGTGGATAGATGGTTGCCAACGATAAACGTCATTCGTGTCGCCGTCCGCCTTAAAAAAGATATGTCCTTCGGTGGAAAAAGTGCAGCCAAAACCAAACGTTTCCCGGACGTAGAGAGTATTACTGGGCTTATATGGGGCATAGTCATCAATGCCAGACTGCGGAAACCCTAATCCTCCGTCCATCCACTGACAGTCCTTGTAATGCCACATGCCACTATCGTCTAATATCGGCTGGGGCTTCATCGTTCGTCTGGTTACGGTCTTTTTGCCCTCCAGAATGGCCTTAACCATATCGGTATTGAACAATATGGGCTTCATTTCTTCGCCTCCAAAAACCTCTCGGCCTCCGCGAGCGTGGGGAAGCAAGTCTCTCGCCAGCTGCATATTCTGGAGAAGCCTTTATGCTTGGGGTCTTCACAAATGAGGAATAAGTGGCCTGGATGCACGGCAAAGGACTTTACCGTGTATGGTGCAGCTTTGTTAGAGCAGAGGACATACACAGTCGCACCAAGTTCGCACGGCAAAATCACAAGGCGGTCTTCGACCTCTGCTTGTCCAAGCTCTTTGACACGTTCAGGCGAATAACCGCTATCCTCATAGGCTGCCAACTTCTCCAACGCCTCGGCCCATTTCATATTAGTTGGCTGGGAAACGCTGCCGTCAGAATTGCGAATTGTAAGCCTGTCCATAATCACTTGTCCTCCTTGTCTGCCGGGATAACTACAGGGGCGTTGTCAAACAGGTCTATGAGCGCATTTGCTCTCCAGTTGTTTGCATCGTCGGTGCAAAGGTCATAAACCTGGCTCACGTACTCGTCACGATAAGCGTCATGGTCTATCAGGTCGCCGTGGTCGGGGACGGGGACGAGACTATATGTGTGCTCCGTATTGTCTATCGTTATATCAAGCCTTGCTTCACCGTTTGGATAAACAACGATTTTCCCGTGGACAGCAAAAACTTCCGGCACACCGCCTCCGTTGTGCATGCTCGGCATTTCCATGCCCTTAATATAAAGTCCGCTCATGGTTATGTCCTTTTTATATTCAGCCATCTTTTTCCCTCCTGTACATATCCTCTGCAAACATTCTCGCTATTCTCGCCTCCTCAAGAGTGCGGAAAACGCCCGGTCTAAACCGTTCGGGGTTATTCTCGTTAAGCAGATCATAGCGATCAAATGCTACTTCCCGAATAGCGACCTTCTTCCTGTAACATTCTCTACGCTCTATCACATAAGGACAGGCAGCCAGATAGCCACAAATACCGCAGTCATAATAGACCTCGTACACTATCGCCCCCCACCTGGCCGGAAGGATTTTCAATCTTCCTTCCAGTTCGGCTCTGGCAATATCAAGCACTCGTCTACGCTTACAGCAGACATGGTCAATGATTTTTGCCGCCTCGTAAGATTCTGAGCTTATAACCTCCTTCGCCTCATTTAGATCTTCCGGAGAAATGCCGGTGTCCTCATAGGATGCGAGGCGTCTTACGAGCTGGCTGATGATAGTTTCATGTGCACCGTACTTGTTCTGGAGATTTGGCGCCAAAAGAGCCCTTCCGTCGTTCGCTCTGATAGTCAGTCTATCCATGTCTGCACCTCTCACTATTTCACTACGACCTTAAACGTGGAAGAGAGAATTAATAAGGCAACCCACACTCCGAGGCTTATCTTCCAACTCCACCACGCAAGGTTAAACGCCCAGCAAATCACCCACAAGAGCCCCGCCGTAGCGAAAAAGCTCACCGCAATACTAACGACGTCACAAACGATGACTAATATTATTTCGAGAAGGCTAAAATTGTTATGGTTAAGTAATTCCTTGAGTATTCTCATTTTCAATCCTCCTGTTCTTGATATAATCTTCCAGACCGTCTGTCTGCACAAGCAGCATATAACGACCGTATGTAAGCCCCAACTCCCGAGCCCGGAGCTGCACCTGTGCAAGTGTCAACCCGGCGTTTTCGGGGTTCTTGGCCTTCCGTTTTGTCTCACTCTCGACAGCGATGTGAGTAAAATTCGCTTTGTTCTGAAGATAATACCGGGCGTGGTATTCTTTTTGGTGCCTTATTATGCATTCCTGACATCGTATCTGGTGGCCGGAATTTGCATTGAAGGCTTTCCCGCACCTCTCGCAGATTTTTATCTTCATCATTTATCCAACACCCCTCTCTTCGATGAATCTCGCCCAGCATTCCGGGCAATAATGACCGAGTGTGCGCGGGTTTCTGCCGTATTCCCTTGCAAGAAGAGTAACCATGTTCTTTTTCATCATTTCTCTGCCACATTGAACGCACCGCCCGATAAATCGCTCTGCAGGTCGCCAGTAGTCTGGGATATCTCCTGACAGAAGCATAGCGTCAGTCCCCCTTTTCAATCAGAATCTCTGTGCTGACAGGTTTCAGAGGCTCTTTCGGACGAGCTTCGATACAGAACGCCTTTTCCGCCTCGTCACATTCAATCCAGGTGATCTCCTCTCCCGAGAAGCCGGTTTCCTTCCTGAATGCCTTATAGCAGCCCTACACATGAGCTTATGAACAAAAAACCTACGCACGGCTTGCCGCATAGACGCAGAATATTGCATAGATTTCTTCTTTCATGTTTAAACCCTCTTTCTCTTAAAATCATTTGCTTTGGGACAGGTGCTCCAATGGGATATATAGCCAATACCGGTAGCCTTATTCAAATCTCCGGAGAACTCACAGCTGAGGACCATGCCGTTCTTCGTTACAATCTTACCCTTAGCTTTGGGTTTCTCCCAGTATGCGACCGGCTGCGGATCGCAAGGTATTGACTTTCCGCCCAGCGTCCCGATCCAGATGATTTCAGCGCCACATCCTTTGCATTTTGGCATTTTTTCTTCCTCCCATTTCTTTCTCCCCGCACCAGGGACAGACATAGCGCCCGCCCTCGCGAAGCTTTGATACATTCCACTCAAGGCCGCATTCGTTGCAGGTCTCATAGCGTAGACCCGGAACGCGCCGAGGCTGTTTGCCTTTATAAACTGAATGATTACTCATAACCTGTGCGATACCTCCTCGACAATTCTCGGACACCATGACGGCGCCGGAGTGGTAGTCTTTGGGCTGTCGTAATCCTTTTTCAGAAGATGTGTAGTTCGGCCTCGCCACGGTCCCGCCTTCGGGTGATAGCACCGAAGGGCAACAATCATATGCGGAAAAGGTTCCCTTACGGTTTCGGAACAACTGGCGCAGTTTGGCGTGTTCACGCTACACCACCTGCCACGTGAATCATTTTCAAGGCGCAGCCTGTACACAGGGCAACGGCGCCGCTCTTTTCCATTTCCTCCTGCCCGGGGCGCCGCCAACAGGCGGCGCCGCATTTCGGGCAAGTATCAGGCGTCCAGTTGGGACGTCCCTTTGGGATATGCTCTTTCGTCGGCATACAGATATACCCGTCGGTGTCCTTCGGGTCTCTCGACCAGAGGAGGATTCTGTTTTCAGCCATTTTTCCAGCCCTCCATTTGGGCGTTTATAGCTGCCCTGAATTTGCCGGCAGTCTCTTCATCGGCACGCTTCAAGGCTTCCGTCATACTCCTGTATTCCTGCTGCCAAAGGGCGAAGTGGGTCTTAAAGGTTACTGCCGCCTCGCCGCTCAAGGCCAGCTCTCGGCGAAGGTTATCCGCCTCCTCTTGAAGCTTTTTGGCCTCTGCACGGAGGTTTTCGGCCTCACCGTCGGCAGTCTTGCCCGCCACCGATGCCTTCTCCTCTGCTGCCTTGGCCGCTTTCTCTGCGGCCTCTACCTTCTTTTCCAATGACTTCCGCTTTTTCTCCTCGGCGGACTTGACTTTTTCAAGCTCGGCGATGTGGGCGTCATTGACCTTTTTGACCGCCTCGGCCACAGCCTTATCGACGGCCTCCTGTTCCTGCACCACCTCCACAGGGCGCTTCTCAAGCTCTGCGAGCTGCTTCTTGAGGGCTTTATTCTCTTTCTCCAAAGCCTTGTCCCTCTCAGCGATAGCGGCCTGAAGCTCCCGGGTGGACATGTTCTCGACGTCATGGTCTGCAACAAAAGCCTCGCGCTCCTCCGCCGGTACGTCCAGGAGCGCCAGCGCCTTGGTGTAGGTGAGTTTTCCAAACGCTTGGTCATTCTCGACAGTAGCCCCGAAAAGGCTGCCCTGCCGGGTGCCGTACTCCTGGAAGACCCTCATGTAATTGTTTGCCGTAGAGCGGGAATAACCGGTGTTTTCCTCTATCCAGTCTCCAAACTTCCCGTAGGGGAGCATTTCTTTGGCCTCGCACATACGCCGCCCGATCTCGATAATGTTATTGAGCATGGACGCGGTGAAGGTGCGGATCTCCCCGGCGATTATTTCAAGTGTTCTGGTCTTGTCTAACACAGATACGGAAGGGGCCGCAATGGCCTCCTGGGGGTTCTTACTGGTAGTCTCGTTCATGCTGTTTTAGCCTCCTTGAATTTCGGGCGGCCGGACAACATCCACGCCACCCACTTTTTTTCAAACGCTGTAACCTCCGGAGTCCGGTCACAGTTCCTGTTTCCTCTGTTCTGTAGGACACACCCGCGCTTATCGTCCCACTCCAGCGTGAAGAAAGGAGTGTCGGGTGCGCTTTCTTTACGGATAAACATAATAGTCGTTTTACCCGCTGCGTGCCGTTCTGAATAGCCCTCTACACAATGATGAAGCCTGGAGCCTTCTGCGGTGAAATCCTCTGTGTTTCTCGGTGGAATTATCAAAAGGCCACCGTAGTGGAACTCCCATTCATCAAGCGTCTTGGCCCGTATCGCAATTTTTGCGTCTCGCTCTCTGTTTGCTTCGGCTTTTGCTTTTTTTACAAAGCGATCATGCTCCCTTTTAAGTCTCTCTGGCCAGCGCTCCTCTGTGGTCCACACCCCGGGTTTGTGCTTACGAAGCATATCCCAATAGTCGAGAAGCATGCTTTCATCAGGCTTGTCGTTCTTCCAGCGCCGGCGTTGGACTGTGAGATAGTGTGCAATCCGCTCCGGCCTCTCTGGGCAATCAACGAACCGATCCTTTCTCTCCAGCGTTTCCAGAGCTGCCGCGTCTTCCAGCGTCCAAGGGTGGCCTGCCCTCCGTGCTTTAAGCCATATTTCCCATGTCTGTCCACCCAAGTTCAACCGCTTCTGCATGGCGATAGCCTCCCGAAGCTCCGCTCGCTCCATAGCCAGCATTCGCCCCGGGCGAGTCTCTTTCCAATTCAGGCATTTTAGCGTCGGGATCGCGCAACCATAACTCTCTCTATATCCTCTTTTGCTTTCCGCTTTTTCCTGCCCAATCAGATTAGAGACGATTCCGCGGGCACCGCAGGTAAGAAGGTTTTCCGCATTTTTGTGTTTTTGCCAGAGGCGTACCCAACTTACCGGGAAGCAGATTCTGCTGTCCTCCATATAGAGCTCCAGCTTACTGTTTTCTGCCGTTGTGCCTGCCGTTGCCGCCGCAATCCCTTCAGGACATACGGTCCAATAGATGTCTTTTATCGTGTCTGTAAATTTTACAGTCTGACGCCAAAAACCTAAACTATAATCGCTGTACATACACGACCCGTGATGTGTGCAGCGGACGATTCCTTTTTCCTCAACGATGTACGCCTCCCAAGGCATGATGCTGATTGTTCGTCGCCCGTCTTTTCTATGTTGTTTCTCAACTTGCCAGAAAATCATTGCCAGACGATTGGATTTTTCTTTCATATCTACATGGTGCAGCGTCATGGGATAACAGTATTCACCTGCATAACCAGTCGCGCCGGTGACGTGTTCACTGCGAACTTCCGCACCGCACTCCGGGCAAAATGTATAGCTCCAGTTGTGAACAATCCCGCATTTTATAAAGAGGCTCGGTGAATATCCGCTTCCGTTGCAGGTGCCGCCAGGCACATAATCCAACAGCAATTTCTTTCCGCAGGCTGTACAGAACGCTTCGGCGCAGCGATGTTTAATGCCTGTTATAGGTTCTCTCTCCCACACGACGCGCCAAATAAGCGCGTGATTTTTCCACCGTCTGGCCTCCGCCCAGTCCCGAAGATACTGGGGTGCTATGTCCGGCAAAAGCTTTGAATAATCAAAAGAAGTCGGCAAGATTGACCACCTCCCCTGACTCGTTCGAATGGTAATTCTTTCTTTTCTCGCCACGCTCCGGGAGCCCGTAAAACTTCCGAATGATGTCCTCGGCCTCCAAAGGCGAGACACCGCAGCTCATTCCTCCTGCTTTTTTATGAATCTCATCGGATCGCGCCTTGATTTTCTTCTCGCATTCGACAATGCTCATGCTTTTGTTCTCTAAATCACGAGACACAAGCTCGGCGAGGCTGGGATTATCGCGCAGTATATCTTTTAACTGCTCCCCACAGCACCACACCGTCGAGTGCTCCTTCGGTTGCTGAGCCTCAATCTTTCGGATTGTGTCTTCTAAAATACTCATTCTTGCTTTTTCTCTTTCTCCGTGATATAATTCTGGTAAAGAGAGCTCCTTTCCGTAAAAATGGTGTTTCTCTGAGATTTAGACCGCCCGTGTGAGGCGGTCTTTTTCTTTTGCCTTATACGGCCTCGTCGTCCGGGACGTCGCAGGGAAGAACAGCCCTCGGCTCGTTTCCGTTGAACGGTCCGACAACGCCCTTGTCTTCCAGCCTGTCCATAAGCCTTGACGCCTGGGCATAGCCGATGTTCATTCTCCGCTGGAGAAGCGATACCGTGGCCTTATTCTCGGCCCGAACTATTTGCGTAGCCTGCTCAATCAAAGAATCCGCTTCTTCATCATCGTCACCTCCTTCCTCGTCCTCCTCAATCTCAATTTCCGGCTCGTCGTCTTCATCCTCGTCATCGTCATACTGGTCGGACGCCTCGTCGGCGGCGACGGCGTCATCCTCGTTGATAACGGGCATCATGCCGCGCCTGAGGGAGCCATTTATCATTACGTCCCGGAAGAAATACTGGAGCCAGAACGTAATCATTTTCAGAAGAATAGTCTCAATCTTCTTGCGAAGGGTGACGTCGATTGTAAAGGCGCCGCCGTCCACCACCTGCCGGAGCTCGTTGTTCTGGAACTGCCACTTCATGTAAGCGTCCGGGGAGGTATAGGCCTCCTCCTCGTCCTTTTCCAGCATAGAGAGCTGTTCCCCTCCACTCTGAGTTGGCCGGATCGTGAAAATCATCGGATACCGGTACTTGTCAAAGCGATAGACAAGCTCATGTTCCTCACACAGCGCCTGCATTTTCTTGACCTGTGCCTCGTATTTGGATATTTCGCTCATGTGATTACTCCTTTCTTTATCCGAGTAAGAGCAGGGTGTCGTTCCACGATGTCCTTACGCGGTATTCCGTCAAATCAGCCTCGGTAACGTACTTTCGCCCGAAATGGGCTTTCATGCCGTCCCAGACCTCCCAGGGCACCCGGTAAACATTTCCGGAGGCATAACCAGCCACCACGTAACAGCGGGCTCCCAGAGCCGCGTGCTTCCTCAGATACTTTGCCTGGTTATCGTCCACAACTTCCTGTTTGAGCCTGTCCATCGCCGTGAACTTGGCTTCGAAGATGACCCGGCGTCCGCCCTTCATGGTACCGCTGTAGTCTGCCTGGGCTTTTTTCGTAAAACATGCGATAAATCTGCCGGCGTCAAGCGGCTTGAGTATCTTCATCGGCTCCGGTGTCTTTTCCACCGAGGCATATCCCCGATAATCGTAGTAATCAAATGAGGCAGTTAGCCGGTCTTCAAACTGCTTGCCCAGCGCCCGGGAGCGTTGCCCCATAAACTTGCGGAGCGCTTTTTTGTCTGCTTCCCAACCAGGCGATTCAGCCATATCGCGTCACCTTCCAAAATAGATTCCGTCGGCATAGATGATGTCTGTACCCTGCTTGAACTCAGCCTGCCAGACGTACCCTGCGCCGTATAGCTCGCTGTGGTCGCCGGAGAGCAGCGCACGGGCTGTGTCGTATGCTCTCTGGACAGCGCAGGCCTCATTCGGACTGTCCGCCCGCTCCGGCCATATAATGCCTGTCCAATAAAAGCGCCCATACTGGCCTTTCTGTGTAAGCACATCCTCAAGGGCGTCTGGGAAGCGCGGATCCGCCACGCGGTTGAGAACGACGTCGCCGACCATGTACCGGGTATTGTCCGCTATGTAATCGGCCCCCGCCTCTTGGTAAATGACACAGGCGAGCATTTCGACGTCGGCCTCGCTCCAGCCGTCTGTCAGCTGTTCGGAAACACCGAACATGTCGGAATTGCTTACAGGTTCGGCCTCTATCATTTTCGTGACGTCACGAAAATGGTTTTCTTTGTATTCTGCGGTCTCGGCCTCGATAATTGCCTTGTTCTCGATGTAATTGACGGGTACCGGCTTGTCCGCGTCTTTCGTCCATGGCGAGCCTAAAAAAATTAAGGCTGTCAGTGCTAATATCTTTGCTGTCATTTTTGCTTTTCCTCCTTGAATTGCGGCAATCATGCCACACCCAAAAGTAACTGAATGAAATAGTCGCCAAGACTTAATAGGCAACCGGCGATAATCAAAATCACCGCTAATAAGATTATTTCTACGCTCATAACCACCACAGCCCGGCGGCGCCCCCTCGGACTTAATTTTGTGAATGTCTGGTAACTCATGTAAGTTCGCTCCTTTCCGGCAGCGACATTTTGTCAGCGATTGCCGTAAGCATGTCCCGCACCTCGGCGGGTATGGCTGCCATTTCTCGCTCGCGCTGCCGCTGTATTTTATAAGCCTTGATAAACTGACTGTAAATCACGGTGTGGAATGCTCTTTCATCGGTAACGCCCCATTCCCGCAGAACGGCAGGGGAACCTATTGCTTTCTGCACCAAGGGCGGCAACTTCTCCCAGCTCAGATTTCCGGCAGCGGCCTTCGCGGCCAGCGTCCAGGCGTCCTGGGCGCTCATTTCTCCGACGGCGTGCAACTGCGTCAGCTTCTCCTTGACGGCACCGATAGTCGGTGGAAAATCATCAGTCTTGGTCGCAAGGAGTATTTTGACGGCCGCCTGCACATCCTGGAAGTCATCGTCAGCAAACATTTGGTGCCAGAGCGAAGCGACGGAATAAGCATTTTTCTTACCCATGCCCTTGTAAAAGCTGGGGAATGCAGACTGTAAAATTCCCATGATGACGAGCGTTTCATTTTCTGTCATTCTTAACCGCCTCTCTTGCCATGTCGACGAATACCTGACCTGTCGAGCCCGACGCCCTTTCAGATCTTTCCTCAAAATCCTGCTCCTGTCTGCGGACATCGCCAAGCGTTTGGACATTCGAGCTCGCATAACCCCGCAGGATGCCTTTTATGTAGCTCCAGTTCACCCGCTGGGAAAGCATGTCCCGTCCTCTGTCGATTGCGTGAATGACAATATCGGCGCCGAACTGTTCCGTGTATTCCTTTAGCTCCTGTAGGCTCGTAGAGGAGGGCATAGGGTCAACGGTGTCAAGATAGTGACTCATAACACGGGCAAGCTCCGGATCGCTAAGGAGCCCATTTGACGCCGGGGGCGTTCCCTCTTTCTCTTCCCCCCTGCACCCCTCTTTTCTATCTCCTTCTACTTCTACGTTAGTACTATTATGATTTTCATTTTCATTTTCAGAGTTTGCTTGGATTTTTGCTTGAGCAAAATCCGAAGCAAAACCCGAAGCAAATGATGATGAAGAAGACGAATCGGACCTGTTTTGAAATGACTTTTTACCGCCTTTTTGTCCCGATTTTGCCCGTTTTTCGCTGATTTGACCGTCTTTTACCATTCTTTTTTGGTAAAGACGGTCTCCTTCAATGGTAACGACCCCTTCCTCCACAAGCTCGGTCAGTCCGCGAAGGATTGTATCCACGTCCCAAGGCATTTGTTTAGCAAGCTTCCAAGCAAATTCTAAAAGTTTGCTTGAATTTTGCTTGGATTTTTGCTTGAGCAAAATTACCCCGTATTCCTGCGACTTGTGCATGATGCAGAGCAGCCGTATGTACACGCCCGTGGCCTCGGCGCTGCACTCGATTAACTTTTCATCGGTCAAAAAATCCTGCACGTACAGCGGAAAATATGGCTGGTCTCGACGAGCCATTCTGCATGCACACCCCTTTCAGCTAAGATAGACCTCGACGCCGGTCTGACGCTGGACAGCCTCTTTCATTTTCTGCGCTTCGCTGTTGTTATCGCTGAGGTGCAGAAGATATATCTGCCGTACCGCACTCATATCGTTGGCCCTGAGCATGTCCAGCAGGTGCTCCATGCTCATGTGAGAACGGACAAGGCGGGGAACAAGTTCGACGGGGATACGCCCTTCGTTGACGCTGTCCCATATGCCGGCCTCAGTATAGTTACATTCGGCCATGATATGAGTGAGCCCTTGGAATCGGTAACGCACATAATAGGTGTCTGTGAAATACAGGAGCTTTTCGCCGGTGGTCTTGCTGGCAAACAGAAAGCCCAATGGTTCCGCTGCGTCGTGCTCAACGTCAAACGGCAAAATGCGGAAGCTCCCCACGTCAAATTCCTCCAGCGCTTTTATGCTGTGGAAGCGGTGGCCGGAAAGGCCACACGCTTCCATTGTTCCTCTGCTGGCATAGACATCGACTCCGAGGTGTCCCAGATCCTTCATAGCCTTGCTGTGGTCCTTATGCTCGTGGGTAACAAAGGAAGCGGCCAACTGGCGGATCTTGAAGCCTGTCCTTATCTGCAACTCCTTCAAGGGAATACCCGCGTCCAGCAAAAGGGCAGTAGTGCCGTCTGAAATTGTGTAAGCGTTTCCGTCGCTTCCGGAAGCGAGTATCTTTATGTCCATCAGAAGTTAGGACCTCCCATGGTGGTCTGCTGTGCTTCGCCAGCAAAAGGCGTCGGCGTTGCCGCTGCGGACTCTGTGCGGCTCTCTGCGGCCTCGGTTGCTTCCCCAGTATCAGGCGTTTACCTGATACCCCGTAGAGGCAGACGGCAGAGCTGCGGAGGCGCTGGGGGCTAATTCGGGCGATGTGTCTATGACGTCACCATTTGCATAGATATCAACCTCTTCATTGGCCTGCATTTCAGCGATCTGGGCCTCGCGGAGCTTCATGTATTGGTAGTTCTCGTCGATTTTCATGGGGTCAAGCTTGATGTGCTTGGGGCTGTAAACTTCTCGGATGACGGTTTTGAGGCACATTTCGTCAAACCAGCCTTCAATCTCGACCTCGGTCTTATACCGCTTGCCGTCTTCGCCGGTTTTCCACTCCGAGGCCTTTCCACCCCAAAAATTGGGGGATGCGTACCGGGGCTTGCGCTTCTCAATGTCCTTGCGGGTCATGATTATCAGCTTGTTTTTGGTGGGGTCGTTATACTCGATGTACCCAAACCCGCCGACGACGGTGCCGCGATTAAAGGGGTCGTTGATGATAAACTGATAGCTGTCCACATGATTATCGAGGCCCTTTTTGATGGGCTTAAAGGTGTCGGTGCTGTAAACCAGCTCTGTCGTAACAGCTATCGGACTTTCGAGCGCGTATTTAAGGGCGATGTAGCTGATTCCGTTGTAGCCCTTCATCAGATTTACGTCGTACTTGTTCGTTTTGTTATTTTTGAATGGAATGGGGAACAGGTGATTATCCTGCATCATATCCAGGCCCATGCGGGCATAGTGTACGACGTCCAAGGCAAGATCGAGCGCGTTGACGTTGTCCCAGGTTACGGGCAGAAGATTGTCATACTCGCGGCTTTTATTGGTGCTGTTCTTTCTGAGCCTTTCTTCTTCCGCTGTTTTGAGAGCGCGATCAATCGCAATGAAATATCCCTGAATCAGCCTCTTCTGGAAGTCCGTCACCTCCGGGGCTCCGACGGCCCCGCCGAACTGCTTCATGACGAGTTGTGTAAACCTCTCGCTGGGAGTAGCCTTAGCGGGGGCTGCGGCGGCAGTATCCGGAATTACGGGGGATACTTCGGTTGTCTGGGGAGCTGTGCTGTTGGTAGCCATGATTTTTACCTCCTGTTGTTTTCACGATTATTTGCGTTGACTTTATGGGTGACCCAGTGGCAGTTTCCCGGGGAATAACCGCCATTGTTGTCTATTCTGTCGATTTCGAGGCCTTCTCGATACCCTGATGCAAGGGCCCAATCGTAAAACCGTTCAAAGCTGTCGATCCATTCCCGGCAAACTGTGATGCCTCTCCCTCCATACCGATGATAATTCTGGCTGTTTGGGTTAGAACATCGTTGTTTCATAGATGTCCAAACTTTATATAATTTCATGTGCTGGGATTTTCCGTGCGTTGTAAAAGTGGCCCTTGCAATATCCTTGCTGAGACAGCCACAGCTTCTTGTATTTCCGCTTTTAAGCTGATCGGCCCTTACAACTGTCGAGCGTCCGCAGTCACAAAGACAACGCCATAATGTCTTTTTCCCGATTTTTCCGGCGATTTCTTTGACTGTGAGACGTCCGAACCGTCTGCCGGAGAGGTTTTCTTCCTTACCCATCAAGCGATAGCCTCAGTTCCTTGTCTGCCTTAGACACCTCAAACCGGATCACCTGCGTGTTCGTCTGTAAAAGCTCGACGATCCGCTCCGCATTGTCCACAAACACAGGCATTTTCATATTCCAGTGGTTAGAGAGAACCTCGATAATCTCCAGCCCCGCATTGACACATCCGGCGGTATTTGCGTCCCGATACGGCACCAGAACTCCTTCATCATTGGGAACCAGGGCCTCGCAATCGTCCTTGACTCCGCCGTTTAACTGCTCCTGGAACAGCCGGAAGCGCACGTTTTCAAACTTGCCGTCTATACGGCTGGTGAGCATTTTGACCTTTGCCTTGGTGAACTCGTCACAGAGCCATATGCCATATTCAAGCGTCTCATATTCGGCGCCCATTTGCTTTTCTTGGTCTTCGAGCTCGGCAATACGGCGCTGCTGGGCATTGGCCAGCTCAATTCGTGATTTCATCTGCTGGGCCTCGTCAAGAGCTTCACCCAGGTCGAGTATCTGCCGGTCAATGACCGAGGTGTCTGGAACATTGACCTCTTTGGCCTCTTTCTCGGCCATACGGGCGAGAGTGACGTTTTTACTGAGGGTAAAGTATTCCTCAGTCAGCTCAAATTTCGGCTGTTCGGAGAGTCTGTCATTAAGTCCCTTGATACGCTCCTGCGTTATCTTGACTTCGGTATCGTTTGCCTCGGCAATGCGCTCTGCCTTTTCAGCCTGGGAAATAGCGTCTTCTATCATGGACGAGCTGCATTCGGCTTGACCGCGCACGTTAATGGCCATAAGTCGGTCGCTTCGGTGTTGGTTAAAAGCACTTTTCAGCTCGTCGATACGATCCGCCGGGAGGCGCTGACCGCACGCGGGGCATGTCTCCTGTGCTTCGTCCCACACAAGAGCCTGCGTTTCGGCATAGTCCAGGAGAAGCGCCTGCCGCTGGTCTGTCATACGGTCAGCAGCCCTCCGAAGCTCTGAGGCCTGCTGCCTCAATTCGGCAGCCTGGTTCCTCGACTTACCAAGGAGCGCTTGAAGATTGGAGATTTCCTCGATTATCTCGGCATTCGCGTTTCCGGACGAGGAAAGGTATGCGTTCCGTGCCTCGTTGAGCGCCGCTTCCGCTTCGGCGGTCTTCTTTTTGGCCTCTGTGACTGCGGTGCCGCTATTAAGCAGGCCGGCGCGGTGCTCCATAAGCTGCTGGCGCTGCTTGGCAAGCTTTTCTATTCGCTCCTGTATCTGAGGGAAAGTCAGCCCATCCGCTTCCAGTACGGCCCTCCGGGCCTCGTCTATGCGCCCGGGAAGGGCCTGGAGCTGTTTGTTGATTTCGCCCTTTCTGACGGAGGCGATTTTCTTGTACTCCTCCACGGAGTAAAACTGGTCTGCGGTGCCGGGCTTTCGGAGATAGGCGTCGATGTCTTTCAGAGTGTCACTGGAACGTATAACGTCCACGTCGGTCACATCTCCGCAAAGGTCAATAAGTATCTTCCGGCGCTCGTCCCAGGGGAGGACCTCGGCGAAGTAATCCGGCATGGTGAGTATCTTCATGCGTTCGATACCGCCGCAGTAGTTTTGAAGCGTTTCGGTGTACTGCTTCTCCTTCATCGGCACGCCGTCGATGTAATAGTCAACGGTGTGACCGTCAAACTCCTCGGCAGAGCTGCCGCGCTTCTTCTTCCAGACCTCGTGATACACCTTCTTGAAGGTGGCGGTTTCGCCCGTCTGCATGATGAATGCGGCCTCGGCGCTGTGATCGAGATTGTGGAGGTCGCCGTCAGGACCCTTGGTCTTGGGGGTGAAGTTTTTGGCGCCGGTGCTGGCCTTGTCGAACAGCAGCCAGGTGAAAGCGTTGTATACGGTGGTCTTGCCTGCCCCGTTCGTACCGTAGATCGAACCGCTTTTCCCGTTGAAATCCAGGTGCAGGTCCCGGATCCCCTGAAAGTTCGTCAGGGTCATGGATTGAAGTATCATATATTCCTCCTTGTGTTCGTTCTGTCTTGACTTCTACTGAACATCTGCGGTACAATGGGCTTGTTCCCTAGGGGGTCGGCGTTCGCGTCGGCTCCTCTTTTTTTGTCCCAAAAACCGCCGTTTCATTTACTGGTTCTCACCCTTTCTTCCTGACAATCGCATTTTTCGCCCGGGTCGAGGTGTAGCCCGCAAGCCGGGCATTCCCGATACATCATGTTTTCCTCCTGTAATACGTGCCCTTGCACCAGAGGTATTCGTCAGAGGGGGAATACTCGCAGATAGGCATTTTGTGAGGATCAGCCCCGCAAATATGGTCGCCCTCTCCAATTGGTGTGAGTTCGTCACAGGTTTCACAGCTGCGCTTATCACACGGTGCCGGATCCTCCGCTATGGAGATCACCGACTTCATGATTTTTCTGATTGCCGGGTAAATGCTTTCCTCCGGGACGTTTATATCCGTCACCCGGGCAACGCCTTCGCCCTTGCCTGCCGGCACATTTACCAGATCTCCGACCTTCACGCCGTCGATATCGCAGAAGTAGGAGTATTTCCGGCCTCCGTAGGTGTCGAACTTCTTGTATTTGAACTGTACACTGATAATCATTGTCATTTCTCCTTTCAGAATAGTGTGAGCTGTCCGGTCGCGGTCACATTTAACTCCGCGACTTTTTGCTCCTTAACGTGCAAATCTTGCACATCTTTGCACATTTTCGGGGTTAACTCGGCTTTTTTGGCTCTGTTAAGGGCTTTCGGTTCGGACACTTCCGCCGGCGCCGCCGCCCGGACAAGTCCGTCCATTCTGGCAAACGCCTGACGCATGACCCAAACCTGGTCGTGGAACATCGGCATACACCAGATTTCCTGTCCCTCTTTCTCAATGGGGAGTACGGGATTCCCGTTGAGGCTGATGGTGGGGTTTGTAATCGAGTTGCCGACGACCACATAGCCGGCACAGCCCAAAAGGGAAAGCTGAATGTAGCACATGAGCGCCGCCGTGCGGTCAACATCCTGACATACAAAGAGCGTGTGCAGGTGCGCGGGAAGGTATCCTATCGGCGGGTTTGCAAGGTAAAAGTGGTTCCTTGCGGCTATCAGCAGCGCGCCGGCGCCGCAGGCGCAATCCATGATTCCTATCCAGCCTTGCCGTTCGATCTTTGCCTCAACATCTTCCATTGAAATGGCGGCCATGAGCTGGCAGACATGATAGGGGGTAAAAAACTGACCCGTCCAATGGTTCCCAAGCTCCAAACCCATGAACATTTCGCCGAGATAGTCTTGCTCCGGATTGTCATCCAGGGCTTTAACGGTCATTGAAAAGAGTGTCGGAAAAACCTCCTGCTCCTGCGAAGTGTACCGCTTCATGATGTTGAGGTATTCCTTTTCCCGCTCCTGGTGGCGCTTGTCGTCGGGGTCTCCGAAACGGTTGGCAATGGCGATAGCAGCAAGAGCAACGAAGTCCGCCCATACCTTCCAAGAGCTGTACCGTTCACCGAGAGGCCGGAACGCCTTGGCAAATTCCGTCTGACTCTCTTTCAGGAAGCGTGTTGCCCGTGCCACGGTTAATCGCCCTTGTCTCTGTCCGCGTTTACTGCGACCATAAATTCTTCGGGCGAGATACCCACCAGCTCGGCGGCGTCCTTGATGCCGTCCATGTAGGCGGATTTGCGCTGTCCGAGACGCATAATAGCCTTGAACGCCTCCCGGTCATCATCTCCGCTCAAAGACCGCTTGGCCTCCAGCATGAGCACCTCCCACCTGTCGTAATGGCGGCGGTAGTGCTCTGCGAGTGCGGCCAGAGCCTCGTTGCGGTTGATTGTTTTTTCTTCCATAAAAAATTCCTCCTGGTTGCTGATTTATATTGCAAGCCGGCAGGAGGCGTGATACACTATCCTCGTGTCCGGCCTACTCTCGATAGGTCGTGCACAGCCCCGATCGGGTGTTCCAGCACCCGGCGGGGCATTTCTATTTTTCAGTTGCGGTCTTGGCCGCTTCACGGGCGGCCGCTATACGCTCGTCGAGCTTTCGGCTCAGTTCGGGGTCCTTACGGATTTTACGCACCAGGCCCAGCACGTCACGGCAAAGATTATCCCGTGTCCAAGGGGGAATGAGGGACGTGTCTATATGGATTTCCTCGACGATATTGCCTATGTCCGGGTGCTGGTAAACTGCTGCCTCGGTCATGTTGTCACTTCCTTTACAATTGCGTCCCTCCCGCTCGCCGTGGTAAAATATCGGCGAAAGGAGGTGAGAAAATGTTTAGAATGTCGCGTGAGGAACTGATTGTGCGACTGCAAGCTGTGCAGAAAATGGATCTTTCAAATCTTCATCAGTCAATTACGGCAGATCGAAAACTATTGCTTTATACTGCCGCTGGAATCATCGTGTGTTCATCGGCCGGACTTCCAACGAAAGAGGAACTTCTTGTTCAAGAAGAGAACTCGTGGAGTTTTTCTCTACTTGACTTTGCGCTCTCGCTGGATCTCCCAAAAGAACTGCCACCGGAAATCGATGAAGAAGAATTCTTGTATTGCAAAGAAGCTGTGATTATCCCTTATGGGGGCAAAGAGATTCACGCAAATGCGCTTGTAGTTCCTCTATCTTCTGTGATAGGTTTTTCTGTGGGGTCCGTAGAATGATATCGGTTTGTGGCCCAAAAACCTGACTTGTGGATTGCCGTTCTTGTAGTGCCATTACAAGGGCGGCAATTTCTTTTGGTGTAGCCTCGATTTTCACACCTTCCACTCCTTTCACGCGCTGTCTGCGGTCTGTTCGTCGTCGTAAAACTCTGTCCAGTCGAAGCCTAACAAGGCGGCAATTCTTTTTGCCGTGCTAACGCTGGGGCGTCTTCTGCCAATTTCAATATTTGAATAAGCGGCTCTCGATACTCCGATAATTTCGGCGACTTCCTCCTGCTTCAACCCAGCTTCTTTGCGCTTTTCAGACAAATTCATATTATCACCTCCCGCTCTGCGTCTCTATGAAACATATTAGCGTCTAATAGACGCATTGTCAAGAGGTTTTTAAAATATTTGCTTCTTTTTGACGCATATCATGCTATAATCTTGATTGTTTCTAAATGACGCATTATATTTATGGAGGTGATACTATATGCGATTAAAAGAACTAAGAAAGGCTGCCGGAAAAACACAGGCCGATATTGCGGAGCTTATAGGCGTTACTCGTGGAGCATACACAAACATCGAAAACGGCAAACGAGAAACAGACACCGCCTCTCTTTGTGTCCTTGCGGATTACTTTAATGTATCTGTTGATTATCTCTTAGGGCGTGAAAAAGAAAAAAGCCCACCCCCGAATAATGGGGATGGGCTTGATCCGCTGGATCAGCGGCTTAATGAACTTCTTTCTCAGGCGACGGAGGACACGAAGCAGGCAATGATTGTTCTTTTAGAGCAGACTCAAAAGCCGTAAGAAACTCCAACTTGCCTTTTTCGTCAAGCTGCTGAAAAAGCCTCATTATTTTGTCGTCAATTTCTGACATGGCTTAATCCTTTCCGCCTCGGCGCCGTGGCTGTTATTACGCTCCCAGATTATAACATGAACAAAACAAAATTTGTCGAAATTTGTTACTATTGGTAGATTATCACGAAATACGGGAGGAAAAAGCGAATTGAACTATGCTCCCGATTCAGATAATGAAGCGCCGGCAATTCTACCTCTTGCAAATCTTCCTTTGTCAACCGCTTCACCATCAGAAATTATTAGATTACTATTCTCTCACCCGTATGTAAATTTTGTGCCTCAACTGTTTGACAGAACGCGCGAGTTTGAACTCGGCCTTGAATTTATTGAACGGTGCCGCGTTGTCTTGTCGCTCTATTATGCCGAAATACCAAAGGATGAAGCGGCCTTTATCGAATGCAATCTAACCCTTTTAGAACTGTCATTTCTCGACCGCCTTAATCGCTGGGCGGAATACCTCGACTTATTTGAAAAATACTTCCGAGAAAAGCGCACGAAAGCTTATATTTTGAGGTACAAAACAGATAAAGGTCTGCAGTCCGACGTTGCAAGATTCGGACGATACCTTCTACACTACGATTATTATGGTTGTTATGCTATTGCTTCTGTACATACTTTTTATTTATCAGAACGACGAAGAGCCATTATAGAGAGAAAGCAGGCACGTTTCGAACAAGGCAAAAACGTGGATTATTTGAAACGACACCAGAAGGATCGTTTATCATTTGAAGAGCGAGAGCGTCGTTATCATGACTTAATGCGCCTTTTGAGATGGATTAGAAAGGCGTCGGACGATAGGTAAACTTTGAACCATTAACAAAGATTAAAAACTGGAGGAATTGATATGAAGCGTATAATATCCTCTCTGCTTGTAGCCGTTGCTCTGCTTTCTCTTTTTTCCGGCTGCGGAGGCGGCGGAAAACCGGATAATTTAAGCGATGATGTGTATGAGCTCGGCTGCGCCGCGCTGGAAACCACCGACGATTATATAGACGGTAAAATCACAGCTTCCGACGCTCTGAAAAAGCTCGATTGGTCCGCCACTCTGATTGACACTCAGGTTGAAAAAGAACTGGCAGACAGCCCGACCGGCACATTATATGGAACACCTTATTCCAATGATAACGGAGTTTCAATTTATCTGCTGTCAATTAAACTGGCTATTGGTGACAAAGACAGGGGCACCGGTACTATGTCGGTGGTAAAAGACGCTCGTAATAAGCTTGCAAAGACACTCGGCAAATGACCCACTCATAAAGTAATAAAGAAAGGGGGTGGTGATTTGCCCAAGAAGAAAGCCTCCGGCTCCCAGCCCGCCAAACCGAAGCGGGGGCAAAAGCTCGACGAGGCCGGCGTTATATATGCCCGGTACAGCAGCCACGCGCAAAAGGACATATCCATAGAACAGCAGCTTGAAAAATGCCTCGGCCTGGCCGGCGAGTTCGGCATACACGTCATTGAGACCTATTCTGACCGCGCCGTATCAGGGCGCACGGATAAGCGTACTGGCTTCCAGCGGATGATGAAAGACGCCCAGAGAGGCGGCTTCCGTTACGTAATCGCCTGGAAGAGCAACCGTATAGGCCGAAATATGATGGAGGCGCTTATCAACGAGGCGCGGCTCCAGGACATGGGCGTCAGAATCCTATATGTTGAGGAAGACTTCGACGACACCGCCGCCGGGCGCTTCGCCGCCCGCTCTATGATGAACGTCAACCAGTTCTATTCAGAGAACATGGCCGAGGACATCATCAGAGGCCTTTATGACAACGCCGCCAACTGCATGGTGACAAACGGGCAGCTGCCTTATGGGTATGTCGCGGATAAAACTCTCCACTATGCCGTTGACGAAGCTAAAGCCGAGGTCGTCCGGGAGATCTTCAAGCGCGTTGCCGACGACGAGCACCTCATAGATATATGCAACAGCCTTAATGCCCGCGGCCTCAGAACGCAAAGAGGAAAGCCGTGGGGCCGGTCAAGCTTCAATAAGATACTCAGCAACGAGCGGTATCGGGGCATTTACATCTATGGGGATGTCCGAATCGAGAACGGCATACCGAGGATAGTAAGCGACGAGCTCTTTTATAAAGTACAGGAGGCGATAAAGACGAAAAGCAATCCGAGAGGCCGGCACCGTGAAAACGGTGATTACCTCCTCACCGGCAAGCTGTTCTGCGGAAAATGCGGCTCCCCCATGACGGGCATATCCGGCACGGGGAAGAATGGCAGTCTGCATTTTTACTATACTTGCCAGAAGCGCCGATTTGAAAAGGCCTGCGACAAGCAGAACGTCAGGCGTGATGACATTGAGTATCAGGTCGCAAAAGCGATTATGGACTATGCTCTGCAGGACGAAACGATAGAGTGGATAGCCGATCAGACTGTCGCCTATAATGAGCGCAAAGAGGCGGAGAGCCATTTAAGCGTGCTGGAAGAACAGCTCGCCGGCACGAAGCAGAGTATCAAGAATATGATTAAGGCCATAGAGCAGGGTATCATCCTGGAGAGCACTAAGGAGCGCCTTCAGGAGCTGGAATTGGAGAAGGGGAAGATAGAGGGGCAGATCGCCGCAGCCAGGGCCGACATAGTCACGGTGTCCCGCGAGGAGATAGTGCAGGGCCTCTCGATGTTCAAAAACGGTGACGTGTCCGACAAGAAGACCCAGGCCCGGCTATTCGATACTTTCCTCATTTCTGCGCACGTTTACGACAACGACCTCAAGATTGTTTTCTCTTTCACCGGCAAGAACAACACCGTAAGAGTACCTTTAGATATTCCGCCGGAAGCGGTTGAAAATAACGATTACCCCGAAAGTTCGTCTTTGCTCAACTTTGAGCCACCAAAGCAGTATCAGGCGAACACCTACTTCTTCAAAGGCGGCTTTGCCGTAAAAGTTCTGCTCTGATACCGATTACAAAAGCACCGCTTTGAGAAATCAAAGCGGTGTTTTTGCGTCCATCGCACATTTTTCAAAATACCTCCCCTGCGGTACAATGAGATCGCAAAGGAGGTGTTTGCATATGAAAGACAAGTCTAAATCGTTCAACATTGAAGAAGCAAAAAAGGATCCGGAGCTGTGCTTCGCAGCGCTGAAACTGATCGAGCAACTGTATCACGACGGGCATATTTCTTCTCGAATGTTTCACAACATCCTCAATGAGTATGCCGACGTCGTGGATATGACAAGGTTTATTGATTATCGATGAGGAGGCGCTATGCAATGAAAGACGATCTGAAATGTGTTGGAATTTGGGGACAAAGGCACTATCAGCATTTGAAAGCTACCAAGCCGAGCGTAATCGGCGTGATGCGGCTGAACGGTTGCTTGAACTCTTATCTGCGCGAGGTCAACGAGCAAGCGGATGAAATGGTTTTTCAGCTGGTAAAACAATTTGCCAAGCAAGAAGGTGTCACCGAGGAACTGAAACGCCGTGATCAGATGGCGTGGGTCGGAGCCATGAACAATATCCGCGACAGGGTCAATGAGATTGTGTTGAACGAGGTGATATTCGTATGACAGTGCTGGAGGATCTGTGGTATGGTAACATTGACCCGCACGAAACAGTCCTGAATGACGACCGACGTTTCAAGAACCTACTCGCTTTAATGGGCAGGAATCGTGATAAGTTGAGCGCCACACTTACCGAGCAACAAAAGGAATCGCTTGCTAAGTACGATGACGCAGTCAATGAACTACATTCCCTCGCCGAACTATCTGCCTTTCGGTATGGTTTCTCACTCGGCATCAGGATGATGACGGAAAGTGTATCAATCGACTTAATAGCAAACGAATAATACCAACGAACAGCGGGGCTTTGGCTCCGCTGTTTCCATATTTGAATATTGCACCCACTTTTTTCGAAATAAGAATATTGCGCCCACCTTCCGGAAACTTCATTTCATTATATGTAATAACTGCCCCCCACTTTTCACACGGAACGTGCGAACGGGATTTCACATTTTCTTCGGCAAGTTCATAAAAAGCACTTGATTATTTGTCACAAATGTGGTATAATTAAAGTGACGATTAGAAAGAGGTGCTACATGAGACAATCAGGCTGCACAGATTCGATCCGGAACCGAATAGAAGCCGCCAAGACCGGGAGCGTTTTTATACTCTCGGACTTTTCCGATCTCGCCGATCCGGAAGCTGTTCGCAAGGCGATTACACGTCTTGAAAACGACGGCACGCTTACTCGTGTTATGCGCGGCGTTTATTATAAGCCGAAGCATAGCGAACTGCTCGGCGGAACCGTCGCCCCCTCGCCGGATGACGTCGCCCACGCTCTTGCGCGTAATTACGGTTGGACCATCGTTCCCTGCGGTGATACGGCGCTGAATCTTCTGGGATTGTCCGAACAGATTCCTTCCCAGTGGGCTTATGTAAGTGACGGCGCTTATCGGGAATATTCCTATGGAAACGCGACGCTGTATTTCAAGAGAACGGCAAAAAAAGAACTCTCGAATATGTCCCCAAAATCTGCGCTCATCGTACAAGCATTGAAAACCTGCGGCAAAGACGGCGTTACGCCAAAAATTATTGAAAAATTGCGAAGCGTGACCACCGATGACGAACGCAAAGCGCTTCTCTCTGAAACGCAGTACGTCACGTCGTGGATTTACGAAACGATAAAAGAAATCTGCCAATAGTCCGTTTTATGGGACAAGGTATTTGATAGAATCAAAAAGGAATCATAAAAGGAGATCAGACATATGATTACGCAATCAAATTTCAAGGAACTTCTTATAAAACTCGGATTTTCCGGCAGTGGAAATGTGCTTGAAAAACAGTTTGCAACATTTGGAGTATTTTTAAGTGTCGATTTTGCCGGCAAAAAACTGTATTATCCCACACAAATAAAGGGGCGGGATAGAAACGATGGTTTTGACGCGCCAGAGAATTTCGTCGTGTTTGAGTGTGTAAACCGTCTCCTTGAAAAAGGATATCGCCCCGAGCATATAGAACTTGAAAAAGAATGGCATCTCGGACACGATGCAAAAAGTGGCCGTGCAGATATTTGCGTAACCGATGAAAAAGGCTCGATGCTCTTTATAGTTGAGTGTAAAACCTGGGGTAGAGAGTTTGATAAAGCGCTGAGTGATACAAAAAACGACGGAGCGCAGTTGTTCTCTTACTGGCAGCAGGAACAGTCATGCAAATGGCTCGTTCTCTATGCTTCTGATTACAAGGACGGAAGCATCGAGTATAAGTCTCCAACAATAGATTGTTCAGATGACGCCAATATTATCCTTTTATCAAAAAAGGACAAATCCATAAAACTGTATCGCGACGCTCATACCGCTCCCGGAAGATACGAGGTCTGGAAAGAAACATATGCAAATCAGATTCATGATGATCTGATTTTCTCGGCAGATTCGGTTGCTTATAAAATCGGTGTTAAACCTCTGTTGAAGAAAAACCTTCGCGACTTTACTCCTGACGATAAAATCGTCAATAAGTTCGAGGAAATACTTCGCCATAACAACGTAAGCGACAAAGAAAATGCATTTAACCGCCTTATTGCACTATTCATTTGCAAGCTTGTTGATGAAAGCACAAAAGGCGAGGATGACGAAGTAGAATTCCAATATAAGCAAGGAACCGATACATACGAAACGTTGCAGGACAGATTACAACGTCTTCATAGGGACGGCATGGAGAAATTCATGCGCGAAGAAATCCTTTACGTTTCAGCCGATTATCCCGAATGGCTGTTTTCTACATACACGGGATCAAAGCGCAAAAAAGCGATTGAAGATCTGCAAAACACGATTCGTATTCTGAAATTCTACTCTAACAACGATTTCGCCTTCAAAGACGTTCACAACGAGGAATTATTCTATCAAAATGGCAAAATACTCGTTGAAATGGTGCAGTTGTTTGAAAAATACAGAATTGTGTACCCCTCAAAGCATCAATTTCTCGGAGATTTGTTCGAGCAACTTTTGAACAAGGGCTTTAAGCAAAACGAAGGACAGTTCTTTACCCCGATGCCGATCACTCGGTTTATTTGGGATAGTCTGCCTGTTGATCGTATGGTAAAATCCGACAGAGGAACGGTCTATCCTAAGGTTATCGACTACGCCTGTGGTGCGGGGCATTTCTTGACAGAGGCAATAGAAGCAATAAACTATTTTATAAAGTCTGATGAAAACAAGAGCAACGCATGGGCAAGAGATCACATTTTCGGTATTGAAAAAGACTACCGTCTTGCCCGTGTTGCAAAAATATCTCTGTTTATGAATGGCGCCGGCGAAGGAAATATCATCTTCGGCGACGGACTTGAAAATGCGCCGGATAAAGGCATTGAAAACGGTACGTTTGATATTTTGGTTGCCAATCCGCCGTATTCAGTAAAAGACTTCAAACAACATTTGCAACTTAAAAACAATAATTTCACGCTCCTTGACCGTATCGGATTAAACGGCGGCGAGATTGAAACGCTATTTGTAGAAAGAATCGGACAGCTTCTTAAACCGCAAGGTATTGCGGCGGTGATACTGCCGAGTTCCATTCTTTCAAATGACAGCGCCAGTTATACAGGAGCACGCGAGCAGCTTTTGCAAAATTTCTATATTCGCGGCATTGCGGCGTTTGGTTCTAAAACGTTCGGTGCAACCGGGACAAACACGGTTGTTATGTTCCTTGAAAAGTTCAACGAGCCGCCGAAACGCATTGATTTGTCGGCTGATTCCGTTGACGCCATTTTCAGCGGCTCGGAATTGACAGATTGGAAAGACAAAGAGATTCTCGAAGCATATCTTGCGCAAATTGAGGTTGGCGAAGAGGAATACCAAGCTTTTCTCAAGAAGGAGTATTTGCTCGCCGAATTGGAAGAAATAGAGTATTTCAAAATGTATGTCGCTGCTTTTGCAGATTCGGCAGACACAAAGAATTTGCAGAAAACAAAGGCATATAAAAGCAAAACCGCCGAAGAACAGCAAGCGATATACCTTGAAAAGTTTTATGCTTTTGCCCGTTCAATTGAGCAAGAGAAGCTGTTCTATTTCTCGTTGGTTTATCAACAGACTACTGTCATTATCACAGCACCGGCAGATAATAAAGAGCAGAAAGATTTTCTCGGATACGATTGGTCTAACCGCAAAGGAAATGAAGGAATTCAGATAATTACACCGGGCGGAAAGATGTATAATGATTCAGATCGTGAGTCAGAGAGTACGCTTTCATATGTTATCAAAAAATCTTTCGATGAAAAGATTCCTTCTTTCAATGAGAATCAAGCTACATTTGCATCAGTTGTAAAAACAAAGGACATGCTTGACTTTTCGCGTCTAAGTTTCAATAAAGCTCTAAGAACGAGTGTCAAAAAAGCATTTAACATATTAAGTAAATACCCATTAGTAAAACTATCTTCTGTTTGTGATATGAACACTTCAAAAACCGAGATTCATGATATTTCAGACGATTTGCTTGTTTCATTTGTTGATATGTCATCTGTAAGTAACGAAGGATTTATTGAAACAAAAGTAGATCGCCCATGTGGTGAAGTGCGTAACGGAGGATATACATACTTTGCAGAGGGAGATATTATCATAGCAAAAATAACTCCATGTATGGAAAATGGGAAATGCGCGATTGTCGAAGGATTGACTAACGGTATTGGTTTTGGGAGCAGCGAGTTTCACACCTTCAGATGCCACGATAGCGATATTATACAAAGTATTTATTTTTACTTCTTAATCAAAACATGGTGCGAGAAGCTGCTGAAGATGCGATGACAGGAGCAAGTGGTCATAGACGTGTTCCAGCAGCATTCTATGAGGAGATGCTGATTCCAGTGCCGTCTATCCCAGCTCAACAACAAATAATTGATGAATGTTCAAAGATTGAAGCGGAATACAAAACAACTCGCATGAGCATTGAAACCTATAGACAGAAGATTGAAGACCTGTTTGCCGAGTTAGATATAGCTAACCGGGGGGGGACAGACTGAGTCTGTCTGACCCGGAAAAGTTTGTCGTGTCCATAGGCAAGCGAGTATTGGACAAAGAGCTTGTCTCAGACGGTACAATCCCCGTATTCAGTGCAAACGTCAATGAACCGTTTGGCTACATAGATAAACTCTTGACCACTGATTTCTCCATGCCGTCTGTTTTGTGGGGCATCGACGGTGATTGGATGACAAGTTATATGCCGGAAAGCAAGGAATTCTACCCGACAGATCATTGCGGCGTTTTGCGTTGTAAAACGGAAGAAGTTAACCCGCGATATCTGGTGCATATACTTGAGGTCGAAGGTCGCAAAATGGGATTCTCCCGTTCTTATCGCGCGTCAATCGATAGGGTTCAAGGCATCACGTTTACCGTTCCGGAAAGAAGCAAGCAAGATTCTGTCATTCAGAAAGTGTTTGAGGTGGAGAAGCAAATTACCGGCGCGGAAGCAAAATTGAAAGAACTTGGAACAAAGCAAAACGAAGTTTTGCAAAAGTATTTACAGCCTGATGAAAGGACTTAATATGCCAACAGAGAATATGTCAATTGAACATATAGGCAATGCAGTTTATCTAAAACGTGATCAATGGGGTGATAAACGGGCTTGCATTAGCGACTATCCCGGATTACTTGATGAAGTTCAAAGATACACTTGGACTTTAAAAACCGGTAATCATCCGTACCTCTGGTGTGGCAAACTGAATACTTCTTTGCATAAGTTTGTTTTATCGTATATATACGGCGGAGACAAACTTGATAATATGCTTGCAAACGACAATATTATTGAACATCTTGACAATGACGGTCTGAATTGTTCGTATGATAACTTGCACATAATTTCATCCGACTACAACAAGGCTAAAGCGTTTACAATTGACAAAAAGCTTAATTCATACAATAATATTCCATCATACGTCACGGATGTTTATTATTCACACGAAAAGCAAGTTTATCAAATGCAGGTGTTTTTTAATAGAGATATATATTTCGAACAACAGAGTGGAATCCCTATAGAATCATTTTACTTTCAATATGATGCGTTTCTATTTTTGTATATCGACTGGCTCTATCTGCTTGAGTCACTCGAAAAAAGTGAATTTGATATTAAAACAATACACGCCCAAAAGGTGTTTGCTGAAAAACGTCCATTGATTAATCTTGAAGAAAATGAAAAAGACCATGTAATAATAGAACGAGATGGTCACTTTTATTTGAGATTGAATCCCGATGGTGGCGATAAGGCAGCTTTCATGGTCAAAACAGCATATAAGGATTTAGGAGAATGAAAACCGATCGTACTCCAAATTCAAACGGTTTATTTGTAGAAAGGTTGTGGTATTATTGAAACAATTTATATACCTTGATAACGATATTGTAAATTCAATTATCGCTCAAACAGAAAATGGATTCGTAACAGATATATCAACAGAAACAGAAACCGAGGACGAGAAGAAAACACAAAAGGAGGGCGGAACCAAAATTTCAGGAACAACCGGAGGCTCCATTCTAAAACTGGCAAAAGCAGAAGCAACTTTTGATATTGAAGGAAAAATAGGTTCTGAAAACTCTCATCGTTCTTCCTCAAGAGAACTAATAAATAAAACTCTTCATGATGCAGCTTTTAGCATCGCATACGCTGACGTTAAGCCGAGAACCGTCTCTTTTGATGATAAAGACGAGGGAACTTACGGAGATTATATTGAAATAAAACGCGTTTTTGACTTTGTGGATTTTGACTTTCTTGGTAATATGTTTGCCAAAGGTGGAATAATTGACTTTATCAAAAAGTCTGAAAAAGAAAAAATAGAATCTGTGGCAAATTCAGCTACGGCAAACATGAATAGACAGCAGCAACGAAGTAACGGTTCACAAATAAGAGCAAAAATTAAACAATTAGTTTCCGCCAACGATAAACAATACGATGATGCACAGGATGTTATAGTTGCGTTGCAAAAAATATTACCATATAAACGGATGCTAATTTCTTATGATGGTTATTTGATTCCTCTTGATGATAAGTATTTCCGCATTGATCCTGTCAATTTGGGGTTCAAATATGGAGGTGAGATTACTTGTGTTGGCCTAATAACCAACATTATTGGTGAAGATACTAATCCAAACGATGAGAAAAATATCTTTGCAACGCTTCAATTCACGGTGAACGAGGCACTTAGAACTGTCCTTCCCACAAAAGAGAATAATTTAATTGTAGTACATCCTATTGCCGTTTACTACGGAGATTAACATATTTGGTCATTACGTTGGAGGTCAAAATGGGAAAAAATAACAAACTTCCAAATAAAGATCCTTTCGAAGAATATCAGCGCGAATCCGATCCGTCGAAGCACGAGCGGAACTATGCCTGGCATACTAATATTTTATATATTTGAGGCTTTATTTATGGAAACTACATTAAAAGAGTGCCCTGTTTGCAGGAGCAAGGCATCGTGCTTCCCTGAATCTCAGCACGATAGCGTTTTTTATGATTGTCCGGTTTGCGGAAGATACGAATTCACATTAAATGGATTCCGTATTCAACATAACAACCATCTTGCATCCTATCTTTACTATAACCGTTTTAAAGGCGGATTGATGCATCCTGAATATCGTTATCACACGACAATGGATAAAGAATTATGCGATGCCTATAAAAGAAACTTCGAAAAAGGTGACATTACCCATGGCCATCCCGTACATATGGATGATGATATTGTAAATAATTGGTACCCTAAGTCGTTTTCCGAACGTATAGATAATATTCTGCTTCGTGTTTCGTCACTTGCAAAACACATAGGTCAGCCGGTGAACTTTGATAATCAAGAAATGCTTAGTCTGCTTTTCGTTGACAGAAGAGAATCGCCCGATGATTCTGATTTCCCACCCAAAGACGGTCCCGCATGGAGAGAGGATAAGGACTGTTTCACAGAAGCGGATTATGTGCTGGATTATTTAAAAGAGAGTGGATTTGTAAAAGACTATTTACATTTGCGTTCTGAAACGGGGGTAAAATTGACATTAACGCCAAAAGGATACGCTCGTGTGGATGAGTTACAAAGAAATACATCTTATGGACGCAATGTTTTAGTTGCAATGAAGTTTGGTGAGGATACTCTTACCTTACGCGAAGCAATTCGAAAAGGTGTTGACGACGCAGGGTATCATGCCGTTTTCATCGATGAAGTTGAACATATCAATTTCATTACGCCGGAACTATTGAAGCATATTCGTGACAGCAAATTCGTCGTTGTTGATCTAACGCATCAAAATAATGGAGCGTATTTCGAAGAAGGATATGCTATGGGTCTTGGTAAACCCGTTATTCAGCTTTGTAAAGACGGGGTTAAATTACATTTCGATATAGCACAAAAAAACACGATTATGTGGAAAACAGAAGATGACATTCCTACCAAGCTAACAAACAGGATTAAAGCTACAATAGATTAAACAGTTATTGTATGTAAAGAAAGAAGAATGATGATTGATGGGAGAAACGATAGAAAGCAGAAAAGCGGCGGGATTATTTGATAAATATATAAGCGATCCTGATCCTAAAAAACGTGAGCTGGCAGGGATATGGGCTGGTTCAATCGGCTTGCAAGAAGTTGACGGGTTGAGCGTTTCGTCATATCTGGTAGAGCTTGCTATAAGAAATATTGAGGGCAAGATCACCACAAAAGAAGTTGAAGCGCTGATACACGAACATTATAAGAATCATAATGCGAAAATAGATTGATCTGTTGAATAAGATTAATCGGCTACGGAGAGATAATTATGCAAAAAACCTCTATCAGATTTTTTGAAGATATACCGGTGCGAGCCGTTTGGGATGATGAAAGTTCCAAATGGTGGTTTTGCGCTGCGGATATCGCGGAAGCGCTGACCAAAAGTAAAAATCCGCGTTCCTACTGGAACAAAATCAAAAGCCGCAAAAATGAGTTGTCGACGATTTGTCGACAACTGAAATTAAAAGCGCGAGACGGCAAGTTTTACAATACCGACGTTGTGGACGAGTCCGGTCTGAATACGGTCATCGCGATGATACCGAGCAAGAAATCCGAAGTCTTTGCCCGCTGGATGAAGAATATGGAGACCTCGCTTGACGAAAAGAGCAAGCAAAAAGCGTATGAGCTTTTCGAGAGCGGGTTCATTGACAACATCGAAGTGGGCACGGCGAAGGGCTTGCAGCAGATCCACGGATATATTTTCGGCGGACTTTATGATTTCGCCGGACAGATTAGGACGCTCAATATTGCAAAGGGCGGTTTTGCCTTTGCTCCTGCTTTGTATCTGGACGGGGCTCTTGCGCATATCGAAAAAATGCCCGAGACCACGCTCGAAGAGATCGTCAATAAATACGTTGAAATGAATGTCGCACATCCGTTTATGGAGGGCAACGGCAGAAGCACCCGTATCTGGCTCGATCTGATTTTGAAGAAGAATCTGAAAAAATGTGTTGACTGGAGCCTGATCGACAAAAAGGATTATCTCGCCGCCATGCGCGAAAGTGTATCCGATCCGACGAAAATATTAGAACTGATAGAAAACGCCTTGACCGATGATATCTATAACCGCGAGATCATCATGAAGGGCATTGATTATTCTTATTACTACGAGACCGAGGAATAAGATATCTAAACAAATTCCTATTTCAGATGTCAAGGATGTGCGAATATGAAAGGAGCATTGTGATTGTATCGACTGATATATATTATTAGCTTTCTTATAAGGCAGTTTCTATTGCCAAATCCGTTTGCTCCGCTGGGAGGCAACGCAGAGATCATAAACTTGCTTGTCGGCGGAGCGTTTGTACCTCTGTCATACTTTATGACCGGTTTTATCTATGATAAGGGAAGTGAACCTGCGATAGGCAGTATTCTGTTTCTTGTGGTCTATGCAATCAACACCGGGGTGACCTATCTCGTATGTTTAGCGTACCCTTTAGTATGGTTAATGATCTTGATTGGAGCCGCATATTTTGCAATATTTGTTTTTCTCTCTGTAATCATCCGAAAAAACTGGATCTGAGGTTAATATGAAAAAGTGGGAATTAGCAAGATATCTTATAGATGCAAAAAAGTGCGTAGACAGCGTTTTGTATATTGGAGAACACGTAGAAGAACTGCGCTATTATGATCTCAAGACGCTGATTGATGAAAAACGTAACACCTTTTATATAAACTGCTGTGCTGTCATAGAACACACCATTGCATCCAAAACTCAGCAAAAGAAAACGCTTTGTAGCAATGATACTATCGTTGAACTATTGTTCCGTGAAAGAGATAAAAACAGCGCCCATAAAGACGAGGACTATATCCCGCAAGAATTCAATAGGATCGCTCAAATTGCTGTACAAATGAAAACACAAATCATTCATGTTCGGGAAATCTGCGCACATGATATTCCAAAAGAATTGACTCTCGATTTTGTTTCTCATGACAAGGCATTGTTTCGGGCGATCCACAGATTGTTGGCAGAGGACGAAGATATAATTCTTCATGAAAAGCATCCTCTACGAAATGCGGTAAATAATCCCGACGGAGAATACAAGTCTTTCAATATTCTTAATGACACCATTGATCTTAGAACGATTCCCGAAGACAAAAAGAAAGAATATGCGGTTGTTTTGAAAGAAGGAATAAACTTTCAAGAAGGTATTCAAGAGCGTCAAGATTTCTGTATCAGAATGAACTTGCTTTTTGATCAGAACGCATGGTGTTCCGTGAATGAAGGAGAGTATAAAAAAGTCGAAGAGCTAACAAAACTTGGCTGTTTTAATGAATACGGGGTTATTCAGCCACCTCCGACAGACCCTATACTATTAGCGCGAATAGAAAAGATTATGAATACATAATTGAGTGCGCTATTGTAAAAGATTGTTAAAAGCAGGAGATAAATATGCCACTGGATACCACATTACTTGATCTTGACCGCGCGCCGACGATACTTGAAATGCGAGCGTTTTTCAAAAAACATGACTGGTCGGCGGCGAAAATATCGGAGCCGAAATCTCGTTCTACCGAGCATCACGAGGCGATCAGCAGGATCAGTCGAGTTATGGACGCAGCTTTTGAGGAGGAAGCCCGCAAGAGAGGGTTGCCGGCGTGGTCGGGATATTTGGATCACACGGTCAGACTGAACGGCGAAAAATATCAGGACAACCCGCTGATTGCATTACGGGACAGCGTTGAAGATTTGGTGTCAGATGGTGTGCGAATGCTGCTCACCGGTCCGGATGAAATCGTTGAGTCTATATTCAGCCAGTTTGACTTCGACGATCCCGATCTTGATAAAAAAGCAGACGACTTCATGCACACCGCCGTCGGCACGATGCTTGAAGTGATGGAGTATGACAAGCTCGCCGAAGTTGTGCAAAGTCTCTCCGCCGCCGAAGATTTCAATCCGTACATCAAACCGAATTTCCGTGCGCAGGATCATAATAAGAAATGGTATCACACGGATTCGGAAGTTCAGGTCGAGTATTGCCCCGACCCGGAAGCAAAGCTTCCTCCGGAAAAAGCAATAGTTGATCCCGAAAAAATCGCTATTTTTAATCTTATGGTTGAGGATTACTGGAAGACGCTCGACGATACGGAAAAGAAGATTTACCGCCTCCGCGAGCAAGGATATACTCAGGGAGAAGTTGCAAAAATGCTCGGCTATTCCGGCAACAGCGCTGTACCAAAACGTCTGAAAACAATGCGCGCAAAATTCAAAGATGTAATGGGGGTATAATATTTATATGTGTTCAACAACAGATGACACCAAGATGATATCCTTTATCTTTGATAGTGGGAGACTTGGTAGCAGTTTTTATGGAGAAGTTGCATGCAAACATATTCTTAGGGGAAAAGAAATAACCCGGAATTCTAAAAAAGTTGTTGTTTCCATCGGGGATATACTTATATACAAAAGATATATAGACATTGAACCATATATTTTAAATAACAGTTTTTGCACTCTTGATCTAAACGCTTTAAATAAAACGCAACCATTTACAGATTATCCGTTTTGCTGGATAGTTGAAGACATTGACAACAGTATTGCCATAGAGATTGATAAACGATTAAAAACTGAATTGCAAGGATATATTGGCATCACCGAAATCGATCCTCAGAATTGTAATGAATTCAAACAGTTTTGGAAAGAGATACCAAGAAGATTTGCAATATGTAAAAATGTTGTTACTGTATTTCAAGATCCAGATATCTATGATTGTTTTACATACGAAACATTAGTTGAGAACTTGGGGTATCAAGTTAAATATGCAAAAGAAACTGAATATTGTGCAATAGAAAATTCAGAAATCATGCAATCATCTTTTATAAAGAGTGACGTGGATCTCAATATTATTAAAACACAACATGAAAAGAGTGGTGCTGATAGAGATTTAATGAATTTAAATTTTTCGCTAAATAGAGAACTTCAGATTTCTGGAGCTTTAATTTGGAAATCCATTATCGATATTGGTAAGTTAACGTTTTCAAAGGATGATTATGATCCTCCTCTTTTTGAAGACTCATTTTTTGCACTTTATCACGCATCGCAAGGAATAGAACGTTTGCAAAAAATAATAATTGAGTTAATTTGTAAAAAGCATCATATAAAACAAGAGGAAAAACAAAAAGTTAATAAGTTGCTACTTAGTCACAATCACCACGAATTAAACAGTTGGATTGAAGAAAAAGAAAGCGTAAAGTTTGATAAAAACTGTAGAAACTTTTTTGGCATACTTCATGAATTTTACAATAAAATACGTTATTTAAGGTACGCGGATGATCTCGAAAACAAAGGACTTATTCCTGAGTACCAATTACTAAAAAAACTTGGAAACGGGTGTAAAGATGACAACATAGACCTTCAGATAAAAAACATTTTTGGAAATGCTATCGGAATTATAGCTTTTCTTTACTATAAAACGGTGGATGATCTTTGCACATCGTTGAATATTTTTGCTTATGAACTATACGATTTTTCTACGGCAACAATAGTTTATTATAGCCAAAAACCAAAGAATTTATATCATGAGTATTTAAATAGACAACTTGAGAAAAAAGAACTTTTGTATTGGCTTATAAAAAACGGAAAAGACTATCCTCATTTAAAGTTTTTCGGCACAGAAGCACTTGAATTTGATCCGCAAATGATTGATGAATATATGTCGGATTTAATTAATAATCCGGAAAGCTGTGAAAGTATTCATGGTGAAATTGATGCCTTATATGACGATATGTGTTTAAACAATAAAGAAAAATGGAAACAACATAAAGAGGAAGTAGATGCACTCATAGCGAACCCAAACATATTATATGAAGTCGGGGAATACTAACGAAAATTACGAAATTTTTTCAGAATTAAGGAATATTTTTTCTTTCCCACCTCGTTATTATATAGAGGGATCTTTTGAAAACCGGTGATTTTTTTTGACAACTGCACGCACTTTTTCAAAAAAGGTGACGGCGGTGACGGGAGTGAAGGGAAAAGCGGTATATACCAAATGCCGTCACCGCCGTCACAAGCGTCACCCAGAAAAGCACAAAAACCGTTATTTGATAACTGCCCCCACTTTTTCAAATATCACAATCAAATACTGCTGTTCTTTACATAGCATACGACGAGACCGACGAATAATCGCCGGTCTTTTCTTATGCAAAAAAACAGAAAGGAGAATAGAAAAATGAAAAATCATTTTGATTCAAGCTGACCCGCTGAGGGAGCCGTCGGAGGTGTGCATCCGACGGCGTTGTCGCAGCAAGCATCGCGTTTGGATGTACACATCACAAACACCTTGTCAGGGGATACCCCTGAAACCCCATCAAAACAGAAAAAAGAAAAGAGGAAACAAAATGAAGCAAAGCAAACGAATCAAATTTTGGCTCGGCGAGAAAGACCTCGCCAAACTTGACCGGCAGGCAAACGAAGCAAAACTGACCCGTTCAGAATATATCCGCAAGCTCGTCTGCGAGGCAAAGATCCTGCCTACTCCGGACGTGGACTATCTTGCCTACGCAGATGAATTTCAGCGGTTAGGCACGCTCTTCAACGATTGCGTGAAAGAGTACCATTCGGTCGGCGAACTCGATCAGGTCCGCGCCGAAGCGGTTTGGTCAGAGATCAAAGAAAAGGCGGACCGGTTGCTGAACGAACTTATTGAGAAAACGGTCGATTTGAAAGTGGAGGCGCTGCATGGTAAGAAATGACGATCACTATATCGGTGTAAGAATGACCGAAGAAGAACGAGCCGATTATGATGACAAACTCAGCAAGACCTATTACACCGGCAAGCTCTTTTTGCGTAAACTTCTCGACGGAGACAATCTGCGAGAGAAAGCGCCGAAAGAAGAAAACGAGACGAATCATCAGTTGTTCCGGATTGAGATGAATTGCTTTCAGCTGTGGGCAGGCAGAGAGACGCCGGTCAAGCAATCACAGATCTATTATAAAAGATACCGCTATCTTGAAAAGTGTATGGCAGATATCAGAGACATCGTGTATTCCGCCCACCTTTGGGAAAACGACTGACATTAATTCTGAACACAACACGGCAAGCTGTTTGCCGGTCATATATTAACCTTCTCAATTTTCCAAAAACAGCAAATAAAGAATGAGGAGGTTTTTCGATGAGTACGAAAACCAAAAAGACGACCGAAAAGGTCGAGACAGAAAACGACGTTATTACGAATGACAAAACCGACACCGTGACTGATAGCAAAACCGACACCACCGTTGAAGCGAAAACCGAACCTATCGCGCAGAAGTCCAAATCGCTTATCATCAAACTGGAAGATCTCGTTCCGTTCAAGGATCATCCGTACAAGGTGATCGAAAATGAGAGCATGATCGAACTGACCGAGAGCATCAGCGAGCACGGGATTCTGAACCCGTTGCTTGTCCGTCCGTTTGAAGGCGAGAACGGCAAATACGAAATCGTTTCAGGACACCGCCGCTATGCCGCCGCGCAGAAGCTCGGTATGAAGAAAGTGCCGTGCACCGTCCACTTCATCGATCGCGACACCGCGACGGTGATGATGGTCGATTCCAACTGTCAACGTACCGAACTGCTCCCGTCCGAAAAGGCGAGGGCGTACAAGATGAAGATGGATGCTATGAGCAGACAGGGCAAGCGGACGGATTTGGAACCAGTTGAAGCAACTTGTGCACCAGTGGAGCACAAGTTAAAAACCCGCGACGCTATTGCAACTGAAGCGGGTGAAAGCCGAGAGCAAATACGCCGTTATATTCGTCTGACCTACCTTGTTCCCGAACTCTTGCAGTACGTTGACGAGGGCAAGATCGGGATGCGTCCGGCTGTGGAGATGTCCTATCTCGACGAAGAAATCCAGCGTGATATTGTCGACCGCATCGACGAGAGCGGCGGCGAGGTTTTCCCGTCCCACGCACAGACACGCCGTATCCGTGAAAAAGCCGCCGAAGGCGAGATCGGTTATGAAGACGTCAAGACGATCATGGACGAGCAGAAACCGAATCAGCGTGAAAAAGTCAAGATCCCTGCCGATGAGTTGAGAGCGCGTATCGGCAAGAGTATGACCGACGAAGACTTTATCAAATATCTCTACACCGCCGTCGATTACTACAAGAAGTATCTTGAGCGTCAACGCGATCAGGGTGCGCGGTAAGGAGGGCGGCGGATGGATAATAATCCCGATGCCCGTATGAACGGGTACCCGGAAGATTTATTGACGTCCTTTTCGCTGTTCCTTGCCAAAGAGATCCATTCATTTTATCAAAGCGACGAAGGAAAGACCTACTATGAAAACTGGCTCAAAGAGCATCCGGAATATCAGACCGCCCCTGCCGAAGAAAAGACGGGGGCTTAATTATGCAAACGTCCTGCCGCCCGTGCGGCGGCAGGGCAACGCATATTTGTCAAATAGAAACGCACGCGGTATGATAATGACGAATACCGCGGGAAGGAGAAAAGCATGAATGTAGTCATATACGCCCGTTTTTCGAGTCACACGCAAAACGAGCAATCCATTGAAGGACAGTTGAAAGAGTGCAAAGCATACGCCGCTGCGAACGGCATGACGATTATCGGCGAATATATCGACCGCGCTATGACCGGCACGAATGACAACCGACCGGATTTTCAGAAAATGATCCGCGACAGTGAACGGCATAAGTTTGAGGCGGTGCTGGTCTATCAGCTTGACCGTTTTGCGCGAAAGCGCGAGGACAGTGCGATCTACAAAGCAAGGCTTAAACGGAACGGCGTCCGCGTGATCTCGGCGAGAGAGCCAATCGCGCAAGACGCGTCCGGAATATTAGTGGAAGGAGTTTTGGAGAGCATGGCGGAATACTACTCCGCCGAGCTATCCCAAAAGATTCACAGAGGTATGGATATCAACGCAGAAAAGTGCCTTTCGATAGGCAGCAATCCCGGACTCGGCTATATCGTAAACAAAGACAAAACCTTCAGCGTCGATCCGGAGGGTGCGGCGATCGTCAGGGAGATCTATGAACGCTTCGCCGCTGGAGAAACAAAATCGGAGATTGTTCGCGATATGCAGCGCCGGCACGTCAAGACGGCGCTCGGCAATGAGTTTACGATGAACAGTCTGACCAAGATGCTTTCCAACAAGCGGTATATCGGGTATTATCTCTACAAGGGGACCGAAACGCCGGACGGAATGCCGAGGATCCTCGACGACGAACTGTTTTACAGGGTACAGATTTTGCTCGAAAAGACGCATGCCGTTCACACGAAAAGTCACGGGGACGGAGAGTACCTGCTCACGACCAAGCTGTTCTGCGGGCATTGCAGGGAAATGATGGTCGGTTACGGCGGGACAAGCAAAACCGGCAAAAAGTATCATTATTATGCCTGTAAAAAATCGCGCAAGAAAGAATGTGACAAGAAGATCGTCGGAAAAGAGTATATCGAGGATCGGGTCATTCAAGTCTGTCTGGATCTGTTGACGGAGGAGAATTGCAAGTTCATCGCTGAAAAGGTAACGGAAGCCGTGAGCAGCGACCGGGATATCCTGCCGATCCGAAATCTGAAAAAGGCGATCAAGGACGCCGATACTGCCATCGAAAATCTTTGGCAGAGTCTGGAGCGCGGTGAGACGTCCGACCTGATCTCCGAGCGCATCCGGGAAAAGCAAGCGGAAAAAGAAAGGTATCTCGCCGAGCTCGAAAAAGAAGAACGCAAGATCACCATTTTGACCGAACCGCAGGTACTGGCGTTTCTTGATTATATCCGCAAGCTGCCGAACAACGACGTAAGCAAGCGCCGGGCGATCATCAACATTTTCGTCAACGCGATCTATCTCTACGACGACCGCTTCACGGTCATCTTCAACAGCGGGAGCAGGATGCTTGAAGTCAAGGACATCCCGCTGGACGACATCGAAACAGCCCTTGCCGGCTGTTCCGGTGTCCTACATACGGGTTCGTTGGGAAGCGAACCCGCTCCACCAAAAAAAGCACACGAGAGCGTGCTTTTTTCAACGATGTGTTCCGCTTGCGCGGAACGTGATGTGCCCTGTGGGCGTGATGTTTGCTTTGCAAGTGATGTGCGCTTCGCGCGTGAAGATACGGAACACATCACATCACTGCGAGCGTCAGCCCGCAACATCACTATGCCGCAGGCATATCATCACTTGCCGCAAAGCGGCAAACATCACTTGATTTTTCCAAGAGTTCAGATCCATCCATCAAAAACGCAAATCCATCTTTTTCAACGAAATCTGCCGTCAAAAAAGCACGCTTCGGCGTGCTTTTTTGGTAAATCCGCCCTCGGAAGCACCGGCGGACGGAAACGTTTTTTGCCAATCTTCCGACTGCTTCTTGCAAAGAAGCCGCTGCGCGGATATAATGGTGGGCGTCATACGGCGGGCGCGGCGGGCGGGCTGTCCCCGCGCCTGCGGAAACATACCGATCATAGAGTGGAGTGTGCGGGAATATGAAAAAATGGAAAAAGGCTTTGATTTTCCTGTTGGCGGCGATCCTGCTGCTGCCGACCGCCGCGCTGGCGGCGGAAGGCGAAAACGGCGCGGCCGCCGCTTTGCCGTTCCGGGATGTGGCCGACGGGGCGTGGTATACGGACGCGGTCGCCTATGTCTACGGCAAGGGGCTGATGGAAGGGACGAGCGGCACGACGTTCAGCCCCGCGGCGGCGCTGACCCGCGCCCAGCTTGTGACGATACTCTGGCGCTATGCAAAGCAGCCGGTCGCCGGCGGCAGCCTGCCCTTCTCCGATGTGGAGGAGGGGCAGTGGTACACGGAGGCCGTCCGATGGGCGGCGGCGGAAGAGCTCACGGTGCAGCAAACCGGCCGCTTCGGCCTGGACGAGGCGCCGACCCGCGAGGAAACGGCGGCGATGCTCTACCGTTACGCCCGGACGAAGGGCGCGGGCTTTGTCGGCATGTGGGCGTTCCCGCTGCGGTATGACGACGCCGCCTCCGTATCCGACTGGGCGTATGAGGCCATGTGCTGGATGACGATGAACGGCGTCATCCTCGGCACCGACCAAAACGAGCTCCTGCCCCAGGGACAGCTCACCCGCGCGCAGGCGGCGGCCATGCTTCAGCGCTTTGGCGCGGCCCTGTGGGCGCAGTCCCCGCTCTCCCTGTGGACGGAGGGCTCCGAGACCGCCGATACGCTCACCGCTTACATGGAGGCAATCACGGACGAGACGGGGCCCGATTATATCCCCGTGGAGGATCGCATCGCCGTCTTCGATCTGGACGGCACGCTTTTCTGCGAGACCGACCCGAATTACTTCGACTATATGCTGCTCAAGTATCGCGTGCTGGAGGACCCGGACTATAAGGACAGGGCCTCCGACTTTGAAAAAGAGGTCGCAAACAAGATCAAAGAGCAGAACGAGACCGGTAAATCCTTCTCCGGGCTGGAGGTGGATCACGGCAGGGCCGTCGCCTCCGCATTCGCAGGGATGACCGTCGACGAGTTCAACGCCTACATTCAAAAGTTCAAACAGCAGCCCATGCCCGGCTACGAGGGGATGACGCGCGGCGAGGGCTGGTACCGGCCCATGCTTCAGGTCGTGGAGTACCTGAAGGACAACGACTTCACCGTCTATATCGTCAGCGGCACCGACCGGCTGATCGTCCGCGGCATCGCCTGTGATTCGCCCCTCGGCCTGCCGAACCGCCAGATCATCGGCTCCGACGAGACCATCGTGGCCTCGGGGCAGGACGGCCGGGACGGCCTCGACTACGTCTTCACCGAGGACGACGAGCTGATCCTCGGCGGCGAGTTCCTCATCAAAAACCTCAAGATGAACAAGGTTTCCGTCATCATGCAGGAGATCGGCCAGCAGCCGGTGCTCTCCTTCGGCAACTCCACCGGCGATTCCAGCATGGCGGAGTATGTGACCAGCGGAAACCGGTACAGGAGCCTCGCCTTCATGCTCTGCTGCGACGACACGGAGCGCGAGAACGGGAACGAGGGAAAGGCGCAGAAGATGTTCGATCTGTGCGCGGAATTTGACTGGGTGCCCGTCTCCATGAAAAACGACTGGGCCACCATCTACGGCGACGGCGTGACCTATACCGGCGCGCAGACCGCCGCGGCGGCCTGATCCGGGCAGAGACCCTGTATCCCGGTAAAAACTGATAAGAAACCGTTTCAGGAGGAAAAATGAAAAAGATATTTTGCGCGTTTCTGACGCTTTTGCTGATTCTGTCCCTGGCCGCCTGCGCCGGGAACGGCAAGCCCGCACCCGAAAACTCCACGGAGCCGACGCAGGAGAGCGACGAGGATTTTGTCTGGAGCAGAGAGGGCTATTTTGCCGACGAGAACGACAACCTCGTCTCCGTCTTCCCCTCGGAGGACGAGGAATACCCCGGCTGGATGGTCGGCTGTATGCTGGAGGAGGGGATGTACGGCTGGTATATCCAGCAGGAGGGACGCACGCTCCACGGCGACCTTGTGGCGCCGTATATGAACGAGGAAGAGCCCTTTATCGTCACGGTCTCCGAGGAGGGCGAGGACGGCATCCTGCTCGAGATCGAGGGCGGGAACGTCTACCACTGTACGCCTTTTGATATGCCCGAGGCGGCCTTCGCCGTGACCGTCAACACGGAGGGCTGGGGCCAGATCGCCTATGCCGCGGGGAGCGAGACGCCGGAGTTTGACGACGAATATCCGTCGCAGTCGGCGTATATCGGGCTGGAGGGGCCGGAGACCTACACCTTCGCCGCGAAGCCCGATGAGGGCTGGAAATTCATGAAGTGGACCGCCAACGGCGCCGATTACTCGAAGGAGCCGCAGATCACCATGGAAATCACGGAGGACACCGCGCTCATCGCCGTGTTCGGCATAGCCGGCACCGACGAGACCTACGTCGAGCTCGACGCGGTGGCGACGCTGGGCGAGCTGCTGGGCCTGCCGAATTACGGCGTCGCCGCCTATGAGGACAAATACATCTACGCCTTCGAGCAGGACGGCATGATCTACCGGGCCGTCGCGGAGATGCCCGCGGACGTCTCCGACGCCCTCTTTGAGATGGAGTGGGACGACGAGGAATATGAGGAGAGGCTGGCGGAGCTCATTTCGCCCCTGCCCGTCGTCAGCATCACGAACCTGAGCGAAGGAGCGCCCACGCAGGAGGAGATGGATACGCTGATCGGCAAGACCGGCAAGGAGCTGTTCGATGACGGCTGGTACAACTGGGGCTGGAACCTGGACGACATGGAGTTCTATATGGGCCGCGGGGCGTACAGCTACGTCATGACCTTCGAGGGGGAGATCGGCGACGCCGAGAACTTTGAGGAGGAGGACATTTATCCGCTTGTCGTCGCCTCCGTCGCCTTTAACGGTATCGGCGATCCCACGGCGCTGGACGATTGATATCGGTTTTGTAAAAAGCGCGCGGCCATTCGGAAGAATGACCGCGTGCTTTTTACGTTTTAAAAATGTAAATGATTTGGTTTCTCAAACGGCGCGGTCGCGCTCCGCCGGCAGGGGCCTTCGGAGGAACGAGAGCTTCGTCTCGGAGATGACCACGGCGGCGAAGATGAGCGTAAACCCGGCGACGAGCTGGGCGGTCATCGCCTCGCGGTAGAAGACGATGCTGGCGAGCACGCCGAACACCGATTCGAGCGAGAGCAGCAGCGCGGCCTCGGAGGGGGGCGTGTTTTTCTGCCCGTAACTCTGGCACAGATAGGCGACGACCGTGCACATCAGGCAGATATAGAGGAGCGACGGCAGCACGTCGGCCGTCAGCGCGGCGGGCTTTTCCCCGGCGAGCGGCGCGAGGAGGAACGACGCGGCCCCGACGACCGCGAACTGGACGATGATGAGCAGGGCGATATCCATGCGCTTAACGAAGCGGTCGAGCAGGACGATATGGATGGCGAAGAAGACGCTGCACCCGAGCGTGAGCGCGTCGCCGAGATTGACGGAGAGGTCGCGCCGGAGCGATACGAGGCCGATGCCGGCGAGGCAGACGACGGCGGCGATCACGTTGAAGCGGTCGATCCGGTTTTTATAAAAAAGGCGCCCGAGGAAGGGAACGATGACGCAGTAGGCCGCCGTCAGGAAGGCGTTTTTGCCCGGCGTCGTATAGCGCAGTCCGTAGGTCTGCAAAAGATACGCGCAGAAGAGCATCGCGCCTAAAAGCGCGCCGCAGGCGAGACAGCGCCCGTTCAGATGCCGCAGCTTTTTCACGTTGACGAGCGCGAGCAGCACGGCCCCGCCGAGAAAGCGGATGCCCATGATCCACAGCGGCGGTATCAGATCGAGCGTGTTTTTGAGCACGACGAAGGAGACACCCCATATGACCGTCGCCGCCACGAGCAGCGAGCCGCCGAGCAGCCGCCGGCCGCGGCTTTTTTGCATGATTATCCCTCCCCTCCCGGCAGAATGGAACAACTATACACTAAATCCGGGGCGTTAGCAAGGGCTTTTCCGATGAAAAAGCGGCGCGTGTCACCGCACGGGCGGCGCGCATAGAGTATAGCGCAGAGAGGGGGCTCATGGGAATGAGTGACAATACGCTGGCCTCGCTTCGCGTGGGGCGGCATGCGATACTGGAGAAAGTCGAGCAAGGCCGGGCGATATCCGGGCGGCTGCTCGACCTCGGCTTTACGCCGGGAGCGGGCGTCGAATGTCTTTTCGAGGCGCCGTCCGGCTCGCCGAGGGCCTATCTCGTGCGGAACGCCGTCATCGCGCTGCGGGATGCGGACGCGGCGCTCGTCAGCTTGCGCGCATGAGAGAGGGGAGAACGATCGCCGTCACGCTCGCGGGGAACCCCAACGTAGGGAAGTCCACCGTCTTCAACGCGCTGACCGGCCTTAAACAGCACACCGGCAACTGGTCCGGGAAGACGGTAACGAGCGCCCGCGGCGAATTTACGCGAGGAAACGTCCGCTATATCGTGACGGACGTGCCGGGGACGTATTCCCTTGCGGCGCAGTCGCCCGACGAGGAGGCGGCGCGCGACGATATCTGCTTCGGCGGCGGCGACGTGACGGTCGTCGTCTGCGACGCGGCCTGCCTGGAGCGGGGCCTCGGCCTTGTTTTTCAGACGTTGGAGGTCACGGGGCGGGTCGTCGTCTGCGTAAATCTCATGGACGAGGCGGAAAAGCGGGGCGTCGCGGTGGATACCGGGAAGCTCGAAAAACTCCTCGGCGTCCCCGTCGTCGGGGCGTCGGCGCGCGCCGGCGAGGGGCTCGACCGGCTCGTTGAAAAGATAGAGGAGGCGTCGGCGCGGGATCTGTCGCCCCTGCCCGTGCGCTATCCGCCCGCGGTGGAGGACGCGCTCGGCGTCCTCTGTCCCGCGCTGGGGCAAAGCTGCATCGGGAGGTTGCCGGCGCGTTTCCTGGCGCTGCGGCTGTTGGAGGGCGACGAGGGGATGCTCGCGGCCGCCGAGCGCTACCTCGGCGCGGAGGTGCGGCGCGACGAAACCGTACAGGACGCGCTGGAGCAGGCGCTGTGGCTGCTGGAGGACGAGGGCGTCCATGATGTTCGCGCGGAGATTGCCGCCGCCGTCTATGCGCGCGCCGCGCAGACGGTGAACGCGGCCGTCACGCGGGCCGAAAGCGGCCGTGACGCCCTCCAGCGCCGGGTCGATCGGCTCCTCACGCGAAGAGCTACGGGCTTTCCGCTCATGATCGCGCTGCTCGCGGCCGTTTTTTATCTCACGATCCGCGGAGCGAACGTGCCGTCGGCGCTGCTGGAGGAGCTCTTTACGTGGTTCGGAGGCGTGCTGCGGAGCCTGGCGGAACCGCTGCCGCCTTTTTTGCGCGGGGCGCTCCTTGACGGCGTGTACGGCACGCTCTCGTCTGTCGTGGCCGTCATGCTCCCGCCGATGGCCGTCTTCTTCCCGCTCTTCACGCTTCTGGAGGATATCGGCTATCTGCCGCGCGCGGCGTTCACGCTCGACAGCCTGTTCCGCAGGGCGGGCGCGTGCGGCAAGCAGGCCCTTACCATGTGAAGACGATAGCAGCGGTCTTTTTTTTGTGATAATTATTAAAAAATATAAGAAAATGTATTTGATTTTTTTATAGATATGTGCTACAATATAACCACTCTATAATGAGAAATTTTGTGGAAAATTCCCAAACCCGCCCGCGAAACGGCGCAAATGTCCCCCAGGCGGGCGGTATGATAAGCGGCAGGAGGCGATAACCTTGTGTAAGAAGGTCGATCCGGAGCATACCCGGCTGGTCAGCTTCAGTCTGATGGGGCCGGAGAGCGGCGCTCTTTGCAGCGTGGACTGCGCTGACGGCAAAATCACGCGCATCAATCCGTACAAATTCGACAGGGAGTACACCGACGCGCACTGTCATCCCTGGCACATGGAGGCCAGAGGCAAGCGCTTCGACCCGCCGCAGCGGGTGGAGCTGACGCATATGGGCCTCTGCTATAAGACGCGCGTCTATTCCCCGAACCGCATCCTCTATCCGATGAAGCGCGTGGACTGGGACCCCAAGGGCGACCGCCATCCGGAGACGCGCGGCATCAGCGGCTATGTGCGCATCTCCTGGGACGAGGCGGCGCAGCTCTGCGCGGACGAGCTGCTGCGCATCCGCGAGAAGTACGGCCCCGAGGGCGTCTTATGCGAGAGCGACATGCACGGCGAGGGCAAGAACGTGGCCCCCAGCCACGGCTGCCCGAACAGGATGCTGTCGCTTCTCGGCGGCTATACGACGCAGATGCGGAACATGGACTCGTGGGAGGGCTGGTACTGGGGCGCGAAGCACGTCTGGGGCTGCGAGCCCGTCGGCGAGCAGAACCCGCAGGGCAACCTCATCCCCGACATGGCGAAGCACTGCGACGCGCTGTTTTTCTGGAGCTGCGACCCCGAGGTGACGCCGCTCGGCTTCGGCATGCGGATGCCGACGCTCCTTTGCTACTGGTTTACCGAGCTGGGCATCAAGTCGATCTATATCACGCCGGAGCTCAATTACGGCGCGGCCATCCACGCGGACAAGTGGATACCCATCCTGCCGGGCACCGACGCGGCCCTGCATCTCGCCATCGCCTATCAGTGGCTGACGAACGACGCCTATGAGAAGGAATATATCGACACGCACGCCTATGGCTTCGATAAGTTCAGGGCGTATGTGCTGGGCGAGGAGGACGGCGTCCCGAAGACGCCGAAGTGGGCGAGCGAGAAGTGCGGCGTCCCGGTCTGGACGATCAAGGCGCTGGCCAGATACTGGGCGAAGAGCGTCGTCTCCATCTGCCACGGCAACGGCGGCAGCATGATCCGCGGCCCCTACGCGACCGAGGCGGCGAGACTGGAGGTCATGCTCCTCGGCATGCGCGGCCTCGGCAAGCCGGGCGTCCACCAGTGCAAGATGATCGAGTGGAACATGTGGGCCAAAAATTTCCCGATGCCGTACACGCCGGAGTTCATACCGGCCATGCCGCATATCTGCGACGCCACGCGCACCGTCCCCGGCGACGTGCCGGACTATATCGAGATGAACCGCTTCTCCCTGACGGAGGAGCAGAAACAGCGCGCGCCGGAGATCGTGGACCTCTTTAAGATACTCCCCGGACCGCAGCAGTTCATCCCGCGCTGCCTCGTGCAGACGGCGATCCTCGATAAGAAGGCCGACTGGTACGGTTTGAGCTGCTTTTCCACCGGGCAGAAGCCGAAGCCGGGCAACGTCCGGCTGCCGACGGCGTTCGACCAGTTCAAGCACAACGTCTACCCGCGCCCGGGGATGAGCACGGTGCATATGCTCTGGTCCTCGTCGCCCTGCAACGTGACGTGCTGGAACGACGGCAACAAATTCATCCGCGCTTACCGCGACCCGGATATCGAGACGTTCGTCGTCCAGCACCCGTGGATGGAGAACGACTGCTATTTCGCCGACCTCCTGCTGCCCGTCTGCACGAAGCACGAGATGCACGACATCGGCAACGACATGAGCAGCGGCACCTACGTCTCCATCTATAAGGAGGAGCCGTGTATCGAGCCGCTGGGTGAGTCGATGTCGGATTTCGACGTCTGCGTGAAGATACTGGAGAAGATCGGCCCCGAATATGTGAAGGCGTACACGGACGACATGACGGACGAGGAGAGAGTGCGCTTCTTCTACAAGGCCACCGGCTGTGAGGAGCACATGAGCTGGGAGGAATTCAACGAGCGCAAAATTTTCGTCGTCCCGGTGAAGGAGAACGTGCAGGACGAGCCGGCCGGCTTCGCCGAATTCGAGCGCGACCCGAAGGCGCATCCGCTCGAGACGCCGACGGGGCTGCTCGAATATTCCTCCAGCGATATCGAAAAGCACATGCCGGACGACCCCGAGCGTCCGCCCGTGCCGCACTGGGTCGAGAGGGGCCCGTGGCACGACGAGATGCTCTCGTCCGAGCGCGCGAAAAAATATCCGCTCATCTGCATGAGCAACCACGGGCGCTGGCGCATGCACGCCCAGTGCGACGATATCCCGTGGACGCGCGAGATCGAGACGATGAAGATACGCGGAGAGGACGGCTATCAGTACGAGCCCTGCTGGCTCTCCCCGCGTGAGGCGGAAAAGCGCGGGATAAAGCACGGCGATATCGTGAAGATATATAACGAGCGCGGCGTCGTCCTCGCGGGGGCGTACGTCACCGAGCGCATGAACGACCGCGTCTGCTATATAGACCACGGCTCGCGCCTCGACCCCATCATTCCCGGTAAAGTCGACCGCGGCGGCGCGATCAACACCATCACGCCCGAGCACACCACGAGCAAGCACGCCACCGGCATGGCCACCAGCTCTTTCCTCTGCGAGGTGCAGAAGGTCACGGACGAGGACTGGGCGACTTGGAAGGCGGCGGCCCCGTGGGCGTTCGAGCGGACGTTCGACAAGGACGCCGGCGTCTGCGTGGCCGGCTGGGAAAAGAAGGAGGGGTGAAGATGTCGAAGGTATTCCTGATAGACGTGGCAAGATGCTGCGGCTGCTATAACTGTCAGCTCGCCTGCAAGGACGAGCACTGCGATAACGAGTGGCTCCCCTACGCGAAAAAGCAGCCCCTCACCGGGCAGTTCTGGATCAGGGTGAACGAATACGTGCGCGGCACGCGCCCGAATATCCGCATCCACTATATCCCCACGATGTGCAACCACTGCGAGCGCCCGTCCTGTATGGAAGCGGCGAAGGACGGAGCCGTTTACCGCCGGGAAGACGGGCTGATCGTCATCGACCCCGTAAAGGCCGTCGGACAGAAGCAGATCGCCGACGCCTGCCCCTACGGGAACATTTACTGGAACGAGGAGCTGTCGCTGCCGCAGAAGTGCACCGGCTGCGCCCATCTGCTCGATAAGGGCAAGACGCCGCGCTGCGTGGACGTCTGCCCGACGGGCGCCCTGCGCTTCGGCGAGAGGGACGAGCTGGCCGAGGATTTGCGCGGCGCCGTGGTGATGAAGCCGGAGACCGGGAACGCTCCCGCCGTCTACTACCGGAATATCCCGGGGCAGTTCATCGCCGGCACCGTCTACGACCCCGACGAGGAGGACGTCGTCACCGGCGCAAGGTGCCATTTGAGCTGCGGGCCGAAGGTCTGGGAGGTCTTTACGGACGATTTCGGCGACTTCTGGTTCAAGGACCTGCCCGTGGGGAAGTTCGACCTGCATATCGAGGCGGAGGGCTATGAGACGAAGGATTTTCCGCAGCTCGACACGGAAAACTGCGTCAATCTCGGCGATATCCCGCTGAAGAAAGTGTAAGAGAGGCTGATAAAGGGCTGCTGCATCATGATCGTGTTGCAGCAGCCCTCTGTTCATTGAGACGCGCGCCGTTCGGCGGCGCGCCTTTTTCGTTTTCAACCGGCCTAACGGCGGCGGTTTCCGCATAGCCTTTCGTCGGGTGGTGAAATATATGGAAAGGAAAGATATCGACCTGATACTGGAAATCTCCTTTTCCGGGGAAAAAACGCTCGTGGAGCTCGTCCGCGAATACGGGAAACGGCGCCAAGACGACGAGGAGGAAGAGCCGTGAAAGCGGCGCTGTATATGCGCCTTTCGCGCGACGACGACGGCGAGGGGGAGAGCGCGAGCATATCGACGCAGCGCGCCATTTTGACGGCCTTCGCGGAAAAAAACGGCCTCGCGGTCGCGGGGGAGTATGTGGACGACGGCTTCACCGGCACGAATTTCGACCGGCCGGCGTGGAAACGCCTTAAGGCGGCCGTCGAGCGCGGCGATATAGACTGCGTGCTCGTCAAGGACCTCTCCCGCCTCGGCCGCAACAGCGCGCGGGTGAACGACCTGCTCGACGAGTTTTTTCCGGCGCACCGGGTCCGCTGCGTGTCGGTCGTCGACGGCTACGACAGCGCCAATTTAAGCGGCGGCGGCGCGATGGTCGCCTCGTTCCTGCCCGTCGTCCATGAGCTGTACGCCCGCGACATCTCGGCAAAAATTCGCTCGGCCCTCCGCGCGAAAATGGAGGCGGGGCGCTTTATCGGCAGCTTTGCGCCCTACGGGTACAAGAAGGAGGCCGGGCGCGGCGGAGGCAACCGGCTCGTGCCCGACGAGCGGACCGCGCCCTTCGTGCGGGCTATCTTCCGCATGGCGGAAAAGGGCGAGCCGCCGCGGGAGATCGCGCGAAAACTGAACGCGTGGAACGTATCGCCGCCCGCCGTCTGCCGCCGGACGGGGCAGGCGTATCTTTTGCCGGAGGACGCGGAGAGTCCGCGCTGGACCTCGTCGTCCGTCTGCCGGATACTCGGGAGCGAAACCTACCTCGGGCGGCTCACGCAGGGCAGGACGCAAAAGCCGTCCTTCAAGGCCAAGAGCGCGCGTATTGTCCCGCGGGAGGAGTGGGTCAGAGTCGACGGCGCGCACGAGCCGCTTATTTCGGAGGAGACCTTCCGCATCGTTCGCGGCCGGTGCGTCGCGCGGCGCTGTCCGCCCACGCGGGGCTTCCGGAACGTTTTCGCCGGCGTCGCCGTCTGCGCCGACTGCGGCCGGGCCATGACGACGGCTCCCTCGCGGAAAAAGGGCGCCGTCTGCAATCTCTGCTGCGGCGCCTATAAGGCGCGCGGGGCGACGGCCTGCTCCAATCACTTTATCGACTACGGCGCGCTGTACGACGCCGTCCTCGCGGACCTGAACGAAAGGCTCGCGCGCGCCCGCGTATGCCCGGAGCCCTGCGCCCCTCTCCCCGACGCGGAGACGGAGGCGAGCGCGGCCCTCCGGCGTCGCCGGGAGGAGCTCTGCCTGCTGCAAAGGAGGCTGTATGAGGACCGCGCCTTCGGCCGCGTGTCGGAGGAAACTTACGCGCGCCTGGCCCCGGCGTACGAAAGGGAGCTGGCGGCGCTCGCCGCCGCCGAGGCGGACATGACGAGGGAAGCCGTCCCGCAGACGCCTCTTCCCCGTGGGAGTTTTTGCCTGCCGGAGCTCTCGCCGCTGGCCGTCCGGACCTTTATCGACCGGATCGAGGTGGGGCAGGGGGCGTATGTAAGGGGCGCGGACGGGCGGCGCGTCAAGAGGCAGACGGTGCGGCTCTTTTACCGCTTCCGCGAGGCAAAAACAGCGCAGCTTTCGTCTTCCTGTGCATGGGGCTCGGATGCAACGCCGTCGGCATCACCGGCTGCCGGATCATCGGCTCGGAAAGGGAAAAGCTGACGGCGATCGTGACGAACGCCTTCACCCCCTGCAACGGGCGCTTTCCCGCGCTGCTCGCGCTGCCGGTGATGTTCTTCGCGGCGGGGCGGATGAGCGCGGCCGTCTCGGCGCTGTGCCTCACGGCGGCCGCCGCGCTCTCCTTCGGCGCGACGCTGCTCTCGTCGAAGCTGCTGACGGCCACCGTCCTGAAGGGCGCTTCATCGTCCTTCATCCTGGAGCTGCCGCCCTACCGCGTGCCGCAGGTAGGGAAGGTGATCGTCCGCTCGCTTCTCGACAGGACGGTCTTCGTCCTCGGACGCGCGGCCGCCGTGGCGGCCCCGGCCGGCCTCATCCTGTATCTGGCGGCGAACGTCAGCGCGGAGGGGCGGTCGCTGCTGCTGCATCTGACGGACTTCCTCGACCCCTTCGCGAGACTTTTGGGGCTCGACGGCGTCATTTTGGCGGCGTTCCTTTTCGGTATGCCGGCCAACGAGATCGTGCTGCCCGTGGCGCTGGCGGTCTATGCCGCCGCGGGAGGCGCGGCCGGCTCCATGCGGGAGGTCTTTATCATGAGCGGCTGGACACCCGTCACGGCGGTCTGCGTCATGCTCTTTACGCTGATGCACTGGCCCTGCGCCACGGCGCTCTGGACGGCGTACCGGGAGACGGGGAGCCTTAAATGGACGGCGGCGGCCTTTTTCCTGCCGACGGCCTTCGGCATGGCCGCGTGCTTCCTCGTCGCGTCGGCGGCGCGGCTGTTCGGCGCGGCGTGAGAAGTCATGCCTTTTTTCCGTAAAAATTCAGAAAATGCCGCGTCGATTTGACGCGGCATTTCGCTTGACGGGGGGGGCGCCCCGTTCCGGTTATTTTTATGGCTTTATAAACCCTTCCGGGGCAGGCGGCAGACTGCAGAGATGCGGAACGTCAAACTCCGCATAAACGGCAAAGCGATTTCCGGAAGCATCGAAGACGTCCTTACGCAGTCTGTATGAGCCTTCCTCCAATTCTCCGCATCCCATACTCCAGTCAACTTCAAACTTCTGCGTTGACCCGGGTTTGAGCTTCATGACGACCGCGTTCCAGGTCAGAGGAGCGCCGGGCGCGAGCTCGCGCCGTTATTCTGCGGTTTCACGTCCGATTTTGCTTCATCTTCCGTTTCATATCCTCTGGCGCCGGAAATGTAAACGGTTTTCGTTTCATCGTCATAGCCGACGTGGAAATCCAGCGCCTTTCCGAGATCCCGGAGCTTGAAATAGTTTGCTCCGTCGATCTTGAAGACCGTCAGGTCGGTGGACTTGCCGTTGATGCTGATGGCGTTGTTGGATACGATCGCGCTGCAGCTTGCCGCGGCCGTGCCGGTCAGCTCGCCGCCGATCGCCCGGTACGGCTTGCCGGAGGTGATCGAAACCGTCTTTGCATGATCGTCGTAGTCCACCGCAAATTGCTTTTCGCTGCCGTTGAGCAGCATGGCAACGTCCCGGAGCTTGAAATAATTGGCCCCTTCGATCTTGTAAACGGCGGGGTGGACCAAATGCGCGTCAGGCGCGTCGGCGCTGTTGCTTACGACGATCGTGTTATTGGTGGCCATGGCAGAATAAGTCCCTTCCGACTTCGCGGCTGCCGCCGTCGAAAAAAGGAGCGTGATGCATAATGCCAGCACCAATATGGCAGAATATCGTTTTCTCATGTGGCGATCCCTCCTGCCTGTATTGACGAAAAAAACGCCGAAAAGTTCCGCTGCGGCGACGCCGCCGCAAGTAACGATCGATGGCATGATTTTACCACCGTTTCCCGGCGCGGTCAATCGCGGGGGAGAGCGCGTCCGGCGGAAAAGCTCTTTTCAAAAAGCCCCGCCCCGGGGAGCCTACACAAAAGCCCCGCCCGGGAGCCCCTTTGTAGGTGTTACAATGATGTGTGACAGCAAGTAAAAAAGAGTGGCGAATAGGAGAGGCCTGTATTAAGGTTGAGTTGACGAGACAAAACCGAAAGGCAGGTGCCACCCTATTCGCCATGAACAAGAT
>Ga0208297_1000410_pt1 | contig 92246 bp, 68 predicted proteins | sample LMS_cellobiose_e_FD_187367 | JGI IMG/M metagenome (GOLD analysis project Ga0208297, IMG submission 187367) | Rumen-fistulated moose microbial communities from Alaska, USA - LMS_cellobiose_enrichment (SPAdes) (version 2) | ecosystem: Host-associated > Mammals > Digestive system > Stomach > Rumen... | reverse complement strand
AGCTGTGTCTTTTTACCTCAACTCCGAGGACTCTCCGCCGTAATTTAGTTGCTGTTTTTGCCGTCTTTTTCATCGTTTTCATCCTATCCCAAGTTCAGCTCTCACCCACAAAATTTCCCGAAGCCCCATTTTCTTTCGGACTTCATTTTCTCTCCTTGGATCCGGATGACGGGAGATCCTTCGCCGGGTCTCCCGCCGTGTTCATGTCATGACGGCCTTTTCTTAATATACAGCAGGATTTGCGAAAATTCCAGTAAAGGCCTTCATTTTTTTCGCTGCAGGCGGTCATTTGCCGCCTTTCTTCCCTTCTTTGGCGATGGGACCGATCTCGCGGATCTTCACATGGTCGATCCACGCCGTCCCGTCGGCCTTGCGGAGCGTGAAGATGATGTACGCCTTTTTCGCGTTCAGGTCTTTCGGGGTGCGGACCCGGAAGCCGAAGCCCGTCCACGGGCAGCTGCCGTCCAGTTCAGCCGGTTTCCGGGGGAAATAGTCGGGCTTGCCGTTGCCGAAGTCGAATCTCAGATAGAAGCCGCTGGCTTTGGCTTCGTGTTTTTTCACCTTGTCCATCCGGGCGAAGAAGGTGACTTCGTATTCGGTTTCGGGCTTAAGGTAGTCCATGCGCTGGAACAGATTGGCCGCGTAGTACTTGCCGTCCTTGCGGTTTCCCGGATTCTTGCCGCCGGGGAGCCGGATGGAATGGCCGCCGGTGACGAAGATCTGTTTGTCGACAGCGGCGCCGGAGTACACTCCCCATGCGTTCCGCATCAGTTTCGGGTCCATGTCGGAATTTTTCGCCACGTTCACCTCTTTCTCGGGCTCGAAGAGGAGCGTCCCGAAACGGAGAACGTCGCCGAATTTCCGGGCGAAGGGGCTCCAGGCGTAGTAGACCGTCCGGGGCGAGGGATCCTTCAGCAGCCGCTGACGGGTGAACTCCGCCAGCATCCCTTCCGGCATGGCCTTACGCATGCTGCTCCGGGGCAGGATGATGTCGGCCTGCCACATTTTGCCGGGAACGATCTTCGTCTTGATTTTGGCCTTGCTGTCCCACTTGAAGTCCTTGACGCCGCCCCGGTCTTCGAGATCGGCGTGACAGCCCAGAGGATTGACCAGGATTTGATAGTAATGGTTCCGGTCCCCGTCGGGCGAGAGGAAGAGCTCCACGTCGGAGTCGTCCCAGATCCTGCCGTCAACGGGATATTTGTCCAGCGCCATTATGTCCGTCCGGGGCTCGTCGCACTCGAAGCGGAAATAAAGGTTCCTGTCGTCATACATGGCCCGGACCACACTTCTTACTTCGGCGGGCTTGTCGTTCATCCCCGCCAGATGGAAGGCGGGGGCCGCGGCCCACTCCTTGTCGGAAGGCGTCCCCTTGCCGGTGAATTTCCCCATGGCGAAGCGCCACGCTTTGGAGGCGTTGTTCATATCGTTGAAATGGGCGGCTTCCTGCAGCACCGCGCCGAAAAACTCCTTGCGGATGAATTTGACCCGGTCCAGGAAGACCTTCTCCTTCGCCGCCAGTTTTTCCGCCTGGTCGAAGAGGCCGTTCAGACGCCGGAGCTCTTCGGGAGAGTAGATCCTGCTCCACAGCACCAGCTCCGAAGGATAGATGGTCTTGGGACCTTCGGCGGTTTCCACCACGTTGGCGGCGATCTGCTGCCAGTGTTTCTCCACGGAGTCGAAGAATTCCTTCATGGGCTTGGCAGCCGGGCCGTAGAAACTTCTGGCGTGGTCCTCGAGGAGTTCCTCCACGTCCAGATCGGGATTCCAGGCGAGCTTGCCGAAGATGTGATAGGTGAGGTAGTTGAAGATCAGAACGTCGCTTTCACATTCGATGTAGAGCCCGAAGATGTAGGGTTTTGCCCGCTTGATGAAGCTCGAAAGCGCCCGGGGCGTGGTGTGGGGGATGCCCTGCATGTGGCCGTAGTACTTGCCGGGGTAGGTCCACAGCCAGGTCTTCTGCCCCAGCTTTTCGCACCAGGCCTTCAGCAGTTCCATGTCGCCGGCCTGGGTTTTGGGCAGGTATTCGTTCCAGGGGCCCCGGAGCGCCAGCATCACCAGCAGATTGTCGGCGATCTTCATGCTGGGGATCTTGCGGTATTCCCCGTAGGCCATGGTGGTGAGATACCCCGGCACGCCCGATTTTTTCACTTCATCGCTGACTTCGTTGAAGAATCTCCAGAGAAAATCCGTCGTTTCCTGCGGTCCTTTGGAAAAGTATTTCTGACACTCCTTGCAGTAGCAGACGCAGGAGCAGTCGTTGGGCATGATGTTGAAGAAGGGCAATGTCGGCGAGTGCATCCCCCAGGAGACGGTGCCCCGGCGGTTCATGATCCCGCGGACTTCGGGTTTTTCCTTCTTGAAGAAGGAGACGGCGTCCTTGATGATCTCCTGCTTGATGCCGGAACTCCAGCAGAGGTGGCCGTAGGAGCTGGAGGGCGGGACCTTGATGGTGCCGTCCTCCCTGGTGCCGTCCTTCTTGAGGGCGAAGTACTCCGGATGGGTCTTGGCGTAGCGCTGGACGTAGCCCAGATAGGAAAGACCGTGGCAGTTGGGGATCTCGAAGGTCTCCTTGCGGTTGCGCAGGTTGTTCAGCCTCCCGTCCCAGCCCTCGAAGCGGCGGATGGGCTGCTGGCCGTAGTTGTAGTCGTTGAAGCGGCGCTGGATGAAGTCCGGCCGGTCATAGATGTCGAGTGCGGGGATGGCGAGTTTCTTCGCCGGCGGAGTGCAGGTCCCGATCTTGCCGGGGAAGTAGTAGCGGACTCCGGCGAAGCGCTCCAGAAAATCGTAGGCCCCGAAGAGGGTGCCTCGTTCCCCCCGGTCGCCGTAGCCGTAGGCGTGGCGGTAGGGATCGTTTTTCGGGTGGTCGTTGCCGATGATGAGGATATCGTTCCCCGCGGTGCGGATGACGAAGCCGTCCCGGTCGAACTTTTGGGGATCGATGCCCAGTCTCGCGGCCAGAGCCTGATCCCCGAGGCGGATGTGGAACGCCTTCTTGCCGGGGGCGTTCACGGGCTTCAGCGTGACGCCGAAGACGGCGCTCAGGGCTTCGGCCACCTCTTTGGCGGCGAATCTGGCCGTGGGGTTCGGGGTCTGCACGATGTCGAAATTGTCGGGCGTGAGGGTGATGACCGGAGTCTTCCCGATCCCGATCTTCCGGGGCGTCCGGGGTTCGATGGTGAAGGGCAGTTTCAAAGGCTCCGCTCCGAAACTCAGGGCCGACGCTGTCAGAAGCGCCGCGAACAACATGGTTTTGACGGGTTTCATATCACTCCTGTTTCGTTATGTGTAAAAGTGTTCACAGCATTTCATTTCTTTCCGGGAACTTCGACACAGCTCACGTGATCCACCCACGCCGTGCCCGAAGCCTTGCGGAGGATGAAGGTGACGTAAGCCTTGCCGTTGGCATTGTAGTTTTTCGGCGTACGGACCTTGAAGGAAAATCCTGTCCAGGGACAGGTGCCGTCCATCTGGATCGGGTAGGTCGGGAAGAAGACCACCTTGCCGTTCCCCATGTCGATCTTCACATAGAAGCCGCTCGTGTCGGTCCCGAGTTTCTTCACGTTGTCCAGCCGGACGAAGAAGGAGAATTCGTACTCGGTCTCCGGCTTGAGCCCCTTGAGATACTGGTAGATACTGGTCGAGACCTTGTTCCCGCACTCCATCTTGACGGAGGAGCCTTCGGTCATGAAACGGCTCTTGTCGAGGGTCGACGGCCGGTTCAGACCCCAGTTCCTCATCTGGGCGGGGGCGGCGAGAAAATCGGGATTCAGGATAAGGTTCCTGTCCGGCTGCGCCTTGAAGAGCAGTTTGCCGAAACGGGAGACGTCGCCGAACTTCCGGGCGAAGGGGCTCCAGCAGTAGTAGGGGGTAACGATCCTGGTTCCCTTGAGCACCCTCTGCCGGGTGAAGTTGACGAGGATCCCCTCCGGAGTCGCCTTGCGCATGGAAGAGCGGGGCAGGATCACTTCCGCCCGCCAGCCCTTGCCGGGGAAGACTTTGGTCGAAACTTTCGCGTTGCTGTTCCACCGGTGGTCTTCGGCGCCCATGGTCACCTGCAGATCGGTCCAGGAGCCCAGGTGGTTGATCAGCAGCTGGAAGTAGTGCTGACGGTCACCGTCGGGAGAGACGAAGAGCTCCACGTCGTTGTCCTGCCAGATCTCCTTTTCGTCGTAGGGCCGCTTGAAGGCCTTGAGCTTTCCGGTCTCGGGCTCGGCGCAGTCGAAGCGGAAGTAGAAGTTCTTCGCATCGTACATGGCTTTGACCACCGTGGCGACCTCGGTGGGGCTGCCCTGAAGTCCGGCGAGATGGAACCCTTTCACTTTGGCCCAGTCGCCGTCGGCGGGGGCGCCCTGACCCTTGAACTCACCCATGGGGAACTGCCACGACGCCGTGGCGTCGTTGGCCTTGTGGAATTTTTCCGCCTCGGCCATGAGGGGTCCGATGAGCTCGCTGCGGACGAATTTCAGCCGGGCGAGGACGGTTTTGTCCTTGGCGGCCAGTTTTTCCGCCTGATCGAAGAGCCCGTTCAGACGTTTCAGTTCTTCGGGCGAATAGATCTTGCTCCACAGCACCAGCTCCGAGGGGAAGATGGTCTTGGGCCCTTCTGAGGTTTCGACCACGTTGGCGGCGATTTCGGACCAGTTCCTTTCGAGGGAGTCGAAGAGATCCTTCATGGGTTTTGCCGCGGGGCCGTAGAGGTTCTTCACGTGCTCGTCGAGGAGTTTTTCCACGTCGGTCGAGGGATCCCAGGCCAGTTTCCCGAAGACGTGATAGGTGAGATAGTTGAAGAAGACCGTGTCGGTCTCGCATTCGATGAAGATTCCGAAGATGTAGGGCCGGACCCGCTTGATGAAGCTCGAGAGCGCCCGGGGCGTGGTGTGAGGGATCCCCGGCATGTTGCCGTGGTATTTGCCGGGATAGGTCCAGAGCCAGGTCTTCTGCCCCAGCTTTTTGGTCCACGCCTTGAGGAGTTCCACGTCGGAATCCCGGTTGGCGGGGAGATATTCGTTCCAGGGCCCCCGGATGGCCAGCATCACCAGCAGGTTTTCGGGGATCTTCTGGGTCGGGATCCGCCGGTAGTCGGCGTAGGCCATGGTGGTGAGATATCCGGGGACGCCGGATTTTCGCACTTCATCGCAGACGTCGATGAAGAATTGCCAGAAGTAGTCGGTGACCGCCTGCGGCCCCTTGGAGAAGTGCTTCTGGCACTCATCGCAGCGGCAGAGGTAGGCCGAGTCGTTGGGCATGATGTTGAAGCAGGCCAGACTGGGATGCTGGACGATGTTCCAGCCGACCTGGCCCACCCTGTTCTTCACTCCGCGCACCGAGGCGGGTTCCTTCTTGAAGAAGGAGATGGCGTCCTTGATGACCTCCTGCTTGATGCCGGAACTCCAGCAGAGCTGGCTGTCGTCCCGGTTGTCCCTGAGCTGGAACATGCGCTTGCCGTTGACGTTGAGGGCGAAATACTCCGGATGGCTGTCCTTGAAGCGGTAGTAGTACCCCAGATAGTCGAGCCCGTGGCAGTTGGGAATGTAGATCGTTTCCATGCGGGTGCGGAGCGTGTTCAGCGTCCCGTCCCACCCCTTGTAGCGGTGGCAGGGACGGCCGCCGTGGTTGTAGTCGGTGAAGCGGCGCTGGAGAAAATCGGGCCGGTCATAGATATCGATGGCGGGGATGGCGAGTTTGTTCGTTTTCGGGGCGTAGGTCCCCAGCTTGCCGGGGAAGTAGTAGCGGACACCCGCGAAGCGCTCCAGAAAATCGTAGGCGCCGAAGAGCGTGGCCCACTCGCCCTTGTCGCCGAAGCCCCGCGCGTTCCGGAGGGGCTTGCTGTCGGGCCGGTCCCGGCCGATGATGAGGATCTTTTTGCCGTCGGTCTTGATGACGAAGCCGTCCCGGTCGAACTTGGCGACGTCGATGCCCAAGTTTTTGGCGAGCGCCCGGTCTCCCACGCGGATCTCGATCTTACCGCCGGAAGCCTTTTTCACCGGCGTGACGGCGGTTCCGAAAACCTCGGTCAGGGCGTCGGCGATCTCCTTGGCCGCCAGCTCCACCGCGGGATACCAGCTGCACTGGACCACCTCGAAATTGCCCGGCGTCAGGGTGAGCACGGGAGTTTTACCGATCTCGATCTTCCGGGGGATCTGCGGGTCGATGTTGAAGGGCAGTTTCAGGGGCTCCGCCCCGAAGGAGATCGCGCAGACCGCGGCAGCGGCGGCGAACAGCAGTTTTCTGGTCATTTTCATTATCTATCGCTCCTTATGTTTGCGGATTTCGGTTTATTTTTTCGGGATCTCGACCATACTCACGTGGTCGATCCACGCCTCTCCTTCAGCCTTGCGCAGGATGAAGTTGATGTAGGCCCTCTTGTTGGCGTTGAAGTCCTTGGGCGTGTGGACCTTGAAGGAAAATCCGGTCCAGGGGCAGCTGCCGTCCATCTGCACCGGGGCAGGCGGGAACATGAGACAGGTGCCGTTCCGGTGGTCGAAGCGGATATAGAAGCCGCTCCACTTGGCCTCCTTCTTCTTCACCTTGTCCATGCGCAGGAAGAATCTGACTTCGTAGTCGGTGTCGGCCTTGACGCCGCGGAAATACTGGACGAGATCCGAGGAGACGGCGTCGCCGCAGTGAAGTCTCACGGAGCATCCGCCCGTCAGGAAGTACCTTTTGTCCAGCGAGCTCGTCTTGCCCAGGTTCCAGATGCGCTTGATCCGCGCGGGGTCGAAGTCCGGGTTGATGAGCAAATTTTTAGCTTCATCGGGCTTGAAGAGCAGTTTGCCGAAGCGGGAGACGTCGCCGAAGCTCCGGGCGAAGGGGCTCCAGCAGTAGTAGGGTGTGTTGACCTTGACGCCGTTCATCACCCGGTGACGGGAGAAGTCCGCGAGGATCCCGTCGGCTTCCGCCTTGGACATGGAACTGCGGGGCAGGACGACTTCCGCCTGCCACCCCTTGCCGGGGAGGATCTTCGTCGTCACTTTCGCGCCGCTGTTCCATTTGAAGAGTTCCGCCCCCTTGTTGACTTCGAGGTCGGCCCAGGAGCCCCTGGCGTTGATCATCAGCTGGTAGTAGTGCTGGCGGTTCCCGTCGGGGGAAATGAAAAGCTCCACGTCGGAGTCCTTCCACAGCTCCTTCTGGTCGAAGGGCCGCTTGAAGGCCTGGATCCTGCCGGTTTCCTTCTCCTCGCAGTCGAAGCGGAAATAGAAGTTTTTCGCGTCGTACATGGCTTTCGCCACGGTGGCGACTTCGGCGGGATCGCCCTTGAGCCCCGCGAGGTAAAATCCCTCCACGCTTGCCCACTCCTTTTCGGCAGGAGCCCCCTGACCCTTGAATTCGGGGATGGCGAAACGCCACGCCCGCGCGGCGTCGTTGGCCTTGTGGAACTTTTCCGCTTCGGCCATGAGGGGCCCCATGAACTCCCCGCGGACGAACTTGAGCCGTTCGAGGATGAGCTTGTCGTTGGCCGCCAGTTTTTCCGCCTGATCGAAGAGCCCGTTCAGCCGTTTCAGTTCATCGGCGGAGTAGATCCTGCCCCAGAGCACCAGTTCCGAAGGATAGATGGTCTTGGGCCCTTCGGAAGTTTCCACCACGTTGGCGGCGATCTGTTGCCAGTGCTTTTCGATGGAGTCGAAGAACTCCTTCATGGGCTTGGCGGCCGGGCCGTAGAGGTTCTTCGCGTGTTCGTCGAGGAGTTTTTCCACATCGGTGGAGGGATCCCAGGCGAGTTTCCCGAAGACGTGATAGGTGAGATAGTTATGCAGCAGCACGTCGGTCTCGCATTCGATGTAGAGCCCGAAGATATAGGGCCGGACGCGCTTGATGAAGCTGGAAATGGCCCTCGGGGTGGTGTGGGGGATCCCCGGCATGTTGCCGCCGTATTTTCCGGGATAGGTCCAGAGCCAGGTCTTCTGCCCCAGCTTCGCGTTCCACGCCTTGAGCAGTTCCACGTCCTTCGCCTGCACGGCGGGGAGATATTCGTTCCAGGGCCCGCGGATGGCCAGCATCACCAGCAGATTTTCGGGGATCTTCTGGGTGGGGATCTTGCGATAGTCGGCGTAGGCCATGGTGGTGAGATATCCGGGAAGCCCGGTCTTCTTCACCTCGCCGCAGATGTCGATGAAGAACTGCCAGAAGTAATCGGTGGTCGCCTGCGGCCCCTGGGAAAAGTGTTTCCAGCATTGGGGGCAGCGGCAGAGATAGGCCGAGTCGTTGGGCATGATGTTGAAGCAGGGCATGCCCGGGGTGTGGATGCTGTTCCACGAGACCTTGCCCCGTGAGTTTCTGATACCGCGGACGGAGGGCGGTTCGTTTTTGAGGAAGGAGACGGCGTCCTTGATGATCTCCTGCTTGATGCCGCTGGAGTAGCAGAGCTGGCTGTCGTCCCGGTTGGGAGCCTTGAATTTGATCATGCGCCTGCCGTTGACGTTCACGGCGAAGTATTCGGGGTGCGTTTCGCCGAAGCGGAAGTAGTAGCCCAAGTTGGCCAGTCCGTGGCAGTTGGGGATGTAGACCGTTTCCATGCGGTTGCGGAGTTTGTTGGCGGCGGCGTCCCAGCCCTTGAAGCGGCGGATGGGACGGCCCCCGTGGTTGTAGTCGTTGAAGCGGCGCTGGAGGAAGTCGGGCCGGTCGTAGATGTCGACGGCGGGGATCTTCAGTTCCTTTGCAAGGGGGATGTAGGTCCCCAGTTTGCCGGGGAAGTAGTAGCGGACGCCCGCGAAGCGTTCCAGAAAGTCGTAGGCTCCGAAAAGGGTGCCCCATTCGCCCTTGATCCCCGTGGCGAGGACCCGGCGCCGGGGATCGCTCTGGGGCAGGTCTCTCCCGATGATGAGGATCTTGTTCCCGGCGGTCTTGATGACGAAACCGTCCCGATCGAAGGTGTCGGGCTTGATGCCCAGCTGGGCGGCAAGTTTCAGGTCCCCGATGCGGATCTCGACCGCTTTTCCCGTGCTCTTCGCCACGGGTTTGATGTCACTGCCGAGGGCGACGCTCAGGGCATCGGCGATCTCCTTGGCAGCCAGCTTCACCGTGGGGGTCGTCCGGCACTCGACGATGTCGAATTTGCCGGGGGCGAGGGTGAGGAGCGACCCCTTGCCGATGACGATCCTGCGGGGGATCAGCGGGTCGATGGTGAAGGGCAGTTTCGGCGTTGCGCCGGAACCGAGGGACGCGGCGGCGAGCACACACGCGAGCAGCAGTTTTTTCATTGCGGAAATTCCTTATGTTTATCGTATGTTTCAAGAAACGACTTACGTATTCCGCTTATTATACTCCATTTTGCGGAAAAATGCAAGGAAACTCCCGTGAAAAAACGGAAAAAGTGCCGCCGGGGGCATCGGCGGCACCGCTTTGCGTCACTTCTCCCGCGCGGCGCAGTGGAAGGCCAGCAGTTCCTTCGGTTCGTCCAGTCCGTGGGGATGGTGTCCCCATCCCTCCCGCCGGATGACCTTGATGGAGCCGCCCAGCTCGAGGATCCGCTTTTCGAGGAGGTCGAAATTGGTCCCGAGGGTCACGGTCATATCGGTCTTGCCCACGGCGGCGAAGAGGGGGATCCCCGCTTCGACGATCGCTTCCACGTTGTTCAGCGGATTGAGTTTAGATTTCGCCATTTCCTCGAAGGTGAGGTGATAATTTTCGAGGATCGTCGCCAGCCGTTTGGCGGCGTTGGGCTCCGGATCGGCGGCGTTGCAGACGGGCGCGTCAAGGTAGATGGCGCAGACCCGGTCCGGGAAGGTTTCCGCGTACCTGAGCGAGAAGAAGCCGCCCCAGCTCATGCCGATGAGGTTCGCCTTGGGCGACAGGCCCAGGTTCACGAGGAGCTCCTGAAAGCGGCCCATGAGGGCGATGCCTTCCGGCGAGGCCCGGAACTGGAAAGCGTCCACATGGGCGTGGTAGAAGCCGTGTTCCAGCAGTTCGAGCGTCCCCACGCGCTTGACGAAGGATTCGGGCCAGACGGTGCACCAGCTCCAGCGGCCGTCCCCCGCGGGGAATTCCGGTTCGACGACCCACGCCTTGCAGCCTTCGAAGTCGAAGCTGTGCCGGGTGAAGCCGTACCACTCGTCGGTGGTCCAGCTTTCGGGAAAGACGATGCGTTTCATTTTTCGGACAGCCCCGGCGTTTTTACGCCTGTTCCCGTGCGGCGCAGTGGAAGGCGAGCAGCTCTTCCGGATCGTCCAGCCCGTGGGGGTGGTGGCCCCAGTAGTTCCGGCGGATGACCTTGATGGACCCCCCCAGTTCGAGGATCCTCTTTTCGAGGAGGTCGAAATTGGTCGCGAGGGCCACGGACTCGTCCGTCTGGCCCACGGCGGCGAAGAGGGGGATTCCCGCCTCAACGATGGCCTCCACGTTGTTCAGGGGGTTGAGTTTCGACGTGGTCATCTCTTCGAAGGAGAGCCTGCAGTTGTCGAGGATCGTCTTCACCCGGTCGGCGGCATTGGGTTCCGGGTCGGCGGCGTTGCAGACGGGGGCGTCCAGATAGATGGCGCAGACCCGGTTCGGGAAGGTTTCCGCGTAGCGGAGCGAGAAGAAGCCGCCCCAGCTCATGCCGATCAGGTTCGCCTTGGACGAGAGGCCCAGTCCCTGCAAAAAGTCCTGAAAACGGCCCATGAGAGCCACGCCCTCGGGGGACGCCCGGAATTTGAAGGCGTCCACGTGGACGTGATAAAAACCGTGCTCCAGCAAGGCGACGATGCCAACCCGCCGGACGAAGGCTTCGGGCCAGACGGTGCACCAGCTCCAGCGGCCGTCCCCCGCGGGATATTTGGGTTCCACGATCCAGGCCTTGCAGCCTTCGAAATCGAAGTGATGGCGGGTGAAGCCGTACCACTCGTCGGCGGTCCAACTTTCAGGGAAAACGATGCGTTTCATGACAGTTCCTCTTGAATGCGGTTGAATTACTTGAAGCTCTCGAGCCAGCTGATGAGCCGGGCGGGTGCGTCGGTCATGATGCCGGGGGCCTGCAACTGGTAGAGGAAGGCGAAGTCCAGCTCCGTGTCGGCGTAAAAGGCGTTGGCCCGGAGCCCGAGACTGCGGGCGATCTCCAGTTTTTCCGGCGTCAACGTCTCCCGGATGGGCTGGAAGAAGCGGCACCCCAGTTCCGCGCAGCGGCGCATGTTCTTCTCGTCCGCCCGTTCCCGCCAGCCGGGGGTGAGGCAGATGGCGATGTCTTTGTCGATGGCGCGGACCGCCTCGACCACCGCTTCGTCGGCGATGGTCATGTAGCCCTTGTCGTACATGTCGTACTTCCTGTAGAGGCGGCAGGCCTCCTTCAAGGCAACGGGATTGCCCAAGTACATCTGGATATTCATGGCCACCTTGTCGCTCAGGGCGTCGAGGATCTCCTCGAAGGTGGGGATCTCCACCTTTTCGGGCAGGGGGGCGCTCCTGCGGTACATCCGCCGGTACCAGGAGGCGTTGAGTTTCTTGATTTCGGCCAAGGTCTTTTCCTCGGGAGTCCCTTCGACGTCGGCGGTCCGCTTCAGCGTGGCATCGTGGAGCAGGATCGGCACGTTGTCGCTGGTGGAGCGCAGGTCGAATTCGATGAAGTCGGCCCCGGCCTCCACGGCCTTGGTCATGGAAAGGAGGGTGTTCTCGGGGTACTCGATGGAGTTGCCCCGGTGGGCGGTGACGAGGATCCGCTCTTCTTCATGAAGGCGGGCCAGCGAAACATTTCCGGACATGTTGTTTTCCTTCTTTTTTGAACAGGGGCCGTTCCCCCGTGAGTCAACGATTTTATTTCCCGGTGAGCTTCAGGACGATGAAGCCGCGGGGGGCGGCGACGCTCACCTTGTTCCCCGCGAGGGTCACGCCGGGGGAAGCCTCGACGATCTCGGCCTTCTCATCCGCGCCGAAGGGCAGCCGGTACTCCTTGACAGGCTTGTGGAAGTCGGCGTAAAGTTTCCGGTGGTCCCGGTGGGGGATGACGTAAAGAGCCGTGGCGTCGCCGATGGTTTCGGGGTTGAAGTAGCAGCGGTAGCCCACACTTTCCAGCACCGTGCCCTTCTTGAGGGTCGTCCGTCCGGGGCGGCCGAACTGTGAAGGATAGGTCTTGTGCCAGGCGGCCAGAATGAAGCTGGAGCCGTTCTTCGCCCGTTCGGACTTTCTGAAGATCCCCCATTCGGGATCCATGCCCAGCACGTTGCCGATCTTCCGGACCCGTTTCCCGTCCACGATCTTTCCCAGAAATTCGATGAAGCGGTCGGGCTGGTCGTTCGGATCCACATAGCCCCCCTGGACCCGGATCTGGAACCGGGGAGAGATATTGCTTGCGGTCTTGCGGATCGCGGTCATGTCCTGCACGCCCGCAAAATCGTAGGGACGGGTGTCCGCTTCGAGACGCTTGTTGGGCGTATGCCACACCTGGAGTTTGGACCGTTCCTGTATTTTTTCCTGAATGGGCTTCACCTTGGGGATGTATTTTTCGTAGAAGTCGTACTTCCACAGCTCGCAGTCGGAGTCCTGCATGGGGCTCACCCCCATGATCTGGACGTCACGGGTGAATTCGAATCTTGCGTCCACCCGGCAGGAGCCGTTGGGGAAGAAGTGGTATTCCAGATCGACCACCGCGTAGTAATCGGTGACACTTTCCTGCTTGAACCCCGCCGCCGCCAGCGCTTCGAAGACGCAGATGCCCTGCTTTTCGATGACCGTGAGTTCGCGGCCCTTCACCAGCTGTTCCGCAGGGAGCGTCTTGCCGTCGAGCAGGTACTCACGCTTGAGGATCCGCGTGGCGGCGAAGTTGTGGAAGGGTTTCAGTTCCGTAGCCTTGGGCAGGGCCTTCTTGCCGATGGCAGGGAGCACCAGCAGCTTGTCGGGGGAGTCCACACGGGCGATCCAGTGGGTTTCGTCCAGCTTCTTCCCCGCGTCCTCCTTCTTGTACCCGTGGCCGGGAAGGGTGACCAGCGTTCCGTTGTAGCCGTGGTTGCCGCTCAGAATGTAGACGGTCCGTTTGTCGGGATGGGGATAGAGGTGCATGACCCCCACGGAGTCCCCGCACCAGTGAAAACGCGTCGGCAGCTTGAACTTGTAGGGAATGTCCTTTTCGGGTGTGCTCTTGGGGATGAGGAAGGTGCTGACGAAGTTGAACTGCCTGTTTCCGCCGAGGCCGCAGACGAGCAGCAGATCCTCCGAAGCGCTCCACCCCCGGCGGATGTAGAGGGACTTGCTCTTGGTGAGGAAAACGCTCATTTCCTCCGCTTGCGAAAGAAGCGGAAGGGCCGCGAGGGCCGCCAGCAGAAGGAACATCTTTTTCATATCTGTCTCCGATTTTCTGTTTGGGGTTTTTCTCTTTATCTGTTCCGGCTCGACACGAACCGGCCGTCCACGCTGATCTGCCGCACCTGCTCCGTCATGGCCCGGTCGGCGGCGAAGACGATCCTGTGGCCGTTGACCGAGTCCTCGAGGGAGGTGCACGAAATGGAGGGCTTGCCGCCCTGCACGAACTCCACGAAATCCATGGCAAGGCGCAGGTCGCCGCCCCCGTGGTCGCCAAAGGCCCCCGTGGTGTCCCCCATGTTGCCCAGATCCACCACCTCTTCGGTGTACTCCCCGCCGGGGCGCACGTCCCGGTGGCGGAGCGTGAAACGATTGTCGTCGAAGATCCCCTGGATCTCCCCCTCGGTGCCGATGATGTGGATCTTGCGCATGGGCCGGGCGGAGTTGGCCGCCATGGTGTGGGTGGCGATGGCGCCGTCGGCGAAGGTGACGTTCACCACCTGATAATCGGGCTGGTCGTTGTCGCACTTCCAGACGCAGCGGGAGTGGGGATGGGAGGGATCTTTGAGGGCCTTTTCCCGGTACTCCGGGGTATTGGCTTCGGGGCAGTAGGCGCTCTTGGGCCAGATGTAGCCCCGCCAGCGGACGGGGTTTTCCAGATGAAGCCGCCGCACCGAGAAGTCGCAGGAGCTTTCGATGGGGCAGTCGATGAGACAGTAATTCCCCGACTTTTCCGGCGCGTTGGCCCGGTTGAAGAAGAGGAGCCCCCCCATGCTCTCCACCGCCGCCGGGGCGATGCCGCTCTTGAACCAGGTGAGGAGGTCGATGTCGTGACAGCACTTCGCCAGCAGACTGGAAGCGCCGCACTCCGCCTTTTTCGCCCACTTGCCCCGGACGTAGCAGGCGGAAAAGTGGTGATAGCTCACATGCTCCGCCGTCTGGATGTCCATGATCCGCCCCACTTCGCCCGCGAGGATCCTTCTCTTGATCTCGGCGTAAAAGGGCGCGTAGCGCAGCACGTGGCAGATCATCACCTTGCGCTTCGTGCGCCGGGCGGTGTCGGCGAGGCGCTGCAGTTCTTCCTCATTGACGGCGAAGGGTTTTTCCAGCAGCACGTCATACCCCGCTTCGAGGAGCGGCAGCGTGGTCGCCACATGCTGCTGGTCCATGGTGCCGTTGATGACCACGTCGGCCAGCTTGCCCCGTGCGGCCAGTTGTTCCGCCGTTTCGAAGCACATATCCGGGCCGAAGCCGAAGCGCTCGGCGGTATATTTCCGCCGTTCGGGCAGAAGATCGGCCACGCCGACGATCTTCAGCGCATCGGGTTTGATTTCCGCAAGATGGGCGTAGGCCAGCGAACGGTGCCCCGCCCCCACGATGATTGCCGTAAGCATTTTTCCTTGACCCTTATTTATGTTTCAGCTCTGCTTTCATGAGGAATTCGGCCTTGCCCCCCGGAGCCGGCTGGACCCGGTCGAAGACCGGTTCGAAAGAGGAGCAGTCACCGCGCATGGAGTCCCACGTCACGAGGGCCCGCGGCCGGGGCGCAAAATCGGCTTCGAGAAGCGTCGCGCTCCACGGCGCGCTCAGCGTCACGGGGAATTTCCCCGCCTCGGCCCGGTGGTTGGCCCGCTTGAAGGCCGCCTCGAGCAGAGGATCGGGGGCGCCGACGCGGAAGATCTTCTGCACGAAGTTCCGGGGGAAGACCTCCCCCGAAGCGAAGCGGAGAAAGCCCACTTCGACCCCCTTCTTACCCAGCAGCGCGGGCACGTTGTGGAACCTGAACGAGAATTCCACCGCGTCTTCGAGCAGATTCACGAAGCGGCAGAAGCTGGTCACGCCCGAGGCGGTGAAGGTGTGTTCGAGTTCCACCCTGACCCCCGCCAGGGGACGGCTGTCTTTGGCCGAGAGGACCCGCGAAAGGCTCACCTTGACCCCCTCCTTCACGGGAACGATCCCCCCGAGTTTCATGCCGGAGCCCAGTACGAAAGCGGCATTGGCCGGATACCAGACGGCGGGGACGCCGAAACCCATCTGTTTCCGTTCGCTCACCAGCACGTCGTTCCCGGCCTTCCAGTTATGGATCCGGCCGCCTTTGCCGGGATCAAGCGTGAGGCTGTACGCGGCGCACTTCACCTGAAACGCGTTATCCTTCGGCGTCACCGTGACCCCGGCGGAAGAGACCGCCTTGAGTTTGCCGTAGTCGATGACGGGATTTTCCGCGGCGGCGTAAGAGGAGACTTTCGCGTAATGCTCCCTTTCCCACTGCACCGCCTTTTCGATCAGGGGACGTCTCGCCTCGAGGAGCCGCTTCATTTCGCTCTTGTCGAAGCCGCCCGCGACGGGGGCGCCGATCCTGATGAACCGCCAGCGGAGCGCTCCCGCCTGAAGCAGGATCCCCGACGCAAGTTCTTTGCCCGTGAAGTTGGCGTAAGAAGCTCCGTTCACTTCGACGCCGTACCGCAGTTTCGGATCAAGTCCCGCGACTTTGAGCTCGAAGAAGATCTCCCCCTTCTGCCAGAAGTTCCCCGCGCAGACGAGCACTTCCTCACCCAGACGCCAGACCTGGAACTGGAGCGGCCCCAGCTTGCTCAGACCGGGGTAACGCCCCGGAGCCCCTTCCGGCTCCGCGGCGACGGGCGGGTAGTAGAGCTTTTCGGGGAGACTCGTCACGGGTTTCAGGCTGACGCCCGCATTGTCGGTCCGCCCTTTGAGGGTGTAGTTTTCGTACCGGGCGATGAGGGTGCTCGCCTTCGCCGCGCTCCGCCAGTGGCGGTAGTCGTACCCGCGGGGGAAGTAGTAGCAGAAGACCCCGTCATAGCCCCGGACGAAGTAGGAGAGGATCTCGAAGGCGAGGGCTTCGGGCTCGGTCACCCAGTCGCTGCTCTGATAGCTGTGGGGGAAGGCGATGAGCCGGGGGGGCTTGCGGTCCTTGAAGTTCTCCGCCATGAAGCGTTTCACCATCCCCGCGGCCACCCACGGGATCAGGTGGATCGTGGGGTAGTAGCTGTAGAGCTGTCCCGCCCGGTTGTAGACGTAGGGCCCCCAGGGTTCGAGCCAGGGGAAGTCGTACATGTAGTCCTTGACGTTGTACTGGCGGCAGTAGACGTTGTGTTCGTTCGTCACGCTCCGCCACGAGATCTCGGGGACGAAGTTGCTTTCCTTGCCCGCCGCCTTGCCCAATGCGGAAATATCCTCCTGAAGGGTCTTCATGAGCTTTCCGTGCTGGCGGGAGCGGAAGGTGCAGTAGAGATCGGCGTATTTCCGCAGGATCTCCGCGGGCCACGCCTTCCGGATCGCTTCCGCCGGGATCCGGCCGGCGCAGAATTTCACGAACTCCTCCCGGCAGCGGTTGCAGAAACAGCCCTTGGAGTCCAGATAATAGGGCTCCCAGTTGGGCATGAAGTTGTCGGTCAGATCGTCGTCGACGAGGGCGGCTTTCAGGATCTTGCCGTAGACGGACTCCCGGTAATAGGGCCCCCGAGTGTAGACCTCGACCGGGCAGATCTTCCGGGGCCACGCCTTGCCGTCGGCCATCCGGAATTGGGCGAAGTCCGGCTTGGGGTCGGCCCCGAGGCGGAATCCGTTGGCCAAATTGGAGGAACCCATGTACCGGGGGAACCCCTGCTTCTTCATGGCGTGGGAAACGGGCCCCTTGGCGCCGAAGATGCAGGAAAAGCCGCTGGTCAGGTAGAAATCGGTTATGGCCTGAACGCCCTCCTTTTCGAAGGTCCATTCGTTGTTCAGCATGGCGGCGGAACGGAAGAGCGCCGGGCGTTTCCCGTGAAAGGCGGGGATGACCTTGAGTTTCAGCTCGCTCGTCGGTCCTTCCCACGCCCCGTCCCGCAGGCGGTATTTCGCGGTGTAGACCTTTTCCGACGCGGGAAGCGTGCTTGCGATCATCACCGCCGCCCCGTGCTGGGCGTACCAGGAGCGCTTCAGCGCCGCAGGGAGCATCTGCATGAGGCCGATGTGCCACACGTTTCCCCCGGCTTTGGTCAGGGGGCAGTTGGCCCGGGCGTCCACGACGCGGAATCCGGGGGGCAGTTCCAGTTCCAGGCGCAACGCCTTGCGTTTGAATTTCGGATCGTGGGCGTGGAAAGTGAAGTTGACCACGCCGGGGAGCTTTTCCCCGAGGCAGAAGAGATTATCCTGAAGCGAGTAGGGCATGACCTTGACCTGAATGGGGCCCTGATCCGCCGCCGCCGCGACGGGGTACAGCCGCACGTCGTCCACGAAGGCTTCCCCCGCGCCGTAGAGGCAGAAATTGAGCCCCGCGGCGGTGCACCCGGCGGGGAGCCGCAGGTCGAAGGAATAACTCGTCCACGCCGCCCGGAGCGAAAAGTAGGGTTGGATGCCCTTGCCCTCGTAGCGGAACGGACCCTTCCCCGCGCTCTTCATTCCCCGGAGCTGGATGAGGAAGAGGCCCCGGTTGGGGGCGGTGGGGGTGTGGGAGCCCCGCGCCTTGAAGACCAGCCGGTAGAGGCCGTTTTCCGCCGAGGCGGGGATCGTCATCGTCTGGCTCACCCGGTTGGAGATCTGGGGGAAGGGTTTGTACCACTTCGCCACCTCGTCCGGGGTCTTGAGGTGGAGCACGTGTTTTCCTTCGGGGGCGGAGCACGCCGTCACCTCCTGCACGGCGGCCTGCCGGAACTTTTCCTGAAAGACCTTGAATTTCGGGTCGTCGTTTTTGCCGTGGGTCCGGGCCGTTCCCAGCCAGGCCCCTTTGCCCTTGCGCCCCTTGAAGTCGGTGCCGGGGAGCTCGAAGGAGCCGTTTTCGACGAAATTGATCCGGCTTTCCTCACGCCGGGGTTTGGGATCGAACCGGGACCAGTCCGACTCCACGCCGCCCGAAGAGAAGATCTCCGGCACTCCGGCCGAGAGAACGCCGCATAGCAGAAAAGCGGTAAAGAACGGTCTCATCATCGAAAACTCCTTTTTGAAAGTCCTTCCTTACAATCCCAGGATCTTCAGCACGTTTTCCCGTGCGACCTTTTGGAAGACCGTTTCGGAGATCTTCCCTTCGTCCCGGAGTTTGCGCAGAAAATAGACCAGTCTGGCGTTGTCCTCGGTGGGTTCCAGGCAGACGTCGAGGCCGAAGCAGAGCCGGTCCTGAAATTCGTTGAGGAACTTGATCGCGTACTCTTCGTCCCGGATCAGGGCGTTGGCGCCGGACCCGGCGGAAAGATCCCCGTAGAGGTTGGGGCATTTCCGCATGATCTTCGGCACCGCGCCCTCCCGGACCTTGCCCTTGGGATAGCCCGCCCGTTCGGCGACGGTGTCCAGTTCGCTGATCTCGGCCCAGAAGGTCTGGCTGTGGCCCAGCATGCGCAAATTCGGATGGCGCTTCAAAGTCTCCTCGAGCCCCGGCAGTCCGGGCTCGTCGTAGATGCCGTAGCAGCCCCCGAGGCGGTGGGCGAGATGAAAAGTCATGGGAAGTCCGCTCTTTTCCACCGCCCGGAAGAAGTTCTGCATGTGGGGATCGTGGAAGGAGAGGTTGAAGGTGACTTCGCCCACCCCGCGGCAGCCCAGCTCCTTGTACTGCTCGAAGAGGAGCTCCAGCGGCGAGGCCGGGTCGTAGTGCATGGCGTAGGGGTGCACGTTGCAGAAGGGGATGAACCGGCCGGGGAAGCGCTCGGCGGCTTCGAGGATGTCCTCGTTGGCCTGGGGCGGATAGAACTCCGGTCCGAGGAGGGGCATCAGCACCCCTTTTTCCACATCGTGCTTGTCGTAGAACTCCAGCAGTCTTTCGGGGGTGACCCATTTGCGGGTCCCTTTGGAACCGTAGACGGGGGTTTTCCGGTAGGCGTGGGCGTGAACATCGATGAACATGATCGTATTTCCTTATGCTGTTTCCGGGCGACGATCGCCCGGCGGTGTTTAATGTAGTCGCGATTCCGGGCTTTTTCAACCCGTTTTCTCCGGGGGACGGTGAAAAAAAGGCAAAAAAGCACAAAGGAAACTTGCATTTTTCCCCATTCCGGATTATGTTATAGCCGCCTCTCGGGGCAAAACGTGTTTTTTCTTTCCGACAATTCCAAAGGAGATGAAACGGATGAGCAAACTTGCACTTTACGGCGGGACTCCGATCCTGAAGGAAAATCCCGAACACCTCTTCCACTGGCCCATCGTCAATGACGCCATGCGCAAGGCCCAGCTTGACGTTCTCGAAGCGGGCAACATGTCGGGGAACGACATCACGGCGAAATTCGAGGAAGAGTTCGCCAAGTGGCAGCATGTGAAGTACGCCCTGGCCCACAACACGGGGACCAACTCGCTCCTGGCGGCCATGTACGGCGTGGGCCTGGGCCCCGGCGACGAACTCATCTGCCCCTCCATCACCTACTGGGCCAGCTGCACGGCGGCGCTGGGGCTGGGGGCCACGGTGGTCTTCTGCGACATCTGCGAAAAGGACCTGCAGATCGACCCCGCGAGCTTCGAAGCTCACATCACCCCCCGGACCAAGGCGGTGATGGTGGTCCACTACATGGCCCACCCCGCCGACATGGACAAGATCATGGCCATCGCCCGGAAGCACGGGATCAAGGTCATCGAAGACGTCTCCCACGCCCAGGGCGGCCACTACAAGGGGAAGATGCTGGGGACCTTCGGCGACGTGGCGGGCATGTCGCTCATGAGCGGCAAATCCTTCGCCATCGGCGAAGGGGGCATGATGATCACCAACGATCCCGAGATCTACCGCCGGGCCATCCGTTTCGGCCACTACGAGCGGATCAATCAGGTCTACTCCGACGAGGAGATCGCCGGGACCAACATCATTCCCTTCGGCGGCCAGAAGTTCCGGATGCACCAGATCTCTTCGGCCATGGGAATCGAGCAGCTCAAGAAGTACGATGCCGAGATCGCCGAGATCGACAAGGCCATGAAGTATTTCTGGAAGGGGATCGAGGACGTCAAGGGACTGCGCATGATCTATCCCGACGATCCGGGCAGCGACAAGTCCGGATGGTACGCCAGCCGGTTCGGATATGATCCGGAGGTCTTCGGCGGCGTGAGCAACACGGTCTTCGCCAAGGCCCTCGCCGCGGAAGTGCAGGGGCAGTTCTGCGCCCAGTGCAACTTCCCGCTGCACCATTCGGAAGTTTTCTACACGGTGGACATCTTCGGCCACGGCCGGCCCACGGCGGCCCTCAATCTGCCGAAGGGCGTCGATCCCAAGGCTCTGACGGGGAAACTGCCCGTGGCGGACACCATCAACAGCCGTCTCTTGGGCGAACCCTGGTTCAAGCACTTCGAACCCGACCTCATCGACCGCTACGTGGAAGCGGTCCACAAGGTGGCGGAAAACTACAGGGAGCTGCTGGTCGAAAAGGGCGACGACGCCCGTTCCGGCAACGTGGCCCTGACCCACCGGAAAAAGTGATCCGCGATCCTTTCGTCTCCGACGCTCCCGCACACAACCTGCGGGAGCGCTTTTTTTTAGTAGTACACGATCAGAAACTGGCATTTTCCCGTCTTGGGATCGTGCCAGAGGTAGTACCACACCTCGTGTTTTTCGTCGTCTCTGAAATAGAGAGTCGACTTGTCCCTTTCCGCCGCGTTCCACCAAGGCTCGGAAGGGAGAACGGAAAAACGGAGGTCCCACAAACCTCCGTCCTTTTCCCGGTCCTTTTTCTCCAGCTGTTTCTTTTTGACGATCCGGGCCACGGCCTCAGGCGTTGCCTCGAATGCCAGACAGAAAAGCGGGTCTATGCCCGGGAAATAATCGGCATACGCATAGACTTTCCGGATGTTCTTGTCCGCTTTGATGCCGGTCATGTTTTCGAACATTTTGCGGTTCTTTTTCGTATCTGGGCGGGTCGAATCATAATCGCATCCCGCCGCGAAAAGCATCAGCGCAACTCCCAGAAAAGCCAACAGCTTTTTCATGATTTCCCTTCTCCTGTTGTTCCCGTCAGCCCTCACCCGGAGTCGCTAAGGGTAAAATGCCAAAATCTGGCATTTCCCTGTCTTGGGATCATGCCAAAGACTGTAGAACTCCCTGTGCTTTTCGTCGTCTTTGTGATAAAGATCGGACTTGTTCCTTTCTTCAGCATTCCACCACGAGCGCGAAGGATGAGGGGAACAACCGGGCTCCCACAGAAGTTCGTCCTTTTCCCGGTCCTTTTTCTCCAGCTGTTTCTTTTTGACAATCCGGGCTACGGCTTCAGGCGTTGCCTTGAATGCCAGACAGTAATGGGCGTCGAGGTAGGGAAATTCATCGGCGTACACGTAAACTTCGCGAATACTCTTGTCCGCTTTGACGCCGGTCAAACTGGTGAACAGCTTACGGTTCGATTTCGTGTCGGGATGTACCGGGTCATAATAGGAACATCCTGCGGCGCAAAGTACCAGCACCGCTCCCAGAAACGCCAACAGCTTTCTCATGATCTCCCTTCTCCTGTTGTTCCCGTCAGAATGTCAACGAGGTCTTCACGGTCCCAATATACACCTTTTCGATGTGTTTTTCAAGAACTTTCTTTTTTTTCTATGCTTAACTCCGCCATGAAATGATTTCTCTCCCGCTGTCTCCCATTTCATTCCAATGCGCTCGAACTTTCAGGCTGTCCGTATTGCCGAGTAAATCATGATAGACTGACCCCAAAATTGAAGTGATCACATTGTAGGGGTTATCAAAATTAAGTTTTCCCCCCGAGCGGGGGCGCAGATCCAAAATGTCTTCGATGGAAAATTCCATTTCCCAAAGATAGACGAACCCGCTTGCGTTGTAAAGCGCGTGGTATATCCCCTCGTACCGTACCGTTCCATGACGTAATGCCCAAGTCAGCTCGTTTATCCCGACATTCCACGTGTCGGAATATTTTGAAAATGAGTCGATCGGGTGGCGAAGAGTGAATTGGAGCTGTTGAAGCATAGAATCTCCGTTTCGTTCTCCGCCGAAACCTTTCATTATCCCGCCTCGGATCCGCCCGTCGAATTTTTCCACTTCGAGCAGGGGAATCCGCCTTGCTTGTGACCTGATATCGGCAATGACCTCTGTGTTGACTTTCTTGCGGACATCCTCCATCGCCGGGTCATTTATGATCAGATCCACAAAATGTTTGCCCAACGTAACACGCTGGGAATTTGCGATCGAATTCAGCCCCAGTTCCCAAAGATTGTCCACCTCTTTTCTCAACTTGAAAGCGGTTGCCAGACGACGTCTGAATTCCGTCCCCCACGGGCGGCCGAGGCCGTAGGTGCTGAAGTCGTCGATTCGACGCTTCAGACCATCGAAAAAACTGTTCGCAAGGGCTTGGCTTCGCGACAGCACGTAAGTGTCGATATTGTTGATGGCTGTCTCAATACCTCCCTTTGCCCGTTTCTCTTCATCTTTTTGCGCATCGTTCAGCCATGTGGTGACCCGTGTCGACGAGGTTTCCTTGTAAAATTTCGGGCAGTACAGGGCCAAGTATGTGTCACAGGCCCTTTCTTCCGCATTGATTTTCGCAATCAGATCGTCGAGCAAAACTTTTTCCCTGTCGATCCAGCCCCGGACGGTCCAGAGTCCGCTGTAATCCAATTGCATATCCGCGTTTTCGAAGATCGAGTGCTGCTGCCGCAGACGGTCAAACTCTTTTTCCAGATTTTCCTTCGCCTTGCGTTCAGAATCGTCCATTTTACTCCTCCTGATTGTGTTTGTCCGGCATTGGACCTACACATGCCGAAATCGTCAAGAAAATGGTGTGATTTCCCAATGTCAGGAGTATAAGGTCTGATGTGAAAATCAGGTGTCTTTTTTTTACGGAAGGCCTTGCCCGTCGAACAGGTCGTTTGCTGCCACAATTTTGCGACAGGAAAGAAACTTCCCATCGAACAGGTCGGACCAGTCGGACAAGTCCGACAAGGGCCCGCAAGAGGGCGCGATCACTTCTTCAGCGCGGGGAGCAGAAAATGCATTATGATGCGGTATTCCGTTTCGGGGTCCGCGTCGCGGTTGCGGAGCAGCAGGTAGCGGAATTTGCCCGTGAGCGAGCAGAAGACGAAGAGGGCGGTTTCCTCCACGTCGTTTTCCCGGAAGACCCCCAGATCGATCCCCCGGCGGATGATCCGTTTCAGGATGTCCCCCGGCCGGATCTTCCCCGGAACGGGACGGACGGGGTTGTTCCGCAGATACTCCGTCCGCAGGTGACGGTGCCGGTTGAAGTCGGCGATCATGATTTTGATGAAGCACCCGAGCTGCTCTTCGGGCGGCGCATCCGGGGGGATGGTCCGTTCCATAAGCTCCACCATGAGCACCCGCCTCGTTTCCATGACGGCGGTGATGAGTTCCGTCTTGTCCTTGAAGTAGTTGTAGATCGTCCCCTTGGCGATGCCGACGGTTTCCGCCAGACGGTCCATGGAAACTTCTCCGTCGACAGCGAAAAGTTCCGCGAAGGTGCGGCAGATCTTCTCGCGCATCTCGGCGGTGTGCTGTTCTTTGTTTTCAGGCGTCAGACGTGGCATACTTTTCCTCAAGTTTCGTCTTTGGGAGACCGGGGCTAAATTTAGCACAAAAAACGAAATTTTCAAGCCCCGATCGCCCGGTTTCGTGCAAAAAAGCCCGAAAGAGACTTGAAAAGGGGCCTCTTCGGTGGTAAATTTACCCCGACACATTCGAAAACAGCGGAAATCACGGAGAAAAACGAAAATGAAGATCTACATCATGACCGATCTGGAAGGCATCAGCGGGGTGAGCTCGGCGAGCTACATCAGCGCCTCGTGGAACCGTCCGGACCTCATCGCCGAGGCCAGAAAATACATGGCCGGAGACATCAACGCCTGCGTCGAAGGCTGCGTCCGCGGGGGCGCCGACGAGATCCTCGTCAAGGACTGCCACGGGGGCGGCTTCAACGTCACCCGTGCCATGGTGGACGGCCGGGCGGACTTCATCGACGGGAACACCCCCGGTGAGCGCTTCGCCGACATCGAAGGGGCCGTCGGGCTGATCCTGCTCGGGTATCACGCCAAGGCGGGAACGCCGGGAGCCGTCTGCGAGCACACCATGAGCTCGGCGGGCTGGCAGAACGCCTGGGTCAACGGCCGGAGCATCGGCGAGATCGGCATCGACGCCTATATCGCGGGCGAACACGGCGTCCCGGTCATCATGGTCTCCGGGGACGACAAGGCCTGCGCGGAAGCCGCCGAATGGCTCCCCGATGCGGTGACCTGCCAAGTGAAAAAGGGCTTTTCCTGCAACGGGGCCCGGATGCCCTCTTTCGAGACGACCCGCGCCCTCATTACGGCCAAAGCTGAGGAGGCGGTCCGCAAGGCCGCCGCGGGGAAGTGCGCCCTCCTCACCCACGACGGACCTCTCACCTTCAAGCTGGAGCTGGTCTCGCGGGGCCGTCTGCCCGTGAATCCCGCCTACCGCCATCTGGACGCCCGCACCTGGGAACTCGACGCTGAGACCATGGAAAAGGCCCTTTTCTTCAACTGGTGAGGGGGATATCATGAAAATCTACATCGTCACCGACAACGAAGGCTTGAGCGGTGTCAGCAGTTCCAGCTACATTTCCGAGGAAAAGGGGCGGCCCGACCTCATCGCCGAGTCAAGAAAACTCCTCGCCGCCGAGATCAACGCCTGCGTCGAGGGCTGTGTCCGCGGGGGCGCGACGGAGATCGTGGTCCGCGACGGTCACGGCGGCGGTCAGAACGTCACCCGTGCCATGATCGACGGCCGGGCCGACCTGATCGGCGGCCAGACGCCGGGGGTGCTGCTGGCGGACTTGGAGGGAAGCGCCGGGCTGATCCTTCTCGGCTACCACGCCATGGCGGGAACTCCGGGGGCCGTCTGCGAACACACCATGAGCTCCAAGACGTGGCAGAACGTCTGGATCAACGGCCGCAAGACGGGTGAGATCGGCATCTGCGCCTACGTGGCGGGGGAACACGGCGTTCCGGTCATCATGGTGTCGGGGGACGACAAGGCCTGCGCGGAAGCCGCCGAGTGGCTCCCCGAGGCCGTCACCTGCCAAGTGAAAAAAGGCTTTTCCTGCGACGGGGCGCGGATCCCCGCGCCGGAAAAGAGCTTGCGCCTCATCACCGCCAAGGCCGAAGAGGCGGTCCGCAAGGCCGCCCGCTGTCCGCTGCTCAAGGCCGCCTCTCCCGTGACCATGCGGCTGGAGCTCGTTTCCCGCAACCGCACGCCGGTGAACCCCGCCTACCGTCTCCTCGACGCCCGCACGTGGGAACTCACTCAGGAGACCGTGGAAAAGGCCTTCTTCTTCAATCTCTGAAAAGTCGCTTCAATAACCGGGCTTGGAGCGGACCCGGTTGTGGGGGGCGCTGGGGAACGAGAGCTCGAAGGCGTTGCCCGGCAGGCGGCGGTAGGTGAGCGGGCCCCCGGTGTGGGGGTCGCAGAAGAGTTTCGGCAGAAAGGCCGGGACGAGGGCGTCGAGGGTTTCCGGACAGGTCCCCTTTTCGCAGCGGTAAAGTTTCAGCGCCAGCGCCGTGCCGTAATGCGCCCGGTACAGCAGGGCCTTGCGCAGGGCGCTCCGCTGCGCATCTTCCAGAGACCCCGGTTTTCCGCCCTTCGGGACGACGCCGGACCTGATCCACTCGGGGGCCAAGGGCTCCTGTTCCAGGGTTCTGCGCAGATCCCTGGCGATACCGAAGCACGCGAAGGGATAGACCGCCGCCCTTTTCCGGAAGTCGAATTCCGGCGGGTAGGCCCATTTGCCCCGGCCGAAGCCCCGGATCTCCCTCAATTCACGGGCTTGAAGCCAGGCTTCGAGGGGCATTTGCACGGGAGCGGCGAGAAAGCGCGCGAGCATGGCCCGGTAGGTCGCGGCGTATGCGGGATCTTCGGGGCCGCAGCTCACCGCCGTGTGGAGCCGGGTGGCGCCGATGGCGATCCGCACCAGCGCCTCGATGATGGTCGTTTCGTGCTTGAGTATGGTCCGCTCCAGTTTTTCCGCAGGCACCAGCAGGGGAAGGATCTCCGCCTTCCGGCCCTGCCAGTGGGCCAGTGCCCCCTGTGCCGCGCAGAGCCTTGCGGCGGAACGGTATCCCACCAGAAGCGTCAGCGCTTTTTCCACCTCGAAGGGCTCTTCGGCGGCGATCCGGCAGCAGAGGTCGAGATATTCCCGGTTCCGGGCGAAGAAGGCCTTTCCTTCCGGCGAGGCGGCGAATTTGAGCGCCTGCTCCCGCCCCGCCGTCGGGACCGGCCTTTCGTCTCCCGGCTGCCACGTGCAACTGCCCGCAATCGGCAGAAACTGCCCCGCGCCCTCGTACATCGTTTTATCCAAGGCGGCGCGGAGTTCCTTTTCCCGCTTCAAAACCTCCCCGGGGACCCCGCGCCGGGGATCTCCCGTGATTTTCGCCCCGTTGAGGACAATTCCGGAGTAAACATACGCCGCCAGCGCGGCGACGCCCCACAGAACGATCGGCAGGAGCAGTACGGCGGCGGGGATGATCCACAGAAGCGCTTTTTTCTTCACTTTCATCGCAGGGGGCCTCCTTTTGTTGAGCCTGACGATAATATAGCGCCTTTTTTCGTGAAATGCAAATTCCGGTTTCCCGCTCCTTCCATTCCTTGTTCGCGGGGCCGTCATTGCCGGTGCGCCGCTTGATTTCCGGCCGAAACGGGTGTATATTAAGCAAACGCTCAGAATATCCTTCCAGAAAGGCAGCATCTCATGAAGAACGGCGCTCCCGATTGCGGCATCATCCTCGCCGCCGGCAAAGGTACCCGGATGGGTTCCGCCACCACCCCGAAAGTCTGTGTCCCCGTCAACGGCGTCCCCGCCGTCTGCCGTGCGCTCGCCACCTACCGCGCCTGCGGCGTCGGCCAGTTCATCCTGATCGTGGGCAGTCTGGCCGGCAAGGTCGTGGAGACCGTCGGCGGCGAGTTCGAGAACGTGACCTTCGTCTACCAGAAGGAGCAGCTCGGCACCGCCCACGCGCTCCGCTGCGTCTACCGCAACCTCGCGCTGCTGCCCGATGACGCCGACGTCTTCATCGCCGCCGGCGACCGGATGATCGAGCAGAACGTGCTGGAAAAGTTTTTCGATCTCTACGCCGCCGGCACTTCCGAGCTGGCGGTGCTGGCGCTCCGCTGCGGCCCCGGATCCGGCCAGGGACGGATCGTCCGTGATGCCGGAGGCACCCCGGTGGCGATCATCGAAATGGCCGACATCAAACAGCGCCGGGTGCTGCGGCAGCTCCGTGCCGATGCCCTCTCGGGGGTCTCCCGCTCTCCGGCGGAGCTCCGCGACGTGATCGTCGAGGGGTTCTTCGGCGGCGCCGAATGCAAAGTTGCGAAGGCGCAAAAAGCCTTCGGCGCGATCTGGGAAGCCTGCGAATCGGGGCGTGTTCTTGCCGCCGCCGAACTTGCCGCCATGATTCCGGAGTCGATGACCGGATTCGAAGTCCCCGCCGCGGGCGGCCCCATCGTGCTGACGCCGGATGAGGCGGCCGCCATCTCCTGCGGCAACACCTCGGTCTACCTCATCAAGAGCGGCCTTCTGAAGCGGCTCCTCGGGGAGCTTTCCCGCGACAACGCCCAGCAGGAGGAATACCTTTCCGACCTCGTCGGGCTCTATGCGCGCGCCAAACTGGCGCTCCGCCGCCGTCCGGATACGCTGCTGCTCGAGGTCGAAGACCGTTCCAAGGTCCTCGGATTCAACAACCCCGCCGAACTGCTGGAGGTGGAAAAACTGCTCGGCAGCGACGACGGCGCTCCCGAACCGGCGGAGCTGGACCCCGCCGAATTCCGCCCGCTGGGCGAGTGGCTCCGCCTCTTTTCCGGCGCTCCGGAACTGGAATCGACCCTCGAACAGATCTACGGCGGCGACCCGACGATCCGGGAACGCCAGAAGCGGAACATCCGGCAGGTTCTCGACACCGCCCGGCAGACGATTCCTGCCGACGTCCCGTGCGGCATCGTCCGCTCGCCGGGGCGGCTGAACGTCATGGGCCGCCACATCGACCATCAGGGGGGCAACTGCAATCTGATGACCATCGGTTTCGAAACGGTGATGGCGGTGTTCCCCCGTGACGACGACCGGGTCGTGATCCGCCACTGCGATGCCGAACGGTTCCCCGGATGCGACTTTTCCATCTCCGAGCTGGTCGCCGATCTGCCCTGGGACGACTGGACTTCGCTGGTCAACAGCAGTAAATTGGCCAGGATGATCAGCGAATACGGCGTGGATTGGACCCAGTATATCAAGGCCTCGGTGCTGCGGCTGCAGAAAAAATTCAGCAAACGCAAATTGCGGGGCATGACGCTCGTCGTCGGCGGCAACGTGCCGATGGCGGCGGGACTTTCCTCCTCCTCCAGCCTCGTGGTGGGCGCGGCCGAGGCCGTGGTGGCGGTGAACCGCCTCGACACCTTCCCGGCGCAGATCGTCACGCTCTGCGGCGAGGGCGAATGGTTCGTCGGCACCCGCGGCGGCAGTGCCGACCACGCGGCGGTGAAGATGGGGCGGCGCGGCACGGTGGTCAAGGTGCGCTTCTTCCCCTTCGGGGTCGAAGAGAACGTCGTCTTTCCGGAAAATTACTCCATGGTGATCTGCGACTCCGGCATCAAGGCGCGCAAATCCGCCGATGCCAAGAACCAGTTCAATCACCGGATCGCCTGCTACCGGATCGGTTTCGCGCTGATCCGCCGTCTGCTGCCGCAGTTTTCCGGTGTGCTGGGACACTTGCGCGACGTCACGCCCCGTACGCTGCAGATGCCGCTTTCCTTCTTCTACCGGCTGCTGCTGATGCTGCCCGAATCCGCCACGCGGGAGGAGCTTCGCGCTCTGCTTCCCGGCGAGGACCTCGAAGTCTGGTTCGCCAACCACGCCGAACCGGCGGACGGGCGTTATCCCATCCGCGGCGTGGTGCTTTTCGGACTGAGCGAGTGCGAACGGGCGGCCCATTACGCCGAGGTGCTGAAACGGGGCGATCTCGCCGCCATCGGGCGGATGATGAAACGCTCTCACGACGGCGACCGCGTCGTTTCCTACGACGAAGAGTGGCATGAACGGCCCTTCCGGGCGGATGTTTCCAACACCGCCATGCTGAATCTGCTGAGCGACCTCGAAAGCGGTGCGCCGGACCGGGTCATCCGCGCCCAGCTCGATCACCAGTCGGGCGTCTATGCCTGCAGTCTGCCCGAGATCGACCGGATGGTCGATATCGCCGACCGCACTCCCGGTGTGCTGGGGGCGCAGCTCGCCGGGGCCGGGCTCGGCGGCTGCATGATGGTGCTTTGCGAAGACGCCGCGATCCCCGAACTGCTGCGGCGTCTGGACGAGCTCTACTATCGGCCCGCGGGCCGTCCGGCGGCGACCATGGTCTGCCGTCCGGTCGCCGGTTCCGGTCTGATCGCGGTCCCCGCCCGCAACTGACCCTTCAGTCCGTAAAAAAGGGGGCGCAGTGAAGTGTTTTCACGAAGGGAACAGTCTTTATGATATAGGAGGTCCAGCATGAAGCATAACATGATCGCTTTCGGCTGGCTGAACTTTTCCGCGGCCGATATGAAACGGACGAAGGAGGCGATCGCGGAGTTGAAAGTTCCGGGCAGTGTCGATGAACTCGGCATATCGATCATCAGGGACGGTTTTGCCGACAGATTGTTCCCCGGACTGAATGTGATGCAGACTTCCCTGAAGTACTACCTGCTGCTCCCGGCCATGCTTCAGGAGATCGAACGGAAATTCCCGAAGATCGGAGAGAACGAAAACATCCGGCCTCGGCTTCTGGAAAAACTGATCGAAAAGGAATGCCGCTTCTGCGATGCGGCGGTGATAGTCGCCCGTCGGCCGGAGGGGATCATCGGACAAGAGTCTGCCGGACAGAAAATATATGCCAAAAGAATGTCCCGCTTCCCTCACGGCATTTATTGGCATGGAATGGACATTTTCGGGCTTTTGCCGGATCATTATTCCACGTTGCGGGATTTTTGCGAAGGTATGCGGGCACGGCAGAGAGATTCCGATGACGAGTCCAAGCGTGACCGGAAGCTGCCTTGGGGTGAGGAGTTCGCCATTTACGGAGACGTCACTTTGGAGCCGGAGGCACCGGACGGGAAAAAGATCGATCCGCTTGAGCTGACTGAGGGCGAGTATGTTTTTCTGAGAAAGAAGATGCTTGACTCCGACGCGGTGAAAGGTACCGCTCTGGAAATTCTGCTGAACGAGCCGAGGGAATTGCGGGAGGCCGGATCCGCCGAGGAGATTCGGGAGACTTTCATCAAGGCGTTCGGCGATGTTGCCCGGCAGGCGGCGGAATTCGGTATCTTCATGCGCTGCGCGTTTCTTGCATATAACATAGCCTACCGGATGTACCGCTCCGGTGACGATGAAGAGATCGTCGAATATTACCATGAGCTTTACGAACTGCACGGGAAAGTCTCCGATTTGTCCATCCCTCCGGAATTCGGCTTCGAGCGCAAGAAACCTGGAACTCTGAGGGAGATGAAGAAGTTCCACGAGTTCATCAAAAGCGGCGGGATCGGACCGGAACCGCAGCAGGACATTCTGAATAAGATACAGAAAATGATGACTGATTGGGAAAAGGCCGCGGGGAAAAAGGTCCCTCATTTGAAGGAGCCGGGGCCTCAGCCGAAGGAAGCGGACTGGATCGGCATGGAATTCCTGGATTTCCGTTATAATACCGCGGTAAGACTTTTTTCCGGCGATGGCGTCTACGGCGAAGGAGAAGATCATGGAGATGACCCTGAAACCCACTGATCTGGTCGATTTCACCTCTCTGTTCCATCAGGAGGGGTTTATTCTGAAAAAGTGGTCGGAACGACATATTCCCTTAATTATGAAACTCTTCTGATGCTGATCCTCGCGTTGATCTACGGCCACGGGGCCGATGATGCCATCGATAAGAAGACAAATGAAATATCTCCGGCTGCTCTGCTCGCGGCGATCCGGAAGGTCAGGAGCGAAAATCTTCTTACTGTTTTCTGCCAGGCGGACAGGGCCGTTCTGGCGGCAAAAGATGATGAGGCGCACCTGATGACGCTGCTCGACGCCTTCGTCCGTCCGGTTCCCGTGGCGAAAACCTCCCAAGGCGGTTTTTCCTCCTTTCACTCCAAGGTATGGCTGGCCGCGTTTGAAAAAAATGACGGCTCGGAGGAAAAGGCGTTCCGGCTGATCGTGACTTCACGCAACCTGACATCGAACCGTGATTTCGATGCCGTCGCCGTGTTCGACAGCACCGACAAGGGAAACGGGGGCGTGGTCGACGTGATCAAGAGGCAGGTCGACGTGGACAAAGAAGGGCAGGTCGGCGAGCTGTTCCGGGACTTTGATGATGCCAGATTCGGCATCGGCGCTTTTTCGTTCCTGAAAGACGGAGTAATAAATGCAGCGCGTCTGGGAAAATGTCATTCCATTTTCTCTCCTTTTCTGGACCCCGTGCAGCTTGACGGGCTGAAGCCTGAACATCCGATCAATATTTTTTCCTCTCAGCAGGAAATTTACAAATTGGGGGAAATCGTCCGGAATGAAAAATTCCGGTTCTTCATGCTGAATCCCGACCTGAACGAACATACGGAAAATGAAGACCGCGCCGACGGAAGACATTTCGGGCTTCACGCGAAACTTTACATCAGCGACGACGCCGTGATTCTCGGCAGTTCCAATTTTACGTATCGCGGCTTGACGCGGAACCGGGAATTCAATGTCGAGATCAAAAAGGGGATCCGTGAAGACGACCTGCTGGATTATGTCGGCGTCGGGAAAAAAGAAAATGAATCGCCGCAGGAACGGCAGGCGCGAGAAAGAAGCGGAATGTTTCTGCCTTATCAGGCTCCCCCGGAACCCGAGAAAGAACCTGATGCCCCCGAGGAAAAACTCAATGAGATCCTTCAAGCTCTCGCCTGCGGGCCGTTGAAAGCAGAATATGTTGACGGAAAGCTTTCCCTGACGGTTCCCTATCGGCCGGAAGCCGGTGTCACGATCCGCTGGAAGCCGTTTTTGCAGGGGGAGGAGGACTTCAAAGATCCCGGGAAAGAGGCTCTTTGCTGGGATGTTTCCAAAGAGAATGTCTGCCGGATCTTTGACTGCGAAGTCGAAATCGGCGGGGCGGAGGCGCGAATCCAGATGCTTGCCGAACTCGACGCTGATCTCTGGGACGAACGTTTTACCGCTGAAAAAAGAAAGATCAGTATCGATGACGAGATCAACTTCAAGATGCTGAACATCGAAGGCGTGGAGAATCTTTACGGGAGGGAAGTCCCGCTGAGGAGGGATGCGGGCGGACGTGCCGGCTGCGGGCAGACTCGAATGCCGCAGCCGCCGATTTTCGAACGGCTTCTGGAGGCGGATCGGGACCGGCTGAAACGCTTTTTTCTGGATGATCCGCTGCAGAAACGTGAAGATGGGGAAGATCCCTCCGGTTTATATGAGGCATTTGTGGAAATGGGCAGATTTTTCGGCTTCGATCCAGAGGTGAAGAGATCATGAGTCTGACCGAGTTTCAGCAAAAGGCGGTATGCAACGCCTGTCGTCGGCTCACCTGTGAAGGCGGCAGCGGCAGGTTTCTGATCGCGGATGAGGTCGGACTCGGCAAAACCGTCATTGCCAGGGAAATCATCCGCAAATTTCTGGACAACGCGGGAAAGAAGACCTTTACGGTCGTCTACATCTGCAGCAGTCAGCTTCTGGCCCGGAAGAATCTGAAGAAACTCGTTCCCCGGGGAGCCGATAAATGGAAAATCAAACAGTCTCCGGCAAGCCGGTTGAGTCTTCTTGCTTTGGACGATCATCTGATCGATCCTGATTCGCGGAAAGAAGAAGGAAATATCTGTTATTTCTATGCTCTGACTCCGGGGACTTCGCTGAATATCAGCCAGGGGAACGGCACGGTACAGGAACGGATGATGCTTTATCTCCTGGCCGGCGGAACGACCGAGGGCGAGCTCGATCCCCAAAACGATCTCGTGAAGAAGTACGCCGTCCATCAGGATAGAAACGGTGATCCGGTCGTGTACAGCGGTTGGAGGGCGATTTATGAAAACTTGCATAAGTTAAGGCAATGGGAGCGTATTTTTTCGAAGACAGAGGCGTTCCGTGAAGAGGGGTTCGATCCGGATAAGGAGATTTTCGAACAGCGGCAATTTCTGACCCGGTTCGGCGCCTCTCTGCTGAAGCCCGATCTCGTGATTTTCGATGAATTTCAGAATTATGAGAATATTTTCATCGAAAAGCAGACGAGTTCCGATGAAGAGAAACGTGCCCTCAGCGCGGAGCTGGACATCATCAACACCGTCTTTGCCCGCCTTGAACCGAAACCGAAATACCTGCTGCTTTCCGCCACCCCGTTCGCCCCCTTGACCATGAATGACGAGATCAGTCGCGGAGAAGTGAAACTGTCTTCCTGCGTGGCTTTTACCCGGCTTGTCGAATGGCTCTCCGGTTCGGCAGGGTCCGGGGATTTCGGCCGCGATTGGAGGGAGTATTCCGAACAGTTCGAAAAATATTGCCGGGGCGACGCGTCGTTCGAGTCCGTGGCGGAGAAAAAGGGTAAGGTGGAGCAGACGGTTCGTTCCGTCATGAGCAGAACGGAACGGCCGGCGGATCTGTTGAAGAATCTGGTTCAGGAAATCGACAAAAAAACGACCGTTCTGACCGGCGCTGATCCAAAGAAGAAGGCGAGGTTGTTTCTTACCGAAAAAGGACACGACTACACCGGGCAGCTTCTGGCGTTCGAAAAGTATGCGCTTCGGCCGCTGAGTGCGATGCGGGACGATTATACATTCATCAAACGGGAGGAACGGAATCCGGAGTATTATTTCGAAGCCGGTGCGACTCCCTCCAAGGCATTGGAGAAGGAGATGGACCATCCCTATTTTCAGCGCCTGCTCCGGGCGCTGGGGGAAAACGGGGATGCTCCGAACCGCGTTGATTACTCTCTGCTGTTCTGGGTGCCTCCGACCGTGCCTTTCTATGAGCTGAAAGAACCGTTCGCGTCGGCGCATAAGATCGGTTTTTCCAAGATCCTGATCTTTTCCTCATGGCGTTATATTCCGCGGGTGATCAGTGCGGCGCTGTCCAACCACGTCGAAAGGAAAATATTGGGCGATCGCAATACCAACAGTGAAGACAACCGTGCCAAGGTCGAGGCATATCATTTTTTTGATTCCGAAACGGATCAATTCAAAGCCGAACCCCTGCTTGATGCGGATTATGGTTCCGGCACGTCGGATGTGGAAATATTCTCTTCTCCCGCGAAGTCGGTCCGCTTTGCCCTGCGTAAATTGTTCGGGGATCTGGACGACAGGGCTGAAGTTGTCTGCAAGATCTGGTCGACCAGGATCGCCTGCGCTCTGATCCGGAGAATACTTCGTTCGGATGGGAAACCGATCCTGAAAAGGACTTGGGACATCCTGAAAAGAGACGGCGATTTTCGGCGGCTTTTCGGCGTGGAAAAAGGAGAGCATGTCCCTTGGGAAAAACTTGCCGGGATCTACTGTTACGCCGGCTGTTTTGCGGCAGTCGCTCATGAGTACCTTTATCTGCTCAGACAGGAGTCCCATGCGAAAGGTCCGGTCGATGCGATCAAGGATATCTGTCGGACCTTTTACCTGTCTCTGAAATTGAGGGTCCATCCGATTCAGCTCGATTTCAAGGTGGAGGGCAAAAAGGAGCCTGAGCCGAAGCGCATCAACCTTCATTTTGCCGATTGTTTTTCCGAACGGGAAAAGAATCCCGCGGGAACGGTCCCTAACGACGCGGAAGGGGCTGCGCTGCCCAGAATCCTGAAAAAACTCTACGGTGTGCAGGATGATTCCGCCCCGGATGATGAGGAGAAGCTGGAAAACGCGCCGATCCGCAACGATGTGCTTCAATCAGCCTTCAATTCGCCATTCCGGCCGTTCGTCCTGACGACGACCTCCGTCGGGCAGGAGGGACTCGATTTTCACTGGTACTGCAGGAAGATCATGCACTGGAACCTGCCGGGCAATCCGGCGGCATTCGATCAGCGTGAAGGCCGGATCAACCGTTTCGGTTCCTTCGCTCTCAGGCAGACCCTGACGAAGGGAGAAAAGCCGTCGCCGGAATTTTCCTGGACGGACCGGTTTCGGGAAAGGGCAGGAGACGACAAGTTTAAGGGAATGGTCCCCAGATGGCTTCCGCCGCCGGAGGGATCGGAGGGGCCGGATCGAAGGATCGAAAGAATCGTTCCCTTTTTCCCGTTGAGCCGGGAACATCTCTGGCTGGCCGATCTGATCAAACTTCAGGGGATCTACCGCATGGTGATCGGACAGCCGCGTCAGGAGGAACTGTTGAGTTTGATCCGGAGCCTTTCCCCGGAAGAGCAGGAAAAGATCAGAGAGCTCATCATTTCGCTGGCTCCGGCGTGTCCTTTGGACGGGGAGCTTCTGCAGGAGTGACCAAATGGAACGTGAATGTCTTGCTCCGGTCGTCGATTACGCATTTCTGAGCGATCCCGGTTTTCCCGAGACCTGGATCGTCACCGATGACGGGAAGATCCGGCTCTGGGTCGAGGGCGAGGCCGACGGCCTTCTTGCCCGGCGCCGGGAACAGAACCTTCCGGAAGTGTTCCGCATCGCCGGGGCGGAACGTCTTGTCCGCCGCTGGCGCAGGGAATTTCTCCCCATCCTCGAGCTGGGGGAGGAGTACACCCTTTTCGCCCGGGAGCGGGAGCTCTGGCTCCGGGATCACGACCGCTGCAGGCGTTTCCCCTCGGGGGCGGAAATTTCCTCCGATGCCTTCGCCAGAGCCGCCGCCGCGCTGGAACGGCACTGGGAAAGCTGGATCTCCGCCGGGACGGTTTTGCCGTCCCTCTCGCCCGCGCTGGACGGGGCGTGGCGCATGTCCCTCATCCACTCCCTCTGCGCCTTCGTGGGACGTCACCCGAAATACGGGGTGGAAAAGTACGGGGAGTTCCGGGCCGACGGCTTCCCGCCCGCCATCATCGCCATGTGCGGGACGCTGCTGGAGTTCGACCACGTGGAGGAGGCGCGGGAGCTCTTCGCCTTTTACCTCGACCGCTTCGTCCGGAGCGACGGGACGATCGACTACTACGGCGCCTCCCTTTCCGAGTACGGGATGCTGCTGGATCTGGCCGCTTCGCTCACCGTGCCCGACGGGGGGCAGGAGTGGTTCATGCGTGTCCGCACTTTCCTGAAACGCCTGTGGCACTTGCTCGCCGATATGATGAATCCCTGGATGCATGAGCCGGGAAGCCCCTATCATCTTCCCTGCGGCTCCCCCGAAGCCGACCGCCGCCGGGACCGGGGCGAGTACTTCCACAACGCCGCGTGGATGTGGCGGGGGCTGGTCAGCCTGGCGGAAAAGACCGGCGCGTGGATGGAGCCGGAGGAGCGCTTCGAAATGGAGCACCTGGCAGGCGTCCTCAAGCGCCGCCTGGATCGGGCGTGGCGCGAACGGCGGCAGGCGCTGGGGGGATTCCCTCCTTACTCCGTCGCCCAGAGCGAACCTTTCTGCGACTGCGGCAGTTCCGTGGAGCGGGCCTACGCCAACTACCGGTATTATCCGGAAATGCTCTCCTCGGGGGCCTTCGACCGGGAGTCCATGCTCTCCATCATCGGCGTCCGTGAAAAGTGCCGGGGCGAAGTCGCCGGCATGACCCGGCTTTACTGGCCGGAAAGCCCCTGCGAGGTGGCCGACCACTGGACCGTCTGCTCCTGCGCGCGGGGGCTTCTCGAGTGCGGTGAAAGGGAGCGCTTCATGGCGTTGCTGCGCAGTCACCTGCTCAATTACATTTCGCCCGACCTCTTCTACGCCTACGAGACGGTGACGGTCTCGGGTTCTCCCCGGCGGGCGTGGAGCGACTGGTGCGTCCCCGCCCAGCTGGCGCTGCCCCGGATGCTCCTCTGGAGTTTCGCCTATACCACACGGGAAGGCGCGGAGCTCCGCTGGGGCGGTCCGGCCCCCGCCGACGCGGCCCTCTTCGAGGCCCGGCGGGGGAGGGGGCCCTTTTCCCGGTGAATTTTTGCCAAATTTCGTGCTCTCGACTTGACAAATGAAAATCCCGGTGTATATTACATGGATAGAAAAACATTGATATAAAAAGGTGACAGGACCAGCAGGTGTTGAAGATGAGCCGAAGCAAGATACCGAATTCGCCGTCTATCCGGCGGATGCCCAGCTACTTGCATAAGCTGATGCTCATGCACCGGAACGGTGAGAAGCATGCTTCGACCACCCGTCTGGCCGAATATATCAATCTGGACACCATCATCGTCCGCAAGGATTTCGAGCTGACCGGGATCTCGGGGCAGCCGGGGGTGGGGTACAAGACCGACGAGCTGATCGCCGCGATCCGCCGCTACCTGAACTGGGACCGGACCTGCCGGGCCTGTCTCGTGGGGGCGGGTTCCCTGGGGAGCGCCCTCATCGGCCACGAGGAGTTTGCCGAGTACGGCTTGGAAATTTCCGCCGTCTTCGACTCCGACCCCGACCGGATCGACTCCGTCATCCACGGTCATCGGATCCTCGACGTGCGGCGCATGCAGGAACTGCTCAAGGAGGATCCGCCGGACATCGGGATCATCTGTGTGCCTTCCAACTGCGCCCAGATGGTGACCGATGAACTGATCGCCTGCGGTGTCAAGGCCTTCTGGAACTTCGCCAATGTGTGTTTGAAGGTGCCGGAAGACGTGATCGTCCAGCGCGAGGTCATCGCCGGAGGCTTCGCCATGCTGTCGGTGAAGCTGGCCCGGCGGAACTCCGCCCAGCCGGATTTTTCCGAGGATTGAACTGGGGGACAAGCGAAGGCGGAGGTTGAAGAAAATGGTTTCATCGGCGGTTTCCGGGGAGGGCCCGGGCCGCTTTGAAAAGGGCGTGTCCTTTGTCCGCCTGCGCGGGGAATGGCCGAGCCGGAGAAGTTTCGCGCCGAGGCGCTGAAGAGAACAATACAGAAAGGGTTGAGAAAGAGATGTGTTGCAACAAATTGTCGGAAGGAGCAGCCGCGAAGTTCGTCGAGCTTGACGCCTTCATCGACGGTCTGGGGATCGACCGCGCCGATGAACGCCGCCGCGGCCGGCTTATCCAGGTGTTACACCGGGCGCAGGCGATTTTCGGATATCTGCCGCGCGAGGTGCAGTGCCATGTGGCCGAAAAACTTTATCTTTCCGAAGCGCAGGTTTCCGGAGTCGTCAGTTTTTACAACTACTTCACCACCGAACCCAAGGGCAAGTACTGTATCGACGTCTGCCTCGGTACCGCCTGTTACGTCAAAGGATCGGAAAAGGTGCTCTCCGAGATCGAGAGGGTCCTCGGCATCAAGGCCGACACCACCCCCACCCCCGACGGCCTTTTCTCCATTTCCGCCCTCCGGTGCGTGGGCGCCTGCGGCCTCGCCCCCGTCATGATGGTCAACGGCAAGGTCTACGGCAAGGTCACGCCCGCCAAGGCGGTGGAAATCATCAACGAATATAAGAAGCAGGGATAAGAGAGCTATGAACAAGATCACCAGCAAAGAGGCTCTGATCGCCGCCTACAATGCCGCGAAGGGTGAACTCGCGCTGCGCTGTACCGATCAGCACGACATCAATTCGGTCAAGAAGAATATCCTCTGCTGCGGCGGTACGGGATGCCACGCCTCCAACTCGCAGGAGCTGATCGCGAACCTCCGCAAGTACATCAAGGAAAACGGCCTCGAGAACGATGTCCGCGTGATCCAGACCGGCTGCTTCGGCTTCTGCGCGCAGGGCCCGATCGTCAAGGTCATGCCCGACAACGTCTTCTACGTTCAGGTCACGCCCGACGACGCCAGGGAGATCGTCGAGAGCCACATCGTGGGCAAGAAGCTCGTCGAACGTCTCCTCTACGTCGAACCGATGCTCAAGGAGCGCATCCACGACTACGCCAAGATGTCGTTCTACGCCAAGCAGATGCGTATTTCACTGCGCAACTGCGGATTGATCGACCCCGAAAAGATCGGGGAGTACATCGCCGCCGGAGGGTTCCAGGGCCTGGCCAAGGCGCTCACCGCGATGAAGCCCGCCGACGTGGTGCAGGAAGTCCTCGACTCCGGCATCTGCGGACGCGGCGGCGCGGGATTCCCCACCGGACTCAAGTGGAAGATCGCCGCCGGCGTCGAAGCCGATGAAAAATACATCGTCTGCAACGCCGACGAGGGTGATCCCGGCGCGTTCATGGACCGCTCCATCATGGAAGGCGATCCCTGCTCCGTCATCGAAGCCATGGCCATCGGCGGCTATGCCATCGGCGCCCGGCACGGTCTGGTCTACATCCGCGCCGAGTATCCGCTGGCGGTCTCCCGTCTGCAACTTGCCATCGACCAGGCCCGTGAAATCGGGCTGCTGGGCAGCAATATCCTCGGCACCGGATTCGATTTCGACATCGAAATCAAGCTCGGCGCGGGCGCTTTCGTCTGCGGCGAGGAAACCGCTCTGATCCACTCCATGGAAGGTCAGCGCGGCGAGCCCACCACCAAGCCCCCGTTCCCGGCCAACATCGGCGGCGGCTACTGGGGCTGCTCCACCAACGTCAACAACGTCGAGACTTACGCCTCCATTCCGATCATCATGTGCAAGGGCGCCGAGTGGTACTCCAAGATCGGCAACTGGAAGGCCGAACGCGACGAGAACGGCCACTGGGTCAAGACCGTCAGCGGCAACTCCGGGACCAAGGTGTTCGCCCTGGCCGGTCAGATCAACAACGTGGGACTGGTCGAAGTCCCCATGGGCACCACGCTCCGTGAGATCATCTTCGAGATCGGCGGCGGCATCGCCGGCGGACGGGAATTCAAGGCCGTGCAGACCGGCGGACCTTCCGGCGGCTGCATCACCAGGGAAAACCTCGACACGCCCATCGACTACGGCTCGCTGATGAAGATCGGCTCCATGATGGGGTCCGGCGGTATGATCGTCCTTTCCGACAAGGACTGCATGCCCGCCATGGCGAAGTTCTACCTCGGCTTCACCAAGGATGAATCCTGCGGCAAGTGCACGCCCTGCCGTATCGGCACCCGCCGGATGCTGGAAATGCTGGAAAAGATCTGCGACGGCACCGCCGACGAGAAGACCCTGGTCGAACTCGAAAAACTCGCCAACACCATCAGGGACGCCGCGCTGTGCGGCCTGGGCCAGACGGCTCCGAACCCGATCCTCAGCACACTCCGCTACTTCAAGGACGAGTACATCGCCCACGTCCGCGACAAGAAGTGCCCCGCCGGCACCTGCCCGAAGCTTTACACGCTGCGCATCACCGACGCGTGTATCGGCTGCACCAAGTGCAAGCGCAACTGCCCCGTGGGCGCCATCACCGGCGAACTCAAACAGAAGCATGTCATCGACACGGCCAAGTGCATCAAGTGCGGCGCCTGCATCGACGGCTGCCCGAAGAAAGCAATTGTCAAGGAATGAGTGAGATAAGAAATGAGTGACGTAACGATCAAAATCAACGGTAAGGAAGTTTCCGTTCCATCTGGCTCCACCATTCTTGATGCTGCCAAGAAGCTCAATATCAGCATCCCGACCCTCTGCTACTGCGAGAAGCTGGGCGGCTGCAATGTTCCCAACAAGCCCGCGTCGTGCCGTATCTGCCTCGTGGAGGCCACCGGCATCCGTCCGCGTCCGGTCCTCGTTCCGGCCTGCGCGACGCCCATCACCAACAGCAAGGTCGAAGTCTGGACCAATTCCCAGCGCGCCCGCAACGCCCGCCGCACGGTCCTGGAACTGCTCCTGAGTGACCATCCCCAGAAGTGCCTCACCTGCGCCAAGAACCAGGACTGCGAGCTTCAGATGCTGGCCGCCGAGTTCGGGATCCGGGAGATCGAATTCTCCGGAGCCAAGAACCGCTTCGAAGTGGACGACTCCAGCGCAGCCATCATGCGCGACCTTTCCAAGTGCATCATGTGCCGCCGCTGCGAGACCGTCTGCAGCAAGGTCCAGACCGTGGGGACCCTCACGGGCTACGGCCGCGGCTTCAGCGCCAAGGTCGGCACCGCCAACATGACTCCGCTTGCCGACACCTCGTGCACCTTCTGCGGCCAGTGCGTCAATGCCTGCCCCGTGGGCGCCATCACCGGCATCAGCTACGTGAAGAAGGTCTGGGCGGCCATCAACGATCCCACCAAGACCGTCATCGTCAGCACGGCTCCCGCGGTGCGCGTCGCCGTCGGTCAGGAGTTCGGCTTCGAGCCCGGGAAGCCCGTCACCGCCAAGCTGGTGGCCGGTCTCCGCGCCCTCGGATTCGACAAGGTCTTCGACACCAACTTCGCCGCCGACCTCACCATCATGGAAGAGGGGCACGAGCTGGTCGGCCGCGTGAAGGATTTCCTCGCCGCGCTGGCCGGCGGCAAGAGCCCGATCGACGCTTCGATCGCCACGAAACTTCCGATCCTGACTTCCTGCTGTCCCGGCTGGATCAACTTCATCGAGCACAACTTCCCCGATCTGCTGGACATTCCCTCCAGCTGCAAGTCCCCGCAGCAGATGTTCGGCGCCGTGGCCAAGAGCTACTATGCGGAAAAACTCGGCATCGCTCCGAAGGACCTCATCGTCGTTTCGGTCATGCCCTGCCAGGCCAAGAAGTATGAGGCGGCCCGTCCCGAGTTCTCTCACGACGGCGTCCGCGACATCGACTACGTGGTCACCACCCGCGAGCTCTGCAAGATGCTCCGCGAGGCGGGCATCAACCTGGCCAACATGGAAGACGACAAGTACGACAGTCCTTTGGGCGAATCCACCGGCGCCGCCGACATCTTCGGCGTCACGGGCGGTGTGCTCGAAGCGGCTCTGCGTTCGGTCTACTTCATGCTGAACGGCAAGAATCTGGAAGGCGACGCCATCAACTTCCGCGCGGTCCGCGGTCTGGACGGCGTCAAGGAAGCCAAGGTCGAGGTCGCTCCCGGCGTCGCGGTCAACGTGGCCGTGGCTTCCGGCCTCGGCAACGCCCGCAAGGTCCTCGAAATGGTCCGCGCGGACCGTTCCCGGTTCCAGGCCATCGAGATCATGGCCTGCCCCGGCGGCTGCATCAACGGCGGCGGCCAGCCCTTCCTCCACGGCGACAGTGCGCTCCTCGAAAAGCGCATGAAGGGTATCTACTCTGAAGATGAGCGCAAGTGCCGGCGCTTCTCCCATGAGAACGCCGAAGTCAAGCAGCTCTACGACGAGTATCTGGGCACCCCCGGCAGCGAGAAGGCTCATCACCTGCTCCATACCAAGTATCATCAGAAATGATGTGATCCAAGGCCTCTTTCGACCCCGCCCCGCAGGCAGCAGTCTGCGGGGCTTTTTTATTTTCGTTCGGGCAAAAAAAGCCCCCCGGCACGGAGCGGAAATCTTGAATGCCGCGTGCCGGAGGGAAAAGCGGGGAAAGGGATCACCGGGCCGGGGCGGCGGGCCGGAGAAGCCCGGTGACGTTGTCGGCGTCACCTTCGATGCAGAAGAGATTGTACCAGCTCAGGTCGAGCCTGTCGCAGTTGGCCGCCCTGAAACGGAGCAGGTCGCCGCTGCGGCGCTCCTTTTCGGCCGGGGGCGCGGTCATGGCGAGATAGGTCAGCTTTGCGTGATAGTGGGCCAGCAGCAGACTTTCGAGGAGCTCCTTCTGCCGGGACGTCAGGCGCTTGTTCAGTCCCCGCGCCAGCAGGGCGCCCGCCGCATCGAAGTCGTTTTCGTAACAATACTTCCCGATATTGCGCATGACGTTCCGGCGGAACTTCACGACGCCTTCGCCGCTTCCGAGCCGGACTTTGTTTTTGAACAGCCGGGATTCGAAAAGTTCCCACCTGAAATAGTCGAGGTAGTTACGGACGTCGGAGGCCGCTTCGCCGAAAACCGAACAGTATTCGCTCAGCCAGTGGTCGAAGCTCTTCGACGGATCCCGCAGGGCGCGGAGCAGGATGTACTCCCCGACCCCCGCTCCCGTCCAGAAGCGGTGGAGTCCGTCGTAGTCGATTTCCGTGACGCCGTTGCGCAACGCCGTTTGAAGATGGTCGAAGAGCCGTTTTTCTGACCCGATGGTGAACCCTGCGTTCAGATGCAGGTCCTGAGGCAGAACGAGCAGCTCGGTCGCTCCTTTCAGCCGCCACGCCGTCAGGCGTTCCTCGGTCTTTTCCGGTTCCAGCATGGAGATCGAGAAGGCGATCATGACCCCGGAGGCCACCCGGACCTTCGTCGGCGGTCCGGCACAGACTCCGTCCGCCCGCAGGATGACGGTCGCTCCCGGGATACGTTTCCGGACTTCACGGACGATGTTTGCGGCGAAGAGAAGATAACGGTCGGTCAGATCCGCATCCCACTCCCGGCCCGGGGCGGGAGACGCGTCCAGAGCCCGGCACCGGGGGCACTCGCAGTGACCGCCGGGGGTGATTTCGCCCAGATCGAGCCGGGCGGCTCCCGGGGCGCTTTTCAGCCAGAGTTCCGCAACCTTTCCGACCGTTGCCGGGTTCGAAACGCACAATTTGGCCCCGGTCCTTCCGTTTCGGGGCTTGCGGCCGTGGTCGAGGAGCGCGAAATATTCGGGATGCTCTTTGCCGTAAAGGCCCCACCATCCGGAAAAATCGAGCTTCCGGACCGGGAGCGGGGCCCCGCTCAGACGCTGTTTTTTCAGCCACAGCCGGACTTCCCGGTCCGCGGCGGCTGAATCGGCGGAATAACGTTCTTTCCAGAAAGCGGGCATGCGGGGGAGCAGGGCGGGAACCTTGTTCCGCAGACCGGCGCAGTCGGACCGGAGCCGACGGCGGAAACGACGGTCCGGAACGAAGGCGTACTCCCCCGTGACGAAAGTCAGCTGCCGCAGCAGGGGAAAAATCGTGCCCCGGTCCCCCGGAGCGATGAAGAGGAACCCCAGCTGCTGTTCCAGAAAGGCGTAGACCGCGCTCAAAACGCCGGAACGGCTTTCGGGAGAGAGGATCTTTTCGACGTCGATTCCGGGGCCCGACGGTGTGGAATCGCCGTAGAAGCGGGTGGTCCACTCCCCCACCTCCCAGCGGGCTTCTTCAGGCTGAAGGGCGGCTTCCCGCGGCCCCTCGAACAGAAAAGTGTACCTTATCCCCGGGGCGGCTTCGGGCAGGATGGGCAGTTCACGCAAGGTGGCCATTTTGATGTGGCGCTGAAACTCCCGGGCCGCGAAACGGACCGTGCCGTCGGCTCCGGGAGGAACGACGATCTGGGCACGGGCGGGATCCACGGTGATCTCCGTTCCGTCCGCTCCGCCCGCGGGGGAAAGAAACAGGAAAATCACGCCGATCGCTGCGAAAAGGCGCGAATGAAAGGAACACTTTTCAGCAAAAGGTCTCATATTTGTCCTTCAGGGTTGAAAAAGAGGTTTTCACCGGATGTACGCACCAAATATAGCATTTCAGCCCGGCGCTGTCAAGGGGGAGACGCAAAAAATATTTCCGCAGATATTTGGTGTCACAGGACGGTGACGACCAATCCCGTGATGATGAGGGCGACTCCGGTGATCTTCGGGGCGGTGCAGCGCTCCTTGAGGATGAAGATCCCGCCCAGGAGTCCGAAGACCAGCCCCAGCTGACGGAACACCTGAACGTAGGAAACGTTGGTGACGTAGTTCATGGCCATCAGTATCGTTACATAGGTGAGGGAGGCGATGAGCCCCGCCAGAAAGGGCGTCCATTCGCGCTTTTTGAAGAAGTTGACGAAATTTTGCCTCTCCCCCGGTATCGCCAGCACCGCCAGGGACATCAGCGTGGTCATGAAGATCCCCCTCGTGGAGTAGAAGGTCATGGAAACGAGGGGCTTGGCCAGATCGGGATAAGCGGCCCGGAGCACCCCCTGGGCCTGGCTGTCGAAGAGGGTGTATCCGGCGGTCCCCCCGGCCACCACGAGAATGTAGAACATGTTGGCATTGAGATAATTCCCGATCTTGAAATGGGAGAAGTCGGCCAAGGGCATGACCAGACAGCCGACGAAGACGATCCCCATGCCCAGATGGGCGAGGACCGTCAGGGGCTTTCCCCAGCCCGGAAGGGAGGTGACGGCGGCGACGATCAGGAGCGGCAGGGCCCGCATCATGGGGTAGGCGGTGGACATCTCCATGGTCCGGTAGGCCTTGACCAGGGCCAAACTGTAGAAGAGCCCGCAGAAGACGGAACAGAGGAGATAGAAGAAGAAAAGCCGCGGCAGATGCCAGACATCGACCGGCGTCCAGAACTGCATGTGGAGCCACAGCGAGGCCGAAGTCATGCAGATGACCGTGTAGAAGGCCACGCTCATGGAGGAGCGCTTGGCGATCAGGTTCCACGAGGCGTGGAGCGCGGCGGAAAAGACGATGAGCAAAAAGGCGAGAAACGACATTTTTTCCCTTTCCTCCGGTGCTATTTCCGGACCGTGACGACGATCCCCGTGAGGACGAGGAGCGCGGCGGAAAATGCGATGAGCAAAAAGAACGACATTTTTTCCCTTTCTTCCGGTGTCACTTCAGAACGGTGATGACCAGTCCCGTGAGGATCAGGATCACCCCGGTGATCTTCGGGGCGGAACAGCGCTCCTTGAGGATGAAGATCCCGCCCAGGAGTCCGAAGATCAGGCCCAGCTGGCGGAACACCTGCACGTAGGAAACGTTGGTGACGTAGTTCATGGCCATCAGCACCGTCACGTAGGTGAGCGAGGCGAAGACACCTGCCAGCACGGGCGTCCACTCCTTCTTTCTGAAGAAGTCGGCAAAATTTTTCTTTTCTCCGGGCAGCGTCAGCACCGCGATCCCCATCAGCGTGCTCAGGAAGATCCCGCGGGTGGAGTAGAAGGTCATGGAAACGATGGGCTTGGCCAAGTCGGGGCAGGCGGCCCGGAGTACGCTCTGGGCCTGACTGTCGAAGATGGTGTACCCGGTGGTGCCGCAGGCCACCAGAATGATGAAGAACATCCTGGCCGAGAGGTATTCCCGGAGTTTGAAGTGGGAGAAATCGGCCAGCGGCATCATCAGGCAGCCGATGAAGACGATCCCCATGCCGAGCAGGGCCAGGGGGGTGAGAGGCTTCCCCCACCCGGCGAGGGAGGTGACGGCGGCGGTGAGCAGCAGCGGCAGCGCCCGCATCATGGGGTAGGCGGTGGACATTTCCATGGTCCGGTAGGCCCGGACCAGCCCCAGACAGTAGAAGAAGTCGCTGAAGATGGAACAGAGCAGGTAGACGTAGAACAGCGCCGGCAAACTCCAGACATGGACGGGGGTCCAGAGCTGGGTGTGGAGCCACATGGAGGCCGCCGTCATGCAGATGGCGGCATAAAAGGAAACGCTCATGGAGGAGCGCTTGGCGAGGAGGTTCCACGAGGCGTGGAGCACCGCCGAAAATGTGATGAGCAGAAACGCAAGGAGCGACATTTTTTCCCTCTCGAACGAAAACGCGCCGGAGCGTCCCTCCGGCATCGGGATAATATACTCCCAGAAAGGGAATTATTCAACTCAGGCGGCGCATTTTCGCGCCGTTTTCAGCGGTAATAGGCCCGGTGGGAGCGGCGGCGGGAACTGACGCTTTCTTCCGACGTCCCCGCGCTGACGAGTTCGTAGAGGACCGCCTGCTTCTTGCCGGGGGCGGCCCGGAGCACCCGGCCCAGACGCTGGACGTGCTCCCGGACACTGCCCGTGCCCGCCAGCACCACCCCCACGGCGGCGGCGGGCACGTCCACCCCTTCGTTCAGGACCCGGTTGGTGACCAGCACCGGATAAGCGCCGCTGCGGAATTCTTCGAGAAAGGACTTTCGCTCGGCGGCGCGGGTCAAATGGGTCATCACCGGCAGCAGGAAGCGGCGGCCCAGATCGTAGGCGACGGTATTGTCGGCGGTGAAGACGATGATCCGCTCCCCGGCGTGGCGGCGGAGTATGGCCCAGAGGGCCCGGATCTTGGCTTCCCCGCCGCGGGCCAGACGGCGCTGTTCCAGAAAGGCCCGGAAGGCCGCCCGGCCCTCCGGCGTCCGCCCCGCAAGGCCGAGGAAGCGGCTCCAGCCCGTTTCGGAGCGGAAATCGATCCGGTTTTTCCGGACGAAGCCGAGATAAATTTCCCGTGCCGCCCGGTACTTTTCGTATTCTTCCGGATCCAGCGGAATCTCCAGACGCTTCACGACGTAGGGGGCGAGCACCTTGCCCTCCAGCTCGTCGATGTTCACCTGACAGACGATCTCCCCCAGGAGGTCCCGCATGATCTCCGCCCGGTCCTCGGGCAGTTCCGGCGTGGCCGAGAGCCCCAGCCGGTAGGGAGCGGTGCACATGGCCGCCGCGAGACGGGTCTCCGGCGCGGGCAGGTGGTGGCACTCGTCGGCGACGAGGAGCCCGAAGCGGTTGCCGATGAACTCCATGTTGAGCACGGCGGAGTCGTAGGTGCTGACGGTGAGGGGCTCGATGTCGTGGGAGCCGCCGCCCAGCATCCCCACGGGCAGGGAAAAGAAGCGCTCCAGCGTTTCCGCCCACTGGGAAAGCAGGTCGATGGTGGGGACGAGGATCAGGGCCGGACGCCTGATCCCGGCGATGGCCAGCACCGCAAGGATGGTCTTGCCGCTGCCCGTGGGCAGTGCGGCGATGCCTTTGGCGCCCGCCTGCCGCCACAGGTCGAGGGCCTGCTGCTGATGGGGCCGGGGCGTTATCTTTTCTTTGAGTTCCCACGAACCGGGAACGCACCCGTAATCGGGGACCGTGTCGGTGAAGGGGATCCCGTTGAGCCGGAGCGCAATGACGGACTCCGCGTAATCGCAGGCCCGCGCCCGGAAGGTCCCGCTCCTCGGGTCGGCCCGGAAGAGGGGCGTCAGGCAAGGCGGAAGCGCTTCTCCCGGAGCCGTCTCCAGTTCGAGCGTTCCGGCGGAAAAGGCAAGTTTCATCACGACCGGGGACGGAAGGCCGCGACGCCTCCCGCGATGAGCCCCGCGATGAGGGCCATGCCGATGATGACCGAGAGCCGCTCCCCGGCGGTGACCTTCCGGAAAGCGCTCAGGATCCCCCACGCCAGCAACGCTCCCGCAACGGCTCCGGCGATGCCGCAGCCCGCCCCCTTCTTCACGTCGGGGTAGTCGGGCACGGCATTGCGTTCCGCTTCCCGGAGTTTTCTCTGCAGTTCGGGATCGTTCTCGTCCATGGCCGGGAGGAGGGGATCAGGCTTCGGCGAAAAGCAGTTTGGTGTTGGCCAGACTCACGTGGCAGCCCCAGAGGCACTCCTCGCGGCCCTCGAACTCCACGGAAACGTAGCCGTCGTAGCCCGATTCCTTGATGATCTTGACGATGGGGCGCAGTTCCACATTGCCGTGGCCCACGATGGTCCCGCGGATGAAGTTGCCGCCCTTGGTCCGGGACCATCCTTCGCCCACGGGCGGGTTGCCCGCGCTCCGGCGGAAGAAGTCCTTGAAGTGGATGAAGGAGGCGATGCCGATATTGGTCCGCACGGCGGAAACGGGATCGTCGTCGGCGCAGACGAAGTTCCCCACGTCCATGGTGGTCCTGTAGTTGGGGCGGTTCACCAGATTGACCAGTCTCCGGACCCGTTCAGCGCCCTGGAAGTGGTAGCCGTGGTTTTCCACGCTGCAGGTGATGCCGTACTGCGCGGCGTAGTCGGCCACTTCGCGGCAGCCGTCCGCCACGAAGGGCAGATCCTTTTCGAAGTTCTCGACCGTGGCTTCGGGGATGGGCCGCCAGCCCGCGTCGTAGCGCATGAAGCGGACACCCAGCCGCGCGGCGATGTCCACTTCGCTCTTGACCCGCGCCACCTCTTTTGTGCGGGCTTTTGCGTTGGGCTGGAGAAAGTTGGCCGAGATGGTGTAGCTGGAAACGTCGATGCCTTCCTCCCTGGCTCTCGCGGCGATGCGTTCGGGCATCTTTTCCGCATGGATGTCGAAAGCGCCGGGGACGATCTCGATGTGTTCGCCGCCCTCGTTGGCGATCCAGCCGATGGCTTCGAGGATCCCCATGCTGCCGCTGCCGATGGCTCTGGAAAGACTGTAACTGCTCAGACCGATCTTCATGAAAGTACAAGCTCCTTTGTTGATTCGAAAGTGTCCTGCTGCATACTATATCACACCAACGCGTTTTTTCAAACACCCGATGAAGAAAACATCGCGGAAAATCTCCTTATTGCCTGAAGGCGGGCTTCGGGGCCGGGGTCCGGTTGATCTGGAGTTTCACCAGACTTCCGGGAACGAGGGTGCTCAAACTCCCCGCCACCGGGATGACCCCCGAGACGAAGGGCCGGGCCTCCGCCACCCGGAGCCGCACCTTGCCGTCGGGCGTGACGAAGGTCATGCCGGGGAAGACCCCGTGGAGCGCTCCGGCGGAAATGACCGCCATGTTCAGTTCGCTGCGTACGGCCATGACCCGGACCTGCCGGAGCTCCTCGTTCCCCTTGCCGGGGACCATGCCGGAAACGGCGTTGACCCGCGCGGCGGTCCGTTCCAGGGATTCGAGGGCCATGACCAGCCGGATCCTTTCGGCGGAGCCCAGGGGGAGCGTGTTGAGTTTGGGCCTGAGGATCTCGCTGAAGTCCATGCTCTTGAGGACCAGTTCGCCCGCGCAGTCGGCCAGGACCTTGAGGTTGGTCAGCAGCCGCTGTTCCCGTTTCGAGACGTCGGCGATCCGGCCGTCGGCCTGCGCATAGGCGAGCCAGACGCGGATCTGCCGCAGTTCGTTTTCCCTCGCGGCGAGGGCGGCGGAAAGACGGTCCGTTTCCTGCTGCTGCTTCAGCAGCTCCCTGCGGAGCCGGGCGTTTTCCTCCGCCGGGGTCTCGGCGGAAAGGGAAACGAGGCTCAAGGCGAGCGCCGGCAGCACGGCGGCACATTTTTTCATTTTTGCCGGTTCCTTTCTTTTTGCGGCGACCTTTCCCCGGTCCGGTCCGAAATGATCTCGTCGAAGGTCCGCCGGGGGGCGATGCGGAAGAGTCCGCTGCGGCCGAACTTGCTCCTGTCCACCAGCAAATACTTGTGCCGGGCAAGTTCCAGCACCTTGACCAGGAGACTTGCGTGGTATTCGTGATTGGTGGTCACCTTGTCCTCATCCACGCCGAAAGCGGAAATGAAGGCTTTGGAAATTTCCAGCGACTCCACCTCGCGGAGCGTGGCCCTCCCCAGAAAGGAGTTCAGCTGCATGTCGAAGCTGCCTCCCAGCCCGATGCGCAGGTAGTGGGGCGGGAATTTGTGGAAGTCCTGGATGATGGTCACCGAGTTGGTGACGATGGTCAGATTGGAAAAGGAGGAGTTTTCCAGCAGCTTCGCCAGATAGCTCACCGTGGTGGAGGAGTCCAGAAAGAGGATGTCGTTTTCCTGTATCCGCTCCAGCGCCTGTTTCGCCACGGCCTCCTTCCGGCTCCGGTTCCAGTTGATCCGCTCCTCGAAGGGGGAACCCGAAGGCTCCCGTGCCGAGGGAGCCCGTTCCCGGAGCGCCACGCCGCCCCGGACCTTCCGGATCACGTCCCTCGCGGCCAGGTCGGCGATGTCCCGGTACATGGTGGCGGGCGACACGCCGAAACGGGCGGTCAGTTCCCGTATCGAGCAGTGTTTTTTCTGCTTCAGGTAGTCGACGATCCCGTATGTCCGTAAATTTTTCATTCGTCCTGCGCCGTTTTCCTTTCCGACGGGATATAATATAGCTTCCGCCGGGAGAAAAAACAAGCCGGCAACGGGGAGGAAAAATGAAAAACACGATTTTTTTCTCAAAATTTCTCAAAGGTTTTGATTTTTTTCTCACGGGTCTCTCTTGAAATTTTCCGCGGGGGGATTATATTTTACCCAAGTCGAACGCCCCGGAAGCGCTTTTCCGGGCGAGCGTTCCGGAATCGGTATTTCGTCTCGGAGGAATGATGAAGGATTATCCGTATTTTACCGCTTTGGGCTTCTGCAGCAATGACTTTCTTTCGTTCCTGCCCGAGATCCCCCTCGACAACAAGGTCAGGATTCTGAAACACATCGTTCAGGGGGGCGGGCCCGCCGCGACCTCGGCTGTGGCCGCCGCCCGGCTGGGAGTCCCTTCGGCCTTCATCGGCGCCGTGGGCGACGACGATCCGGGGAAGTGGATACTCCGGGACTTCGGGAAGGAAGGGGTCGATACGCGGGGCGTCGCGGTCCGCCGGGGGTGTTCCTCGGCCATCGCCTACTGCTGGATCGACTCCCGGAACGGCAAGCGCAGCGTGGCCTGGACCCAGGGCGACCTGAAGGAGCTGGCCCCGGAGGAGATCGACATGGAACTCGTCCGGAACTCCAAGGTGCTCCATCTGGACGGCCACCACGCGAAGGCGGCTCTGGCCGCCGCCCGCGAGGCCCGGAGCGCGGGTGTTCCCGTGAGCCTCGACGCCGGGACCTGGCGCGAAAGCATGAGACCGCTCCTGCCCTTGACGACCTTTCTCATCGCCTCCGAAGCCTTCGCCCGGCAGTACAGCGGCGAAGAGGATCTTGAAAAGGCACTCTTCGAACTGGGGAAGATCGGGGCTCCCGTGACCGGGGTCACCATGGGCGAAAAGGGCTCCATGGTCCTGGATAAGGGAAAAGTCCTCCGCTGCCCCGCCTTCCGCATCACTCCCGTGGACACCACCGGGGCCGGGGACGTCTACCACACCGGCTTCGCGCTCCGTTATCTGGAAACGCGGGACTTGCAGGAGTCCATGCGTTTCGCCTCGGCCGTGTCGGCCTTGAAATGCCTCCAGCCCGGCGGCCGGACGGGGATTCCCGGCCGGGAAGAGGTGGACCGGTTTTTGGAAAACGGCGGCGCGATCCCGCAGGACAGGTGAAAAGATGAAAAAAACTCTTAAGATCCTCTATCTGCCCCTGACCAAGGCCAACTGGACCAACGCCGAGCTGGAACGGCAGCGGGAAGCGTCGCGGGCCTTCCTCGCCTCCCTGCCCGGCGTGACCGTCACGGGCGGCGAACGCATGATCGAAGACGAGGAGCAGGCGGCGGCGCTGCTGGAATCGTGCCGGAACGAGGGCGTCGATCTGGTGGCGGGCCATTTGCTTTCCTTCGCCCTCGGGGTGGTGCTGTCGCGCTTCGCCCGTGCCCTCCACGTGCCGGTCCTCCTCTGGTCCATCCCCGAACCGCCCCCCGGCGGGGGACGGCTCCGGGCCAACTCCTTCTGCGCGGCCAACATGAACGCCCATATCCTCTACAAGCTCCATGTTCCCTGTTTCTGCGTCCACGGCGACACGGGTGAGCCGGAAACGGCGGCCCAGCTGGAGCGGGCCGTCCGCGTCACCCGGAGCTTGAAACTCCTGCGGGAAATGCGCATCGGTTCCGTGGGGGGCCGGGTCCCCGGCTTCTTCACTTCGGACTACGACGAGATGCTCCTGCGGAACAGGATCGGCCCCGAGGTGGTCCCCCTGACGCTCCTCGAAGTCTGCGCCGCCGCCCGCGATCTCGCGCCGGAAAAGACCGCCGCGGCGGAAAAGATCCTGCTGGGGGATGCCCCGCTCCACGCTTCCGACGCGCCCACTCGTGAGCAGTTCGAAAAATCCGCTTCGCTCTACGCCGCCGTGGCGGAGCTGGCGGCGAAATACCGTCTCGACGCGGTCACGCTGCGCTGCTGGCCCGAAGTCATCGCCGACGAGATGTTCGGCATCACCCTCTGCTCCACCATCGGCCACCTGAACAATCACGGCGTTCTCTCGGTCTGCGAGGGGGACGTCTACGCGGCGGCGATGCTCGGTGCGCTCCGGGAACTTTCGGGGCAGGCGCCCTTCTTCTGCGACCTCATCAAGCTGGACGGCGACCACGCCGTGGCGTGGCACTGCGGCGCGGCCCCCTGCGCCCTGTGCAAAGCGGGATTCACGCCCGCGATCCGGCGCAGTTCCACCGTGGGGGGCGGCGGCGTCAAGGGGTGCGTCTGCGAATTCCCCCTGAAGCCCGGCAGAGTGACCTTCGCCCGGCTGGGGGAAAACCGGGAAGGGACCGCCTTCCGGCTCCTCATCGCTCCGGGAGAGGGGATCGACACGGAGCTTTTCGTCCGGGGCAACCCCCTCAAGGTGAAGTTCGACGCCGGGTGCGACGCGCTGCGGCGCGAACTGCTCGACAACGGCTGGGAACATCACTTTTCCATGGCCTACGGGGACTTGACCGAAGAACTCCTGGCCCTGGGCCGGGCGTTGGAAATCGAAACCACAGTGGTCCGCTGAAGCGGACAGAAAGGATAGGAAAAATGGCCGAACTGCTGATCCGTCTCGCCCCCCGGCAGGGGTACAACAAGGTCTTCGAATTGGGAGAGTACGATATGAAGCTCACCCGTTTCGGCATCGTCCAGCTGAAACAGGGAAGTTCGTGGGAGTACGACTCCGGCGAATTCGAAGCCGCGCTGGTCCTTCTGGGAGGCAAGTGCGCCGTCCGGGGCGAAGGCTTCGATTTTCCGGAAGTGGGAGGGCGCAGGAACGTCTTCGACGGCAAGCCCCACACCGTCTATCTGCCCCGCCGGACGAAGTGCACAGTTACCGCCCTCACCGACATGGACTTCGCCCTGAACGAATCCCCCGCGACGCGCGACACCGCGAAGCCGACGGTCATCACGCCCGAAATGACCCGGACCATCACCATCGGCAGGGACAACTTCTTCCGTTACGCCACCATCATGCTGGATGAGAAATTCGACTCCGAACACTTCTACATCGGAGAAGGGCTGATCCCCTCGGGCAACTGGTCGGGCTATCCGCCCCACCGGCACGATTTCGACAATCTCCCCGAGGAGATCGACATGGAGGAAACCTACTTCTACCGCTTCGACCCCGCCCAGGGGTTCGGGATCCAGAAGGTCTACCAGCCCGACGGCTCCATCGACGAGACCTACACGGTGAAGAACAACGACACCGTGGCCATCGCGAAGGGCTATCACCCCCTCTGCGGCGCGCCCGGATATCAGATGTACTACCTGTGGACCATGGCGGGGGCCGTCAACCGGGGGCTCATCTCCTCCAAAGATCCCCTCCACGCCTGGGTCAAGTGAAAGATGATCCCGGACAAGGACATCCTGCTGGGGATCGACTTCGGCACGGGGGGCTGCAAGGTCACGGCCATCGATTTTTCCGGCGTCGTGGCGGGAGAAGCCTCGGTGGAGTACCCGACCCACTTCCCCCGGCCCGGCTGGGCGGAACAGACCCCCGGCGACTGGTACGAAGCCCTCTGCGGCGCCCTGAAGAAACTCGGGGAAAAGGGCGTGGCTTTGGAGCGCGTCTGCGCCCTGAGCCTGGACGGCTCCACCCACAACGCGGTCCTGCTGGATGACCGCATGGCCCCGGTGCGGGACACCATCATGTGGACCGACCAGCGCAGCACCGAAGAGTGCGCTTTCCTGAAGAAGGACTACGGCGAACTGATCTTCTTCACGGCCTACCAGAACCCCGCGCCCACCTGGACGCTGCCGCAGATGATGTGGCTCGCCCGGCACGAGCCCGAGGTGCTGAAGAAGACCCGGCACGTGCTTTTCGTCAAGGACTTTGTTCGTTATCTCCTCACCGATGTTGCGGCGACTGACCACATCGAGGCGCAGGGGACGTTGTTTTACGACATGGCGAACCGGAAGTGGTCCGGTGAGTTGACCGCCCTTTCCGGCCTGCCCGAAGGGGTCCTGCCGGAGTTCCTCGACCCCTGGGACGCGGCGGGCAAGGTGACCTCCCGCGCGGCGGCGGAAACGGGGCTCCCCGAGGGGACGCCCGTCATCTGCGGCACGTCGGACTCCGCCGCCGAGGACTACGGCGCCGGAGCCGTGGAGGAGGGCGACTGCATCATCAAACTCGCCACGGCGGGCAACGTGAACGTCATGACCGCGGGACCCCATCCCCACGCCCGGACCCTCACCTATTCCCACGTGGTCCCCGGTTTGTGGTACACCGTTTCCGCCACCAACGCGGCGGCTCTCTGCCAGCGCTGGATGCGGGACAATTTCTGCACTCCGGAAAAGCGCGAGGCGGAAGAAACGGGCGTCAACGCCTTTACGCTCATGGACCGTCTGGCCGCCGAGTCTTGCCCCGGCGCGGGCGGGGTCTTCTTCCACCCCTATCTGCAGGGGGAGCGCTCCCCCTACTGGGACGCGAAGCTCCGGGGCAGCTTCACCGGGGTCTCCATCACCTCGACACGGGGGGACTTCATCCGGGCGCTGCTGGAAGGGGTGGCCTATTCGCTCCGGGAGTGCTACGGGAGCATCCGGGAAATGGGGCTCCCCGTGAAGCGGTTTTTCCTGATCGGGGGCGGCGCCCGGAGCGGGCTCTGGAGCGAGATCGTGAGCAACGTCTTCGATTCCACGCTGCAGATCCCGCTTCCGGGGGACGCTTCCTTCGGCACGGCCCTGCTGGCCGGGACCGGGGCGGGGGTCTTCCCCGACGTCCGCGAGGCGGTGAAACGGTGTTTCCACATCGACCGCGAAGTTCGCCCCGACCCCGAGACGGCGGCCTTCTACGACAAGGCCTTTCTCACCTATCACAAGCTCCACGACGCGCTGGCGCCGGTTTATGCGGAATTGCAATGATCCATCAACAAGGAGGAAAATATGCTGGTTGAAAAAGACAGTTACATGTACGAAATGATCCGTACGGAGTTGATCGACGTCCTCGGGGCCGAGAACGTGGGCACGGGGGCGGCCGACCGTTTCGGCCACTCCGTGGACTTCTACTGGATCCCCGAAATGTGGCACGACCGGGGCATGGAGACCCCCAAGCCCGACTTCATCTGCCATCCCTCCACGACCCGGGAGGTGGCCGAGATCATGAAGATCGCCAATCAGTACAAGATCCCGGTGGTCCCCTGGGGCGGCGGCTCCGGCTCCCAGGGGGGCGCGCTCCCTGTCTACGGCGGCATCATCGTGGACACCAAGCGCATGAACAAGTATTACGGCGTGGATAAGGAGTCGTTGACCGTGCGCTGCCAGACGGGCATCATCGCCAGGCATCTGGAGTGGAACTGCAACAAGGAAGGCTTTTCCACCATGCACCTGCCCGCCTCCATCTCCTGCGCCACCATCGGCGGCTTTCTCGCCCACCGGGGAACGGGGGTCCTTTCCACCAAATACGGCAAGATCGAGGACATGGTCATGTCCATCGAGGTGGTGACGCCCACGGGGGAGATCATCCGGACTCTGCCCGTGCCCCGTCACGCCTCCGGCCCCGATCTCACCATGCTCTTCGTGGGCAGCGAGGGGACTCTGGGCATCATCACCGAAGTGACCCTCAAGGTCCATCCCCAGCCCGAGGCGCGGGAGTTCCGGGCGTACATCTTCAAGGATTTCCACACCGCCATGAGCGCCGGGGCCGAACTGATGCGGAGCCGCCTGCAGCCCTGCGCCATCCGTCTCTACGACGAGACCGAGACCAAGACCCACGTCCGCAAGGTCTTCGGCATGGAGCTGGAGCAGGGGGCCTACCTGGTCTTCGGCTTCGACGGCCGCAAGGACATCGTGGCCTGCCAGATGCGGTACGCACGGGAGATCATGGAAGAGAAGTACCACGGGCAGGATCTGGGCAGCAAGGGGGGCGACCTCTGGTGGGAAAACAAGTACAAGTTCTTCTATCCGCCCTACATGTTCCACCTCCCCCAGGCCTTCGGGACTCTGGACACGGTGGCCACCTTCGCCAACATCGAAAAGGTTTACTACGCCATGAAGAAGGCGGTGAACGACAACTTCCCCGCGGCCCGCTTCATCGGGCACTTCTCCCACTGGTACGAGTGGGGCTGCATGCTCTACGCCCGCTTCATCTTCGAGGAAAAGGACGTGCCCGCGGATCCGGGCGAAGCGGCGGCCCTCTACAACCGGGTCTGGGATCTGGCCATCAAGGCCGCCATCGACAACGGCGGCGTCATCAACGAGCACCACGGCGTCGGATTGAAGCTGGGGCGGTTCATGAAGTACCTCTATGGTCCCGCCATGCCCGTGCTGGAAAAGATCAAGAAGGAACTGGACCCCAACAACATCATGAATCCCGGAAAAATGGGTCTTTGAGGAGTGTGCAAATGAATATCGATACCTTTCGCGATGCCGTCAACGCCTGCCGTTTCTGCTTCATGTGCCGTCACCTCTCGGCGGTGGGCAATGTGACCTTCACCGAGGCGGACACCCCCAGGGTGCGGGCCTCCATGATCTACGGGGCGACCCTCGCTCCGGAAAAGCTCTTCGACCCGGACCTCATCCGCACCGTCTACCGCGCCGACCTGAGCGGCTCCTGCCGCAGGAATTGCGTCAACTCCTTCGATGAAGTGGGGCTGTTGCTGGCCTGCCGGGCCGATCTGGTCGAGGCCGGGGCCGCGCCCGAAGCGGTCAAGGCCATCGCCGCCAACTTGAAGAAGATGCCCGAGTGGCGCGTTTCCGGCACGGGCAGCGTCCTCTACGTGGCCGACAACTACTCCGTGGAGTCCGGCGCGGCGGCGGCCTTCGCCAAACTGGCGGGCCGGGTCAAGACGGCGAAAGGCGGCTCCTGCGGCAAGGGGCTCTGGGGCCTCGGATTCCGCAAGGAGGCCAAGGCCCTCGCCAAAAAGTTCGTCAAAGTGCTGGAAAGCGCCAAGGTCAGGACCGTGGTGGTCAGCCATCCGGGGATCTATGACTTTCTGGTCAACACGCTCCCCGAAATGGGGCTCAAGTTCGGGGGAAAGGTGATGCACTCCACGGAATTTCTTTCCGGGGTGAAGACCTCGCGGAAACTGGGGCAGCTCTACTACCTCGAAAGCGATTTTCTGCGCAATTACAACAACGATTATCCTTTCCCGAAGGCTCTGCTTCGGGCCAACGGCGCCCGGCTCAAAATGTTCGGCACCAACGACGAGGAGTCGTACTCCTGCGGCGAAGGCGCTCTCGTGCTGGACAAGATCGAACCGGAGCTGGTGGAGAAACTCGCGAAATACGTGGAAGCCCGTGCCGACCATCCCGAAAAGGACGTCATCGTCACGGCCTCGCCCTATACCAAAGTCCAGCTCGCGAAGTACACCTCGCTGAAGGTCCGGACCGTCGAGGAACTGCTGGCGGAGGCGCTGTAATTATGGCACTCGTCACCATGACGGAAATGCTGAGGGCGGCGCGGCGCGAAAAGCGGGCCGTGGGCGCCTTCAACGTGGCGAACTACGAGACGGCGCTGGCTGTCTTGAAAGCGGCGGAAAGGGAAAATTCCCCGGTGATCATCCAGGTCTACGACCGGCTCTTCCAGTCGGAAAAGGCCGCGGACATCGCCGGGATGCTCCTGCGTCTGGCCCGCCGTTCGGATCAGGCCGTGGCCCTGCATCTCGACCACGGCTCGACCCTCGAACACGTGGCCGTGGCGCTCCATGCGGGCTACACCTCGGTCATGCTGGACGGCTCCCGGCTGCCCTTCAGGGAAAACGCCGAACTGACCGCTCTCGCGGTGAAGCTGGCCCACGCGGCGGGCTGTTCCGCCGAGGGCGAGATCGGCCACGTGGCCCAGGGGGACGAGACCTCCCTCACTTCGGTGGAAGAGGCCTGCGCCTTCGCCGCGGAAACGAAAGTAGATGCGCTGGCGATCTCCATCGGCACCGCCCACGGCTACTACAAGGCGGAGCCCAAGCTGGATCTGGAGCGGTGCCGGGCCATCGGCGAGGCCCTGCCGGAGCTGCCCCTTGTTCTGCACGGCGGTTCGGGAACGCCCCTCGAAGCGGTGCGGGGATCCATCCGCTGCGGCATCGCCAAGATCAACATCGCCACGGAATACATGGACACCTACCTGAAAAGCTCCCGCGCGGAGCTGGAGAAACTCGACGGCAAATTCCTGCCCGTGGACAAGTTTTACGACCCCGTGGTGGAGGCCTGCGCCGCCCATGCGGCCCGGCTGATCCGCTTCTTCGCGGGGAAATAGGAGTTTTTTCACCATGCGTTACAGAAAATGCGCCGATTATCACGCCATGAGCGTCGCCGGGGCTGAGATCATCGGCGATTGCGCGATCCCCGTCCTCAAGGCGGGGAAGCCTTTCAACCTCGGGCTGGCCACGGGCAACACCATGATCGAACTCTACACCCTTCTGGCGGAACGCTTCGATCGGGAAAAGCTCGACCTTTCCCGTTTGCAGACCTGGAATCTGGACGAATATGCTTCGGACGAAAAACACGCCGTCCCTTACAGCTACCCCCTGAGCTACCGGCGGTACATGGACGAGAAGCTTTTCCGTCTTTTTGCACCGGAGCGGGGGTTCACGCCGGGACAGGCCCACTTTCCCGATCCCGCCGACCCCGCCGCCTATGACCGGGAACTGGCGGGTGCGGGCGGGCTCGACCTCCAGCTTCTGGGCATCGGTTTCAACGGCCACATCGCCTTCAACGAGCCGCTCCGGGAGTCGGAAATTTCGGTGAAGGATTACGGCGAACTGCCCACACGGGTCCTGCCGCTCACTCCGGAAACCATCGCCCAGAACACCAAAGTCACCGCCAACGGTGACAGCACACTTGTCCCCCGCTTCGCCGCCACCATGGGGATGAAACCCATCCTCGAGGCGAAGAAAACGTTGCTTCTGGCCTGCTTTGCGGAACAGGAGGCCCCTCTCACCCGGATGCTCCGGGAAAGGCGTCCCACCCCGGAACTGCCCGCGTCGTACCTGCTCCGCCACCCCGACTTCACGCTGGTGTGGACGGCCGACAAAATCGATCTCGAAGGTCTCTTATGACGAGCTGCATCGCCAATTGCCGCATCGTTTCCCCGGGGGCGGACATCCCGCGGGGGAATATCCTCATCGACGATGGGATGATCCTCTCGATCCGGGCGGATCTGCCGCCGGATTTCCGCGGCGGGATCATCGACGGCGCGGGGCTCATCGCCGTGCCCGGCTTCATCGACATCCACTCCCACGGCCGGTCCGGCTTCGACTTCTGCGACGGGAACGCCGAGGGCTTTTCCGCCATCGGCCGGGGGAAGCTCGAGGACGGCGTCACGGGGTTCCTCGCGACCAGCCTCAGCGTTTCCGCCGACGATCTGCGGCAGCTGTGCCGTCAGGCGGCGGCGTACAAGGAGAACACCCCCGACGGGGCGACGCTGCTGGGGGTCCACTTGGAAGGCCCCTTCTTCAACCCCGATTGCGCCGGAGCACAGAATCCCGCCTTTTTGAAAGAGCCCGACATCGCGCTCGTGGATGAGCTCGATGCGATCTGCCCGGTGAAGAAGGTCTCCTTTTCGCCGGAACTCCCCGGCGGGGAGGCGTTCACCCGTGCGCTGGCGGAGCGGGGCATCATGCCCTCCGGCGGCCACACCGCGGCGGACTACGACTGCTACTCCCGGTGCCGGGAGCTGGGGATGAAGCACCTGACCCACTTCTGCAACGTGATGACGCCCCTGCACCACCTGCGTTTCGGCATGGTGGGGGGCGGCCTCATGGACGACGATGTCTACGTGGAAATGATCTGCGACGGGGTCCACCTCTGCGACCAGATGATCCGGATGATCGCCCGGATGAAAGGCCCCGGGAAGATGATGCTCATCACCGACGCCATGCGGGCCTGCGCCATGCCCGACGGGGATTACTCCCTCGGTGGGTTGCCCGTGGTGGTGAAAGGGGGCTGCGCCCGGCTGACCACGGGGGCCGTGGCGGGGAGCACGTTGCGCTTCTTCAACGGCCTCAAGCGTCTCGTCCGGCTGACGGGACTGCCCCTGAGCGAGGCGGTCCGGGCGACGGCTCTGAATCAGGCTGAGTCCCTGAAGTTGGGCAAACGGGGCAAACTGGAAAAAGGCTTCATCGCCGACATCGTTCTTCTCGACGGAGAACTCGACGTTCAGAAGACCATTTGCGGCGGAGTCCTCAAATGGGAAAGAAAATAAGAGGAAAGGAAAGAAAACCATGAACATCGGAACCATCTTGCGCTGCGGACAGATCACCGAAGAGCGGGTCGCTTTTTTCCGCAAGGTCGGGCTGGACTGCTTCCAGATCGCGGGCGTCCTCGAAGATTGGCTTGCGCCGACTCCCGCCGCGAGGCAGGCTTCGGACGGGCTCTTCGAGCTCTTCCGGAAATACGACATGACCGTGCCCACCATGTTTCTGTCGTACGCGGGGCAGAACTGGGCCGATCCCAGGAACGGCATCGGCGTCTTTCCCCTCCCCACCCGGACCGAGAGGATGCTCCTTTCGTGCCGGCAGATGGAGTGGGCCGCCCGGTACGGCATCAAGCTCATCGCCTGCCACGCGGGATTCGTCCCCGAGGAAAAGGGGGAGTTTTACGACCGGCTCATCGCCGACATGAAACAGCTGCTCCGTTTTGCGGCCTCTTACGGTCAGGAGTTCCTCTTCGAGACCGGCACCGAGACGCCGGAAACCTTGCGGCAGCTGCTGGAGGATCTGGGGGAGCCCAACGCCGGGGTCAATTTCGATCCCGCCAATTTGCTCATCTACAACAACGGGAGCCCCGCCGAACTGGCGGAAAAACTCTCTTCCAGGATCCGGGTCATCCACTGCAAGGACGCGAATTACCCCGCCGGGGGCGAGGTCCGGGGACATGAGACTCCGCTGGGCAAGGGCGGCACCCGCTTCGTGGAGCTCCTCGGACGTCTGATCGAAGGCGGCTTCCGCGGCCCCCTCATCATCGAGCGGGAACTTCGCCCCGGTCCGGAGCAGGAAAAAGACATTGCGGAAGCCGTACAACTTTTGAAATCCATCGTGAAAGGAATCTGAATATGCTCAAAGTCGGCATCATCGGCGCTGGCCGCATGGGGAACGCCCACGCGGGGAATCTGGCGAAACTCAAGAGTGCGGCCGTGACCGCGGTCTACGACATCGACCCGGCAAAATCCGCGGCGTTCAAGGAAAAGTATCCCGACGTCTCAGTCAAGGATTCCCTCGCCGGACTGGTCAATGCCCCCGAAGTGGAGCTGATCGTCATCACCTCGCCCACCTATTGCCACCGGGAAGGTCTTCTTGCCGCCATTGCGGCCGGGAAGCCCATCTTCTGCGAAAAGCCCCTGTGCCGCACCCCGGAGGAATTGAAGGAGCTCGCCCCCCTCATTTCGAACTATAAAAAACTTTTCGCCATCGGCTTCGTCCGGCGTTACTCCCCCGGCGTGGTGCTGATGAAAAAGCTCGTCGAAGAGGGGAAGATCGGCAAGATCATCTGCTCCTCGGTCTGCTGTCTTTTCGGCGGCTTCCGCCGGGAGTGGGGCGACTGGTTCGCCGACTACGACAAGTCCGGCGGCGTGATGCTGGACATGCTGGCCCACCATTGCGATCTGCAGAACATGCTCCTCGGGAAACCCCTCAGCGTCTACGCCCGGGCCATGCAGCTTCCGAAAAATCTGGAAAAGCCCCGTGACTACGTGAGCGCCACCGCCGTCTACGAGGGGAACATCATCTGCAATCTGGAGTGCTCCTGGCTCCGCGGCGGTCCTTCGGACACCTACATGACCGTCTACGGCGACAAGGGAGCCTTGAAACTTTCGGATTCGGCGGGACTTTCCTTCTTCGACATCGGCGGCGCCGAAACGAAGATGGAGGCCGACGAAGGGATCCTCGGACACCTGCAGGAAGATATTTCCGGCAACATGTACGCCAAAGAGATCGCCGTCGTCACCGACTGCGTCCTGACGGGCAAGGCCCCTTGGGCCGGAGCCAAAGAGGCCATCGCCGCCATGACCTTCTGTCTGGGCATGGTCCGCTCCTCGGAGACGGGAGAGTTGGTTCGTTTCTGAGTCGCTCACCGTCGCAGGAGCGGGGTTGCAGGCACTTTTGGGGGCCGCCCGATATCGGGGCGCCGGGGGCTGCTATGAATACTATGAATACTATGAATACTGCCCCGGCGGCATCCGCCGCCGGAACGTCACGCAGCTGTCACGGTATCTCCGGCATTCTTAGTATTCCCAGTATTCTTAGTATTCCCAGTCTGCAGGGGTGTTGTCATTTCCCCTCGGCGTAGTTTTTCCGGGCGACGTCGACGGGACGGCAGACGACATCCTTCAGGAGTTTTTCCAGTTCTTCCGAGCCGTGTTCGACGGCGTAGTCGATCTCTTCGGCGTAGACCGGGACCGCCTGAAAAATATAGACGGGCCGATTTTCCGGGAAGTCGACCCGGAAGGCGTCGAAGGGATAGTGTTCCGGCGCGTCGATGAAGACGCCGGAAAGCTCCGTATTGTCCGCAAAGGGGTCCGTGGGGAGGGTGTGGCCCCAGCCCAGCCAGGTGGATTCGCTCCAGGGGAAACGGGCGAGGTACTTGAGCAGAGATACCGGCCAGCTGAAGCGGTCTTCTTCCATTGATTTCTCGTCGAACCGCCAGTCGGCGGGCAGGGAGAGCATGAGTTCGATATGGTCGGGAACCTGTCCTCGAGCCTCACGGGGGATACCCATGCGCCGCGCGCCCATGCCGCAGGTGATCAGACGGCAGCAGGGATATTTTTCCGTGGGTTCGATGACGTAGACGTCGATGTGCATCCCGTCGGGGGAAGCCAGTTCATGGAAGACCGACCGGCAGGGGCCGAAATGATCGTCCAGATGTTTTTCGAAAAGGTCGATTTCCTCAGGAGAATACTTCTTCCGGGACTTCTGCGGCAGGATCCTCTTCAACCACTCCATGGCACATTCCTTTCCGGGGTGTATTTTTTCGTCGGGGGAACACTTCTCCGCCGATAAACATTTCCCCCGCCGGAATTGCGGCGCGTCCGGCGCCGGTCCGGGGGGGATCTTTTGTGAACCGGTGCTATTTCAGCTTCTTTTCGGCTTCCTTGACCAGTTCCGCGATCGGGAAGGAGATGCGGACCGTATTCTTTTCCGCTTTCCGGTTGATCATGCCGACCGTCTTCGCGACATCCTTGTCGTCGGACTGGGTCAGGAGACCGAGGCCCATGTTGACCGCGGCGAGCATTTCGTTGGCGGCGGCGTCATCCTGGAAGACCGCGCGGAAATCCATTTCGGGCTTGTCCGCCGAGAACGGCACGTTCAGGGCGACGGACCGGAGTTTCTTCAGCGAGGGAACCATCTGCACCGCGCTGTCGACCTCCTTGTTCCGGCCCGCGGGGGGCAGCTCGACCTTGATCGCGGCGGAAACCAGCGTCTCCTTCAGAGCGATCTCCTTGACCAGCGGATTGACGGTTTTCGCACTGAAGAACGCCGGATCGTCCTTGCCGATCGCGATCAGCAGCAGATTGTCGTGGTAAAGGATGGCGAGGACCTTCTTCCCCTCGACGGTGCAGGTGACTTTGCTCTGACTGCCTTCGGTGGTTTCCTTCAGATCCTTGCAGCTCTTGTCCTTCTTGCTTTCGGCCAGGAGCTTGTCGTAGATTTTCCGGACTTGACCGCCGGCGGACTGCAGCAGAGCGCCGCCCCATTCCTCCTTTGTGGAGCCGAAAATCAGCACCCGGCACTGGAAAATATCCTCGGGCAGCGAGGCCTCTTTCAATTCCTTCAGGATGTCCGCCTGATGATCCTTGTACAACTTGGTCAGCACGATGGAATTGCCGTCGATGAGGCACAGCCCGTTGGCGGAGGCGGGAACTTTCTCGGTGAGTTCCTGGTCCGGGGTCTTGCCGCATCCGGCGATGAAGACCGCCAGCAGGACGGCGGCCAGGGCGAACAGCATTCTTTTCATCTTTTTTTCTCCTTTTCGTTGTGTTTTCCGGTCGAACCGGACGGACGGACCGATGCTGCCGCCGCAGGCCGTCCGCCGCGGATTTGATGCCTATACCTAATATAACAAGTTTTTTCCGTTTTTCAAACAGCTGCGCGTTTTTTCCCCGAAAAAAAACGCCGTCAGCCCGGAGAAAGGGGAAGGGAGGGGCGGAAGGTCACACTTCGATGAGGTCGACTCCGGCCCGGCGCAGGGCGTCCTGCGCTTCCGGGACGAGCCCCTTTTCCGTGACCAGCAGGTCCACCTGGCCGGGGGGCGCGAAGCAGACCTTGCCCCGGCGGGCGAACTTGCTCTTTTCGGTGATGATGGCCACCCGGCCCGCGATGGCGATGGAAAGCTGCTCCAGGCGCGAAAGCTCCGGGTCCGTGGTGTAGAAGCCGAACTCCGGCGAGGCGGCGTCGCAGCCGGAGATCAGCCACTCCACCCGACAGGTGCGGATGTTGCCGTCGGCCATGTCTCCCGCCAGGTCCATGGACTCCTGCCGCAAGGTCCCCCCGAGCAGCGTCACCCGGACCCGTGTGCGGAATAGGGCCGCCGCCGCCGCGAGGGAATTGGTGACGACCGACACCCCCGCCGGGCTCCGCCGGGCGAGGATCTTGGCGAAGGCCAGAACGGTGAATCCGCTGCTCAGGAAGAGGCTTTTCGCGGGCATGATCGCGTTGTAGAGGGCCTCCGCCAGCGCGAACTTTTCCGGATTGAGGAGCAGCGGGCTGTTTTCCGGTTCGTAGCCCGCGGGGTGGGGGATCATGCCCCCCTTCACCGCCATGACCAGATGGCGTTCCTCCAGACTGCGGACGTCCCGCCGGATCGTCATGGGGGTGACGCCGGTCAGTTCCGCCGCTTCGCCGAAGCCCAGGAAGCCGGTCCTCTGGAGCGTTTCCAGCAATTTTTTCTGCCGTGTGTGCATGGCATAATAAACTCGCTCTTTCACCAAAAGTCAAGGCCGGAATGTTAAAAATTAACATAAAAAGGGCAAAAAATCCTTTTCCGGCGGCGAAACGGGCTTGTTTTTGCGCGGAAGCGGTGTTATCTTAGCCCCGACGACCGTTTCAAACGTTCTCGAAAAGAACCCAACAGAAAGGAACAAGTGTCATGGGTAAATACGATCCCTCCCGCTACCAGCTCGATCTCACCAGGATCCCCCACCTCGTCACCTCCGAGATCCCCGGTCCCCGCAGCAGGGAACTGCACAGCCGGGCGGCGCAGTACTACCGGGGCCTTTCCGGTCAGGTGCGCCTCTTCCCCGTGGCTTTCGAACGGGGCGAAGGGTGCATGCTCGAAGACGCCGACGGCAACCAGTACATCGACTTTTCGAGCGGCATCTACGTGACCAGTCTCGGCCACTGCCACCCCAAGATCTCCGAAGCCGTGGCCACCTACGCCAAGAAGCTCATGAACTGCCACGACTTCACCACCGAGATCAAGGTCCGGCTGCTGGAAAAACTGGCGGCCACGCTCCCCGGAGATTTGAAATGCTTCCAGCTCTACGACTGCGGTACGGCGGCGGTGGAGGCCGGTCTTCGCACCTGCCGCGCCGCCACGGGCAAGCATGAATTCCTTTCCTGCTTCATGGACTTCCACGGCAAGAGCGGACACTCCATCGGCTGCGCCCGGATGACGAAGTTTTCCGGTCCCGCCCGGCCCTCCGGCTTCTACATGGTCCCCCGGCCCGACACCTACCGCCCCTGGTGGACCCGTGAGGACGGGACTCTCGACTCCGAAAAGTACCTCGAATTCTACGACGCCTTCATCCGGGAATCCACCACCAATCAGGTGGCGGCCTTCGTCCTCGAGCCCATCCAGGGCTGGGGCGGCAGCATCATGCCCCCGGACGACTTCTTCCCGAAACTCCGGAAATTCTGCGACGAGCGGGGGATCCTCCTCTTCGCCGACGAGGTGCTGACCTCCATGGGCCGCACGGGGAAGATCCTCTGCTGCGAACACTGGAACGTGATCCCCGACGTGGTCACGCTGGGCAAGGGCTTCGGCAACGGATTCCCCGTCACCTGCATGGCCGTGCGGAAACCTTACGCCGACGCGGTTGACAAGATCAGCGCCTCCACCAGCTACGGCGGCAACCCCATGGCCTGCGCCGCCGCGCTGGCCAGCTTGGAGGTCATCGAAGAGGAAGGGCTCCTCGAACATGCCCAGCACCTCGAAGTGCTCTTCAAGAAACGCATGGACGATTGGACGAAAAAATACGCCATCGTGGGCGACACCCGCTGCAAGGGCTGTCTCCTCGGCATCGAACTCGTCAAGGACAAGAAGACGAAAGAACCCTTCGACGCCGCCGGGAAGATGGTGTATCAGAAAGCCTTCCGCAAGGGGCTCGCCTGGGTCCCCGCCGGACACATCCTGCGCATGAGCCCCCCCATCATCACCCCCGACGAGGTGGCCCAGCGGGGCATGGACCTGATCGAAGAAGCCATCGCCGAAACTCAGAAAGAGCTCCTCGGCTGAAGAGAAAGGAAATTTTCATCATGAGCGAAAAACTTTACATCGGCTGGGCCGAGTGCGACATCACGCCCGATCTGGAAAAGTACAAGGTGGCCCTCTACGGCCAGTACTACGGACGCACCGCCACGGGGATCCACTCCCGTTTGAAGTTCGTGGTCTGCGCCGTGAGCTCCGGGAAGGAGTGCTTCATTTCCGGCACCATGGACAATGCGGGCTGCCCCCTCAAGTTCACCGAACTCCTGCGGGCCGAAGTGGCCAAGCTGGAACCCGCCATCGACACCACGCGCGTCTTCGTCAACGCCATCCACACCCACTCCGCGCCGTCGGTCAACGTCACGGCCAAGGCCATGTGGAAAGAGGGCGGCGAGAAGATCGAAGAGACCCTCACCCCCGACCTCTACGTCCAGTTCGTCCTGCCCCGGATGGCGGAGGCCGTGGTCAAGGCGTGGCGTGAACGGAAACCGGGCGGCATCGCCCGCGCCTTCGACTACGCCCGCATCGGCCACTGCCGCCGGGCCGCCTACACCGACGGCACCGCCGAAATGTACGGCGACACCACCCGCAAGGACTTCGTCGCCATGGAAGCGGGCGAAGACTCCGGCGTGGATATGCTCTTCACCCTCGACGAAAAGGGGAACAAAACGGGGCTCTTCCTCAACGTGGCCTGCCCCTCGCAGGTGATGGAGGCCACCTATCAGGTCTCCTCCGACTTCGCCGGAGCCACCCGCGAGCTGCTCAAACAGGATTTCGGCCCCGACTTCCACATGCTCTACTGGATCAGCCCCGCCGGGTGCCAGTCGCCCCGCGACCTCGTGCGCCACTACGCCACCGAGCCCGACTTCTGGCACGCCGACGGCGTTCCCGTGCTGGCCAAACGGCTCCGGGACGCGGTCATGCGCGCTCAGCTGGAAAAGCCGGAGTACACGCCCGTGATGAAGTCCGAAGTCGTCAAGGTCACGCTGCCCCGCCGCCGGGCCTCCTACACCGACTACCGGAAGGCAAAGGAGGAGCTGGCCCGTCTCGAAGCCATCATGCCCGAAACTCCCGCCTTCGAAGCCTTCTGCGCCGAGACCCACGCCAACGAAAAGCTCGACGGCCCCGGTCCCTACGACAGCAAACTGCACCACTTCGTCCTCATCAAGAACGCCAAGGCGGTCATCGCCCGCTACGGGGATCAGGACGCCGCCCCCGATCTCCACTTCGACATGAACGTGGTCCGGCTGGGGGACATCGCCATCGCCAACAACCCCTTCGAGCTCTATCTCCACTACGGGCAGATCATCAAGGCCCGGAGCCACGCGAAGCAGACCTTCCTCATCCAGCTTTCGGTGGGGGCGGACCGCCACGCGGGCTACCTGCCCAGTCCCGAAGGGGAACGGCTGGGCGGTTACGGCGGCCTCATCATCAACGGTCAGGTGGGCTCCGCCGGGGGCTACAAGCTCTGCGACGACACCGTGGCCGCCATCAACGCCCTCTTCGACTGATGAAGGGCTTCTACTGCGGCATCGACCTGGGGAGCACCTCGGTCAAGGCGGCGATCTTCGACGCGGAAGGAAAACTCCGGGGCGCGGGGAGCTGCGAGTACACCCTCGAGACCCCCGGCCCCGAGCTGGTGGAACTGGAGCCGGAAATCTACTGGCACTCCGTTTGCGCCGCCGTGGACATGGCCCTGCGGAGCGCGGACATCGCCCCTTACGAAGTGCGTTCCGTCGGCCTCACCGGGCAGGCGGAGACTCTGATCCTGCTCGATGACCGGGGCGTTCCTTTGCGAAAGGCCATCGTCTGGCTGGACAACCGGGCCGTCGAAGAGGCCGCCGAGCTGGAAAAGACTTTCGGTCTCGGCGAGCTGGCCGCAATGTCGGGCCAGACGGCGGTCCTGCCCTGCTGGCCCGCGCCGAAGCTCCTGTGGGTGAAGCGTCACGAGCCCGAAGTGTTCTCCCGCATCTCCAAGGTGCTGATGGTGGAGGACTTCGCCGCATGGAAGATGACGGGCGAATTCCATACCTCGCCGGGGCTGCTCCCCTCCACATTGTACTTCGACATGCGTACGAAAACGTGGGCGGAAAAGATCATGGACCATATCGGGCTCCCCCTGTCGGTCCTGCCGGAACTTTCCGGCTCCGCCAAGGCACGGGAACTGCTCCCCGGCGCGACGGTCGCCGTAGCTCCCATGGACCACATCTGCGGCCATCTGGGTTCCGGCGGCGGGGAAGGACTGGTCACGGAGTGCACGGGGGGCTCCCTCGCCCTCTGCGCCATGACCGACCGCTATCTGCTGGATCCTCAGTTGCGGATCAGCACTTACCTGGGCTGGCGGGAGCGGGATTACGCCCTGCTGCCCTGGGCGCCCACCGCCGGGATGATGCTCCGGAAATTCCGGGACGAGTTCTCGGGCGGCATGAGTTACGACCGGCTGGGCGAAGCCGCTTCCGCCGTCCCGCCGGGGAGCGACGGACTCATCCTGCTCCCCCATCTGGCGGGGGCCGTTTCGCCTGCGCCCGCGCCGCAGGCACGGGGCGCCGTCAAGGGGCTGACATTGGCCCACACCCGCGGCCACTTCGCACGGGCCATCATGGAGTCGGTGGCCTATCTGCTTCGCGAGAACGCCGAAGCGCTCCGGGAATTGGGCATGGAGCTGAAATGCGTCCGCGCCCTGGGCGGCGGGGCCAAAAGCGCCCTGTGGGCCCAGATCAAGGCCGATGTGCTGAAACTTCCCGTGAGCGTGGGGAGCTGTGACGAGCCGGTGGCCTTGGGGGCGGCGATCCTCGGGGCCGTGGCTGCGGGGGATTTCGCTTCCGCTTCCGAAGCGGCGCAGATCATGGGCGGCAGTGAAAAGATCTTCACGCCGGGCAAAGACGCGGAGCGCTACGAGGCGTGTTACCGCGAGTATCTGAAATTCAACCAATACATCTTAGGAGAAAGCAAATGAAAGTCCGTGCCGGTTTCGTCGGATTCGGCGAGGTCAACACCCCCCGTGAATTCATCGACGGCCGCTGTCAGGCCGCCGCGGATGCCCTGAAAAAACAGGGGATCGAACTTTACTGCGCCGCGCCCGTCAGCGACGACCCCGCCGGGGAGCAGGCCGCCCGTGCGGTCGCCGAACTGAAAAAGCACGAGTTCGACGCGCTGGTGATCTGCATCGCGGGGTGGATCCCCTCGTGGGCGGTGATCCGGGTCATCGAAAACTTCAAGCACCTGCCCATGCTGTTGTGGGGGCAGTCCGGCTGGTACGAGGGCAAGCACTTCGTCACCACGGCGGACCAGGCCGGATCCACCGCTCTGCGGGGCCCCATGGCGGCCATGGGCTACACCTTCAAGTACCTGGTCAACTTCAAGGACGGTCTGCCCCGCACGGGTGAGGCCGCCGCCTTCCTCCGGGCGGCTTCCGCCGCCGCCGCGCTGCGGAAGGAGCGCATCGGCATGACGGGTTACCGGGACATGCGCCTCTACGGCACCTGCTACAACGCCGCGCTCCTCAAGAGCGTCCTGGGGGTGGAGATCGAACACTGCGACCTCATGGAGGTGCTGGAGCTGGAAAAGAAGTGCTCCGCCCGCGCCGTGACGGCCGCGGTGAACAGGATCCGCAAGGAGTGGACCGTGAAAGGCACTCCTCGGCCGGGGACGCTGGAAAACACCGCGAAACTGGCGCTGGCCTTGAAGGCCCTTCTCGAGGAACGCAAGTGGAACGCCTTCAGCTTCTGCGACGTGGACGGGATCAAGAAGCTTCTCAAGTTCGCCCCCGCCGGAGCCATGACGCTTCTTCACGAACTCGCCGACGTGGTCACCGTGCCCGAGAACGACTCCTACGGCACCGTCACCGCGCTGCTGATGAAGCTCCTCACGGGGACCCAGGTGGGCTACCTCGAATTCTACGAATTCACCAAAGACTCCGCCCTCATGGGGGTGCCCGACTACGTGCCGGGGGCGCTGGTGAAGGGCAGGATCACCGTTTCGCCCAAGGCCTTCGGCTCCTTCGGGGAGGGCCTGCTCAACATTTCCAAGCTCAAGACGGGGACCGTCACCATCGCCCGGCTGAACGAGAACGTTTACGGCGAGCTGTCGCTCCACGCGGCCTTGGGGCAGGCCGTGGCCCCGCCCGACTGGGAAGAGGCCGGATGGACGCCTCCCGCGCCCCATCTGCCCAGTCTGGAGATCAAGCTGGGCCGGAACGCCGACGAATTCCTCGCCGAAGTGGCGGGCCAGCACTACATCCTCGCCTACGGCGACGTCCGCGAACTTCTCCTCGAATTCTGCGGCCTCACCGGCATCGAATACGTCGAGTGAAGACACATGCGGCCTGCGCCTTGATGGACGCAGGCCGCTTTTTTTGTGCCCGGTCACCGGAGAAGGTCTCCGGCACGGGGCTTTACTTCAGCTTCTGCCAGCTGGTGCGGTTGAAGAGCGCGTTGCTGTTGGGGTCGAAGGAGGCCGTGGAGGCGTTGGGGGTGTTGAACCCGGAGTTGTGATAGATCACTTCGCCCTCCTTGTTGATCCACGCGTGGTCGTAGCGGCTGTCCACCAGCATTTTTTTGCCGGTGTCCGGGTTGGTCACGGTGTCCACGTCGCGGATGTATTCCGACCACATGTTCCGCACCTTGTCCTGCGTTTTGGACGCGGAAGAGGCCGTCTGCATCTGCTTGTCGTGGATCTCGTTCTGGATGCGGATCCACTCGGCCACGCGGCGGGCGGTGATCTGGTTGATCAGGGCGATGAACTGGGGATTCATCCGGACGCTGGTGATGATCTCCTGCAAAGTCTTCTTCGTCGCTTCCTCGGCTCCCGCCGGGCAGCTGCAGGACATGGGCATGAGGATCTCCGCGAGGCAGTTGTAACCCATGCCGGGGCGGTTTTCCACCGCCAGGATCGGCAGAGAGAAGACAATGCTCATCTTCATGCCGCCGCGTCGGCCCTCGTAGCGGATGACCAGTTCGGTGAAGAGCATGCCGGTGAGCTTGATGCCCCGTTCCCGCGCCTGCCGGAGCCGGGCGTTGAACAGATCCTGGGGGGGCTTCCGGGGATTGAAGCGGGCCTCGACCAGCCGGAGGTCGGTCACATTGTGGTCCCGCTGGGCTCCGGCGGCCAGCGTATTGGCGAGGATCTTCGGATCCCGGAGGAAAGGCACCTGCTGGAGCCGCCCCAGGGCCGGAAGCAGCTGCTGCGAGGAAAAGATGATCTTCGTCTTCTGATCCGGCGAGAGCGCCCACACGTACCAGTGCACCGGGAGTTCCCGCCGGGTGGTCCACGTGGTTTTGCCCCCGGCGAGCCAGTTCCGGGGGATGCTGCAGCTCGCCACCGGGATCTGCGTCCGCTGGTCGACGAGGAAGAACCTGCCGCTGCCCTCCCGTGCGGATGCGGCCGCCGCCATCGTCATGGCGGCCAGAATTACCGTCACCATTTTCACTTTGTTCATGATCTGCCTCCTGATTTGTGAACAAGTTTTTTTGTCGAAGTACCGTTGCTTCGAATGATTCAGACCTGCCGTTCCGGCGCTGTCCCGAAGGACTCGGCGAGGTTCAGGAGGATCTTCACCACCCGTTCCATGCCCTGCACGTCGGCGTATTCCCGTTCGCCGTGGGCGTTGTACCCGCCGTAGCCCAGATTGGGGCAGGGGAGCCCCATGAAGGAGAGCCGGGCCCCGTCCGTACCGCCCCGGATGGGTTTCCGCAGGGGCTCCAGCCCCGCTTTGCGGATGGCCTCTTCGGCCCGGCTGATGAGGAAGGGGTATTTTTCGATCACTTCGGCCATGTTCCGGTACTGGTCGGTGATCTCGAGTGTCGCCGTGCCGGGGCCGTATTTCCCGTCGATCGCTTCGGCCGCCTTGCGGAACTGCTCCTTGCGCGCTTCGAAAAGCCCCCGGTCGTGGTCCCGCAGGATATAGCGGAATTCCGCTTTGGAAACGCTGCCGGAACTTCCCGTCAGGTGGTGGAATCCCTGGCGCATGGCCGTTTCCTCGGGAACTTCGTGGGCCGGCAGCAGCGCGTCGAACTCCATGGCCACGCGCTGGGCGTTGATCATGATGCCTTTCGCGCTCCCCGGATGGACGGAAAGGCCCTTGAACTTCACGACGGCGCGCGCGGCGTTGAAGTTTTCGCTTTCGATGACTTCCGGCGCTCCCCCGTCCACGGTGTAGGCGAAAGCTGCGCCGAAAAGATCGAGGTCGAAGAAGTCCGCTCCCGCCCCGATCTCCTCGTCCGGCGTGAAGGCGATGCACAGGGGGCCGTGAGGGAGTTTCCTGTCGAGGAGCTCCGCCACCGCGGTCATGATGACGGCGATGCCCGCCTTGTCGTCGGCTCCCAGGAGCGTGGTCCCGTCGGTGGTGACGAGGGTGTGTCCCTTCAACGCCGCTTTGGGGGAAAGCAGAATGCCGCTCGTACCCAGAGGGATGGGGGAGCCGTCCCAGTTTTCGATGATCTGCGGCTTCACCCCCGCCCCGGAGGCCTCTCCCGCCGTGTCCAGATGGGCGATGAAGCCCAGAGCGGGAGCCTTTTCGCAGCCGGGCGAGGCCGGGACCTTGGCGTAAACGTAACACTTGTCGGTCAGCGTCACCGATCCGAGGCCCAGTTCCCGAAGTTCCTCCCGGAGCACTTCCGCCAGACGGAACTCCTTTTCGGCCGAGGGGTGGGAGGGAGAGCTTTCCTCGGAGCGGGTGTCGAAGGAAACGTAAGTCAAAAATCTTTCCAAAACGCTTTTCATCGGTCTTTTCCTTTCGCTCGCCTCATAATATAGCACGAGTCGGGCTCGTTTGCAAATTTCGGCAAAAGGCGTTTTTTCCCCGTTTCAGGCGTTGACTTTTCCCTTCTTGCGGGGTATATTGAGACAAAGGCCAATCCCATTCAGAAGACAAAGGAGTGAAAAATGCACCGTCCCGAACTTCAGCTCGATACCGCAAAGGTCGTCGGTCCTCTCAAAGCCCTCAACGGCGGCAATCTGGCCCCGCCCCTGAACAACTCCAACACCATGGACATCAGCGTCCCCTTCAAGGCGCTGAACATGCCCTATACCCGGCTCCATGACGCGCCGCTGGAAAACCGGGGCTGGCGGATCGTGGACTTCAACATGATCTTCCCCTTCATGCACCTCGACGCCGAAGACCCCCGGAACTACTACTTCGACCAGACCGACGAATACATCGCCCACTGCATCGGGCTGGGGACCCAGATCGTCTACCGGCTGGGGCCCAGCATCGAGCACCACGTGCCCCGGTACAACACCCGCCCCGTCCCCCGGGAACAATGGGACAAGTGGGCCGACGTGGCGAGCAACATCATCCGCCACTACAACGAAGGCTGGGGCAACGGCTTCCACTTCGGCATCAAGTACTGGGAGATCTGGAACGAGCCCGAAGGGCTGTGGGCGGGGCCCATCGACGACTTCAACGAGTTCTACTGCCACCTGGCGACGATCCTCAAGAAGCGTTTCCCCGAGATCAAGATCGGCGGCCCGGCCCACATCCGCTGCGACAAGGACGGGTACTCCGGCAAATTTCTCAAGTGCTGCGCCGAGCATAAGGCGCCGCTGGATTTCTATTCGTGGCACTGCTACACCGACAACGTGGAGTACATGCGCGAACAGGTCTTCTACACCCGCGAAATGGTGGATTCCTACGGCTACACCGACGCGGAGCTCCACCTCAACGAGTGGCATTACGTCCCCGGCACCTGGAGTCTGGGCATCGCTCCGGAGCGCAAGGAGTTCCACTTCGAGTACAAGATGAAGGACCTGGACGCGGCGGCCTTTCTCACCGCCGTCCTCACCGTCTGGCAGGACACCCCGCTGGATATGGGGTGCTACTACACCGCCACCTGCACCCGGTTCGGGCTTTTCTCGCCCTTCGGCGTCCCCTCCAAGAGCTACTACGCCATGAAGGCTTTCGGTCAGATGCTGGCCTATCCCGAGCGGCTGGAGATCCTTTCCAACGACCGGGACCTCTACGCCCTCGCCGCGAAGAACGCTTCGGGCGAAATGATGGTCCTCGTCAGCGCCTTCCACGTGAGCGGGAACGTGGTGACGCTGAAGTCCGACCGCAAGGTCGCCTGCGTGAACGCCTGGTCCGTGGATCAGGGCCGGGATCTGGGCAAGGCCGATGTTTCGTACGAGGAGGGGGGGATCAAATTCACCCTCGGCAGCAAACCTTCGGTGATGCTGCTGGAGCTCCGGCTGGTCTGAGGGACCGGCCCCATACCGGAAACCAGAAAAACAGGAGGGAGGCTCTTTCGATGTACTGCCGCGAAACTTTCGAAAAACTGCTGGAATCGGAAAATCCCGTCAAGCCCTTTTCCTTTTCGTACGACGGAAAGCCTTGCGATCTGAGCGGCGTCCCCTGCCGGATCGAAGAGGGAAACTGCGGAAAAGTGATAATGGTGTATGAGGCCGTGCCCGGAGTGTTCCGGGTGACGCTCGAGATGATCCGTTATCCGGACTTCCCCGTCATCGAATACACGCCCTACTTCGAAAACATCGGGGCCGAAGACACCTGCGTCATTTCCGACATCTCCGTGCTGGATTACGAGGCGGAAGACGTGATCGTTTTCGGGGACCAGAGATTGACGCGGACCTGTTTCTTCGGCAACAGCCGCCTGACCGTCCGTTATCATCTGGGGGCCAAGGCCGCGGGAACCGATTTTCTGCCCCAGAAGCGGGACCTCTTTTCCCGCCCCGGGTGCAATAAGTTGGAGCTGGAATCCGTCGAGGGCAGGAGTTCCGCCGAATTCCTCCCCTTCTTCGCCGTTGACAATGACCCCATGAATGGGATCAACCTGGCAATCGGCTGGACGGGCGATTGGAAATTCACCGTGGAAAAGGAGGTCGCGAACCCCCTCTGGGGCGGCGGCAAGAAGAGCCGGATCCGCTGCGGCATGAAGCACGCCGCCTTCCGGCTCCATCCGGGCGAAAAGGTGATGCAGCCGGGGATCCTGCTCCACTTCCGCGAGGGGAAGAGCATCCGCGACGGGCAGAACGAGTTCCGGCGCTTCATGATCGCCCACCACGCCCCCCGGAACAGCCGGGGCGAACTGCTCAAGCCGCCCGTCTGCTTCGCCGTGTGGGGCGGGCTGGAAACGGAAAAACAGTTGCAGCGCATCGCCGTCATCAAGGAAAAACAGCTGCCCTACGAAGAGCTCTGGATCGACGCGGGCTGGATGGGCTCCCCCGGTCCCTGTCCCCATTTTCTGGAAGAATCCGAGATCAAAAGCGACTGGCCCAAACGGGTCGGGTCGTGGGAGTTCAACACCTGGGCCCACCCGAAAGGGCTCCGGCCCATCGCCGATGCGGTGCATCGGGCCGGGATGCGGCTGCTGGTCTGGTTCGAAGCGCTCCGGGTCCACTCCGCCTCGGGGGGCGCGGTGCTCACGGAGCATCCCGAGTGGCTCATCGGCAATCACGCCGCCGCCGCGGAGGGGAAAAACGTCGAGTTTCTGCTCAATATCGGGATCCCCGAAGCCCGGCAATACCTTTTCGACACCATAAGCTCCATCATCGAACGGGAGGGGATCGACGACTACCGGGAAGACTTCAACATCCAGCCGGCCCCCTATTTTCAGATGGGGGACGAAGAGGCGGAAGAGCCGGACCGGGTCGGCATCACGGAAATGAAGTTCGTCGAGGGGGCCTATCTCTACTGGGAAGCGCTCCGGAAACGCTTCCCCGACATGTTCATCGACAACTGCGCCAGCGGCGGCCGCCGACTGGACTACAAGACCGCCTCCATGGCTTTCCCGCTGTGTCAGAGCGATTTCGGCTGTTTTCTGCCTCATGAGGTGGAGTGCGTCCAGCTGGAAAATCTCAATCTCGACGACTGGCTGCCCCTCCACGGCACCCTGAACTGGGGCGAAGAGGACCCCTATCAGGCCTTCAGCGGCATGGGCTGTGGATATGCCAGCAAAATCTGGCAGTTCAACGGCCGTGAACCGAAGCCGGACCACGACTACGACCGGCATAGGAAGATCCTGCAGTGGGGCAAGGAGCTGCGTGACCTGCGCATGACGGGCGACGTCTATCCGCTGGTGGAGTCTCCCGAAGAGGACATGCGCAAGTGGAACGGCGTACAGATCCACGACCCGGCCTCGGATTCCGGCATGGTCCAGCTCTTCCGCCGCCGGAACAGCACCGAAGCGGCGTTCCGGCTGAACTTGACCGGACTCGGCCCCGAGGCGACTTACGAAGTCGAATCCTTTGACGGCAAAACGAAACGTCTTTCCGGCAGGGAATTTGCGGCGCTCGCGGTCACGCTGGATTCCCCGCGTTCCTTCCTGATCCTCCGGTATCGGCGGATCGGGTGAGGAGGATTTTTACGGAGTGCAAGACCTGTGACCGTTTCCGAGTATCATCCGGGGGAGATCCCCGCCAAGCCGGGGGTCTACGTGTTCCGGGACCGCTTCGGCACCGTGATCTACGTAGGCAAGGCGGTGAACCTGCGGCGGAGATTGGGCAACTACTTCCAGCCCGCCCGGAGCCGCCGGGGCGACCCCAAGCTGCGCTCCCTCATCAACAGCATCGCCGACTGGAACTCCGGCTGGTCTTTGTCGCCGATCGGGAAGGGGAGCTCCCCGTCCCGTCAGCGTACGCTGACCTTGATCCCGACCTTGTCGACGATCAGTTTCCCGGCGGTGTTCAGAAAGATCACCGGTTGGAACGCCCAGACCTTTTTCTCCGCCCCGAGGATGCCGCAGTTGAAGCGCCAGGTCACCGTCCGGGGCGTTTCGGTCAGCATGATCTTTCCGTTGCCCGCGTTGACGGCGAAATCGCCGTCGCCGCGGAACCAGCCCGCGCCGACGGAGGCCTCTCCTCTGCCCCTCAATGTCACGGTGAATTCGCAGTTTTCGTCCTGATCCAGCGGTACACGCGCCCTGCTGTACAGTCCGATATATCCCCCTGACCGATTGGCGACCTCGACGGCACCGCCGCGAAACACGGCGGCGGAATCTTTTTTGCGGGGAGAAATGAACCATCCGGCGGGGAATCCGTCCTCACCTTTCCGCCTGAACTCCCCGTTGACGTCCACCTCTCGGAGGGTCCCGGCTCCGGGGCGTTTGCCGAAGCGGACTTTGGCGAAGCCGCTGATATCTTTGAACGCTCCGGAAAAGGGGACGTTGAAAGCGTAATGACTCCGGGCCCCCGCCGGCGAAAATCCGAACTGCATCAGCAGCCTTTCCCCGGGCCGCGGGACCCTGCCGAAGATCGTTTTGAAGGGGATGGTGACGCATGAGTTCCATACCCCATCCCTGACCGTATCCCTGTGGCTCCAGTCCCCCGTCCAGGGCACCCAGCTTTTCTTCCCGTAATGCGTCGCATCAAAAGCGCTTCCGGGAGCGCTGGAAAAGACCATTTGCCTGATATTCAGACCGGCGTTCGAAAGGAATATCTCCCACACCGGATCCCTCCAGAGCAGGGTGCTGTCGCGGGGCGCCGCCGCTGCGGCGGGACCGGGATGGGGAGCCCGGCACTTCAGCAGAATGGCCTCGTCGTTGTAACCGATCCTGAAAGAAACGTCTGCGGCGGGATAGCGGCTTTTCAGGCCCCGCAGCGGCAGGGAGGGGACAGCGTTCCATGCCGGATCATCGAAGTCCCGGACTTTGACTGCTTCGATATTCCGGTTTTCCGCCCGCAGCAGCGCGGGAGAAATGTCAAAGAGACTGCCGAAGACGCCGAACATGGAGCCGCCGGCCTTGAGATTCTTTTCATACGGGGTCCCCAGATATTCGGCGATGCGCCGGGGATTGCTCTTCGAACGGGGCAATTTTCCGATGAAGTCGTTGCGTTTTTCCAGCGCGTCGGCCAGCTTGAGCAAATTGGCCCGCGCCGGATCCTTCTGCACCGCGGCGGCGGCATGAGCCGCTCTGGCGGTAAGGCGCATGTATTCGAAATCGACCCGCAGTTCCCGGGCCATGAAATTTGCGGCGTCACACTTCCCGATCGCCTGATTGAACACTTTTTCCAGCTGGTCCATGACCCGGGGCGGATAACGCAGGTTCCAGAAATCCAAAGCGAATATCTGCGGTTTTCGCACGAAGTCGTTGAAATCCTGAGTCGCCGGAGGCCGGAATCGGTCCATTCTGGCGTCGATCAGCTCGAAAAAGCGCACGAAATCCGGGGCGGCCTTTTCTCCGAAGGCAAAAAGACAATACTCCCTGAGAAGCTCGCCCGTATCGAGGTCCCGATCACCGCAGAGCTTGCCGTAGGCGTAGAGCCAGGGACCGTTGATGGCGGGCGTGTTGCCGTAGCCGCAGTTGTAGAGGGCGTAGACACGGGTCCCGGCCAGAGCCTGAAGTTCTTCCTGCAGTTCCCTGAAGGAGCGGGCCGGCGAAAAGCCGCACTGCAGATAACTGCCGAAGTAGTAAGTCCAGGCCACGATGCCGTCCACGTTGAATTTTCCCAGACCGGCAAGACACCGCGGAGTCACGGGCGCCAGATCGATGATCATCCTCTTTGTGGGGAATTTTTTGAAGGAGACCGGCAGACTTTTGTGGGTCGGCCCGTAACAGGAAATGGCGGGAGTGACGCCGGGACGGTCTTTTTCCAGTTTCAGCGCAAGGTCCCGGTGGAAACACCACAGCTTCTCGCTCCAGCTGTCGGTGCCATACCACGCTTTGCATTTTTCGCATTCGCAGCCGATGAAGCCGTCGCTCTGTCCGAATTCGATGACGGTGTAGCCGTCGTCGGCCCGTTTCAGCGCATTTTCGTAGATCAGGCGCTGAACATCGGGATTGGTCAGGCAGTACTGGGGCCGGACGCCGTCGAAATCCCCCCGATGGATATAGCGTTTGCCGTTGACGAGGGCGAAATACTCCGGATGTGTCCCAGCATATTTCGCTTGGGGGATGGCAAGATTGTGGTAATGGACCCGGTAGTCTTCAGAGCAGTTGAAATAGTGGTTGTTGGCCACCGAGTAGAGCATCCCCCCCAGAGGCGAGGCGTTGTTGAAAAGAAAACGCGGTTTGTTCCGGTACGAAAAATCCGCAGGGACTTTGATCTGTTTCAAGGGCATCGTCCGGACTCCGTCGTGCAGTCCGTAGGTGTTGTGGACGATGCCGACGAAACGGGTATTGGTGAATTTTTCGGCAAAAACACAGACCGCCTTGAGACTGCCCACCGTATAGTAGACGAACCAGCGCGGAAATTTGACGTTTTTCAGCGGATTGGGAAGATCTTTGCCGTAAAGGAAAATATTCTTCCCCCTCACGGTCACGGCGTGTTCCCAGCGGGTAAAATCCCGGCTGGAAAGGCCTTGTTCCGCCAGCGCCCGGGTATTGCCGATGAAGATTGCGGGTTTTCCCGGGATCCGTTCGCTTTCCCTGACCAGAGGCAGCTTTGCGCCGGTGGCCCTGAAAATGGTATGCTGGAGCAGTTTTCCGCCCAGAAAGACGAATTCATCCAGTCCCGCGCTGTCGCCGGGATCCTGAACGACGATCTGATAGGCGCTTCCGCCGCCGTCGGAAATAAGCAGATCCGCACCGCGGCAAAGGGAAAACGCCGCAACGAACACAGCCAGGATCATTGTCCGTTTCATATCGTCATCCTCTCTTCCTTCCGCGCCGTCATTTCACCACTTGTCGTTCCACCACTGGGTGAGGAACCGGCCCCACTTCCAGTAGGAGGAGTTGTCCGCGCCGGAATACCGGCCCAGCAGGGGGCACCGGTTGCGCGACACCTGAGCCACATGCAAATCATGAAACAGGACATTGGAGTACCCCGGCCCGTTGATAAGCAGAGCGCCTGCATTGTCGTCTATTCCCTGGCTCTGGTGCGGAAAGGCGTGACCGCTGTTGGCCGGATCGTAATTCACCCACTCAGACCTCGATGAGGATTCCGTAAAGAAGGCGCTCCGGGAGGGAAGCGTGGTCCTGACGGCCTTCCAGTAATTGTTCGCCAGCAGTCTGGCGTAGCTGAAAAGACTGCCGGAGTAATCGGGCGTGGAGCGCGAAAATTTGCGCCCCGGACACACCAGAGGCGAAATATGGAAGGAACCGATCGCGGTATAATTTTTGCGGGCGCCGCCGACCGGAGCATTCTTCGCACTTATGTAGGGGAAGAAAAGCGAAGTGTCATCTGAGAAGCTGTAGGTTTTTCTGCAGTCGCTTTTGTTTCTGTCACCGGTGAAGAGCGGCATTACCCATCCTTTGTTGTCGTCGACGTAGAAGCCGCACGCCTTTCCGATCTGGGAAAGGTTGTTCACGCAGGTGCTGTGAAAAGCCCGTTCGCGGGCCTGCTGCAGGGCGGGCAGCAGCATGGAAGCAAGTATCGCGATAATGGCGATGACCACCAGAAGTTCTATCAAAGTGAATGCCCTCTTCTCCCCTTTCCGGGAATATCCCCCGGACGTCTTCGATCTCTTCATTGCGTCAACTCCCTCCTTTAATAAAGTCATTTGAAAATACCTGTCTTCAGAAGAACTGACAGAGGCTCCGTCCGTGTGTTAATATAGGTGAAAAAAGGTGGAAAAGCAAACGAAAAGGTTTCATTTTATTTCTCAAAAGGTTTTATTTTATTCGATCTCCCGTAAAAATATGCAGCGGAACCGCACGCCGCCGCGGAAAGGGAGCGCTCTTGCAATTCGGTACGGGAAATGCTATATTATGGGGCAAGGCCGGCGGTCCGGCCCTCGGATCGGAAGAACTGAGATCCGTCATCCGGCTGAAGGACAGAAAAAAATGGATGCCCCGTCGATCAAAAAACATATCTGGGACCCGGAAAGGATTTCCGCTTATCCGACCGATCAGAAGAGCGTTTTCCGTCACGCCGTCAATGACAATGAGGCCGCCTCTCTGGGGCTGCCTCTTTTCGGGACCTTCTGGTGCGAATCCGAACGCGACGATCTCAACTGGTGCCGCCATACCGGGTACCCCTTCGCTTCTCTGGAGCTGATTCTTTCCGGAAAAGTGGAATATCTTTCGGAAGGCGTCGTGGAAACAGCGGGGCCCGGCGAAGTCTATGTCCTCACCTATGGCCGGGATGTCCGCTACGTACCCAAGGAACCCACCCGCAAGATCTACATCATCCTTGACGGCACGCTCATCGGGCTGCTCATGAATGAGTTGGGATTTTCCCGGAACGGGGTGATCCATCTGGGGGAACCGGCGGATTTCGAACGGCGCTTCCGGGAGATCGGCGCATTGATGGAACTGCGATCTGAGGAGGCCCGTTTTCAGGTTTCCGCAAAACTGTGGCTCCTGCTACTCGAACTGTCTCGGGAACTCCGCTCCACGGGAAGCTTTCAGGCCCTCCCCCCCGGGATCAGGCTCAGAAAGCTCAAATTCACCAAACAGGACCAGACCCCACTGAAAAACAGGGAGATCGCGCGGGATCTGGGCATTCCCGACGGTTCGCTGTACAAGGTGTTCACGAAGTACTGCGGCGAATCTCCCCACCGCTGGTACCGTCGTCAACGCCTTGAAAGAGCCGCGCTTCTGCTGCGCACCACCGACAAACGGGTTTCCGAGATCGCCGTTCTCTGCGGTTTTGTCAATCCGAAATATTTCATGACCCTTTTCAAGCGGATCTATGGATCTTCTCCCCGTGCCTACCGCCGGCAGGAAACCGGGGCGCCGCCCGAAACATCCGCTTCACCTTGAGCGATTCGGCGCCGGGGCAGTCTGGAATAAAGGCCGGTCCGCGGCTTGTTTTTTCCGCGCCGCTGCGTTATATTATGGCGTGGAGTGAGTGAAAAGTGACTGTTTCCGAATATCATCCGGGGGAGATCCCCGCCAAGCCGGGGGTCTACGTGTTCCGGGACCGCTTCGGCACCGTGATCTACGTAGGCAAGGCGGTGAATCTGCGGCGGAGATTGGGCAACTACTTCCAGCCCGCCCGGAGCCGTCGGGGCGACCCCAAGCTGCGTTCCCTCATCAACAGCATCGCCGACTGGAACTTCGAGGTGGTGCGGAGCAACGACGAGGCGCTGATCCTCGAATCCCGCCTCATCAAGGCCTACGCGCCCCGCTACAACATCCTCATGCGGGACGACAAGCGCTATCTGCTCCTGAAACTCGACATGAAGGAAAAGTTCCCCACGCTGCGGTGCGCCCGCTTCAAGGCCGGGGACGATGCCCGCTATTTCGGCCCGTTCCCCCACGGGACCGCCCTGAAAAGCACCCTCGAGTATCTGCTGGCCCGCTTCAAGCTCCGGGCCTGCCGGGACGAGAATCCGAATGAGGAAAGCTGCAAGCGCTGTCTCAAGCGCATCATGAAGGACTGCTCCGCCCCCTGCCGGGGCGCGATCACGGAGGAGGCCTACGGCGAGCTCCTGAAGTCGGCATTGGCGGTCCTCGACGGCAATATCGCTCCCCTCGAACAGGAGATCGAGGAAAAGATGCGCACCTTCGCCGCCGAGGAGAAGTTCGAGCTGGCCGCGAGGTACAGGGAGATCCTCGCCAATCTCCGGGCGGTCTTTTCCCGGAAGAACCGGGCTTTCGAGAACCCGGAGCTCCCCGGCGTCCCTTCCGGAATGGCCGCGGTGGAGGCGCTGCAGACGGCCCTGAAACTGGCCGTGCCGCCCCGGCTGATCTTCGGCTTCGACATTTCCAACACCTTCGGGACCCTTTCGGTGTCGGGCATGGTGGTCTTCCGGGACGGCCGCCCCGACCGGAGCAGCTACCGGACCTTCAACATCAAGACCGTGGAGGGCATCGACGACTTCAGCATGATCGCCGAAGCCGTGCGGCGGCAGTTCTCGCGGCTTCTCGCCGAAGGGGGACAGCTGTGCGACCTGCTCCTCATCGACGGCGGCAAGGGCCAGCTCAATGCCGCCGTGACCGCTCTCTATGAACTGGGGTGTCCCGTGATCCCCGTGCTGGGACTGGCCAAAAGGAACGAGGAGATCTTTCTGCCGGGAAGGGAAGAGCCCATCATTCTTTCCCGTCACGATCCGGCCCTGCGTCTGCTTCAGAGCGTCCGGGACGAGACCCACCGCTTTTCCATCACCCGCCACCGCCGCCGCCGGGAAAAACTCCTGGCCGCCTCGGTGCTGGACGACATCCCCGGCGTTGGGCCCAAGCGCCGGGTGCTGCTGCTCAACACCTTCGGCTCCGCGGCGGCGCTGAAGAAACTCTCAGCCGCCGAGATCAGCGCGAAGTGTCCGGGGCTGGGGCCGAAGATCGCCGGAGCCGTGGCCGCCTATTTCGCCCGGAAGAAGAAGTGAAGAAGGGGAGGAGGGGATTTCAGCGCTTTTCCTGCTCCGCCGCCAGGGCCGTGAAGCGTTTGATGACCTCGATCTCTTTGGGATCGTAGGGGCGCAGGCTGGGGCGGAAGAGGTCGTGCTGCCACTTGGTGAAGTCGTAACTGCACGGCTTTCCGGGCTCGTAAGCGTTCCAGATGGAATCCCAGGGCTCGTAGGTCTGGGAAAGTCCGGCCACGAGGCCCCAGTTCCAGCAGCCGACCTTTTCCAGAAAGAAGAGGGGGAAGAGCTCCTGCACGGTGTTGCCGAAGATCCGGTGGAGCCACTCGGTGTTCAGCAGAGGGCGGCCCAGCTTCTTGAGCTTGTAAAGCTCTTCCACGTTGTAGGCGTACCCGCCGTAGTTGTGAAAGGAGATCACGTCCGAAAGTTCCAGAGCGGCGTGTTCCGCAGCGGTCTCCGTGCCCAGACTGTGCCAGATGCCGGAGGTGAGGGGCTGCATGGGATCGGCCTTTCTCGCTTCCGCGAAGATCCTTTTCACATGGGGGAGCGATACGTCGCCCCGGTTGCCGTTGCCGGGCTCGTTGAAGAGGTCCCAGACGACGATCCGGGGATCGGCGGCGTAGCGGCCCACCATTTCGCGGACCATGGCGTAGAAGCGTTCCGCCGTTTCCGGTTCGTCCAGCACGGGGTTGTAGCCGACGGCGTTCCTGTAGCCGCTGTGGGGGGAATTTTTCCGGGCGCCGTGGTAGCCCCAGTCGCAGGGCTGGGGCCCGAGTTCGGGCGCCCGGTACTTTTCGTCCTTGGGAACGGTGCAGTCGTTGCCGAAACAGACCATCAGGGAAACACCGTATTTCGCGGCGGTGGAAACGACCTGTTCGAAGCGTTCGAGAAAGCCGTCGTGCTGCTGGTCCCAGACGATGAACTCCAGGATCACGCGGATCGAATTGTAGCCGATGGAGCGCATGACGGCCATTTCCCGGTCCATGGTTGCGAGGTGTTTTTCGAAGTCCAGTTCCTGCCAGAAGGCGATCCGGTTGGGGCAGTCCGCCGGCAGGTAGTTGGCCCCGCGCAGCCAGGGCATCCGGTCGTACCATTCCCGTGCCTGTGCCGGGCTCCACACTTTTCCGCTCATATCGAAGTTTCCTTATGTTTTGACGGTGTCACGGGCATAATATACGTGCCGAAGCCCCGAAAAAAAAGCCCTGTCTCCTCTTTTTTTCCGAAATTCCCGGAAACTGCGGGTACGGGGGCTGTCGGACAGGTCGGACAAGTCTGAAAAGTCGGACCGGTACGACTCGCCGCCGTTTTTCGCGCCGCACATGTGGTGGGTACTTGTTTTTTTCGTTCTATTAGCTTTTTGTTTAATTAAATATGAGCTTGTTTTTACAATTCAGTAATAATAGTTAATTTTGAAGTTAAACAAAAATTCCGGGCAGGGCTTGAGAATTCCGGGGAAAAAGAGTAAATTGAAAACGCACTGCAACGAGATCCCTTTTTCGGGAGGGGGTTGGAAACCGTGCGGCAGTCGTCCGGAGGGGATTCCCGGACGGCTGTCTCTTTTTTTTGGGGAAGGGAGACATTTTTTCATGCCTCCGGCTTGACATGACACCTCTTGCAGTGTATATTACTGCAACACTGCGTAAAAACCGAATAAAGGAGATTCCCGGAAAATGTGTCCTGCCGCTGAACGCCGATTCACACTCATCGAACTTCTGGTCGTCATCGCCATCATTGCGATCCTCGCGTCGATGCTGCTGCCCGCGCTGCAGCAGGCACGGGACCGGGCCAAGGCCACCGACTGCCAGAACAAGCTGCGCAACGTGACCTTCGGGGCGCTCCAGTACGCGGAAAACAACAAGGGGCAGTTTTCCAGCTCGCCCACCTCGGTGTGCGTTTCCAACTACATCTTCAACCGCTTTTCCGATGACAATCCCAGGTACAACGAGGGCGGTCTCGCCAATTACATCGGGGCCGACCGGGAACACGGGGTTTGGAAATCCAAGAACAACATCGCCCCGAAACAGGTGATCTGCCCCTCGGGAAAACGCGCCAACTCCGAGAGCCTCGGCGGGACTCCCGACATGCAGAACCCCAATTTCAGCTACAGCTTTTCCACCTACTACGTGGGGAACTACTGGTACGCGGACGGAATGAAAACTTCGGCCGAGAGCGAGTCTCCGGCCCGGTCGAGTTTGAAGCGGGTCAGAAAGGCTTCGGGGCGGATGCTCTGCGGCGATCTGGGGTATGACGGGATCTACTCCCGCTTCCCCGCCACGGTGAGCATCTTCGGTTACGGCGCTTCCATCTACCAGAGGAGCCGGTTTTCCTACCGTCACGGCAAAAAGGCCAACATCGGATTCATCGACGGTCATGTGAAGGAGATGGAGTACGGCAAGGTCCCCTACACGGCGCAGTACGGTCGTACCTTCGACCCCGATGAGTTCTACCGGGAATATTGAAATTTTCGGGCCGCATACGCGGCCTTTCGCCAGTCAGGGAGTGTCGCTATGAAGAAAGTGCTGCTGTTTCTCGTCTGTCTCGCAGTGTCGGCCCTCGGCGCCGCCGAACTGGTCGTCGCGGAAAGGGGCCGCCCGGCGGTCTATTCCGTGGTCATGCCCGATGACGCCGACGGTTTCACGAAGGAGATGGCGGAGCTGGTGAGTGAGGCGGTGTTCCGCACCGCGGGCGTCCGGCTCCCCGTGGTGAAGGAGTCCGCGCTGAAGCCGGGTTCCCCCGGCGTCTTTGTCGGTCAGGTGAAGAAGCTGGGGAACATCCCCTCCCTGAAGCACAACGAACACCGGATCGAAGTCCGGGGAAGGGACATCTTCCTCTACGGCTTCGAGAAGCGCTACGGCAAGAACGATTCCCGGTTCGGGAAAGGGCAGGGCTCCTGGATCGCCGCGGCGGAGTTCCTGCGGAAATTCTGCGGGGCGGAAATGCTCTTCCCCGGAAAGAGGTTCGAGGGGCTTTCGGTCAAGCCCGCGGCCAGGGTCGCCGTGCCGGAGCATTACAAGTTCGCCCGTGCCCCCAATCTGGAGTTCAACATCGGCCGTTTCCACGGGCTCTGCTACGACACCTTCAACGGCCACTACCGGGCCCCCTGGTTCAAGGAGTACGGCGGCCACAGCTACGTCCGCGCCGTGCCGGTGAAGAAGTACTACAAGGAGCATCCGGAGTACTTCGCCCTCATCAAGGGCAAGCGCCACAACGGCGTCTACAACCATCTGTGCATTTCCAACCCCACCGTGCAGAAGCTCATCAAGGAGAACGTGGCGGAAAACCTGCGGGAAGGGTACGACATGGTCCAGCTTTCCCAGACCGACGGATTCCGGCCCTGCGAGTGTGAGAACTGCGCGAAGCTTTTCGGTGTGAAGGAGTTCAGCGAAAAGCTCTGGATCCTCCATCGCCGGATCGCGAGCGAACTCTGCCCCGAGTTCCCCGGCAAATTCATCTGCATGAGCTCCTACGGCCCGACGCGGGTCCTGCCCCGGACCTTCAAGGAGTTCCCGCCCAACGTCCGCATCGACCTGGCCCCCTGGACCTTCGACTCCATGAAGATCTGGAAGGAGTACAAGGTCCCCGGCGACTTCGTCTGCTACGATTACACCTTCGGCAGCTACAACGAAATGGGGCTCACCCCCAAGCGGCCCCTTTCCTTCATCACCGCCCACGCCCGGAATCTGCGGCGGGATACCCGCGTTCACGGCATCTACCGCAGCGGCTGGGGGGACATGTTCGGCTTCGAAGCGCCTTTCTATTACGTGTGGAACTCGCTCCTCCGGGATCCGAAGCTGGACCCCAAGGCGCTGGTCCGGGACTTCTGCACCCGGCTCTACGGCTCGGCCGCGCCCGAGATGGAAAAGCTGGTCTTTCTCATGAACAGCCGGATGGAAAAATTCGATCTCGCCCGTCCGGGGGATTTCAACGATCCCGCCTTGCTGGAAGGCCGCGGGGCCGAAAATCCCGCGCAGATCCGGCTGCTCCTGGGCCGCTGGACCCCCGAAACGATGAAGGAGATCGCAAAACTCCTCGACGCGGCGGAAAAGAAGCTTCCCAAGACCGAGGCGATCAAGTTTTTCTGGCCCGTGGTCCGGCGTGATTTCGAGTATTTTCTGCTGACCATGCGGGTGCTCCACGCCCGCGAGGCCCTGCGGAACAAGCCCAGCGAGGCCGGATTCAGGGAGCTGGTGGCGGCCTCCGACGCCCGCAACCGCTTCATCGGCGCCATCCCCGTGGGGAAGAACGGCAAGCCCCTCATGATCGGCGAGATGTTTTCCTTCGCCGGACTTGAAAAACGGCTCATCATCGCCAACGGCAGGCTCCGGGGCGAACTGCTCTTCCCCTTCACGGGCAGCGTGGCGCTCCTCAAGGAAAGCGGCGTCGCCGCCTGCGGCAGAGTGCTGCGCACAGGGGGCGCTCCCCAGCAGCTCATCGGCTTCACCCCCGCGACCAACGAGGAGCCCGAAGTGTGGAAACACCCCCTCGAAGTCAGCGCCAAATGGGATGAAAAAGCCCTCGCCGTGACGGTCCGGGTCCCCAAGGGCTACCCGGCCGACATGGAGCAGAACAAGAATCAGATTTTCGTCCGCACTTTTCTCGGCGTCGGCGGCAAACGTTACCGTTTCCAGGGCAACAGGGACTACTGCGTGGGTCAGCTCCGCTCCGCCGTGTGCGGCGTCAAGGGCGCTCAGGGCGACGAATACGAGGGGCCCAAGATCAAGAGCTCCTGCAGAAACCGGGCCGCGGACGCCCGGACTCTGGTCATGACCATCCCCTGGGCCGACATCGGCCTGACTCCCGCCAAGGGGATGAAGATCGATTTCAACGTCTACGCTCAATACGGGAAAAACCGCATCCGCTGCATCTGGGAGTACAATCCCTTCCAGCGGAATTGGCGGAATCCATACGATCGGGTCGGAACCTTAATCCTGGAGTAAAGGAAAATATGAAAAAGACACTTTTTGCGTTGTGCGGAACGCTGCTGCTGCTCGGCGGCTGTGCCTCCCCCGAAAACGGCAAGCAGACGCCTCCCGCTGCCGCGCGTCCTGCGATCACACCCCGGATCGTCCTGGCGGAAAAGGGGAAGAGCGCTTTCTCCATCATCCTCCCCGCTCCGGCGGATCCCGTGGTGGACAAGTATCTGCGCGAGAGCGCGGTCGCGCTCCAGAGCGCCATCCGCGAGGGGACGGGGGCGACATTGCCCATCGTCCGCGAGAAGATCAGCTGCGGCCGCCCGGAGTGCTGTCCCGCTGTCAAGGGCATCTACCTGGGCCGCTGTACGGCAAGTGAAAAGGCGGGCGTGATCCCGCCCGACTTGAAGGGCATGGAGTACGTCATCGCCGCCAAGGACGGCAACGTCTACATCGCCGGTCACGACGGCTCCTCGGGGATCCGGGGCAAGATCTACACGAGATACTATCTGGGGACGGTCAAAGGCGTCGTCCGTTTCATGGAAAAGTTCATCGGCACCCGGATCCTCTATCCCGGCGAGACGGGGCGCACCACGCCGAAACAGGCGTACATCGTCCTGCCGCCGGGATTGTCCGTGCGTGAAAAGCCCCTCCTCATTCTGGGCACCAGCCGCCACCACGAGCTCATCTACGACATGGCCCACAACGACTTCGGCCATCCGGGGATCCACCTCTACGGCGGCCACAGCTACTACTCCGCCGTGCCGGCCCAGGTCTACGGCAAGACCCATCCCGAATACTTCACGCTCCGGGGGAACAAGCGGACCAGCGCGGGGAACCATCTGTGCATTTCCAACCCCAGGGTGCAGGAGCTGATCTATCTCGAAGCGAAGAAGCGCCTGCAGGAAGGGGCTTACATGGTGGAGCTGGCCCAGACCGACGGCTTCATGCCCTGCGAGTGCAAAAAGTGCGCCGAACTCTACGGCGTCAAGGACTTCGGCGAAAAGCTCTGGATCCTCCACCGGAACATCGCGGAAAAGCTTTACAAGGCTCTCCCCGACAAGAAGGTGCTCATCATCAGCTACGGTCCCACGGCCGAGCCGCCCCGGACCTTCAAGGAGTTTCCGCCCAACACCATGATCGAACTCTGCCGCTACCATAAGGCGAACCTCGCGGCGTGGAGCAGGATCAAGGTCCCCTGCGGCTTCACCACCTACATCTACAATTGGGGCAGCTACAAGCTCCCCGGCTTCACCCCCGTCCAGTCTCCGGATTACCCGGCGGAGCAGGTGGAGCAGTTCAAGAAAGCGGGGGTCAAGGGCGTCTACCGGAGCGGCTTCGGCGCCTCCTTCGGCCTCGAAGGGCCCGTCTACTACATGTACGGCAAACTCTGGGACCCGCCCTGCGGCAGGGACGATCCCCGGCACACTCCTGAAGCGCTGCTGAACGATTTCTACACCTATGCCTTCTGCGAGAGCGCTCTCCCCATGACCCGCTTTTACACGCTCCTCTATGATCGGCTCCGCCCCTACGGGCGGCTGGATTTCAACAGCACCGGCCGGTCGCTGCTGCCCCGCAACCCCCGTGCGTGGATCGGCTTCATCTACACGCCGGAACTGCTGGAGACCCTCGAATCCCAGCTCCGCCTCGCGGAACAGATCGCGAAAACCCCCAAGGTCAGGCGGCGGCTCCAGCTCGTGCGGCAGGAGTTCGACTACCTGAAGAACATGGCTTCCATCGTCCACTTCTACAACGCCTACCGCCTCGCCCCCGACCGGGCGGGATTCGACAAGATCGCCCGCGCAGTGGAACAGCGCAACCGGATGATCAACTCCTACTTCGACGCCAAGGGGAAGAAGAAGACGCTCCCCGGCTGGCCCGAAATGTTCATCCGGGGCAACGCCACGCGCGCCATGCTCATGGCCAACGGCCGCCTCGCGGCCACGCTGGGGGCGCCCTTCAACTGGGACATCGCCAATCTGCGCAAAAGGAATGTCCTGCCCGGCGCTCTGCGCAAGAGCGTCCCCGTCTTCCCGTGGAAGGGCGGTCCGATCAATGACCCCGACCAGGGGGCGTGGAAGAAGGTGCCCTACACCCGCATCGACGGGATCCAGGCGGGCCCCGTGAAGCTCGCGACCTTCTTCAAACTCATGTATGACAGCAAGAACCTCTACGTCGCCTTCCGGGCGGATCTGCCCAAAACCAGAACCTACGTGCCCCAGGGCCGGGACGGCGGCGCCACCGGGCGGGATTGTCTGGAACTCTTCCTCGATCCCGCCGGTCAGCGTCAGGTCTATTACCATCTGCTCTGGAACCCGGTCCCGAACTCCTTCTACGATGCGGCACGGGGGCTCGTCACCGATCCTCTGGATCCCCGCTTCGACAAGGCGGATCCCTCGTGGAACGGCAAATGGGAAGTCAAAAACTTCCGCCGGGGCAATCAGTGGTTCTGCGTGGTCACGATCCCCTATTCGACCATCAGGGCGGCCGTGCCCCGTCCGGGGGCCCGCTGGCTGCTGAACGTCGCCCGGACCGACTACTTCTCCCCCAAGGGCTCGCCCGAGCTTTCCCTCTGGTCCCCCAATCTGGAGAACATGACCTTCCACGACCCCGAGTGCTTCGGGACGGCCAATTTCAGATAAGCCTATCCCCAAAAAATGCCCGTCGGCCCCGTTTGAGGGGCCTCCCCCGCTTCGCGGGCTGACGGGGCATTTTCCGGGGGCCCCGCTCGACCTCGGTCCGTGCGGCTTCGCCGTACTCCCTCCTTCGAGAAAGGTACTTTTGATTTCCCCAAAAAATGCCCGTCGGCCCCGTTTGAGGGGCCTCCCCCGCTTCGCGGGCTGACGGGGCATTTTCCGGGGGCCCCGCTCGACCTCGGTCCGTGCGGCTTCGCCGTACTCCCTCCTTCGAGAAAGGTACTTTTGACTTTTTGTGCCCTTCGGCGGCGTTTGAGCCGCCTCACCCCGGCTCGCGCCGGGGCTGCGGGTACTTTTTGGGGGCCCCGCTCGACCTCGGTCCGTGCGGCTTCGCCGTACTCCCTCCTTCGAGAAAGGTACTTTTGATTTCCCCAAAAAATGCCCGTCGGCCCCGTTTGAGGGGCCTCCCCCGCTTCGCGGGCTGACGGGGCATTTTCCGGGGGCCCCGCTCGACCTCGGTCCGTGCGGCTTCGCCGTACTCCCTCCTTCGAGAAA
>Ga0208297_1000409_pt1 | contig 92310 bp, 72 predicted proteins | sample LMS_cellobiose_e_FD_187367 | JGI IMG/M metagenome (GOLD analysis project Ga0208297, IMG submission 187367) | Rumen-fistulated moose microbial communities from Alaska, USA - LMS_cellobiose_enrichment (SPAdes) (version 2) | ecosystem: Host-associated > Mammals > Digestive system > Stomach > Rumen... | reverse complement strand
GGTAGCAGTAGATACCAGACTAAAGAAACTGAAGTTTGGGCGATTTCTTCTTGCTGGTTATTTTCTCCTGCTTCTATCTGGCGATTTTATCCCGCTGTTTTTGGGTTGTTTTAGCCTGTCGCTAACAACAAGGAAGTTTTTTCTTTTTCTCTCGAGAGGAGAGACTTCATTTATACATTATCAAATAAAAAAATCTAAATAATTATTTTAAGTGATAACTAAACTATTAGACAATTTTATATTTTTTGAATAAATTAAGTTCATAATTGTAAATTTTGTCGAGCTTCGATATTATGAACAAATGAGGTAGGTACAATTATGAATCGAACTGTATTGCGTGCTTTTGAAATTCTACAGATAGTGGCCAAAAAGCCAGATGGGGTTACTTTGCAGGAAGTTGCCGATGAATTGGGTATCCCTAAGTCAAGCGCATTTGTAATTGTTCAGACTCTTTTGAGCGAAGGGTATATTCAGACTACTCGCTATAATGATAAAAAGTATTGCCTGGGCCTGAATCTGTTTACTCTTGGTATGCAGTATGTTGATGACCTCAATCTTGTCGATCAGTGTACCCACTATCTGAATCCTCTGGCAGAAAAATACAGGAAGACCGCATTCATTGGTATTCTTGATGGTGATTCAATAGTCTATATCAACAAATATATCTCTAAGGGAGCAGTACTTACATCTTGTGCTCTGGGTTCCAGACATCTCGCTTATACTACAGCTCTTGGCAAAGCTATAATAGCCTTTAGCGAAGCCCCTGTTCGTGAAAGGCTTTTAAAACAGGCTTCGGAAGATCCAAGTTGTGACTATGAGAGTATAAAGACTGAGGTGCTTGCAACACAGGTAAGGGGATACGCTGTCAATATACAGAAAGATTATGTCCATAATACTCTCTGCTGTGCAGCTCCTGTTTTTGATTTCTCAGGAAAAGTAATTGCTGCCATATCGCTGACCGATGTTCAGGAAGGGCCTTATGAGCCTATGGGAGAAGAGTTGAAAGCAGCTGCAATGGATATCTCCGTTCTTCTGGGCTACAAGAAAAATAACCGATAAATAGTTGACAATATAAAGAACTGGCCTTAATATGAATTTGTAATAAAAAACCAAGTTCATAATTATGAACAAATTCAAGACTAAGGAACTTCTTTATGGTGCTTGTTGACATCTTGATCTTTTCAATCTTGGGTACCATTGCAAACTACCTCTCGTTTGCAAAGCTTCCTGCGCTCCTCGTATTTCCGATCAGCCTCCATTTTGCTGTGGCAGTCATCTGTATTTCCCGCTGGGGGCTTTGCGGTATCATTCCTTTTGTATTTTCAGAGATTGTTCCTCCTTTCTTCTGTCCAGGTTGGACAATTGTAGGAGGAGTGATTGCTTCTACAATCGCGTTTATATCTATTTTCTTGCTTGGCAGATTCGTATCAGCTTCTCTTTCCTGGAATAACGGGCTTGTTTCATTGCTGGTCCTGTTCCTTTCGGAAGCTTTTGCTGTCGCTATAGCTACCAGAAATCTCTGGGGTTTGTTTTCTCAGCTTATTCTTCGAACTCCATCTCTTCTGGTTTCTTTGTGTCTTCTTGTGGCTCTTGGGTCCTTTTCTGGAATCCTTGCTTGCCCTGTGGAAAAAGGGGAGGTCTGAATGACTGAAATCAAGATGAGGGAGAGCAAATCTCTCCAGATCCTGAAGAATCTCAAAAAGGACTGGCAGATCTATGTACTGCTGGCTCCTCTGGTGATATGGCTCTGCATCTGGATGTATAAGCCAATGTCCGGTCTTCTTATCGCATTCAAGCGCTTTGAACCGGCCGATGGTATATTCGGTTCAGAATTCAAAGGCTTCGACAACTTCATCAACCTTATGAATGGTGTTACCAAGAAGGAGTTCTGGCAGGCATTCAGGAATACGTTCATCATCAGTTCTTACAGTCTGGTATTCGGTTTCCCTGTTCCAATCATCCTGGCTCTCCTTTTTTCTGAGATAGGGAATGAAACTACAAGAAAGATAACCCAGACCATTACATACTTGCCTCACTTCCTTTCTGAAGTAACCATCACAGGTATTGCACTAATGCTTGTCTACAATGGTGTCTCCTCTACTGGCGTTATAGCTCAACTCTTCATAAAGCTTGGTCTGATAGAGCCAAGTGCTTCCATCATCCAGCAGTCCCAGTATTTCCGACCTCTTTATGTAATTGTTGGAATCTGGAAGGAAAGTGGTTACAGTTCAATTGTTTATTTTGCTGCAATCATGAGTGTTTCCCCAACTCTATATGAAGCACTAAGAGTGGATGGTGGAAACAAGCTTCAGGAGATACGATACGTTACGATTCCTGGAATGGCTCCAACGCTCATCATCATGATCATCATGAGAATTGGAAGAATGCTGTCCATTGGGTATGAAAGAGTCCTTCTTCTCTACAACGCAAATATCTATATCACTGCAGATGTTCTTTCTACCTTCGAGCAGAGAATTGGTATTCTCTCGGGAAACTATGGAGTTGGTGCAGCATCTTCTCTTTTCAACTCCCTGATAGCTTTTGCCCTGGTCCTTGGTGCAAATACAATCAGTCGCAATATTTCCAAGACAAGTCTTTGGTGATAGGGGAGGAGATACAAGATGGAACGAATGACAAAAGGTGAGCTGATCTTCAAGATCTTTGCCTATACGCTTGTCATCATATTCTCCATGATGGCAATCTACCCGATTCTCTATGCATTTTCTGTCTCCATTTCAGGAAAGCTCGCATATGAGAGTGGTGCCATAATCCTGCTTCCTAAAGATATAACTTTCGAAGCATATAGAATGGTCCTTTACGACAAGGGTTTCTGGATTGCATATACTAACACCCTGTTCTACACAATTATCGGAACAGCCTGGTCAATGGCAATTTCGATGACAGGTGCATATGCTCTGCAGTCCAGAAAGCTCATGTTCTCCAGACAGTGGAACTTCTTCCTGGTACTCACGATGTGGTTCACTGCTGGTATGATCCCCCAGTTCCTCAACTATAAGGAGATGGGAATCAACGGCCGTTGGGGAATCATCGTTGCCTTCGGTGTACAGGCCTACAATATCATCCTGTTGAGGAATGCCTTCTCCGGAATTCCAAGGGAGTATGAGGAAGCTGCAATTGTCGATGGTGCAAGTGAGTTCCAGCTCTTTGCAAAGATATATATCCCGATGTCCAAGGCAAGTATCGCAACAGTTACTCTGTTCTATGCTATCTCCCGTTGGAATGGATACTACTGGACAAGGATCCTTCTTGCCGACTCCTTCCAGCAGCCATTGCAGGTATACCTTAGACAGCTGATCGAGAACTATCAGAAGCTGTATGACGAATCTGCAGTTGTTCTCAACTACAGTGCGGACAGTCTGGCCTATGCAATCATCATCTGCTCCATAGTCCCTATCCTCGTCATCTATCCATATATTCAGAAATACTTTGCCCGTGGTGTAAACCTCGGTGGTGTAAAAGGATAATACGTTTAGAAAAACTCAGGAGGTTTTCATGAAGAAGTTATTCACTTTCGTTGTCTGTGTCCTTTTGGCCCTCTCTCCTCTGATGGCTCAGGGCGGACAGGAAAAGGCTGCTCCTGCAAAGGCTGCTGAACCAGCAAAGCAGGCAGAGGTCGCAAAGACCTATGAACCAGATCTGTCCAAGAAGGTAGAACTCAGATTCAATCTTGCCTATGGTAACAAATCCAGGACAATGACCTACAACCAGAACACACCTTTGAAGATGATCGATGGTTCCGTTGTCACAGCAGGAATGCTCAAGCCGGTATGGTCCTATATTGAAGGACTTTCCAATTCCACATTCCGCGATGTAGGTATCCAGGATGCCAAGAGTTCTGCAATGATCCAGACTGAGTCTACAAGTGGATTCACAAGCGCAAACATCTATGGCGGCGATAACATCTCTACCCAGTTCATGGCATATGGTGCTGAAGGAAAGTTCCAGGCTATCAATGAGCTGATCGACAAGGGATATATGCCTAATTTCAAGAAGTATCTTGAAGAGAATCCTAACATCAAGGCATCAATCACTGCATTCGATGGAAATATCTACTACATTCCTTATGTAGCGGAGGTCGGCCAGCTTGGTCGTGTCTTCGCAGTAAGAGGTGGATGGATCACAAAGCTTCTCGATGCTGAGAATGCTGCATACGATACAAAGGAATACAAGACCTATGTAAAGCCTTACTTCGTCGGTGACAAGACAAGACAGGGTTCCTACGGTGGTACTGTAACTCCTATGGAAGGCGTTTCTATCACAAAGAAGACCACAGAGAACATCGTCCAGATCATGAACGATCTTCCTGTAAAGAATGGTAAGACCATTGCTGAAGCTCTCGTATCCTATATCAAGAGAAACTATGATTACGAGAAGCCATCCGAACTCTATTACGGACCAAAGGCTGCATACGATATGGACGAGTATGTCGCTCTCTTCAGAGCAATCAAGGCAAACCCCTCTTATCTCACAGACGGAAAGGCCGATGTCGTATGGCCATACTTCTCCAGACAGTCCAACTTCAGACCTGAAGTTCTTAGAATGGCTACCTGGTACAATGGTCTTAGAGTCAACGGTTCCGACTCCTACAGCTCAACCTGGTTCATCGACAAGGATGGAACTCTCCAGTACTCCTATGCAGAGCCTGAGATGTATGAGTTCCTCTCCATCATGTCCGACTGGTATGCTGAAGGTTTCTTCTATACAGATATGTTCGACCTCTCCAACAAGGCCAACCACAGAACAGCTCTGTTCGGAACCGATAAGTCCGACAAGCCAAAGTATGGCTTCCAGACCTATGACTTCATCGCATCCTCTACAGCTGATTCTCTCTCTTCCGAGATCACAGTAATCCTTCCTCCAGTTGCTCCAGTCAACGGAGTATGGCAGTACTACATGGATAACTCCCGTGTTATCAAGCCAGATGGATGGGGACTTTCTGCTGCATCCACTCAGGAAGAGACCGAGAGAGCCTGCTACGTCATGGATTACTTCTTCTCTGATGAAGGCCACGTCGTACAGAACTATGGTCCTCTCATGAACATCGAGAGTCTCGATGGATATACTGGTCCAGACGGACTCAAGTACCCTCTCTACAAGCCATGGGTACAGGAGGCCGCAAACAAGTACTCCAGGGGTGACCTTTCTGTTCTCCAGAGAGACTGGCTCGGTTCCCTCATGGCAATCGGCTATGGTAAGGAGATCGGTTTCGAGTATCAGTACACCTCCAAGCGTGGTTTCGATGCATGGAAACTTCTCAAGAGCTCCACTACTTTGATTCCTACCTATGCTGGTGATGGTCCTAAGGGCGAGAATGACAACTATTACACACTCATTCCTCCTGCATTCTCATTCACTCCAAGACAGAATGAGATCCTCAGGACACAGACAAGCTTTGGCGATGATGTACAGGAGACTCTCTTCAACGTTATCCGATATAAGACTCTTGGCAATGCTCCTGCTGGTGCTTTTGTTCCACAGAGCTACGAGGAACTTATGAGCTACTTCAACTCTCTCGGTCTTGAGACCTATGAGGGTATCTACCAGGCTTCCTATGAAGCAATGAAGGCTGGTCTCTGATTTGTTAATCCCGGTGGGGGAAGAAAACCCTTTCCCCACCATTACTGGAGGTTGGAATGGAAAAGCTGTTTCGAATACAGAAGCTTTTTACCGTGCTGTTCTTTTTGTCTGCTATCTGTCTTTTCGTCCTTTCTTTGGGCTTCATGACAGATTTTCAGGCCCTGTTCGGTCTGCAGCTCAAACCAAATAGACCTGTTGCAGAGTTCCATGATATGGTCCTGCAGGGTTATAACCGCACCCTTTTCAATCTTGCCATCGCAGCAATTCTGGTAGGCGTTGCCTCTCTGCTCCTCGAACTCTGGAAGAAGGTCCCTGATCTGTTCGCTACAGTCATTATGGTCGTTCTGCTCTTTGCAGTTGCTGTCTTTGCCTGTTCCCTGTTGATCAAGGTTCCAGGATTGGAGGAAATCCATGCCTCTCTTGACTATTCAAAGGTCAAATTCGAAGGAGGCATAGATTATATACCTAACAATCGAATGTTCACTGCAGCAATGATCATACAGTCAATCTTTGTACTGGTCTCTGTCATCTATGCTGTGGTGATAGCTCTCTCCCATTTCACCTTTGTGAAAAGCAGGAGGACAAAATGAGTGCTGACAAGAAAGTAAAGATCTCTGTTTTCAAGAAGAACAGCCTAGGATATTCGGGTGTGCTCCTGTCGATTTTTTTCGAACTGTACTTTTCGGTAAAGATCCTGGATTCGATTCCTGTTGGTGCCATGATGGGTGCCTCTTGTTTCATCAACATAGTATTGCTGTTCCTGCTCTTTTCTGTTGCAGTAAAGGTCAATCTCTATCGTAGATTCTGGGCTGTCATAGGTCTTGCTGTAGGAGGCTATGCCATCCTAAGGGCATTCGTTCTTCTTCCTGTTGTTCTCAGGCCAACAGAGAATATGTCCAAGCTGTTCTTATCAACGCTTGTTGAGGGAATTCTTCTGGTTCTGTCCTGTCTGGAAAGCTACATTGTTTCATCTCGCCGCTCCACATTCCTTGACTCTGAGGAAGGACAGGCTTTGACCAAGGAGGTTAGATAATGGGTTCTCTTGTCTATAAGAATGTTGGAAAGATTTATCAGGGGGGAGTCAGAGCTGTTTCTGGATTCTCTCTGGATGTGAAAGATGGGGAGTTCATTGTCCTGGTCGGACCTTCTGGTTGTGGAAAGTCCACGATTCTCAGAATGACTGCAGGTCTTGAGTCCATTTCGGAAGGAGAGCTCCTTATCGATGGTCAGGTCGTCAATAGCAAGCCACCTATCGAAAGAGACATCTCAGTTGTTTTCCAGGATTACGCACTCTATCCGCAGCTCTCTGTATATGACAATGTTGGAATGAGTCTCAAGCTTCGCCATACAGATGAAGGCAAGATATTCGACAAGGTCCTCGAGACCTCTCAGTTCTTGGAGATAAAGGATTATCTTGCTCGTCTTCCTGGACAGCTGTCAGGTGGCCAGAAGCAGCGTGTCTCTCTTGGCAGAGCCATTGCACGTGCACCAAAGGTCTTCCTCATGGATGAGCCATTATCCAATCTCGATGCCAAGCTCAGAGTCCATACCAGGGCCGAGATCGTACGAGTCCAGAGGGCTCTTGGCGTTACAACTCTGTATGTTACCCATGACCAGACCGAGGCCATGACCATGGCAGACAGGATTGTAGTAATCAACATGGGTATCGTTCAGCAGATCGGAACTCCGCTCGAGATATACCAGAAGCCGGCCAACATCTTTGTTGCAGGATTTATCGGTATGCCACCGATGAACTTCCTTGAGGGAAAGATAGAGGATTGCAGCTTCAAGTCCGATTCTCTCGGTTCCAGCCATACGTTGCCGATGGGCTATTCTAAGTACAATGGTAAGAAAGTTGTACTTGGTATCCGCTCTGAAGCTATCGCAATTGGAGATGAGGGCGTTGAGCTGCCAGTAAGAAATGTCGAGTTCCTCGGTTCCAACTACAATGTATTCCTGCAGTATGGGGACAAGATCCTTATTGCATCAGTAAACAGCTTTGACCCATCTAAAAAGACTGCAAAGGTCAAGATGGATGAGCATCGAGTGCATCTCTTCGATGCTGAGACGACCATGAGATTGGAGATCTGAGAATGAACGAAGTCAAGTTTACTTTCAAGGACCGCATCGTAAGGTGCAAGAATGCTATAAAGGAGAGTGGATTCTCTGATTGGGCCAGATTGATTGCATATATCATTCCTATTGCCCATATGATCCTTTCGACCATTCACGTAAGAGCTCTTCTGAAGCTGGAGGATCAGATCTGTGGATTTTTCATGTTCATGTCGATTCTCTTTGGCCTTGTAGTTCTCTTCGAGGCAACAAGGGCCAGGAAGGATAAACCGGAAAGTCAGTTCGCAATGGTCCTGTTTCTGATCATCGTCATGCTCTTCATCGTGCATCTCGTTTCGATCTACAAGACAGCAATTCTCTATCAGAGTACGCTGCAGGCTCCGGAACTTGTATGGAAGGCAATATATCTCTCGTATACGATGCTTGCTTTCTACGGTCTGTCCCTGATCCTTATGATATTGTCTTTTGTTTTCAGGAAGAAGTGATGAAGATATCCGATTCGAAGAAGATCCATATAGCCAGATGGTACCTTGCCGGAGTTGTCTACTTCTTTGTTGCAATGGGAACCACTCTTGGTCAGAGGCTGAGTACACTCGATCTGGTGTTCACTCTCTCTGCGACTATTGCTCTTCTGACAGTCTTTCTGTTCGACCCAATCGTCTATAGGATGTTCGATGTCACGAGAAAGGGAAGAAAGGTCAATGCGGAGTATCTTGGAAGAAAGGGAGTAAAGGCCTACTCATATAAGCTTCTGCAGCTTTTCAGATGCATGCTTATAGTAATTCTGGTCGCAGCCACCTACCATTTCGTGAATGCCTTTCTTGTCCGGGTACTGGATCCCACTCCGGGAACGATATATTTCAAAGGAGAGGCGTTCTCCTTTGCAACCTTCTATTCAGTCTACTACTGGATATCGGATCTACTGATCAATTCGATAAGGAGAGTATAAATGCCCTATCAGAATTTCATGGTCGATGACTTCGGACCATTGAAGAGTCTTTTTGTCTCAAATTCCTATATTTCAAGGCGCTTCAAGGATGAATTGGAGCGTGAAATCGCTATCGAAGTTCCTCTGGTTCATCCAAAGCAGAGCATAACCTACATAAGTCTGTACATGACGAACTTCGCTCTGGCATATCGTATTACCGGAGAGAAGAGATATCTGGACGCAGCCCTTGCCTGGATGCGCGCAGTATCTAATTATCCAGGATGGGGAAACGACAAGAACATCGATGTGGACCTTTCTGCCTCCTGGAATCTCTGGGGCCTGTCTCTTGCTTTCGATTGGCTTTATGAAGAGTTTTCTGAAGAGGATAGAGAGCTGTTCACCAACGCTATAGAACATCATTGCGATATCTTCCTCGATTTCGTCGACTCGCACCTGGGTCATGGCTGGTCTACAGAATACTGGCAGAATCACAACTGGATCAATATGACCGGTATTGCCTCTGCTGGTTATGTAATGAATCGCCGTGGTCTGGATGGTCACAGAGCCATCGAAATGACTGAGGCCAACTTTGCGAAGGTATACGAAGAGCTTGCAGAAGATGGCAGCAACTATGAGGGGTGCAGCTACTGGAGATATGGTGGCATGTGGCTTTTCATGTACGCCTGGATAAGCAGAAGTGAAGGGTACAGGGATTTCTTCAAGACTAGTGGATACCTTCAGAATACATTCTATTACAGGCTGTACCAGTCCTCATCGGACTTGTCTAGGCAGCTCAATTTTGGAGATACCCACGATCTGTACTCCTCCCATCCTGCCTGTGTCTACTTCATGTATGCCCGTGAATACAGGGATGGACATGCCCAGAAGCTGGGGCACAAGGTCGTAACAGAATTCCTTGCAGACGAATGGAGCAAGAGCAAGGTTCATCCTGGTATTCTGCCTGAGGCAGGACTGGAGTTCATTTTCTTCGATCCAACGGTAGAAGAGAAGGACTTCACAGATCTTCCTCTGCATCGCGAATTTGCAGATCTAGGTCTTGTTTCTATCCGTTCGAGCTGGGAAAAGGATGCAATGTGCTTCTCCTTCAAATGCGGATATCCAGGAGGAAAGAAGCAGTGGACTCACGGTTGGCCGATCAATAGGAAGAACGGTTGGCAGTGCATGTCGGTATCGCACCATCATCCTGACAATCTCTGCTATCAGCTGGTAAAGGGAGAGAGATACTTCGTTGCCGATGATGGATACAACAGGGTCTCAAAGGCCTTCAACCATGGCAATCTTCTTGTAGATGGCTGCTTCACCGATGCAGAGGGTGTCAGCGATATATACAGAATCTCTGCAGAGCAGAGGATTGCAAAGGATTCCTCCTTCAGACCGGATGAAGAGTACTACGGAACATTATCTCCTCTGTGCATATCGAGAGAAGGTTATTCTGCCGAGGGAAGGAGCGAAAAGATATATCCACTTGAGCTTGGCGTCGAGAGAGCCAGCAGATATTTCTTCACAGATGGAAGATCGTTCGTCTTCTTCCTTTCTGTCTTGAGAACAGAGGAGCCTCGCAAGTTGTCTCTTGTGACAAACACCTTCGAAAGACCGATCAGAAAGGGTATTGGAGATTACGAATATCCTGAGACAGGAGTCACTTATAAGGTCGTTTCCGACTGTCATATAGAAGACACTTTCTCTGTTCATGTTATCGAATCCATAATGACTCCGCAGGAGCCGGATCTCAAATGCCGCGTAGACCAGCAGTCTCTGGATTTGTCTACTTCAAAAAAAGAGAAGAGCTGCTGTTTTGCTGAACTTGTCAGCTATGACGGAGGAGAGCTTGCAATCGAGAAGGACAGGGTAGTTCTTGAAATTGCAGGAAAGAGATATGAATTCTCGATCCCAAAGATGGATGAGGGTGTAAAAGGAGCTGTTTTATGAAATTCATCGAAGATTCATTCTACGAGAACATAGGCAAGAAGGAATGGATGAAGGACTGCCTGTCCGTCATGCAGAAAGAGGTAGATGAGTTCTACTCTTCCTTCTCCGATGATCCTTCTCATCTATCTGGATGGGGACATCGATATTTCTGTTCAGATTGTGGTGGCCGTCTTGTCTTTGACCTAAAAAAGCCACATGAGCACATCTGTTCTGTCTGTGGAAAGAGAGAGGAGGGCAAGGTCTATGATGAGGCCTGGGTCGTCTTCTATAGAAATCTTGCCTTCGTTACAGCTCAGAAATCTGCTGTTCTTTTCAAGACAACAGGAGAAAGAAAGTATCTGGATATTGTAAATGAGATACTTTCATTCTATGCACTTCACTTCCTGGATTTCCCCCTTCATACAAAGGAGGGTGTGATCTTCAGCTCCAATGACAAGGCGGGCTGGGGTTGCGGCAGGATAATGCCCCAGGGACTCAATGAATCCATCTTGATGGTCAGGGCCATAGAGACACTTGAGATTTTGAAGGGAGACCTTGATAGGAAGTTTCTGGAGAAGTTCCATGAAGTCTTCGTCAAGAACTTCTATCCGATGATAATTCCACAGGTCAACAAGGTCCACAATATTCCATGCTGGTATCTTGCAGCACTTGGAATGGCCTCCCTCTTCTTCCAGGACAGGGATGTAATGGACTTTGTCAGAAACAGCGAATTCAATATTGATCGTCAGCTTCGTGAGGGCGTAACGGCAGACGGATTCTGGTATGAAGGTTCTATTCACTACAACTTCTTCCTTCTAGAGGGCATCGTTACCCTATACACTTTCTCAAAGATGTATGGAGTCAGCTTCAGCGAGGAAAGCGAGAGAACAATCGAAAGAATGCTTGTTGCAGCCTACAACTACGCTTTCGACAACCAGCGCTTCCCTGATCCGAATGATGGTTGGCCAGACGTCAATCTGAAGACATACAGCTACATATATTACATGTTCGCAAAGGTCTCAGGAGAGAACAGTGTCGTTGGCAATCTGTTGAAGGCGATAGAATCAAGCAACGTACCAAGACAGACCCTGCCTCTTTCCGAATCCTACTATATCAACAACACATATCCTATCGAGAGACTTCTATTTGCCTACGACTGGGATATGGCGAACTATAGAGTCGATAGTAGAAAGAGCGCAGTCTATCCTGCCTCCTGCTTCGCAATGCTCAGATCCGGAGAGTTGAATCTGTTCTTCAAGTATGGACTGAATGGTCCAAGCCACGCCCATCCTGACATTCTGGAATTCGAGTTGATGTATGGTCAGAATATGGTCTCTCGTGATCTTTCGAATGCAGGATACCACTCCAACAAGTGCATCACCTGGCACAGGAAGAGTTCATCCCATAATACGATTGCGGTAAATGGGCAGAACATTTCTTCAGTCGAACCGGGAAAGATTCTTTCATATGACGACAACTCTGTCAGGGCAGAGGCGAAGCTGTTCGAGGGTATATATGGAGACAGATCATTCCATATCACTGACAGGAGCCTTCAGGATAAGTTGAATGTCTCGCTTGAAGAGGAGGGAACAGTAGATCTCTTCTTCCACGTAGAGCCGGCTTTCCAGCTCTCTGAAAGTGTCGATGGCGATAGTTGCGAGCTGGGGTATAGGGAGAATGGTTACGAGTACTTCGAGAATGTGAAGAGGCTTTCCGATAGAAGTGTATTCACCTTCTCCAATGGAGTAGATTCATTCACTGTCGATTTCAATCTGGAGGATGGCCAGGAGCTATATCTGATGACCTCTCCCGACAATCCAGTAACAAAGAAAAGGACAACCTTCCTCAGAAGAAAGAGGGGAAAGAGTATTACGTTCGAAATGAAAATCATATTCAAGGAGCAATGAAGATGAGTAAGAAGAATGACGGGTTCTTCCTCGCTGAGGAGTGCCCTGCTAAGACAGTCGATGACGGAATCAGAAGAGCTGTTCTTGCGCATGGGGAGGATCTGATGTGCTGCCGTCTGTGGTTCGACAAGAATGCGGTAGGCAAGCTTCATGAACACCCACATGTCCAGATCAGCTATATCCTGTCGGGCAAGTTCGAGTTCCAGATTGGAGACAAGAAGGTAGTTCTTTCTGCTGGTGACAGCACCTATAAAGTGAGTGGAATCATCCATGGTTCTGTCTGTCTTGAAGCTGGAGAGCTTCTGGACATCTTCACTCCAGAAAGAAAGGATTTCTTGAAATAAAAAAATACAAGGAGAAAAATATGGCAAAAATTGCATTTATCACAGGCGGAACCGGCGGTATCGGTTTCCAGACAGCTCTCAAGTTCGGAAGGATGGGCTATACAGTTCTCATCAATGGCATCGATGATGCTCAGATCGCAAATGCAGACAAGGTCCTTACCGAGGAAAAGATCGAGCATGAGATCTTCAAGTGGGATGTTACCAAGGAAGATCAGATCGTTGCAGGTTTCAACAAGGTCAAGGAGAAGTATGACCACCTAGACGTACTGGTCAACAATGCAGGCGGCCTAGGTGGAAGAAGACGCTTCGAGGTGATGGATACAGAGTTCTATCGCTTTGTTCTTGCTCTCAACGTCGACTCTGCTGTCTTCGCAACAAGGGAGTGCATTCCTCTTCTCAGAAAGGGAACAGACGCCTCCATCATCAACTTTGCATCTAATGCCGCTTACAATGGTGGTGGTCCAGGTGCTGGTATCTATGGTGCATCCAAGGCTGCAATCGTCACTCTGACAAGAGCAATGGCCAAGGACCTTGCCGAGTATGGAATCAGAGTCAATGCAGTATCTCCAGGAACTATCGATACTCCTTTCCATGACGCAACAAAGAAGGCAAATCCAGCCCTCTTCGAATCGTGGAAGAAGAATATCCTGATGAAGAGATTCGGTCAGCCAGAAGAGGTAGCAAATGTAATCTACTTCCTCTGCTCAGACCAGGCTTCCTTCCTCACAGGAGAGATTGTTCAGATCAACGGAGGTCAGGATCTTCTCTGATCTTCAGAAGTTCAATGTATAATAGACCGGCAGGAGTCTCTCCTGTCGGTATCGTTTCAGGAGGAAAGAATGCTTGCTTGTTATGTTGAGGAGGGAGGTTCTGCTCGTATCGATTTCACCTTTGCCGGAGGCAGGAAGGAAGAGATTGCCAAGAGAGTAACCGTACTTCCATATGTAGTCGATTCTACCAATCTGGAAGAGCATAAAGAGGAGCTCAAGGATGTCGAAATCATACTTGCTACCTGGGAAATCTCTGTTTTCACAAAGGAACAGATTCAGAAGTATTTCCCATCCCTGAAGGCTGTCCTCTATGCAGCTGCAAGTGTTCAGCGTTTTGCAAGACCCTATCTGGAACTTGGAATCCAGGTCTCCTCTGCACAGGCCCCAATGGCCATTTCGGTTGCTGAAATGACTCTTGCCCTGATAATAGAGTGCTCAAAGGGCTTCTTTGTCAGCAACCCTATGTATAGAAAGACAAGGGACTACTCTAGATGTCATAAGCTCATAACGACAACCTATCCAGGCCTATATGAGCAGACTCCAATCGGTATACTCGGTATGGGAGCTATCGGAAGGCTGGTAACGAAATATCTATCTGCATTAGATGTGAAAGTACTCGCCTTCGATCCATTCCTCAGCGAAGAGGAGGCAAAAGAACTTGGAGTAGAGAAGACATCGCTTGAAAACATATTCAAGGAGTGCGATGTCATCTCGAACCACATCGCAAACCGACCTGAAACAGTCGGCATGCTGAAATATGAGCACTTCTCGCAGATGAAGCCTACAGCAGCCTTCATAAATACTGGCAGAGGTGCACAGGTAGTCGAAGAGGATCTGGCCAGAGCAATGAGGGAGGTCCCGACCCGCTCTGCAGTTCTCGATGTAACAACTGAAGAACCGTATAACGGCGAACTATGGGATCTGGAAAATGTCTATATCCTGCCGCATATTGCAGGTTTTTCAAGGAAGGAAGTCTGGCGCTTCCCGGATTTCGTTATAAGACAGATCGACCATCTTCTTGCTAATGAGCCTCTTGAGGGAACAGTGACCCTTGAAAAACTGAAGACAATGGCATGATCAAGCTCGCTTTTTCAACTTTGGGATGTCCCGAATGGGATTTTGACAGGATAGTTTCTCAGGCGCATAGCTATGGTTTTGAAGGAGTTGAGGTCAGAGGCATCCAGAATATGATGTCACCCGAATCTCTTGTTCCCTTTGACAGGGAGCACTGTGCTGAAAGTAGAAGCCTTCTTGAGAAGAATTCAGTCAGGATAATCTGCCTCAACACCTCGATACGCTTCCAGAAGAGGGGCGAGGCAGAAAGGTATGCGCTCGAAGCCAAGGAGAGCTTTGCTCTCTGTCGGAGAATGGGAATTCCTGCAATCAGGGTCTTCGGAGACACATACGATGGACAGGATCCTGCTCTTGTTACCCGCTGGATAATCGAGGGAATAGGAGCTCTTTGTGCCATGGCAGGAGATATCGATATCCTCCTTGAAATCCATGGAGATATAAAGACAAAAGAGGCGATAGCCCCGATTGTCGAAGCGCTAAAGGATAGAGATAACTTTGGTCTCATCTGGGATGTAGGTCACAGCGACCACATCTACAGGGAGAACTGGATGGAATTCTATGAGTATATACGACCATATATCCACCATGTCCATCTCAAAGACCAGTTCAGGGCTCTTGGAAAAGAGGGGTATGTCCCTGTTGGAGAGGGAGAAGTCCCTCTTGTTCCTATTATCAGGCGATTGATGGCAGATGGATATAATGGATACCTCTCTTTTGAATGGGAGAAGAGATGGCATAGTGAGCTTTCAGAGCCCGAGGTCGTTTTCCCAGAATATGTAAAATACTGCATGGATGTGCTGAATGGATAGAAGATTATTGGAAAATAGCAATCTGCTTATCTACGGAGATTCTATTACCGGTCAGGCAAATGGAGATGTTCCAAAGGCCTGGACTGAGTATTTGTATTCATTCTTCAATCTGAAATCTGTTCATGCCAAAGGGGTCGGAGGGCAGAAGTATCGTTGGATATCAAATGTCTTCTACGCAGATGGGGATGGAAATTATCAGGGGAGGCCAGGGCATAATGGCGTTACTGGGCCTATTGCAGGAACTACGACCCATCTGGGTACCTTCTCCTCCTGGGATAGGATAACGACAATGATTCCAGAAGCCCTTGCCCAGACAATCGATTATATTCTTCTTATGGGTGGTACAAATGACATAGTCGAAGGGTATGAAGATAATAGCAGCTTCGTTCGCTGGGATGATTTTTCTCTCTCCGAGAAGAATACTCTGGATTCAGCGTGGTCTGGTCCTGATTACGATGCTTCTACCTTCACTGGAGGAATGGCCTCCTGCATAATGAAACTCAAGAAAAGATGCCCTAAGGCCAAGCTGATTGTCTCAACTCCTATCACCCGATTCGATAGAGAGACCTTCCTTCCATTCAGCAAATATGGTGTCGATATGTATCAGTTGGATGATATCGAACTTAGAGTCTGCAGAGAGATGGGAGTACCGGCAATAGATCTTACCAGGAGCTGTGGAATCAATACAGAAAACCAGAAACTCTATCTCAAGGATTGCATCCATCCAAATGAAGAGGGGTGGAAAATGCTCTCATCTGCCCTCATCAGAGGCCTTCTGGATATTGAACTGTAATTGGTGACGAAATAAGTTATTTTGCTTGATGACGCCTTTGGAATATTTGTAATTATCACCATATTCCCTTAGAGTTTCTCATATGGTAGTTGTTGCTCTTGTTTCACTGGCAATAGGTATTCTTGTTGGATGGTGTGGAGTATCGGGATTCTTTCTTCCGATACTCTTCATGGACTACTGTCACTTCGGCGCAGAGGAGTCCAGACTGATAAGCTTTGCCTGTTTTGCAATCTCCGGTGTCATTGGAGCCTATGGATATTACAGGAAAGGCTTTGTAAAGACAGAATATGCAACTAAGCTGTGTCTTGGTTCTATAGTCGGTGGTATTATTGGTGCACTTGTCTCCAATAGGATACCTTCCATATATGTAAAGATACTTCTGTATATTGTTGTTCTCGTCTCCGGTGCTTCAATCTTTCTTCAGATTCTTTTCCTGAAGGAGAGAAAGCGAGAAGTGGATAGGAGACTTCTATTTCCTATCGGTGTTGTAACAGCTATTATCTGCAGCCTTTCCGGGGCGGGCGGCCCTGTGATCGTCATGCCTGTTCTCATGCTCATGGGATTCTCGCCAAAGGATGCAGTTGGAACAGCACTTCTCGATATGACTTTCATTGCACTTCCAGTCTGCGCAGCAAATGCAGGATGTCTTCCTGATATCCTTCCTGTGTTCCTTCTTGCCTTTATCGCACATGGAGTCGGAATGGCTGTTGGAACAAGGACCTCATCATTGATAAGGCCGATGCCACTTAAGGTCTCAATTGCTGCCTTTTCCATACTATTTGCAATCTACATGCTTCTGAAGCTTGGAGGATTATTATGAGTACCATGCACGACATCATCCTGAAGAACACAAGCTACATCGATCCTGAGATCAAGGTAGTGAAGAACAGGACCATTGTGATAGACAATGGTGTCATTTCAGATATCCTTGACAGTTCTGAGGGCCTTGAGACGAAGGAAGTGATCGATGGATCCGAGCTTCTCTGGATGCCAGGACTCATTGATGGACATATCCATACAAGTCAGCAGCTTCTCAGGGGCAGGCTGATGGATGAGAAGCCTGTCATCTGGAAGAGAGTGAATGTACCCTTCGAGTCGATGCTCGACGAGGACATGTCACGCCTCAGCGCAGAAGTAGCAGCTCTCGAGATGATAAGCGCAGGAACAACAGGCTTTGTCGATGCTGGAGGAAAGTATCCGGAAGTCTTTGCAGAGGTCTATGACAGGGCAGGAATGCGTGCTCGTCTTACTGTAATGACCAACGACAATCCACACTTCCCAGCCTCCCTCAGAGCAGAAAGTCCTGCAAAGGCTGTAGCCAGACTCAGAGAGATGGCCGGAAATCTCAAGGGCGATATGCTGAAGCCAATGTACTCGATAACAACACCGGTTGCTGCCTCTGAAGAGCTCTTCAGAAGAGTCTGGGAGGCTGCTGCAGAGGATGGTATTCCTGCAGAGACCCACATGAATGAATATGCATCTGAAGTGACCACCTTCATTGAGACATTCGGAGAAAGACCATTTGTCTGGATGGAGAGGGAGGGACTTCTGAAGGCGAAGACACTTGCTCCGCACAGCATCTTCCTTACTCCAGAGGAGATCGATGTCATCAAGGAGAACGATATCAGGATTGCCCACTGTCCATACTCGAACTGTGGAAAGGGAATTCCGCAGACTCCGACGCTTCTCAGAAGGGGAATAAAGGTCGGCTTTGGCTCCGATGGCTCTGCTCATGGAGGCCTGGATCTCTTCAAGGAGATGAGACTCTTCAGAGGTGTCATGGTCGTAAGTCACGGTATTTCGATGGCCGAGTCTGCCATCATGCCAGCTGAGAAGCTTCTGAAGATGGCCTTCGAGCCAGGTGCACTATTCATGGATGGCCTTGGAAGAATAGAGAAGGGCAAAAAGGCGGATATGATCGCAATCGACACAGATGTTCCATACCTCTGGCCAACACAGAATCTGGTGCATTCCGTTGTGGAAAGTGCCTGTGGCTCTGATGTCCAGCATACGATCATAAACGGCAGGATAGTAATGAAGAACAGAGAATTCACTACCCTCGATAAGGAGAGAATCAAGACCCATGCAAAGGAGCTAATCGGTAAGAATCCCTGGCTTGTTGACTGGAAGTGATTCTTCAACGGAAAAATATGTGAAAACCTGAAAATAGACGCGTCATTTGCAGGTTTTTGTATTTTTGAGGTTTTCGTGAGCTATTCTTGATTTTTGATGAAAATCTTCAAATGGGAGCGCTATTTGCGTATTTTGGGAATAATAAGAGAATTCTTGGATTGCAATGTCCGTTTTTTTGTCAAAACCTCTAAATGAACGCTCCATTGAGCGATTCTGATAGAAAAAGGATGCCATAGCCAGAGACCATGACATCCTTGGTGTTAGGGGGTCTGTTATATTAGAAGCCAGCCTTGACTCTGATCTTGTCCGAGTGAATCTGAGCCTCTCTCATGATTTCCTTCTCGTCCATTGTCAGGACCTCTCTATCCTTCATTACCAGCTTTCCATCGATGATGGAATCTGCAACATCGTTGCCATTGACGTGGTCGACAAGGGTCGCTACCAGGTTGAGGGATGGCGAGATATGTGGCTGGTCGAGATTGATCGTGATGATATCTGCAAGGTTTCCTACCTCTATGGAGCCTGCTTCCTTCCAGGTTCCGATTGCATGTGCTCCTCCCTTTGTTGCGAACTCGAGAAGCTTTTCTACTGTCATGCACTTCGGATCGAAGAGAGAAAGGCCATATGCAAACTTCTCGCCCTGGCGGAGTATCTTCATCTCCTCGAAGATATCCATTCCATTGCCGCTGGTTCCATCGGTTCCAAGACCGATATTTGCACCCCACTCGAGGAGGGTGGAGACACGTGGCATTCCATGGTTGGAGAGGTTGCTGCGCGGATTGTGGACTACATTGACGTGGTTCTGGGCAACGCGCCTTATCTCGGAGTCGGTCATCACTACAGAGTGGGCTGTGATGAGGTTGTCGCCAAGCAGGCCAAGGGATTCGATGAGATCTACAGGTCTCATCTTGTAGTTCTGGAGGCAGAACTTCACCTCGTCCTTGTGCTCCTCGAGGTGCATGTGGACTCCTGTATTCAGCTCTCTTGCCTTCTCGGCAGTCATTCTCATGAGATCTGGAGAGCAGGTCATGATCTGGCGGATACCGAAGTAGATTCCGATCCTGCCATCTCCTGCACCATTTGCCTCGTGGTAGAGGTCCTCTGTCATCTTTATGAGGCTCTCCTTGTCAGACTTCATGCAGTCTGGAATCTCTCTTCCCTGGTCCATGATCGAGTAGGCAAGGCGGGCGCGCATTCCGGATTCCACATAGCCCTTTACAGCTGCGTGGATCAGTGGGCCGCCGGATTCTGCAAAGCCGGTAGTACCGTTCTTGAGCATCTCGAGAGCACAGAGTCTTGAGGAGGCGTATACATCGGATTCGTCGAGGTTCGATTCGAATGGGATGAGGAACCTTGTCCAGATCATCGGATACTCATCGCAGGTGCCACCGCGGAGGAACTCCTGGCAGGTGTGCACGTGTCCATCTACAAGACCTGGCATTGCCAGCTTGTTGTAGCCATCGAGAATCGTTTCGATCTCGTACTTCTTCTCGATCTCCTCGAATGGAGCGATCACTGCAATCCTGTTACCCTTTATACCGATCGAGGATCCGTTGAGGATTTTGTACTCGGGTGTGAGGATCTTGCAGCCCTTGATGACGATATTAAGCTTTTCCATTATTTTCAGCCCTTTACACCACCGGCGGTGAGACCTTCGATGATGTTCTTCTGGAAGATGAGTACGATCAGCAGGATTGGAAGTGTTCCAAGGATTGCTGCAGGGTACATATGCTCGTATATGACTCTCTCCTCCGCCATGTACATCTGCATTCTTATCGGGAATGTAGAGGTGACAGCTTCAGAGAGAACTGTTGCGTAGATGTAGTGGTTCCAGGCACTGATGAATACGAAGATTCCAGTGGAGGTAAGGCCTGGAAGGGAAAGAGGCAGGAGTACCTTTGTCATCGCCTTGAAGCGTGAGCAGCCATCGATCTGGGCAGCCTCTTCAAGGTCGAAGGGAATCGACTTGAAGAAGGCATTCAGCATTACGATTGCATATGGTACGGAGAAGGTCATGTATGCAAGGATCATGCCCTGGTAGGTGTCGATCATATGCATCTTTCTCATGACGATGAAGAGGGGGATCAGGATGATCACGAAGGGCATCATCTGTGTTGCCATTATTCCGACCATGAGTATGTTCTTGCCCCTGAAGCGGTAGCGAGCGAATACATAGCCTGAAAGGGTTCCGAGCATCAGAGAGCAGACTGTTGTTGCAGCAGCTACGATGAAGCTGTTCTTCACTGCATTGAGGAACTTCGGATCGGAAAGGACTGCAAAATAGTTCGATAGCACTATCTTGTGCGGGATGATGTTCGGTGGTGTGGAAAAGAGGTCCACTGGGTTCTTTATAGAGGAAAGCATCATCCATAGAACAGGGAATACCAGATATAGCATTACCAGAACAGTGGCAACTGTCTCTGCTGCTGAGCCTATTTTTCTAGATGTTTTTCTATCAATCATGTTTTATCCTATAAAGCTTTCATCTACCTGCAGAGGATGCAGGTAGATGAGAGAGTTTGTTATTCGATTACTGCTGTGCGATCTCAGTAAGGGCCTTCTCGATGGCCTTGAGAGTGTCTGCAGTATTGAGAGTGCCATCAAGATGCTTGTGAAGGAGTTCTGCTGTGGTATCGAGGACTTCCATTGCGTGGATGGAGTTCACGATGCCGCTTGGATACTCGAGCTGGTTGTTGATGGAAGAGAACTGAGGATACTTTGCAAGGATCTCTGGATCGGAGTTGACCTCTGGGTGTGTCGATACACGGCAGATCTGCATTGCGACCTTCTTCTGCTGCTCAGCTGTGGTACAGAACTTGATATACTCGATAGCGCCTTCCTTGTTTGGAGCGTTGTATGGGATACCGAGGCCAGCTGGCTCGTTCCAGGAAGCGGAACCTACAGAACCCTTTGGAACAACTGCTGTCTCGACCATACCTACGATTCTGGAGGATGCTGGATTCATGGCAAGGGAGTAGGTAGCAGGTGAAGCAAAGCAGAATGCGAAGTCGCCCTGGCAGAACATATCGGATGCTGGGTTGGATCCGTGGATCTCGAAGGAGTGCTTGGAGATTGCTTCAGAGTCGACAAGTCTCTTGAGAGTATCGAGAGCTCTTGCTCCAGCTTCGTTGTTGCATACTGGCATTCCCTTCTCGTCGATGAGAGTAGTACCTTCACAGTTGAGGAGTACGTAGAACATGTATGTGATGATCTCGTCATCGAGGCCTGCGATCATTACCTCGTGTCCTGCTGCCTTGATCTGTGGGGTGATTGCAATCAGCTCGTCCCAGGTCTCAGGAATCTTCTCGACTCCAGCTTCCTTGAGGATCTGAGTGTTGTAGTTGAACTGCCACAGCCAGTAGTATCTTGGAAGACCATAGAGGTGGCCACCGAAGGAGAGGTTGTCGAGGGAGGTCTTGTTGTAGGCGGCCTTCTCTTCAGCGGTAAGGAGGTCATCGAGTGGCTCGAGGAACTCCTTGGAGGCGAACTCATGAACGTAGTCGGATCTCAGATGGATGACATCGAAGTGGGAGTCCTGGGAGAGGAAGGATGTAAGAGAGCGCTGTCTGAGCTCTGGGAATGGGACGTTTATGTAGTTGACCTTGATTCCAGTTGCTGCAGTGAACTCGTCAGCCTGGTCATGCCATGGCTTCTCGTCGAGGTATACAACAGTGATCTCATTCTTCTTCTCAGCAGCTGGTGCTGCAGCGGAGCTCTCGGAGCTGCCACCAGCAAAGACTGCAGAAAGTGCAATCATTGCTGCGAGGAAAAACAGTAGTGTTTTCTTCATAATGTTTCTTTCTCCTTAGAAAGTAGTTTCAATCTTCATTTCCACCGAGCCTCGAGAGACTCAGAGTACTTACTATGAATATGAGAGTCAGCAGACAGAGCATGTAGGCTATGGCGGCGCCACTGCCGATTCTTGTGTACATGAAGCTCTCTCTGTAGGCCAGAACTGCGAGTGTCATTGTAGAGTTTGCAGGACCACCCTTTGTGAGGACCCAGATCAGATCGAAGACCTTGAGTGCCCACATGCTCTGGATTACGGTTGTGATAACGATGATCGGCTTTATTGAAGGTATCGTTACGGAAAAGAATCTCTGGACGACTCCAGCTCCGTCTATCTCTGCAGCCTCGTAGAGGTTCCTGTCAACATTTGTTAGGGCGGCAAGATACATCAGAGAGACGAAGGGGACACTCTTCCAGACATCTGCGAAGATGATTGCCCAGAGTGCAGTCTTTCCCATGGAAAGCCAGGGCTGGTACTGGTCGATGAGGTGCAGCTTCAGCAGTATCTCGTTTATGATTCCGTACTTGCCGTTGTACATCCAGTCCCACATGGTTCCGTTGACGACGTCGGAAAGGGCCCATGGAACGAGGAACAGGGTCTTGAGTATATGGGACATGATTCCCTTTGCCCGGACGACGATCATGGCAACTATAAGTCCCATTACAAAGGTTCCTGTAATCCTGCAGATAACAAATACGACCGTATTTTTTACACAGGTCCAGAAGATCTCCTGCTTGAGAATCTTGGCAAAGTTCTTGAAGCCACTGAACTTCGTTGTCAGGACTCCTCTGGGGAAGGTTATATCACTGAGAGCAAGGACCACAGAGGAGAGAAGAGGGTAGAGAATGAAGAGTGCGATAAAGATAAGGGCAGGGGCCAGGAAGAGGCTTCTGGTATGGTCCTTTCTAAGAAACTGCTTTATGTCTGTTTTCATCCAACTTCTCCAATTTCAGGTCTTTAGACACGAGCATTTTATTGTATACAAAAGTTTGCTGAAATAGGCTGATGATTCTAAAACTTTGGAAATTATCTCATTTGGGACCATTATCATATAAAAGGCAATCTTTTTGTTCCCAAATGGAAACTGTTCGAGTACGACCAGTTTCAATTTTCTGATAATTCCTTTATATAAAATATATTACTTTAGTTTATGATGGTGTATATGCATCCTCTTAATAGGCAGAAGATGTGTGAAATGTTTAAAAAAGCAGAAAAATTAATTTTTGTATTACATACATTGCGGTTTGTAACAGAAGGAGCTAGCTTGCCTTTCTGCGCAATCTTTATTTAATTATCAATATATGAAGGAGGAGATGGATATGGATGAGGAAAAGCGAGATATCGGAACTGCACCTCTTGTTCTTGGAATCATATCTGTAGTTCTTTCCCTGACACTCTCCAGAGTTGTCGGTTTCATTCTAGGAATACTTGCAATAGTAAAAGGTGGCAGGTATCGCAATGTGGACAATGATGCCAGGGCCGGCTGGATTCTGGGAATCATAGGTGTGACAATCTCCGGTCTCTTCGTCTTCCTGCTGCTGCTTCTGATTCTCCTGCTCTTTGTTCCCATGGTCCTTCCATTCTTCTGGTTCTGAGCTCTGATTCCCCTATTGGGAATTGGATAGAGATGATTCATATGAGCAACGGAGTTGTGCTATCCTATCCATATGAGAAGATACATTGTCAAAGGTGGAAAGAGGCTTTGTGGCAAGGTCCGCATCAGTGGAAACAAGAATGCGGCCCTTCCATGTCTTGCAGCAACGCTGCTGACCGATGAAAAGGTCCATCTGGACAACATACCCGATATCCTTGATGTCTGCGTCATGAAGAATCTTCTCCTGGAGCTGGGAAGCGAGATCGAGGGAAACGACTTCGTCTCCCATGTACAGTTCAATGGCCTCTCGGCCAACCTGGTGGACAGTGTCAGAGGTTCGATCCTCCTTGTTGGACCACTGCTTGCCAGAGGCGAGAGTGTCATTATCCCACCTCCCGGTGGTGATGTAATAGGGCTAAGAAGACTCGATACGCACTTCCTGGGACTCTCTGCTCTCGGAGCGGAGTGCACCATCAACTCGAAGGGCTATCTTATTCTGAGTACCTCAGGCCGCCTGAAGGGCAGCGATATCTTCCTCGACGAGGCCTCCGTAACAGCAACAGAGAATGTAATCATGGCAGCAGTCCTTGCAGAGGGAAGGAGCACTATATACAACTGCGCCTGCGAGCCCCATGTCCAGGATCTGTGCCATATGCTTGTTGCCATGGGTGCGAATATTCGGGGAATCGGCTCGAATCTGCTTACGATAGAGGGGGTGGAAGCACTTCATGGAACCTCCTTCAGAATCGGCTCTGACTACATGGAGCTCGGTTCCTTCATAGGCCTTGCTGCAGTCACAGGAGGGGAGCTGCTACTGACCGATGTGGATACACCCTTCCTCAGACCGCTGGAGCTGGGCTTCGAGAAGCTGGGAATCACATTCGAGAAGAGAGGAAACAGCGTCTATGTACCCTCCGAGCAGAGGAGAATAATCCAGAAGACATATCTGGGTGGAACGAACAAGCTGGACGATGCTCCCTGGCCGGGCTTTCCTGCTGACCTTCTATCCATAATGACTGTTACTGCCACACAGATGAGCGGATCCATCCTGATACATGAGAAGATGTTCGAGTCCAGGATGTACTTCATAGACTATCTGATCCGTCTGGGTGCAGATATCGTGCTCTGTGACCCTCACAGGGCTGTTGTCAACGGCAGGAGCAGACTCCATTCAGGTGTCGTTACCAGTCCTGATGTCAGAGCCGGTATGGCCCTTGTAATCGCTGCACTCTGTGCCGATGGGGAGTGCATTATAGAGAACATCGAGCAGATCGAGAGGGGCTATGAGGATCTGCTTGGAAAGCTCAGGAGCATCGGTGCCGAAATCTCGGAGAATTGAAACGAATTCCACACTTTTCTCCAGTTTTCCACAGATTAAGGAATTCGATGTTGAAAACCTTGAAAAATCTGCAGGTGATACTGTTTTTTATCGCCACAGTTACAATAAAAACAAACCATTATAATTTGTTGTATTAAAAGAAGATATTTTTAAAATTCAATAATTGGAATTTATGGAACCTATATAAGTTTAGGGCAAAAACAATGGCGATATAAGTAAAAATTTGGGTTGTTGAAAACATACTTTTCAACAGGTTTTCAACAGGTGGCATGTGCTATGGGAATAACCATGTATCTCTCTTATAGTACGTGATTTATACCTGTGGAAAAGATATTTCTCCACAGGAAAGGGAGAGAATCTAAAGAGATTTCCTGCCAATTTCTGCCATGCACTCGATGGCGCCAACTGCATATATTCCTGCAGTCTCGGCTCTGAGTATATTGGTCGGAAGGAGAGCTGTCCTGGCTCCCTTCTCCTCAAGAAGGGCGCACTCCTCATCTGAAATTCCGCCTTCACTTCCTATTATCAGCGAGATGGATGTGAAGCTTGAATCGGAAAGTACAGCTCCAAGGGTCTGGGTCCTCTCTCTTCTGCTCTGGTGGAGCAATATCCTGAGTTCTCCCTCTTTTACTTGGGGAAGATCGGTAATCGGGATTATTTCAGGAAGAAGTGCTCTTGTCGAGGAGCCGCTCTGCTGGATTGCTTCCTTCATTATTGTCTCGAGCCTCTCAGCATCGTGCCTCGAGAACTCCTTCTCCTGGCAGAACTGGCTTGTGATGAAGACGATCGATTCCACTCCGGCTTCGGTCAGCATCCTCACTATCGTCTCGTTCTTCTTTCCCTTGCAGATGCACTGGTAGACCGTAATCGGGATTATCCTCTTCTCATAGCCTGAGAGGTGGTCGAGGAGGGTAGACTCCGGATTGTCGGTTCTCTGCACAGAGAGAGTATCCTCATCGATTATTGTGGAAAGATAGTAGCTTCCATCCATATCCTTTGCTGTGAAGCTTTCTCCGATGGAAAGACGCAGTACCTTCATCAGGTACTGTCTGTCCCTTTTCTTCAGCCTGTAGGTGCTTTCGCCGTTATAGCTTTTGTCGAAGAGGAATACTCTCATCTTTCCTCGAAGTACTTTATGGCCCTGTTGAGCACATCGTCATGCGTTCGGTCGATCTTGGGTCTCTCTGTGTAGTCCATTTTGCCAAGGTATCCATTTCTGATGAGCAGCTTCAGAAGCAGTCTTGGAACCTTTGATCCTCTGTTCTCGTCGGCAAAGAGCTCGAGGTTCTCCTCTGTAAGCTCCGGGTGCTTCCTTATGAACTCATCCTCTATTATCTGGCTATCCTTTATGAACTCGTAGTAGGCCATGGTCTCCTCATCGGAGTACTTCACCTCTTCTATCTCGATATCCGGAGCTATTCCTATCTTGTTTATATCGCTTCCATTCGGTGTGAGATAGGAGGCGGTCGTGAATTTTACAAAGCCCTCGTTCCACTTGAAGACATCCTGCATCACGCCCTTTCCAAAGGTCTTCGAGCCGATGCTTACAGCCTTCCCGTTGTCCTTCAGGGCACCTGTAAGAATCTCGCTTGCACTTGCAGTTCCACCGTTTGTCAGGATTGCGATATCGATGTTCCTGTACTTGGTGCCACCTTCGGATGCGTAGGTGGAGTAGGTCCTTCTTGGAGAGTTGTCCTTGTACTTCACTGTCACTATCTTCTGGTCCCTTCCAAGGAAGAGGTCAGCAACGAGCAGTGCAGTATCCACTGTGCCTCCGCCGTTGTTCCTCAGATCGAGGATAAGATGCTTCATGCCCTTCGAGATGAGCTTGTCCATCTCGGTCGTTACCAGAGTATATGTCGATTGATTGAAGTCCGAGATCGAGAGGTAGCCGATATCTGTGCCCTCTACCATAGTACTGTCGACAGATGGCCTTGTAACCTTCTCGGGAGTTACGGAGACATCGAATACTGCGCTTCCCCGATGGATGGTAAGGACCACGGGAACTCCCTCTGTTCCACGTATCTTCTTGCTTGCCTCGGTTGCGGTAAGGTCGCTGGTGCTCTCTCCGTTTATGTGACTGATAAGGTCGCGGCTCTTGATGCCGGCTCTTTCTGCTGGGCCACCGGGGAATGGGGCCATTATCTGGACCATATATGTGGTCGGGTCGTTGAAGTCCCTGGCATCCAGCTTGTACTTGGTGAGGTATGTACCGATACCAACATATGTGCCATCGATTCCCTCCTCGAAGGACTCGGCCTCATCCTTTGCAATATATTCGGAGTAGGGGTCATCGAGAGCCGAGAGAAGGCCTGCTGTCAAGGATTCGTCCACCTTATTAAGGTCGATATCATAGAGAAAATTGGCATTTATATACTGATATAGTGTATTGAGACCGAGGAGGGTCGATGAGATTCCCGAGTTCTGGACGCTGATTCCAGGCCCCTTTGCGGCAGTTGTGGCAACAAGCTCTCTTTCTGGAGAGGCCGCAATGGAGAATGTTATCAATACTGTCAGCAGTAGCGCTGAAAGGAATTTTCTTCTGCACATGAACTCATGATAGAATAATTTCGTTCTCCGATAAAGATGGATTGAGCGTGATTGAAAACACAGAGCAAGATTATTAAACTCTACATATGCCGATACTGTACATCTCCTACCCCTCGTTCATCAGACCGGAAATCGTTCCATTCCTGCCAGTGCGATGGTACTCTGTCATGTATCTTGTGGCACTCTTCATATCGTTCGTGCTCTTCAACAGAGTCTCCAGGAGAGAGAACTTCATCGACAGAGAGGAAAGCGAGAATCTTGCTGTCGCGACATTCATGGGACTGCTTGTCTTCGCGCACATCTTCTCCTGCCTATTCTATTCGGATTGGAGATACTATCTGACACATCCTCTGCAGATGTTCTGGCCATTTGATGGCGGTCGTTTTGTTGGCCTTCCAGGTATGAGCTTCCATGGAGGTCTCTTCGGTGCGGTACTTGGATCCTTCCTCTACTGCCGATACAAGAGGATAGATTTTCTCTGGTTTGCAGATATAGCCTGCTCTGTTATTCCCTTCGGCTACACCTTCGGTCGCCTTGGAAACTTCATCAACGCAGAGCTCTATGGAAGAGTGACGACAGGCCCTCTAGGCATGGTCTTTCCAGAGGCAAGACCCTTCAGCACAGAGCTTGAGTGGGTAAGGGATGTCTGTGAAAAGATAGGAATGGAGATGGTTCCCGGCTCGTATGTGAACCTTCCTCGTCACCCATCCCAGCTTTACGAGGCCCTGTTCGAGGGACTTGTCGCAGGATGTATCCTGTATTTCGTATTGCGTCCATACTTTTCAAGACATCATTTCGGCAGAGGCTCGACCTTTGCCTCCTACTTCATAATATATGGAACTGCGAGGTTCCTGATCGAATACTGCAGGCAGCCCGATTCCGATATCGGCTATGTCATCGCACTTGGAAAGAACAGTGACAATATCGCACTCTTCCAGTCATTTCTGAATATCTCGAAGGGGCAGGTATTCTGTGCACTCATGGTCCTGATAGGTATAGTGATGCTGCTGCTTTTCAATAGAAGGAGAGAAAGAGATGCCAGATAGCATCAATGAGAGGCTTGCGCGCCTCAGAGTTCTGATGAAGGAGAGAGGCATAGATGCCTACTATGTGACAGGAACAGACCCCCATATGAGCGAGTATGTCGCTCCCAGGTGGCGCACAAGGGCCTTCATCTCAGGCTTTACTGGAAGCTTCGGCTATGTGATAGTCACACAGGATAGGGCCTGTCTCTGGGTCGATAGCAGATACTACCTCCAGGCCGAAAAGGAGATAGAGAAAGGCACCTTTGAGATGCTGAAGGATGAAGAAAGTCCTCTTGAGGAGTGGCTCGAAGAGAATCTCTCTCCGGGCTCTGTCCTTGCCGTAGAGGAGAAGAGCATCAGCATCAGAGCCTTCAGAAAGCTGGAAAGGCGCCTCTCTGGATGTGTCAAGGTCGCAATCGATTCAGAGGACCTTCTCGACCTCATCTGGAAAGATCGCCCAGCTATGCCTTTTTCGCATCTTCGAGCTGTCGATGTCGCCTTCGCAGGGCTTACAAGTGAAGACAAGCTTGCAAAAGTGAGAGCCGAGCTCAGGAAGAAGGGTGCAGACTGCACATTCATCTCATCTCTCGATGATATAGCCTGGCTCACCAATTTAAGAGGTGACGATATAAGGTACAACCCTGTCTTCCTCTCATTCCTCTTCATAGACAGTGAAAGGGCAGTGCTCTTTGCTTCGAGAGAGAGATTCTCTGATGAGGTCTATAGGATAGTTGAGAAGGATTTCGAGGTGAGAGAGTACGATAGGGCCTATGAGGATCTGATGCAGCTTGTACACGGCAGCGCCTACTACGATCCGGGGAAGGTCAACATGGGCTTTTCTTCTGTTCTCTTCAAAGAAGAATCATCCTCGAGATGTGGCCTCGATATAACTACCAGCCTGAAGGCAAGAAAGAACGAGCTTGAGCTCAGGGGCATGAGGCGTGCCCACAAGATGGATGGCATAGCCTTTGCCAACTTCATGGCAAAGCTCAACACGGTTCCCGATGGATCGCTTACCGAGATGGATGTATCTGAGGCCTTCGAAAGAGAGAGGATGAGGATGGATGGGTACCTCGGTCCCTCCTTTGCCCCGATCTCGGGCTTTGCAGAGAACGGTGCAATCGTTCACTACAGTGCAACAGGAGAGTCCAACAGGAAGATAGACAAGGATGGCCTGCTCGTTCTCGATACAGGGTCCCAGTTCTACTATGGCATGACCGACCTTACGAGGACACTGCTCTTCGGAAAGGCGACCCAGGAGCAGAAGAACGACTACACTCTCGTTCTGAAGGGGCATCTTGCTCTCGCATCCCAGCGCTTTATAGAGGGGACGAGAGGGTATCAGCTGGATGTCCTGGCACATCAGTTCCTCTGGACTGCAGGAATGACATACAGGCATGGAACAGGCCATGGTGTCGGCTGCAATCTGAACGTCCACGAGGGGCCGATGAGGATATCTCCTGCCCCAATAGATGTTCCACTGGAGGAGGGAATGATACTTTCGGATGAGCCGGGAGTCTACAAGGAGGGAAAGCACGGCATCAGGATAGAGAATCTTGTTGCTGTCCAGAAGGATGCGATGACCTCCTTCGGTCAGTTCTACACCTTCGAGGTCCTTTCTCTGGTCCCTTATGAAAGGAAGCTGATCGAGGTCAGACTGCTGAGCGACAGCGAAATCAAGCTTATTAACGCATACCACGAGTGGGTAAGGGAGGAGCTCATCGACGAGGTCGATGAGGATGCCCGGGCCTATCTTGAGGAGGCGACCTCTCCGATTGCCAGAGAGTAGCCTTTTATCGCTTAAATAAATATAATGCAGGGCATAAAGGAAATACATTATGGTAGAAGCCTTAAAGAAAAACGGTAAGATCTCCCGCAAGGGACCAGTCGTGCTCGTCATCATGGATGGCGTAGGTTTTGGTAAGTACAAGGATGGCGATGCAGTCGCTGCTGCAATGACCAGGAATCTCGATAAGCTCTTTGCAGAATACCCATGGACAAAGCTCAAGGCACACGGCCTCGCAGTAGGACTTCCTTCAGATGCAGATATGGGCAACAGTGAGGTAGGACACAACGCAATGGGCTGTGGTCGTGTCTTCAGCCAGGGCGCTGCACTCGTTTCAGAGTCCATCAATTCCGGAAAGATGTTCGAGGGTGCAACCTGGAAGAAGCTCTCGGAGAATGCAGTAAGGAACGGTTCAGCCCTCCACTTCATCGGTCTTCTCTCCGATGGCAATGTGCACTCCCACATCGACCATCTCAAGGCAATGGTCGAGAGAGCTAAGAAGGATGGTGTAAGGAAGGTAAGGGTCCACGCTCTTCTCGACGGAAGAGATGTAGGCGAGATGAGTGCCTTCGACTACTTCGATCCATTCCAGAAGTTCCTCGAGGAGCTCTCGGACGATTCCTTCGATGCAAGGATCGCCTCCGGTGGTGGCAGAATGGTCATCACAATGGACCGCTACAATGCAAACTGGGATATGGTAAGAAAGGGCTGGGAGACCCACGTGCTTGGTGAAGGAAGAATGTTCTCATCCGCTCATGAGGCAATCGAGACTCTCAGGGCCGAGACTGGTGCAATCGACCAGGATCTTCCTCCCTTCGTGATTGCAGAGAATGGAAAGCCGGTTGGGACCATCGAGGACGGTGACTCTGTCATCCTCTTCAACTTCCGAGGCGACCGCGCACTCGAGATCACAAAGGCCTTCGAGGCAAAGGAGCTTTCCGAGTTCGATAGAAAGAGAGTTCCTGCTGTAGAGTATGCAGGCATGATGGAGTACGATGGCGACCTCCACGTACCAGCACAGTACCTCGTATCCCCACCTTCGATCGACAGGACCATGGCAGAGTATCTCTGTGCGACCGGCATCAGACAGTTCTCCATCTCCGAGACCCAGAAGTTCGGACACGTAACATACTTCTTCAACGGCAACAAGACCGGAAAGTTCGATGAGAAGCTCGAGGAGTATGTCGAGGTACCATCCGATATCGTTCCATTCGAGCAGAGACCCTGGATGAAGTGTGCAGAGATTGCAGACAGGGTAATTGCCGAAGTAGAGAGCGGCAAGTGGGATCTTATCAAGCTCAATTTCCCTAATGGAGATATGGTCGGACACACAGGTGTCTTCCAGGCTGTCGTATGCTCGATGGAGGGTATGGATATCCAGATCGGAAGAATCTGGGAGGCTGTAAAGAAGACCGGTGGTGTAATGGTGGTCACAGCAGACCATGGCAATGCAGACGATATGTACGAGCATGGCAAGGACGGCTCCCTGAAGCTGAAGAATGATGGCGAGCCGAAGAGCAAGACCAGCCACTCTCTCAATCCAGTTCCATGTATCGTATGCGACTCAGCATACAATGGAGAGTACTCCAAGGAGCTGAAGACAGGTCTTGGAATCTCCTCCATCCCTGCAACGCTCATGAACTTCCTCGGCTACGATGCTCCAGCAGATTACGATCCATCTGTAATCACACTGAACTGAAGTAGACCGCTGTACTCTGGCCAGGTGTCCATGAAACAGATATGGGCATCTGGCTGGAAGTTCTGAGGAATAATAGAGGACTCCTGTCCTATTGATCCAACATTTTCAGGACTAAGTTCCAATCCTCAAGCTGCTTTTTCCAGCAGAAAGACTGCGTTATTTCATAGAATCTCTTGATCTGTCACTCTGCTACAAGCTTCCACGCCTGCTTGTCTGGCAGGATAATCACTCATGTATTTTTCATTCGGGACACAGAATTCCACTGTTGAATAACAGCTTCCAGATATTTGTTCTTGTCCTGCGAGAGTAAAAAAGGACATGGCCGACCATGTCCTCTGTGCGATCAGCTCTGCTATCAATATCCTGTCGGGCTGACAGCGCAGAGCATTACGACTCCAATGAAGTACATTACTGCTCCGATAATGGTATAGGGGGTCGAGCCCACTATCACGATGAAGTGCCCAAGAGAGAGGAAGACGATTGTGACGAATCTCTTGAGTGCATAGCTTTCCTTGTCCTTCAAAAAGGAGGCCAAGTAGGTCATCATCGAAAGGAACATGATGACGAAGATGGTTATCAGAAGCTCGAATTCATGCTTGTTGACAGTGTATATGTTGCTGTTGACTGGAATGAAGAATGCTATGAGGAAAGCTGTTACAAGGCATGCTGTTGCATACAGTCCGCTCTTCTGAAGGCTCTTGCCTGCATCGTAGTTCACAAGGGCGGCAAAGAGCAGGACGATCGAGGAGCCGAGGAAGAAGAAGCGGGCAAGCTTCTGTATCAGCACGTATGAGAACATGTAGATGCCGATGAAGTCCTCGAGTGCTGGGATTGTCGAGAGGGAACTCAGCGTAACGAAGAAGAGGTATAGAGGGATGTAGGAGCCCTCTACTGCCATTGACCTGTGCTTGATCCTCAATATGAAAACTGGAAAAATCGAGAGGATCAGCATTATGCTGGTCGGAGCAAAGCGCATTAGAACCTCTGCAGGTCCAGCATTGCCCATCCTCATGCTTATCACGAGAACGTAGATGATCAGGCCTGACATGCAGAGTGCAGACAGGACCTGAACGACCGATACTATTCTCGAGACATTTGCCTCATTCATCAAAGAGTATCCTTATATGGTGGGACGATATCCGTCTCTATGCTTCTTCCGCAGATAAGGGAACCGAGCATACCGACCTGGATATCGAGCATGCAGCCGAGACCAGTCACGAGAGGAAGAAGACCGACGAGGGTCATCTCAGCCCCGTAGAGGTTGATGTTGGTAAGAGAGAAGGCTGCTGCGATTATGAAGACTACCTCGATACCGGCTGCTGCAGAGGAGGCGAAGGATGCCAGTGAGCAGCAGAGAGCAAGGATCACAGCCTCCTTTGCACCAGGCATTGAACCTGTAACGGCTGCTGTGAGACAGATTGCGGACATTGCTGCGATTGCGGCAGAACCGGCTCTTGCGATCACATTGAATAGAGGAACAGCTGTTGCAGCAGCTCTCTTCTGTACACCGAGACTGTGGCGGGCAGAGGCCTCCATCATCGGAGCTGCGAAGATGTAGCTACCTGTTGTAAGGGCTGCAATTGAAGGAGTGATGCTTCTGAAGAGAACCTGCCATGGATTCCTCTTGAACTTGGTGAAAACGAGGAAAAGCAGTGGAAGCACCACTATTGTGAGAACAAGGCAGACTGCTACATATGAAATGAGGAATCTCGGAGCTGCGAAGATCGTCTTCTCCTGATAGAGCTGTGTGAAGAAGAAGGCCGATGAACAGTAGACGAGGATGTAGCCGAATACTGTATAGGTCCTTGCGATCCTGAAGAGTACCTCGGAGAAGGAGTTCATTGTGATATATGCTGGCTTGATGACATCGGCACTTGGCTTTAGTGCAAAGCCGAGAATCCAGGAGAACAGGATTACAGGAAGCAGGAATTCGGTGGATCGTACGATGGTGTAGAAGATGTTTCCGGAAAGGAGTTCACTGGCTGCCTCTGAAAGAGCTGTCGGCAGAAGTCCTGCGAAGGAGCCATCTGAACCTGCAGTGGAGCTTACTGGGAATGCGATACCCGCAGCTCTTATGAGAAGGACTGCTACAACAGGAAGGATGACAGCTGTGACGATGGACCAGACGATACCGCTTACAAGCAGCTTGCCTCCCAGCCTGTCCTTTCTGAGGGATGCCACACCGGAAGCCAGCGATACAAGGACCATCGGCAAGAAAAGGAGTGTTCCGATCTTGAGGGAGATTCCTGTAAGAGAGAACAGCACGGAGTATACCAGGGTGCTGTCTGCAAATAGTAGCGTTGTTGCGAAGCCCATGAAGAGAGCTGCAAGATATGTAATCCAAGTTTTCATAAGCTAAATCGTACTCTCAAACCCCTTCATGGTCAATTCGAAGGGGCTGTCATATCGTTCTTCAGGAAAGAAAAAGGTCGAGTTTGTAATCGGAGAGCGCCTCTTTCCTGAGGAGGGTACCGATATACTCCTCGGCACTGAAGTTTCTCCTGTCCGGACAGAGAACCTCGAAGGAGAGTGCAGAGAGGACAATCAGAAGCTGCATCAGCTCCTGTCCGTACCAGGTGACACCCTTGTACTTGTTGCACTTTACTTCCTGTCTGATCTCGCTGTCCTCGAGCAGTGATGAGATGAGTTCAAGAGGCTTTCTGCTCTTTTCTTCTGCCATCATGTGGCCCAGGACAGAGAAGAGGGCTGCAAAGTGGAGCGTCCTGTGGAGCTCCTCTTCGGAGATTCCCTTCTCATTTCTCCAGTTCTCGAAGAAGTGCGTGAGCAGAAGTTTGTCGGCTGCAACGAGCGCCTCTCTCGGACTTGTACAGCCAGCTTTCAGGAATGGCTTGATGAGAATGTATGCTGCGATGATGAGTTCGAGCTCATCCATGATCGAGGCCAGATTCTGGAAAAGATCGCTGTCCATGACCTTTCCAAGTCTCCTGATCTCACTGACGACCTGCTTCGGGTCGACATCGATCGGAAGCTGTGGAAGTGCCGATACCGTCGTCTCCTCGAAGGTGTCCCTCATCTCGTAGAGTCTGGTATAGACCTCTGCAATCGAGAGAAGCAGTGTTCTCTGTGCAGGTCCATCTGCCTTGCCTGTGAGCAGCTTGCCGATTCCCTTGAAGAAGGCTGTAGACCTGAAGAACTCAAGCTCCCTGTAGACCGGCTCGAGCCTGAGAAGGGCAACTGCAATAGCGATATTCTTCACACCTCTTCCATTGAGGAATCTGTAAAGCTTCTCGTAGGCCCCGTCCGGATCCTCGACCTCTCTGATATTCCAGAGAACGCGTGAGTCATAGCCCTCGATCGAGAAGCTGTATCCATCCTCGAATAGTCTTATCGATGGCATGATATAGGTCAGTCCTGAGGAGAAATCATCATATATCGTGTAGCTCCTGCCACCGTATGTGAGTCCAAGGTTCTCTGCAAGCGTGGTAGTGACTGTCTGCTTTCCATCTCCGTTCTTGTTGAGCTTGGGGCAGGATACCTTGATGTTCGCACTGACTCTCTCGTACTGGTTGTTGACGATGACGAGGGTCCTTTCCGAACCGAAGCCGTTCGCATATGCGTAGATCGACTCCTCTACATGGCCATCGTGATATGCGTCGTAGAGGTTGAAGTATTCGACTCCGCTGAAGAGATATCTCTTCCTGAGAAGAGGGAAGATCCTCCTGTAGTGTTCTCCGACAAGAGAGTCGTTCGGCAACTCGTTGTAGTAGGCACGCTTGTACTCCATGCCGTACTTCTCCTTGAAGCCTTCGATCTGGCCATGGCCGAACATCGGAAGACCGGGGAGGGTCGCAAGGATCGTACAGATGCTGAAGTATCTGTTCCCATCGCCGAACTGTGCAATTGCAGTATCCTCGTCCGGGTTGTTCATGAAGTTGACATAGCGCTTCAGGACCTCTGGGTCGAAGAGGATAGTATTCTTTATCGAGAGCCTGTACTTCTGGTTCTCCTGGTTCTTCAGCATGTTCATGAAGGCACTGTTGTAGACACGGTGCATGCCCAGTGTCCTTACGAAGTAGCCCTCGAGCATCCAGAAGGCCTCTGCAAGGAGAAGTGTATCGGGGACCTCTGCAGCAATGCGGTCGACAACCTCTCTCCAGAACTCCTGAGGGATACTCTCATCGAACTTCTGCTGGCTGATTGCATGGACGAATCTTCCGGGGATGTCGCCACCGGTGCCCGGCTTTGGATACCAGAGTCTCTGTATGTGCCTCTTTGCAAGTGTCATTGCCGCATCGAAGCGGATGATGGGGAAGTTCCTTGCAACGTGCAGTATCTTCTGGATTACAGCCTCCCTGGCGATTGGATTGAGGTAGTCTATCTGTGCTGTATCGTTCCAGGGCATTGAGGTTCCATCGTTGCCGTGGAAGACGTACCTGACCTCTCCTGTTCTTCTGTCCCTTCTCATGAAGGTCACTGCAGCATCGGTCCTGGAGAAGTAGTGGTCCTCGATCTTTATCTCGATGTCGGGATTCTTTGAAAAGTCAGGTCCATTGTAGGTGTAGGAGGGGAAGGGTGGATAATCCTGGCTGATGAAGTACTCCGGGTGGTCGTACATCCAGTTGCTGTCCAGGCCTGTGTGGTTCGGGACCATGTCGGAGGCCAGGCGGATTCCTCTTTTCGCGCACCTCTCTCTGAGGTTCTCAAGAGCCTGCCAGCCTCCGATGGCCTCGCTTATCTCGTAGTCCTTCAGTGAGTATGCGGAGGCCTCGGCATCTGGGTTGCCGCACATGACCTTGATCTCCTTGGAGGCATCGGATCTCTCCCACAGTCCGATAAGCCAGAGGGCAGTGAAGCCCCTCTCTGCAAGCAGGTCGAGCTCGTGGTCCGGTATCTGATCCAGGGTCCTGATCTCTCTCCTGTACCACTTCGAAAGCTGATCCAGCCAGACGAGGGTGCACTTTGCCATCATTACGACCTTTGGCATCCAGTCGGTATCTGTACTGAAGGCCTCGTACTCATCCTGGAGTCCGGAGTAGTCCATTACATTTGTCGGTCCGCCGCCTCCGCCTGTGCCGCTTCTGTCCCTCTCCTCTGTGGTAAGGAAGTCGAGACTGGAATCAAGGAGCAGCAGGATGCTCTCGCTTAAAAGGTGTGCCCAGTTGGTCACTATGAACTGTATCTGCTGCTGCAGGCTGTTCGGATAGAGGCGGGCGGGCCTTGTGAGGAAGCTGAATATATCCTCATCCATACCGTGGGATATCTTTTCTATACCATCTGTATAGCTTCCGATTATGCTTCTGAGTGCTGCGACTCCACTTGGATACTTCAGCCCTGCTGGTCTTATAAGTGGTTCAGAGGCGGAAAGCAGTGCAGGGTTGGAGACCATTATCTCCCTGATGAAGAAGCCTCTTGTCGCCTCCTCGATGACCTCGAGTCCCGAGGGTTTCGTCCTTTCGAGAAGAGGGGATGGAAACTGTCTTATATAGAAGTCGACGACCTCCTTGAGGTTCTCGTCATCTGCAATCTGAGGAAGGGCTCTTGTGAACATGTCAGGGTTGTCGTCCCTGACGTAGGTATCAAGTACATTCTGGTATAGAAGGTGGAGTATGCCGGAGGCATATACTCTTGCCGGGGAGAGGTAGTCGGAGTCGTTTCCGCGACTCTTCTGTCTTTCGTTGTAGGCAAAGGCTATCTTGTTGGCATCATCATAAAGTACTCTGAGTTCTGAAGATGTGACGAATACAGGGGTATCTATTCCAAGATCACGGCGAGTGGTCCTGGCCATTCTGAAATCTCTATCTGGCATATTTGAATTCCTCCAGTAAGGTCTACTCTAGAAGCATAGCAGAAAAACAGAAGGACATGTTCAATTATTTGAGCTTTACTTCCTGTACGGAAGTGGTACAGGAGGAGAGCAGAGGGGCTGCCTTCACGATGACCTGATCGAGCACAAGCCGCTCCTCTTTTGTGAAATTCGAGGTGACGTAATTCCTGACATCTCCATGTACAGGCCTTCCGATTCCCAGCCTCAGGCGGAAGAACATATCGCTTCCCAGTCTCTCCTTGATGGACCTGAGTCCGTTGTGCCCCTGAAGGCCGCCTCCGAGCTGCAGTCTTGCAGTTCCGAGCGGAAGCTCCAGATCGTCGTGGATTATCACAATGCTGTCGGCCTTTATCCTGAAGAAGGTCGCAGCCTCGCTTACAGCAGTGCCTGAAAGGTTCATGTATGTCATCGGCCTGAGTATGATATCCTGGCCCAGCTTTGCATATGCGCTGTGGAACTTCACCTGATAGGAGACATCAGGATAGAGCGCGTCCGCCATGATGAAGCCGGCGTTGTGCCGGGTCTTCTCATACTCCTTGCCAGGGTTTCCCAGAAATACCAGTAAGCGTGCCATGGAATTGAGGATAATAGCTTCAGCGACTCTTTTCAACTCCGATGCGGGGGCAGGATTGGGCCTCTGGGCATCTGGAGCAGAAGGGAGAAACGGAGGTGCAGACTGTCTGGCCGTAGGCGACAAGCAGTTCGTTCAGAGGAATCCAGAAGCGCCTGGGCATCACCTTTTCAAGAGCATCGACACTCTCTTCCGGAGTCTTCGTACTTATCCAGCCAAGACGGTTCGCGATCTGGTGCACATGGCAGTCGACGCAGATCGCATCGATTCCGAAGCCCAGGTTCAGAACGAGGTTCGCCGTCTTGATCCCGACTCCGGGAAGCGATAGAAGCTCCTCCTGCGTTGCTGGAATCTTCCCATCGAACCTCTCTATTATCTCGGCTGCGATCCTCTTCAGCTGTACAGCCTTTCTCTTGTAGAAGCCGCAGGGAAAGATGAGCTTTTCGATATCGGCAGTATCCATATCTCTCAGGGAGTAGACATCGGGAGCCCTTTCGAGCAGTCTCTCGCTTGCTCCTATCGTCACCTCGTCCTTGGTCCTGAGAGAGAGCAGTGTGGAGACCAGGACTGTATAGGGATTCTGCTTGTATTCAATTGCGATGAGCGACACGGATGGAAGCTGCTTTCTCTCCTTCCATATTGCCTCCTGGAAATCTGCAAATATGCGGTCGAAGTAAGATTCATCCATTTTTTCTCTTTTCATCTTGAATCCCTTTTGTTAAATATTGAACGACTCTGTTACTTTTGAATAGAATCATACCATGATTGTCATTCTGAAAAATAATATCACTCCAAAGGAAAAGGACAAGATAAGAAATGTCCTTGAAGATCGTGGCTTCATCATCAAGGAGATAAAGGGTCAGCAGGATACTGTTCTTGGTGCTGTAGGTATGGCCCACATGGACCTCAGAGAGATAGAGGTCCTTCCAGGCGTTGCCTCGGTAATCCCAATCTCGAAGCCATACAAGCTCGCTTCAAGGGAGCTGAAGAAAGAGGACACGATAGTCACCGTCGGCAGGAACAAGGTAAAGATCGGTGGCAACAGGGTAGTCATAATCGCCGGTCCATGTGCCGTCGAATCCAGAGAGCAGATAATGGAGATCGCAGCCAGCGTCCGTGAGGCCGGGGCCGTTATTCTCCGTGGCGGTGCCTTCAAGCCACGCACCAGTCCATACTCCTTCCAGGGTCTTGGAGAGGAGGGGCTGAAGTATCTCAGAGAGGCGGGAGACACATACACCATGCCTGTCTGTACAGAGGTCGTCTCGCCTCGCGATGTCGAGATGATGACGAAGTACATCGACATGTTCCAGATCGGAGCCAGGAACATGCAGAACTTCGAGCTTCTGAAGGAGGTCGGAAAGACCGGCATGCCTGTTCTTCTCAAGAGAGGCATGTCTGCAACTATCGAGGAGTGGCTCATGGCCGCTGAGTACCTCATGGCCAACGGAACCGACCAGATCGTCCTCTGCGAGAGAGGTATCAGGACCTATGAGAAGGCCACAAGGAACACTCTGGACTGCTCTGCAATCCCAGTTGTGCAGAAGCTTACACACCTTCCTGTAATCGGAGACCCGTCCCACGCTACAGGTATAAGGGACCTGGTATCTCCAATGGCGCTTGCTCTGGTAGCTTCCGGGGCCCACGGCATCGCAGTCGAGGTGCACAACCATCCGGAAAAGGCGCTCTCGGATGGTCCCCAGTCCCTCTTCCCTCAGCAGTTCGAGAAGCTTGTCAGGGATGTGCAGTCTCTCTGCCCTGTAGTAGGAAAGTCCCTCGAGGCAAGGCCCAGGATCATTCCGAAGAACATCACGGATGACAGTGCAAATGCTGCGACCATTCTCACAGGAGAGAGGGTCGTCGCCTTCCAGGGCGAGAGAGGTGCCTTCAGCGAGCTTGCTACAAGAAGGGCCTTCGGAGAGGATGTCAAGGTGCTTCCTCTGCCGACCTTCCGCTCCTGCTTCGAGGCTGTACAGACCGGAAACGCAGAGTACGCTGTCCTTCCTGTCGAGAATACACTCGGAGGGACCATTTATGACAATCTCGACCTTCTTCAGACCCATCCCGGCATCACAGTTGTCGGTGAACAGCAGGTAAGGGTCATCCACAACCTCATCGTCAATCCTGGCACGAGGCTCGGGGATATCAGAAGGGTATACTCGCACCCTCAGGGGCTTGCCCAGTGCAAGGAGTTCCTGGAGAAGTACCTTCCAGATGTCCAGCAGGTGCCATTCTTCGATACAGCAGGAAGCGTCTCCTATATAAAGAAGGAGAAGGAGATGGACAGCGCTGCAATTGCAGGTGCTCCAGCTGCTGCCTACAACGAGATGGAGATTCTCAGGGAAGGAATCGAGACGAACCCGAAAAACTATACCAGGTTCTACATCATCACAAGGGAGGAGCATGCAGAGTCCTTCAAGAAGGGTATACAGAGCAATACAGCCTCTGTTCTCTTCACTCTGAACGATGAGCCGGGTGCACTCTCCAGAATACTTGATGTCCTCTCTTCAAGGAAGCACAACATGTCGAAGCTCGAGTCGAGGCCTATCCAGGGTCGCCCCTGGGAGTACTCCTTCTTCGTGGAGATCTGGTTCGATGACGAGGAGTATGCCCACGAGACCTTCAGGATGCTTTCAAAGGTTGCAGCCCAGTTCAGGGTGCTCGGAGTCTACAGGCGAAACCACTGATTGGTACAGTAATCAGGAAAATGGTGAAGAAGCAGTATGAGATTTCTTGTACTGCTTCTTCTCTTTCTGAATCTTTCCTGTGAACAGCTCTCCTACAGGACCGTCACTGTCCTTTTTCCCAGCGAGCACTTCTGGGAGAGCGAGAGCGGAAGCTTGATGTGGTACACTCTGGAGTACTTCAATGGTAGTCGAGTGGAGAGACTTACACTTCGAAGTGGAGAGAGAAAGGTATCTGTTCCTGTTCTCAGGGGCTGCACTGTCTACTTCGTCGCACGGCCAGAGGACAGCTATCACCCCTTCGGCGGAGGTCTCGATCCGAGTGGAGGGGATCGGGTATCCCTCACTCAGAGGGAGGGCCTTCTTGCCGAGATACTGATAGAGGCCTCGAGAGCACAGCCTCATCAGTGCGCCAACTACTGCTATGAGACGATCAGGGAGAATCTGGAATACCCCTTCGACGAGGATGAGCTGCTTCTTGATCTGAGGAACGGCATCTTCCGTCCATCGGACTACAAGGTCAGTCTGTACGATGTCCCGATAAGCGGGATTCCGGAGGGAAGATATATACCTGAGACCGATTATGATCCACCGTTCCAGCTCTCTGCCGGACAGGAGATAACCCTCTCCCTATACCCTGGAATCCACAGATATCTCAATCTCTCCAGGCACTTTCTCAGGACGATTGCAGTCGCTTCGGATGGTTCTATACGATACCTCGATACTGCCGGTCTTATACTCTGAATATCAATTGATGTGCATGCCCTGAAGATTGTAGAATGCCGATATGGAAAGCTTGAGGGAACTATACAGGATTGGCTACGGTCCATCCTCTTCTCACACCATGGGCCCCAGGGCGGCTATGGAAAGATTCATTGGTCTGCACCCAGAGGTCGAGCACTTCCAGGCCGAGCTGTACGGTTCTCTTGCCGCAACCGGGAAGGGGCACCTTACCGACCGTGCAATCAGAGAGGTGTGCTCAAAAGCAGGCAAGGAGCTTTCAATCAAGTGGTATCCCGATATCTTCAAGCCCTTCCATCCCAATGCTCTCACGATCAAGGCCCTCGACAGAGAGGGAGAGGTCATCTTCGAGAAGACCTATTACTCCATCGGAGGAGGAAAGATCGTCACAGAGAACAGGAACGATCTCACTCCAGTTGATATATACCCAAAGGAGCGCTTCGGCTCCATGGCGAGACTCCTGGATTACTGCTCCGAGGAGGGGCTGCAGCTCTGGGAGGCAGTCCTGGAGGTAGAGGGGCCTGAGCTCCTCGAATATATCAAAGAGGTGTGGGAGACGATGAAGAGCTCGATCGAGAGCGGGCTCAACAACGAGGGAGTGCTTCCTGGAGGACTGAAGCTTCAGAGGAAGGCCGCACAGGTCTATGCCAAGAGCCAGGACTTCAAGGGTCCCTTTGGCGACACGAAGCTGCCTATCGCCTTCGCCCTCGCAGTAAGCGAGGAGAATGCAGGAGGAGGAAGGATCGTCACAGCCCCGACATGTGGCTCCTGCGGTGTCCTTCCTGCTGTCCTCTACTGTCTTCAGCTTCAGGACAAGCTGACGGATACCAGGATATACAGGGCACTTCTTACGGCAGGCATTGTCGGGAACATAGTCAAGGAGAATGGTTCGATCTCCGGAGCCGAGGTCGGCTGTCAGGGGGAGGTGGGAGTTGCCTGCGCAATGGCGGGAGCTGCTGCGACCCAGCTGATGGGAGGCTCGATATACCAGATAGAGTACGCCGCCGAGATGGGACTTGAGCACCATCTGGGTCTTACCTGCGATCCGATGAAGGGCCTTGTCCAGATTCCATGCATCGAGAGAAACGCAATGGCCGCAATGAGGGCGCTGGACCACTCCATCTTCGCACTCTTTTCAGATGGGCGCCACAAGGTCTCCTTCGATGCTGCTATCGAGGTGATGATGGAGACGGGTCAGGCTCTGCCGAGCCTGTACAGAGAGACCAGTATGGGAGGTCTTGCCCTCATCAAATGAGGGTAATAGAAAAGGCTTGGAACCGTGCGGAACCAAGCCTTTCCAGTCCAATAGCGAAGAATTACTTCACTACGATATTGACGAGCTTTCCAGGAACTGCGATCTCCTTGACGATCGTCTTTCCTTCAAGCCATGGGATGATCTTCTCGTCCTTCTTTGCCGATTCGATCATCTCCTCTTTGCTTGCTGCTTTTGGCATCTCGATCCTGGATCTGAGCTTGCCGTTGACCTGAACGACCATCTCGATTGTATCGTCGACGCAGAGTGCAGGATCATAGGTCGGCCACTTCTCCTTGGAGATGCTTGGCTTGTGACCCAGCATTTCCCAGAGCTCCTCTGCAAGGTGTGGAGTGTATGGGGAGAGAAGGAGTGCAAGTGTCTCGAGAAGCTGCTTTGGAACGACATCGAGCTTGTTGGCCTCATTGACAAGGACCATCATCTGGCTGATGGCAGTATTGAAGCCGAGGCTTGCAGTGTCCTCAGTTACCTTCTTCACAGTCCTGTGGAGAAGCTTGTTGAGTTCGAGAGGCACCTCGATCTCCTCGATCTTCTTCTCTGTTGCAATCCTCCAGATCCTGTCGAGGAATCTGTAGACGCCGATTGTTCCATTTGTCGACCATGGCTTCGAGAGCTCGAGAGGTCCCATGAACATCTCGTACATTCTCATCGTATCTGCACCGTAGTCGCGGATGATGTCATCTGGGTTGATGACATTCTTCAGACTCTTGGACATCTTGGCAACGACCTGCTCTACCTTGTCTCCGGTAGAGATCTGATAGAAGCCTCCATCCCTCTCTTCGACATCGTCTGTCGGGATGAGGATGCTGTCCTTGTTCTTGTATGCGAAGGAGGTGATCATGCCCTGGTTGACCAGTCTGTGGAATGGTTCTGGAGTGGAGACGAGGCCTGCCTCGTAGAGGACCTTGTGCCAGAATCTGGAGTAGAGGAGGTGGAGAACTGCGTGCTCTGTGCCACCTACATAGAGGTCGACCGGCATCCAGTACTTCTCCTTCTCGCTATCGCAGAAGCACTTGTCGTTCACAGGGTCGATGAACCTGAGGTAGTACCAGCAGGAGCCTGCCCACTGTGGCATGGTATTGGTCTCTCTCTTTGCAGGACCACCGCACTTCGGACACTTGCAGTTCACCCAGCTGTCGACCTTCACAAGAGGGGACTCGCCTGTGCCGGATGGCTCGTACTTTGAGACCTCAGGCAGGCGGAGAGGAAGCTCCTCTTCTGGTACAGGTACTACGCCGCACTTGTCGCAGTGTACAAGAGGAATCGGCTCGCCCCAGTATCTCTGGCGTGAGAATACCCAGTCTCTGAGCTTGTAGTTGACCTCCTTGTGGCCGCACTTGTGCTCCTCGAGCCAGGAGAGCATCCTTGCAATTGCATCCTCCTTGTTAAGGCCATCGAGGAAGCTGGAGTTGACGTGGATGCCGTCCTCTGTCCAGGCCTCCTTCTGTACATCGACCTTGCTCTTGAGAACCTCGATGATAGGAAGATCGAACTTCTTTGCGAACTCCCAGTCCCTGGTATCGTGGGCAGGAACTGCCATGATCGCACCGGTACCGTAGCTGATGAGTACATAGTCGGCAATCCAGACAGGAATCCTGTCACCATTTACTGGATTGATTGCATAGGATCCGGAGAAGACACCGGTCTTGTCCTTTGCCAGGTCGGTCCTGTCGAGGTCGCTCTTGTGGGCTGCTGCCTTCACATATGCCTCTACAGCCTCCTTCTGCTCAGGAGTCGTGATCTTCTCGACGAATGGGTGCTCTGGTGCAATTACCATGTAGGTTGCGCCGAAGAGGGTATCGCATCTTGTGGTGTAGACCTCGAGGTAGTCGTCGGACTTCTCCATCTTGAAGAGGACAGATGCACCCTCGGATCTGCCGATCCAGTTCCTCTGCATGAGCTTTACGGACTCGGACCAGTCGAGCAGGTCGAGATCCTTCAGAAGCTTCTCTGCATAGGCTGTGATCTTCAGCATCCACTGGCGGATGTTCTTTCTTTCGACAGGAGTGCCACAGCGCTCGCACTTTCCCTCCTTGACCTCCTCGTTCGCAAGGCCTGTCTTGCAGGAGGGACACCAGTTGATCGGAGTATTGGCCTCGTAGGCCAGTCCCTTCTTGAAGAGCTGGAGGAATATCCACTGGGTCCACTTGTAGTAGTCCTCTTCACAGGTGCTTATATTCCTGTCCCAGTCATAGCTCATTCCGAGACTCTTGATCTGGCGGGTGAAGTTCTCGATGTTCCTACGGGTCGTTACACGAGGATGTGTTCCAGTCTTTATTGCGTAGTTCTCTGCTGGTAGTCCGAAGGAGTCGAAGCCCATTGGGTGGAGAACATTGTAGCCGTTCATCCTGAGATATCTGGAGTAGATATCGGTAGCTGTATAGCCCTCTGGATGTCCTACATGGAGCCCTGCAGCTGATGGGTATGGGAACATATCGAGAACGTATGCTCTCTTCTCTTTTGGGAACGATGGATCTTCTACAGTACGGAAGGTCTTGTTCTCATCCCAGTACTGCTGCCACTTCTTTTCGATTTCTGTGAAAGGATACTTGCTCATAGCCTGTAATCATAATTACAAGAGACATTATTTTCAATTGGGCCGAATGTTAATGTGATACACATTATTTCTCGCAAGTTTTGGATTTACGGGTACCAAGAAAGTTTGAAATAACACGTTTTTTTGCCTATAATCACTATTATGCCGAAATATGATGAATCTAGCATAAAGACGCTGTCTCCTCTCGAGCACATCCGTCTGAGACCTGGTATGTATATTGGACGACTGGGAAATGGCTCCCATGTCGATGATGGGATCTACATTCTCCTCAAGGAGATCATAGACAACAGCATCGATGAGTTCATAATGGGAGCCGGAAGTCGAATCCAGGTCACCTGCCTCGATGGCAAGGTCACAGTAAGGGACTATGGCCGTGGAATTCCGCTTGGAAAGCTGGTCGACTGTGTCTCTGTAATGAATACCGGTGCAAAGTACGACAGCGAGGCCTTCCAGTTCTCTGTAGGTCTCAACGGAGTTGGTACCAAGGCCGTCAACGCCCTTTCCGAGCACTTCACTGTGACCAGCTACCAGAATGGCCACTACGCCTCAGCGACCTTTGTAAAGGGAGAGCAGCAGGGGAAGACAAAGAAGGGCGAGACGAATGAGCCCAACGGCACATATACCGAATTCATCCCGGACCACGACAATGACATATTCGGCGACTACTCCTACAACGACGACTTCATCCAGGAGAGACTCTGGAATTACGCATACCTCAACACCGGACTCACCATCGAATACAACAAGAAGATAATCAAAAGCCAGCACGGTCTCATGGACCTGTTACAGAAGAACGTAGAGTCCGAAGGCCTTTATCAGATAGTACACTACAAGGGAGCTCGTCTCGAGTTCGCCTTTACTCATACCGGAAGCTATGGAGAGAACTACTACTCCTACGTAAATGGACAGCATACCAGTGATGGTGGCACACACCTCGCAGCCTTCAAGGAGGGCATTCTGAAGGGCATCAACGAGTACTTCAAGAAGTCCTGGGCCGCTCCTGAGATCCGAGACGGAATCTGCGCCGCAATCTCTGTAAAGGTACAGGATCCGATCTTCGAATCCCAGACGAAGAACAAGCTGGGAAACACCGAGATCAGGACCTGGGTCGTCAATGAGGTCAAGGAGGGTGTCATCGACTTCTTGATGAAGAACACCGATGTTGCCAATGCACTCCAGACCAAGATCACGACCAACGAGAGGATACACAAGGAGGAGAGTGCAGTAAGAAATGGTGCACGCGAGATGGCCAAGAGGGTCTCGATCAACATTCCGAAGCTGAAGGACTGCCGCTTCCACCTGAACAGCTATCCGAAGGCACACGAGGCAGAGGCTCTCAATTCCATGATCTTCCTCACCGAGGGCGACTCTGCTTCCGGTACGATCAACAAGGCCCGAGATCCACAGACCCAGGCAGTCTTCTCTCTCAGAGGAAAACCCTTCAATGTCTTCGGAAAGACCAGGAAGGCGATCTACGAGAACCAGGAGCTGTACAATATCATGGTCGCGACCGGCCTTGAGAATGGCGACTTCGACAACCTGCGCTACAGCAAGGTCATCATCGCGACCGATGCCGATGTCGACGGCTTCCATATCCGCAACCTCCTGATGACCTACTTCCTGACCTTCTTCGAGGAGCTCATCACCTCCGGTCGTCTCTTCATCCTGGAGACACCGCTCTTCAGAGTGCGCAACAAGCAGGTGATCACCTACTGCTATAGCGAGAAGGAGAGGGATGCTGCAGTGCAGCAGATAAAGGGAGCAGAGGTGACCCGATTCAAGGGTCTCGGAGAGATAAGCCCAAAAGAGTTCGGACAGTTCATCGGAGAGGATATCCGCCTTTCACCTGTCACCATCAGCAGCATGTCGGAGGTCAGGAAGAAGATGGAGTTCTACATGGGAAGCAACACTCCTGAACGCAGAGAGTACATCATGCAGAATCTGGTAATGGAGGATATGGTCTGATGGCATACGCAAGCAAACTCTTCGATCAGAACTTCATCGAGTACGCATCCTATGTAATCCGAGACAGGGCAATTCCCGATATAACCGATGGCTTCAAGCCGGTACAGAGAAGGATCATCCACACCCTTATCGAGATGGATGATGGTCGCTTCCACAAGGTAGCCGGTGTAGTCGGTGCCGTCATGAAGTACCATCCTCATGGGGATGCTTCCATAAACGATGCGCTTGTAAATCTTGCAAACTGCGACCTCTTCATCGAGGGGCAGGGAAACTTCGGCAACGCACTTACTGGGGATCCGGCAGCTGCAGGCAGATACATCGAGTGCCGTCTTCTTCCAATTGCAAAGAAGGTCCTGTACTCACCTGAGATAACAGAGTATGTGGACTCCTACGATGGCAGGAACAAGGAGCCTGTCGTCTTCCAGGCGAAGATACCGGTCGTCGTCATCCAGGGCACAAGCGGCATCGCAGTAGGCATGAGGACCGACATCCTTCCTCACAACATCATAGAGGTCCTGGATGCCGAGGCTGCAGTATTGAGAGGAGAGGATATCGAGCTCTTCCCGGATTTCCCCTCGGGCGGCATCATGGATGTCTCGAGCTACGATGATGGAAAGGGCTTTGTTACAGTCAGGGCAAGACTGGATATCTCGGACCCGAAGAAGGTCGTAATCACAGAGCTTCCATATGGTGTCACTACCGAGCAGATGATCGACTCGATCAAGGAGGCGAACGACCTTGGAAAGCTCCACATCGCAAGAGTGGACGACTATACAGCAGAGCAGGTCAACATCGAGATATCGCTTCAGAGGAACACCTACGCAAAGGATATCGTGGATGCGCTGTACGCATATACGAAGTGCGAGACGAAGATCAGCGTGAATCCTATCGTCATCGAGGGAGACCTTCCCAAGATTGTCGGCATCTCGGAGATGGTCCGCTTCCACGCCGCGCACCTTCTGAAGGTCCTCGAAAGGGAGCAGGAGATAGAGAAGGATCACCTGCGAGAGAAGCTCCATGCAAGGACGCTTGAAAGGATCTTCGTCGAGGAGAGAATCTACAAGAGAATCGAGACGAAGAAGACCGAAGAGGATGTGAAGAAGGCCGTGATCACAGGCTTCAAGCCCTTTGCAGACCAGCTTGTCAGAGAGATAAACGATGACGATGTCGACAGACTTCTGAAGATTCCAATCAGGAGGATATCTCTCTTCGATATCAACAAGAACCTCGATGAGATTGCGGACATCAACGATGGAATCGCCCAGTGCGAATACAACATCTCCCACATAACCGAGTTCAGCCTGAAGTACCTCGAAGAGGTCAAGGAGATGGCCATCAAGACCCATGACAGGAACAGAAGGACCGAGATCAAGAGCTATCAGGCCCTCGATGTGAAGACTGTCGCTGTAAGGAACCTCGATCTGAAGTACGACCAGGAGACCGGTTACCTTGGAACCAACCTCAAGAGCGGCGAAGTGCTTCTCAAGGTCAGCCCATACGACAAGATCTTCTACATGAAGAAGGATGGCTCGTACCGTGTCACCAATGTCACGGACAAGGAGTTCATCGGCTCCGATGGTCTCTTCTACTGGTGCATCGCAGACAAGGAGGAGCTTTCACAGGTTCCGTTCACTGCGATCTTCAGGGAGAAGGAGTCGAAGTTCTACTTCATCAAGAGGTTCAACATCTGCTCCTTCCAGACCGGAAAGCTCTATTCGATCCTTCCTGCTGGAAACTACAAGATCGTCAAGCTTTCGACCTTCCAGAATGCGATCATATTCGCAAAGTACAAGCCGGGCTGTGGCTACAGGGTGCTTGAGGAGACCTTCCGCTTTGCAGACTTCGCAATCAGGAAGAGCAGCCAGAGCGCTGGCAACAAGCTCATCACAAAGCAGCTTGCCAGCCTGACTTTGAGGCAGATAAAGGATTCGAGCACCAGCGAGGAGGCCGAACCGGGGCTCTTCGATGAAGTGGAGCAAGAGGACAGGAAGAAAAAGTGAGCATCAAGGATAGAATCCTCTACGAGGACAACCACCTTATAGTCATCAACAAGAGGCCCGGAGAGCTCGTCCAGGGGGACGAGACTGGGGATATCACCCTTGCCGACATGGTAAAGGAGTATCTGAAGGTCACATACAGCAAGCCGGGCAATGTATACCTCGGCATTCCGCATCGCCTGGATAGACCGACATCTGGCATAGTTGTCTATGCGAAGACAGAGAAGGCCCTGATAAGACTGAACGATGCATTCAGAGGCAGTGACGTCAAGAAGACCTACTGGGCAGTCGTGGACAACTGTCCAAGGGAGAGCGAGGGGACTCTGGTCCACTACATCGTCCGTGATCCGAGGAACAACACCTCCCGCGCCTATCCAAAGGAGGTGAAGGGGAGCAAGATCGCAAAGCTGAGCTATAGGGTGCTTGGAAAGAGCGACAGGTACTTCCTGCTTGAGGTAGACCTCCACACAGGTCGCCACCACCAGATCAGGGCCCAGCTGGCCGCAATCGGCTGCCACATAAAGGGGGATCTGAAGTACGGCTTTGCAAGGTCCAATCCGGATGGTGGAATCCACCTTCATGCAAAAAGGATCAGATTCATCCACCCAGTGAGAAAGGAGCCGCTCGATATCGTAGCAGCTCCTCCCAAGGATCCCGTCTGGGACTATTTTGCCAAGAATAATTGAGGGATATGCCTCTTTCGAGAGTCATTGCTTTTCTGGCCAGACAAAGGTCGCATTGAGGTGCGCCTCTCCGTTGTCTATCAGGATATCCTCGCCTGAGCAGGATCTGTTGACCGCTGTCAGGAAGTATATCCACTGTGCAATCTCCTCTGGCTCGGCCCACTTCTTCAGAGGCGTTACCTTCATGATCTCATTCCAGAGCTTCTCATCCTCCATTACAGGTCTGTTGAGCTCTGTCCTGACTCCTCCCGGAGAGATGGAGTTGCAGGTCGCCCCATACCTTGCCAGCCTTATGGCCACATTCCTCGTGTAGGCAAGCAGTCCACCCTTGGAGGCAGAGTAGTAGGCGAACTCGGCTCCCGAGTGGGCCGATGCGGAGGCTATGATCAGAACGGACCTTATGCCCTCGTGGAATGCATACCTCTCTGTTACGTTGATGGTCCCCTTGAGGTTGATGTCTATATCGTCGCTGCTGTCCTGAACTCCAGCAGCAGCGACGAGTATATCGATATCCGGCAGCTTTGGAAGCTCCTTTTCAGTGATGTCCACTCTGATGTGCGAGTAGGCAGGATCGTCTATCCTGCTTTCCCTGCTATCCATCCCTATTACAGTGTGCCCTTTCTCGAGGAAGAGCAGTGCAGCTGCTCTTCCTATGCCGCCAGATGAACCAGTAATCAGAACCTTCATGCCTGCTCCCTTGCAATTACCTTCTGTATATGTCCTGTAAGTGGAATCGTGATGAAAGGCACAAAACAGGACTCTACGATCAGCTCGATGACCGTGCCGGATAGTACAGCTGTAATTATATCGAATACAGACATCTCGTACACTGAAAGCCCTATGGGTGCAAAGGCCATGAACATGAAGAGGGCATTGTCGACCAGCTGTCCTATCAGGGTAGAGAATGCGGCCCTGAGGAAGAAGAATATCCTGTTGTCCCTCTTTGCCAGGGCATCCTTTATCTTCTGTATGATATGGACGTTCACGTAGTTTCCTACAAGGAATGCTGTAATTGAAGAGATTATGGTCCTGGGTCCATTCGAGAATACCCTGGAAAATGCGTCTGCCTGGTCGTAGTATTCCGGCAGTGTCGGGATGTATACGATGATCCTTGCAATTACCATGATGAAGAAGGCTACGATGGCCGAGAAGACTACAATCTGCAGTGCTGTTCTCTCCTCCCATACCTCTGTAATTACATTGGAAATCAGGAAGACACCCCAGCTAATTATCAATCCGGCATCGCACAGGATGATGGGTGTTCCGAAGGAGAGCGACTTCATGCAGAAGATGTTCATTGTCGTCGAGATGACAGCCAGAGTGACTGCCAGAAGGATCAGGTATTCGTTCGACCCGATCAAAGGCTTCTTGTTTTTCATTGTTTTCCTCTAATAGTTTTGATTTGTTGAACGGAGGATTTCCAGGAATGTGTACGAACTCCGTTGGACAAGGTCCGAGAGGAAACATAGCACAAAGTGAAAATATAGACTACAGGGGAATGATTCGATTTTTCACTTCTGGTCCAGAAAAGTCGAGAGGCCGGATGCAGAAAAAGAGGAGGGGACCTGAGTCCCCTCACTGGTAAGCTTCTATCGATTTACTTTGCCAGATAGTAGATGGCCTTCAGGTCCTCCTTGTAGAGAGTTCTCAGGTCTCCACCAAGAGTCCTTGTGCCGAAGAAGGTACAGCTTTCTGCCATTCTCTCGATCTGCTCCTCTGTTGGGAAGATGTTCATCTCTGAAAGCCTTGTCGGCATTCCGATCGACCTGTAGTACTCCTCCATGGCCTCGATTGCGGCCTTTCCATCTGCAAGTGCATCTCCGGTCGGCTCCACATCAAGTACTCTGTAGCCGAACTTGGCGAACTTCTCGGGAGCATCCTTCAGGATGTACTTTGCCCAGGCTGGCCAGATCACAGCAAGGCCTGCACCGTGTGCGACATCGAAGATTCCGGAAAGCTCATGCTCGATCTGGTGGCTTGCCCAGTCGCCACGAACACTGTTTCCCAGGTTCATGAAGCTGTTGTGGGAAACAGAGGAACCCCACATGAGGTCGGCTCTTGCATTATAGTCCTTTGGATCCTGGAGGGCCTTTGCACCAGCTTCCTTTACCTTGCGGCAGAGTGCAAGCTGGAACTCTTCTGTGAGTGGAATGGTGTCCTTTACGAAGTATCTCTCCATTGTGTGCATCATGATATCAACAGTTGCTGCTGCAGTCTGATATGGAGGCAGTGTCATTGTGAGCTCAGGGTTCATGAGTGCGAACTTCAGTCGGATGTAGTCGCTTGAGAAGCCTCTCTTGAGCCAGCCATCCTCATTGGTGATGACGCTTGAGTCGCTCATCTCACTGCCAGCTGCTGCCATGGTAAGTACGCAGCCAAGTGGGCTTGCGGCAACCGGATCGGCCTTCCTGGAGTAGATGTCCCAGACATCGCCATCGTAGCAGGCTCCATATGCGATGCACTTTGCACTGTCGATTACAGAGCCACCGCCGACTGCGAGGATGAAGTCGAGGTTCTCCTTCCTATAGAGCTCGATACCCTGCTTTGCCAGCGTCAGGCGCGGGTTTGGAACAACTCCACCGAATTCGACATGGTAGATTCCCTCCTCGTCGATCAGGGCAAGAAGCTTTCCAAGAAAGCCATTCTTTACGATTCTCTCCGATCCATAGTGCACAAGTACTCTCTTGGCACCATACTTCTTCAGGGCCTTTCCCAGCTGCATTTCAGCGCCTGGGCCAAAGATTACATCGGTAGGTGCGTAGTAGTTCGTCAGATTATTGCGTCCCATTCTACAATCTCCTTCTTGAGCCTTATTACTGCCTGCTTCTCAAGGCCGTTGGCTCTGATTTCAAGATTCTTCTCTGCCCTTACGTGCAGGAAGTGCTTTGTCTCCTCGACAAGAGGCAGTGCCTTTATCCCCTCGTAGTCGACCTTTCCCTGATTATACACAGGATTGACAGTTAAATATACACATCCAAGGCTGGTCACATTCTGGAAGAAGTGAGTGCCCTGACTGGGTTCTACCTGAAGCTCCGGCAGGCCTGTCTCGATTATCACCCTTGCCCTGGATATATCCGACCAGGAGCAGGGAATACCCAGCCAGCGGTCCGTAGAACCGAGCCTTCCTGCGGCCAGAAGGACATATTCTCTCTCCCCCATCGAGGCGTTGAGCTGGGCAAGCTCGGTTGCCATGTCGATCATCTCGGCCGCCTTGAAGCACTCCGGCTTGATGCAGATTATATCCCTCACATCCTCTACAGTTCCGTTTCCCATCACCGACTGCGAGTAGATGAGGGCATGCTCGATGTCATCGTCAGTGATGTCGACATCGCTGTCTGTGTAGGAGGCCGCGATAGGGCGTATCTGCAGGATCGAGAAGTCCGGCTTGTTGTCCTTGATTCTCTCTGTGTTGACTGCAATCTCGATCTCGACCGGGGTTCCCATGCTCTTTGCTCCGATCTTGAGCACATCGTCGATTACTTCGGCAAGAGGGAACATGTCGTACTTCAGCATGCCGTTGAAGGTTATTGTCTTCATTCCCTCTGCAAAGCAGGATTCGGAGAGCATTCCGGTCGAAAGGTCCATTGTGGTTGCGATATTCTTCAGCGACTTCGGATACTTCTCGGCCTCGCTGAGCGGCAGGAGCACCAGGTTGTCTATATCCTCGTATGGATTGAACTCCTTTGTGAGATCCAGGGCGTAGAAGGCCTCCTGTGAGGAGCCGCCACCCATCAGATTCCCAATGGGCTTCTTTGGCCAGGCCGGACAGAACTTGAAGGCAGAGCCATCGTCCACTACAGCCTTTCCCAGTCCGAAGGAGAGCATTCCGATACCGTCCTCCTGGCTTGTTCCCTCGACAGGATAGTAGTTGAGACTGCGGGCGACACCGGAGACGTTCGGGAACCAGTAGTTCCCATGCCTCGAGCCGGTGACCTGCTGAAGTATTACTGCCATCTTCTCATCCTCGACCATGTGGCCCGTGATCCTGAGATACTCCTTGGCCCTTTCGAAGTAGACGCTGGCCCAGACTGTCCTGATCGCATCCGAAAGCTCCTTCAGCCTGTGCTCGTCGCTTCCCTGGTTGCTGATCATGCTGGTCTGGTAGACTCCTGCAAAGGGTTCGGAGTGGCTATCCTCGAGCAGAGAGGAGGAGCGTATCGAAAGCGGCTGCTTGACGACGTTGAGGAACTCTCTGAGGTTGGTCACGAGAGACTGTGGCAGCTCGGAGGAGAGGAAGAGAGAGAGGACCTGTATATCCTTCATCCCTGCCAGTGTGCCGATATCGAAGTCGTGCATCTGCAGAAACTCATCGAAGAGGGAGGTCGATATGACGACTGTCCTTGGAATGGAGAGATATATCTTTGGATACTTGTTCTGTATTTCGGATGCGTTCATCTCGGCCGCTATGAAGGCAAGGCCTCTGCCCTTGCCGCCAAGGCTTCCGGTTCCGATCCTGGAGAAGAAGGATGTGTCGTCGTAGTTCTCTGTCGAGAACTGTGCAATTACACCCCTTGTCCTCTGTGTCCTGTACGTCTTTATCGTCCTGTAGAGCTGCTCTCTTACCTCCTCCGGAGTGCCATCATCGAGCGAGATGTTCTTTATCCTTGTCGCCAGGGTGTAGAGGGACTGGCTTCTCAGCCATCTTGAGAAGTCGTTCCTCTTCGAATGGTAGATGAAGCTCTCGATCGGAAGATCCTTGATGGTGTGCTGCAGCTCCTTCATCGTCCTTATCGTGGCAACGACCTCTCCTGTTGAAGGATTGTAGACAGGGAAGGGACCGAAGTTGTACCTGGTAATGAAGTGGTCTTCAAGCTCCGAAAGCAGCGAAGGGGAGTTCTTCCAGCAGAAATCCGCATGTACTCTCCTTGCCTCCTCCTTCAGCTTCTGCTCTGTGGACTGGATGAGGATTGGAAGATCCTCGGAGTAGGCCCTGATCTCCTCTGCAAGTCGGATACCGGAGCCTTCGGTCCTTCCCTTGTATGGGAAGTTCACATCTGTGATTATTCCAAGCACATCGCTCTGGTACTTTCTGAAAAGACCCATTGCCGTCTCTCCATCGCGTGCAAGCAGGATCTTGGGCCTTCCGCGCATTCTCAGCGTCCTGCCCCAGTCGTTCAGGGCCTCCAGGATACTCGATCTGGTCTGCTGGATAAGACAGGTGTACATTGCAGGAAGGTAGGAGGAGATGAATCTGACAGAGTCCTCTACGAGGATGATGACCTGTACATCGGCCTCGTTCGTGTCGTGCTCGACGTTCAGCGAGTCCTCGATCAGCTTGATCATTGCCAGGAAGAGCTGGCTGTTGCCCTGCCAGTAGAATATCTGGTCGATATATGGGCTTGCAGTTATCCTGTCCTTTATCTTCCTGTGGTCAGGGGAGGGCGCCAGTGTGATGACAGGCATATCCCTGTTTATTTTCTTTATGCGTTCAGCAAGTCGTTCGACCTTTCCAGTCTGGAAGTCCAGCATCGTTATGACCAGATCGAAGGGAAGGCGCTTCAGCATCTCGATCGCTTCATCGGGATCGGAGGTGTGCTGTATCTTCGGCGGTGTCGAAAGTCCGAGCTGCGTATACTCCCTATAGAGCTCCTCCTCGACACGTCCATCCTGCTCGAGCATGAACCTGTCATAGTCGGAGCAGATAAGAAGAACACTGTAAATATGGCGCCTCATCAGGTTGGAAAAGGGCAGCCAGGTCTGGTCAAGATTGTACATGTTCCCATTCTATCATCTCGATAGTGAAATGAAAATTGATTGCTTGAAAATCAAAAATGTAAATATCCATTCAAAAATATTGTATATTCATCAATATATTATCTAAAAACTGAGTAAAACCTAAAAATAACACGGTATTATTATCAAATATTGCGGTAATCCCTTAAATTGTACTGCCAGTATTTGTGAAAATCTAATAATTCGACAAATAATTTGCGAAAAACTTAAAAATCAACCCGAAAACTTATTATTAGCTAAATATTTTGTTGACAAATGGAATTTTAGATAAATACCATTTATATAAGGAGATAAGTTATGTACGAAATCAACAGTTTCATGGCAGAGCTCGAAAAGAAGAATCCTGCACAGCCGGAGTTCATACAGGCAGTCAGAGAGGTCGTAGAAAGTGTAATCGATGTAGTAAACAACAATCCGATCTATCTCAAGAACAAGATACTTGAACGCATCACCGAACCGGACAGGGTCATTTCCTTCAAGGTCGAGTGGGAGGATGACCATGGTGAAATCCAGGTCAACCGCGGCTACCGTGTACAGTTCAACAACGCAATAGGTCCATACAAGGGCGGTCTCAGATTCCACCGCTCGGTCACTCTCGGAACTTTGAAGTTCCTCGGCTTCGAGCAGACCTTCAAGAACAGCCTGACGACACTCCCGATGGGAGGAGGAAAGGGTGGCTCCGACTTCTCTCCAAAGGGCAAGAGCGATGCTGAGATCCTCCGCTTCTGCCGCTCCTTCATGACCGAGCTCCAGAAGTACATCGGTCCGGATACCGACGTTCCTGCAGGCGATATCGGAGTAGGGGCCCGCGAGATAGGCTTCCTCTATGGCCAGTACAAGCGAATAAGGGATGAGAATACTGGTGTTCTTACAGGAAAGGGTCTTCCATTTGGCGGTTCCCTTGTCCGCCCTGAGGCTACCGGCTACGGTACCATGTACTTCGCAAAGAACATGCTCGAGGCCCATGGAGACTCCTTCGAGGGCAAGAGAGTTGCACTCTCCGGCTTCGGAAATGTCTGCTGGGGTGCTGCTGTGAAGGCCACACAGCTCGGAGCAAAGGTCGTTACGATCTCCGGACCTGATGGCTACATCATAGACGAGAAGGGAATCGGAACACCTGAGAAGTGGGCCTACATGCTCCAGCTCAGAGCCAGCAACAACGATATTGTAAAGCCTTATGCCCAGAGATTCGGAGCAACCTTCGTTCCGGGGAAGAAGCCCTGGGAGGTACCAGTTGATATGGCATTCCCATGTGCAATCCAGAATGAGATGGGACTTGAGGATGCAAAGGCCCTGGTACGAAATGGTGTGAAGTATGTCATCGAGACCTCGAATATGGGCTGCACTGCAGACGCTGTCAACTACTATATCGAGCACAGGATCCCATTCGCTCCTGGCAAGGCCGCAAACGCTGGAGGCGTGGCAGTCTCCGGTCTCGAGATGAGCCAGAACGCCCAGCACCTTTCCTGGAGAGCAGAGGAGGTCGACGAGAGGCTGAAGCACATAATGGCCTCCATCCACTCATCCTGTGTCAGGGAGGGAACGGAGGGCGATGGATATATCAACTATGTAAAGGGAGCAAACATCGCAGGTTTCAAGAAGGTCGCAGACGCAATGTGCCTGCTTGGATACTGATGTTCATATAATGTTTTTTTTCTCCTCTTCTGGCCTCCGAAAGGGGGCCTTTTCCTTTCTCTCAACTTCTTGTATTCAAACAAAAAGCTCTGATATCGTACAGAAGTTGTGATATTGAACAGGCAAAAATGAAACAATATTTCAAAATTGTAGTTTATCATTTCCTGTAATTGCTTTATGATATAGGCATAAAAACTCTAACGGAGGGTATCTAATATGGACATTAAGGATTTTTCCCTTGAAGGAAAGGTCGCTTGGATTACAGGTGCATCCTACGGTATCGGTATGGGCATTGCCAAGGCATATGCTGCAGTAGGTGCAAAGATCGTTTTCAATGATATCAAGCAGGAGCTGGTAGACAAGGGTCTTGCATCCTACAAGGAAGCAGGCATCGATGCTACTGGATATGTATGTGACGTTACAAATGAAGAGCAGGTCCAGGAGACCACAGCAAAGATTCTCGAGAAGTTCGGCAAGATCGATATCCTCGTGAACAATGCAGGTATCATCAAGAGAATCCCAATGATCGAGATGACCGCTGCTCAGTTCAGACAGGTAATCGATGTCGACCTCAACGCTCCATTCATCGTCTCCAAGGCTGTCATCCCATCGATGATCAAGCAGGGACATGGAAAGATCATCAACATCTGTTCCATGATGAGTGAGCTCGGAAGAGAGACCGTATCTGCATATGCAGCTGCAAAGGGTGGCCTCAAGATGCTTACCAGGAACATCTGTTCCGAGTATGGCGAGTACAACATCCAGTGCAACGGCATCGGACCGGGATACATCGCTACTCCACAGACAGCACCTCTGAGAGAGAGACAGCCTGATGGTTCCAGACATCCATTCGACCAGTTCATCGTCTCCAAGACTCCAGCTGCAAGATGGGGTACTCCTGAGGACCTCCAGGGCCCAGCAGTCTTCCTTGCATCCGAGGCATCCAACTTCGTAAACGGACACGTCCTCTACGTCGATGGCGGTATCCTTGCCTATATCGGCAAGCAGCCACAGTAAAAGTCAATCCTTTCAGATTGCATGGCCAGGTTCTGATACCTGGTCATTTTTTATCTTCTTTGGAATTCAGATAAAAGAATTCCCCCAGACCGAAGCCTGGGGGAATAACAACAATTTCGAGACTTTATCTAGTCTTATGCATCAGCATAGAGGTCGACAAGCTTTACGAGGTGGTCATATCTGGCCTTTGCTTCTTCCTCGTTGCGCTTGAAGAGTACGTCTGCTCTCTGTGGGAATTCTCTTGTGAGTCTATTGTATCTAGCCTCGTTCATGAGGAACTCCTGATATCCGCCGGCTGGAGCCTTGGAATCGAGAGTGAACTTCTTGCCAGTAGCTGCTGGGTTGTACCTGAAGAGGTTCCAGTAACCACAGTCAACAGCCTTCTTCATCTCTTTCTGGCAGTTTGTCATACCACCCTTGATGGAGTGCATCTCACATGGTGCGTAACCGATGATGAGCGATGGGCCGTTGTAGGCTTCTGCTTCAGTGATTGCCTTGATTGTCTGGTTTGGATTTGCACCCATTGCAATCTGGGCAACATAGACGTAGCCATACTGCATTGCGATCTCGGAGAGGGACTTCTTCTTTACATCCTTACCAGCAGCTGCGAACTGTGCAACCTGACCGATGTTGGAAGCCTTGGAAGCCTGTCCACCAGTGTTGGAGTAGACCTCGGTATCGAATACGAATACGTTGACATCCTTCTTGGAAGCAAGTACGTGGTCGAGACCACCGTAACCGATATCGTATGCCCAACCGTCACCACCGAAGATCCATACGGACTTCTTGTTGAGGTATGCCTTCTTCTCGAGGATTTCCTTTGCGCAGTCGCAATCTGTCTCTTCGAGGGCCTTTACGAGAGCCTTGGAAGCTTCAGTGTTCTTGCTGCCGATCTCCTTGGTATCGAGCCAAGCCTTGGCTGCTGCCTTGAGCTCGTCGGATGCCTTGTCGCAATCTGCAATCTCTGCGATCTTTGCTGCGAGATCCTCTCTGATCTTGTCCTGGCCGATGAACATGCCAAGTCCGTGCTCTGCGTTATCCTCGAAGAGGGAGTTGCACCATGCTGGACCATGTCCTTCCTTGTTTGTTGTATAAGGAGAAGTGGAAGCAGGGCCGCCCCAGATTGAGGAACAACCAGTTGCGTTGGAGATGTACATTCTGTCACCGAAGAGCTGGGTAACAAGTCTAGCGTAGGAGGTTTCTGCACAACCTGCACAGGAGCCGGAGAACTCAAGCAGTGGCTGGTAGAACTGGCTGCCCTTGACTGTTGCATCCTGGAGCTCTGTCTTCTCGGAGACCTTTGCGACACAGTAGTCGAAAGCTGCCTGCTGAGGCTTCTCGCCTTCCATTGGAACCATTGTAAGTGCGCCAACTGGACATACACCGGCACATACGCCGCAACCCATACAATCGAGAGGGGAGACAGCCATTGTGAACTGATATACACCCTTGCCCTTGCCAGCCTTTACAGGAACGATCTTTGTGACCTCTGGAGCAGCCTTGGCCTCTTCGTCTGTGAGAGCGAATGGTCTGATGGTTGCATGTGGACATACATAGGAGCACTGGTTGCACTGGATACACTTTGCAGCATCCCAGGTAGGAACTGCTACAGCAACGCCTCTCTTCTCGTAAGCTGCTGCACCAAGCTCGAACTGACCGTCGACGTGATCCATGAATGCGGATACTGGGAGGCTGTCGCCGTCCATCTTGTCGATTGGATCGAGAATGTTGGTGACCATCTTGACGAGCTCTGGCCTGCCCTCGTGAGCAGCTGGAGCCTTCTTGTCGACAGCCTCTGCCCAATCAGCAGGAACATCGATCTTCTTGAATGCGGAAGCACCGAGGTCGATTGCCTTGTAGTTCATCTCGACGATATCCATACCCTTCTTGGAGTAGGAGGCCTTTGCCTTCTCCTTCATGTGCTCGATAGCCTCTTCCTGTGGCATTACCTTTGCAAGGGTGAAGAATGCGGACTGGAGAATTGTGTTGGTTCTCTTGCCCATGCCGATCTTCTGTGCGAGGTCGATAGCATCGATAGTGTAGAGCTGGATGTTGTTCTTTGCGATATATCTCTTGGAAGCTGCATCGAGGTGCTCGTTGAGCTCTTCTGGAGTCCACTGGCAGTTGATCATGTAGACGCCATTTGGCTTGACATCCTGGACCATCTTGAAGCCCTTCTGGACGTAGGATGGGTTGTGGCAAGCTACGAAGTCAGCCTTGTTGATATAGTATGGGGACTTGATTGGATGATCACCGAATCTGAGGTGGGAGATCGTAACACCACCGGTCTTCTTGGAGTCATACTGGAAATAAGCCTGTACATACTTGTCGGTGTAGTCGCCGATGATCTTGATGGAGTTCTTGTTGGCACCAACGGTACCGTCACCACCGAGACCCCAGAACTTGCACTCGATTGTGCCAGGAGCTGCTGTGTTAGGACAGTTCTTGTCCTCTTCGAGAGAGAGGTTGGTAACATCATCGACGATGCCGATTGTGAACTTCTTCTTGGAGTCCTTCTTGGCAAGGTCTGCAAATACTGCAAATACGGATGATGGTGGAGTGTCCTTGGAACCGAGACCGTAGCGGCCACCGGAAACGAAGAGATCGGTCCTGCCTTCTTCTGCGAGAGCGGTGACTACATCGAGGAAGAGTGGCTCGCCAAGAGCACCTGGCTCCTTGGTCCTGTCGAGAACTGCGACCTTCTTTGCGGTTGCTGGGATGGCCTTGACGAATCTGTCGGCTGCGAATGGTCTGTAGAGTCTGACCTTTACGATACCGACCTTCTCGCCGTGTGCGTTGAGATAGTCGATTACCTCGTCTGCGACATCACAGATGGAACCCATTGCGACGATGACTCTGTCTGCATCTGGAGCGCCATAGTAGTTGAAGAGCTTGTAGTCTGTACCGATCTTTGCGTTGATCTTGTCCATGTACTTCTCGACGACTGCTGGCAGTGCATCGTAGTACTGGTTGCAGGCTTCTCTGTGCTGGAAGAAGATATCACCATTCTCGTGGGAGCCTCTCATGTGAGGGTGCTGTGGGTTGAGAGCGTGATCTCTGAATGCCTTGACAGCATCCATGTCGCACATTTCCTTGAGATCGTCATAATCCCAGACTGCAATCTTCTGGATTTCATGGGAAGTTCTGAAACCATCGAAGAAGTTGAGGAAAGGAACCTTGCCAGTGAGAGCTGCAAGATGAGCTACTGGAGCGAGGTCCATGACCTCCTGGACGTTGCCTTCGCAGAGCATTGCGAAACCGGTCTGGCGGCAGGCCATGACATCGGAGTGGTCACCGAAGATGTTGAGAGCCTGGGTAGAAACGGTTCTTGCGCTAACATGGAATACAGATGGAAGCTGCTCTGCAGCGATCTTGTACATGTTAGGAATCATGAGGAGAAGACCCTGTGATGCGGTGTAGGTGGTTGTGAGAGCACCTGCGCCGAGGGAGCCGTGCACAGCACCTGCTGCACCAGCCTCAGACTGCATCTCGACTACCTTGACTTCGGTGCCGAAGATGTTCTTGAGTCCGTTTGCGCTCCACTGGTCTACGAGGTCGGCCATAGGGCTGGATGGCGTAATTGGATAGATTGCAGCTACTTCAGAAAATGCATAACTGACGTGAGCCGCAGCATTGTTGCCATCCATGGATTTCATTTTTCTTGCCATGAAAAGCCTCCTTGATTGTTGTTGATTTTTTTCACTTGATGGACGGGCACAAAGACTCGCCCAACTTTATTGGATTTCACGACTAGTATTAGCATAGCGCCAATTTTTTTCTATTGCAAATTCAAAACGGCCACATCGTGGGGCAAAAACACGAAATTTCAAAAAAAATTTGAAAAATAGTGGAATTCCTTTCAGATCAAACAGTTAGCTAGCGCTAACAATTGCCTTTTCGAAGGGTCTTCTTCTACTCGTAGATGGACAGTACATCTTTGATGTAGCTGAGATATTTCTTCTTGTAGCTCTCCGGCTCCAGTATCTCTGCAGAACGACCGCACTGGAAGAGATGCATCATGAGCTCGATCGAGTTCTCGGCCTCGAAGAATACGGTCAGATTGCCATCAGCATCCCTCTCGAAGACAGGGCTTCCGTGGACCACCTCGTTGAAGGAGTTGAAGGCAGATTTCTCTGTAAGCTTCAGCTTCAGAGGAACCATGTCGATCGCATCGTAGTTCTTCTCCTCCCTTGCCATGTTGAAGGGCTTCAGGTTGTCCGGGATGGTGTAGGTCTCATCGAGGATGGTCGCCTTGTCGATCTTCGAGATGTCGATGGTTATGATCTCCTTTGTGTGGCGCAGACGTCCTGTTACTGTGATAGGGCGCCTTCCCGCCTCTCCCTCTCTGAAGCCGATGAAGTAGGGTGATATCTCGATCTCCTCCTTTCCCTCCTCGGAGGATTCAACTCTCACCATCCTGCCTGAAATCCAGGCGTCGATCAGGACCTCGAGGATCGCATTGTAGTTGCTGCCGCCTTCGCGGTTCTTCTGCGCCTCCTGTTCGATCTTCTCTGCAAGTACAAGTATGTTGTCTCCCACCTTTGGGGCATAGGAGCGCATGTTCATCGCTATCTTCCTAAGTCCCGAGGCGAGGTGCGGATTCTGGAATTCGGTGTTCTCGGCAAGCAGCTCTGCCGACATATTGAATGCTATCGACTCGTAGACAGAGAGTGCGACACTCTCTTCCCCCTCCTTCTGCTTTATCTTTATGAGGTTGTTGTCCTCATAGATATCGATGTGCTCGCTCAGATCCTCGACATAGCGGGATATCGTGGAGCGGTGCACTCCAAGTCGCCTGGCGATCTCAGCTCGCCTGAGCCCCTCGGGATGGCTTCTGAGCAGAAGCTCCAGCTGTGCAACTCTCTCTCCTTTCATGCTTGACTCCTGTCATAAGTGATGCAACACTCTGCAACAAAATTATAGCATGACTTTCCCATATGGCAAGAAATTGTTGTAATTCGCGTCCTATTGGCGATAGACTCTCCAATATGGATGATGCAATCGAGAAGGTAGAGATCAAATGCGCCTATCTTGAGGCACAGGTAGCTGAACTGAACGATATCGTATACGAGCAGCAGAAGTGCATAGACTCTCTGACGATCCAGCTACAGAAGCTCTCAAAGAAGGTCGAGGAGCTTATCGAGGAGTCGGGAGAGGCGAGACCGAACAGGAGACCTCCCCACTACTGAGAAAAAGACCTGCCCACAAGGGGCAGGCACATCTTCAGCTTTCGATCTGGTCGGACATCTCGGATCTTCTCTTCCACTCTGTCCATGCCTCGAAGACCTGCTGTCTGGATCCATCCTCTTCGATCCTTTCCATGTTCACGAAGAGCTTCGGATTGTCCTTTTTCAGTTCATCTCTGTCAACAGCCTTCACTGTGACCAGGACCCTCTCGCCCCTGTAGGTCTGGCGGATCCACCTTACATCGGTCAGGCAGGGCTTGTACTGGTCGTTGAACTCATCAGGAAGCGCTTCGATGATCCAGCCTGTGTATGTGAGGTTGTTCACATGCCTGTTCGGATCCGTGTCCAGATATCTGATCTGGGGCTCGTAGACTGCTATGGTCTCTCTGCACGCCTCCTGTGCCTCCATGAGGTTGGGAAGCTTCGGGTCCAGATAGTACTTCTCTGGTGGGGGAGCAAGTCTCGTGACGATATCTGTAGGCCTTACCGGTCTTCCATTCTTCATATCGATTACAGCCCATCTGGTCATTGCAGAGAAGAGCTTTCTTCCCTTCTGGTCGTAGGCCTCCACGATACGAGGACAGTTGAGGCCCGTGGCCGGCTGGACGAAGGTGTTCACATGCATGAAATCTCCCCAGACTCCATAGTGGTAGATCTCCATCCTTGAGCGGGCGATCACCCAGGTCTTGTCCTCCTTCTGGAGGTGCGGAATTCCGATGCCCTTTGCAGAGGCGTGGAGACCTGCGGCCTCCTGGACCGTTGCATGGTATACGGAGAGTCTTGTATTGAAGTGCGAATCGGTATCGTATGAGGTGATGTAGGTATCGATATGTCCTATGTTCTCGTTATCAAGTCTGATTACATCCTTTATCATCTTTCGTCTGCCTTGTAGAAGCGGAGCAGTGAGCGTCCGTATTTTCTCTCGTCCTTGAATGTGAAGCCCTCTATGCTCTCTGGCCAGGAGCCCTGCTCCTCTGCCGGGTAGTGGATTATGAAAAGGCCGCCCGGCTTCACAATATGCTTCGAGGCAATCTTCCTGGCAAGCTCGACCTTGCCATCCATTGGAAATGGGGGATCTGCATACACGATATCGTAGCTGATGAGACAGGAGGCGACATACCTTCCCACGTCCATCATGAAAAGGTGCTTCTCCTCCTTCACGAAGGAGAGGTTCTTCTCGATGGTCGCTCTCTTTCCTCTGTCCATCTCGACGAGGTGGATAGGGCTGGCGCCTCTGCTTGCTGCCTCTATTGCAACACAGCCGGAGCCGGAAAAGAGGTCGAGAAAGGAGGTCCCTGTGAGGTCTCCGAGGATAGAGAAGAGCGACTCCCTCATCCTGTCCATCGCCGGGCGGATGACGCCCGGAGGACATATGATATTTCTTCTGCAGTACTGTCCGCCAGTTATTCTCATGGAATCTATACTATCAGATGACGCTTGTTTTGTCCTCTTTCTGCAGAAGTGTTCTCAGCATGTAGTTTTCTGCTGATATGAGACCCCTGTCCCTTGCTATTATCTCCTCTGCCTCGGAACCTGCTATCTCTATGAGCTCGATATCGCCTGCAAGGGATGCGTATCTCAGGCGCAGAAAACCGGACTGCCTTGCACCTGCGAACTCACCAGGCCCCCTGATCTCAAGATCCTTCTCTGCAATGATAAAGCCATCTGTAGTATCCCTCATTACAGAGAGTCGCGACCTCGCATCGTCTGTAAGCGAATTGGAGAAGACGAGGAAGCACCAGCTCTGCAGGCTGCTCCTGCCGACCCTTCCCCTGAGCTGGTGGAGGGCAGCAAGCCCAAAGCGCTCTGAGTGCTCTATCACCATGCAGGTCGCATCCGGAATATCGATGCCGACCTCGACTACAGAGGTCGAGACGAGGTACATCAGCTCCTTTCTCCTGAAGCGCTCCAGGATGTCCATCTTCTCCTCCTCCGGCAGACGGGAATGGATCAGCGCAGATGGGACCTCCGGATACTTGTTCCTGAGGAAATCGTACATCGTCGTGACATCTCTGAGGTCGCTCTCTCCCTCGTCATCTATCTTCGGATAGACGAAGTAGGCCTGGTGACCTCTCTTGAACTCGACACCCACAGCCTGGTACATCTTCTCTCTGCCATGCTCTGTGACAAGGTGCGTGATTATAGGCTTCCTTCCACCTGGCATAGTGTGGATGGTCGAGACGGAAAGGTCTCCGAAGAAGGTGAGTGCCAGGGTCCTGGGAATCGGGGTCGCACTCATCATCAGCATGTGTGGATTTATGCCCTTGGCAGAGAGAGTCTGACGCTGCTCGACACCGAAGCGGTGCTGCTCGTCTATGATCACATAGCGAAGGTTCCTGTATTCGATATCCCTGGAAAAGAGTGCATGGGTTCCGATCGCGATATCCACATCGCCCCTTCTGAGGGCCTCTAGCAGCAGCTTTCTTCCCTTTCCCTTGACATCTCCTGTTATGAAGGCGATCCTCACTCCAAGTGGCTCGAGAAGCTCTGCTGCCTTCTCTGCGTGCTGTCTTGCAAGCAGCTCGGTCGGTGCCATGAAGGCGACCTGACCGTGATGGTCTATCACATGAAGTGCACTCATCCAGGCGATGAGCGTCTTTCCACAGCCCACATCGCCCTGAAGCAGGCGGTTCATCTGGAAGGAGGAGTCAAGGTCGTTCCTGATATCCTCCAGGCACGACTTCTGATCCTCGGTCAGAGAGAAGGGGAGCTTTCTGATGAAATCTCTCTCGAGCTTCGAGATCTGGGCCTTTCCGCTTCTCCTCTTTCCAGAATTTCCCTCTCTCTTCACTCCGATCTCCATCAGAAGGAGCTCTGAAAGTGCAAGCGAGCGTCTGGCTCTCTCGACATCTCCCATGTTGTTAGGGAAGTGGAGAAGCCTTATGGCCTGATCCGTGTGCAGCAGGTCGTACTTCTCGTAGAGGTAGGAGGGCATCTCGTCATCGAAGACGAGGAATCGGTTCGAAAGTATATTGCCTACATCGCGGCGGATGATCTTCTGTGTGAGGTTCCCGGAAAGCGGATAGATGGGGAGTATCTTTCCAACTCCCGCCTCCTCCTGGGTCCTGTATACCGAGAAGGCCGAGGTCTGCCACTCGCCACGGTTCTTCGTGACGGTCGCGTTTATGTACCAGGCGCTTCCCACTGAAAGCTGCTTTTCCAGGAAGGCCCTGCCGAAGCAGAGAAGAGAGAGGTTCCTGCCGCTTTTCTCCTTGCAGACGACCTTCAGTGTCCTCTGGCCCCGCTTGAAGCCTCCGAAGTAGGTGTGCGACATTACGTAGATCTCCGAGTTTATCTGGGTGTTCTCCTCTGTGACATCGTCGAGCGTTGTCATGACGCTCCTGTCATCATAGCCCCTGGGGCTCAGATGGAGCAGGTCGGCAAAGGTGCTGATTCCCAGCTTCGCATAGTCATTCCTGGCCGCCGGACCGACGCCCTTGAGTGAGGATACGGAATTTTCAAGCTCGGCTATCAGCAATGTCTAGAAACCTATGTGCCTTGTTGCACCCATCAGCATTCCCATGACCTGCATCGCTGCGAAGTAGCAGAGAATGGCAAGAGAGAGTGCGATCAGGCAGAGAACGAGATCGCTGACGATCCTGCGCGGGAAGAAGGCCAGCTGTATCTTTTTCAGGATCGGCTCTGCAAGCATTCCGGCCCTGACAAGACCGGGACTGTGCAGCAGCGAGCCAAGAGTCCTTATGAACAGGAAGACTATCATCAGGATGAGGAATATCTGAATGCAGTACTGCCATATCATCTGAATGCAGAGCTGGACGAACCAGGCGAAGCGGAAGGTATGGTAGGTGGCGAATATCCTCAGTGCAGACTGGAGCAGCTGCAGCACTCCTATTGCTATGATTGCAGAGAAGTCCAGCATTCCGAGCCTGAATCTCCTGGAGCGGAATATGTTGAGGAACGGATCTACGATAAGTGCAAAGTAGTATGTGAGGCTTCCTTCCCTCGGATATGGATTGATCCAGGTAAGAAGTATCCTTATCCAGATCAGGAAGGAGTAAAGTTCAAGTGCCTTGGCCAGGAAGCTGGCCAGCTCGTATATATTCGTGGACATCTCTTCTCCTTATGCGTACCAGACGTTCTTGATGAGGTCGTAGCTCATCAGCTCACGCTTGAGATCCTTGCTGTAGGCAAGGGAGTACTCCCTGCCGAAGCGGACCTTCTCGTTCCTGTTCTCGCCAACGTAGGCGTAGACCTGAAGACCGCCCTGGTGGTCTATTATGTACTTCTTCAATTCGTCTTCCAGCTGGTCGACATGCTCGCTCAGCATCGCCTCATCGTCGATCTCGAAGCAGACTGAAGTGATCGCCTCAGTCTTCAGCTCTGAGGGAGCACAGACGCTTTCTATGACGAACTGGTATGCATCCGCATCCCTGCTGTTGTCGAATTTTCCAGTGAAGCCGTATATTCCATCGACCTGGATCTTCCCATCGAGAGCCTCGTAGCTCTTAGGGAAGGCGACCGAGTCGATTATCCCCTGATAGTTGGAGAGCGTGAAGATTCCCATCTTCTTGCCATCCTTCTGGGTCTTGATGATCTTCATCGCATTGACCTGGCAGATAAGGGAGACAGTCCTGTTGAGAGGAAGCTCCTTCGGCTTCGAGATATCCACCCAGACACAGCGCTCTACATCCTCCTTGTAGTCATCCAGTGGGTGACCTGAGACATAGAAGCCCAGGAACTCCTTCTCCATCTCGAGCATCTCGCGCTTGGTCCAGGGAGTTGCAGGTCTCATCTCGAAGTGCTGCATTGCCATGTCGTCCTCGAAGAGTCCGATCTGGCCATACGCAGTCGCATCCCTGTTGCTCTTGTCGAATGCGATCATGTCATCGAGGTTGGCCATCAGTGTAGCCCTGTCCTCCGAGAGGGAGTCGAAGGTCCCCGACTTGATCAGGGATTCGAGCAGGCGGCTGTTGACAAGACCCTCAGGCTGTCTTCCGATGAAGTCCAGCATCGACTTGTATGGCCCGTTCTTCTCCCTCTCCTCGACGATTATCTGGGTCACCTGCTCACCGACATTCCTGATGCCTGCAAGGCCGTAGACGATGTTGCCGTTCACGACGTTGAAGTGCTTCTCGGAGGCGTTGATGTCAGGTGGCATCATCCTTATGCCCATCGTATCTGCAAGTGCAAGGTACTCCTTGTACTTGTCGGGGTTTCCCATCTCGTTCGTAAGGTTCGCAGCCAGGAACTCTGCCGGATAGTTGGCCTTCATGAATGCAGTCTGGTAGGCGACGATGGAGTAGGCGACTGCGTGCGACTTGTTGAAGCCGTATTGGGCGAAGGGCTCGAGATTGGCAAACACTTTGAGTGCAAGCTCCTCGGTCCTTCCGAGCTTCTTTGCGCCTGCGACGAACTTGACCTTCTGCTCGGCCAGCTGGTCCACCTTCTTCTTGCCCATGATCCTTCTGAGGATATCGGCTTCGCCGAGCGTATAGCCTGCGATGATCTGGGCGACCTGCATTACCTGTTCCTGATATACACAGATTCCATATGTGTTCTTCAGTACCGGCTCGAGATCCGGGTCATCGTACTCTATATCCCAGACGCCGTTCTTGCACTTTACGAACCTCTCGATGTACTGCATCGGGCCCGGGCGGTAGAGTGCATTCAAGGCAACGAGGTCCTCTATGGTATTCGGCTGTGCATCGCGAAGTACCTTCTGCATGCCGCCGGATTCGAACTGGAATACGCAGGCCGAGTCGCCAGCGCAGAGCATTTCGAAGGTCTTCGGATCCTCCTCGTCTATCTTGTTGATATCGAAGGAGGGGTTCACTTTGTGGATGAGGTCCACAGCGTGCTTGATGAGAGTCAGGGTCTTGAGACCCAGGAAGTCCATCTTTACAAGACCGCAATCCTCGATCAGGTCCATCGTGTACTGGGATGCGACCGATTTGGTCTTCGGATCGAAGTTCAGAGGAACATAATCTATCAGAGGGGTCTTGCCGATGACGACGCCGGCTGCGTGGAGCGAGGTGTGCCTGTTTCCACCCTCGAGCCTCTTCGAGACATCGAAGAGCTCGGCATAGACACCGCCTCTGTCCACTATCTCCTGAAGCTTCGGCTCCATTTCGAAGGCCTGCTTCAGGTTCTTTGCATCGTCGCTTATCAGCTTGCAGATCGCAGTCGACTCGTCGTACGGGATATCGAGAGCTCTCGCTACATCCTTTACTACGGCCTTTGCCTTCAGTGTTCCGAAGGTACAGATCTGACCGACACGGTCCTTGCCATAGTGGTCCGTTACGTACTGTATTACCTCGCCGCGCCTTTCGAAGCAGAAGTCGATATCGAAATCAGGCATGCTGACTCGTTCGGGGTTCAGGAACCTTTCGAAGAGGAGCGAGTACTTCATCGGGTCCACATCTGTGATCGTGATGGAGTAGGCGACAAGCGAGCCTGCACCGGAGCCTCTGCCCGGTCCGACCGGGATGTCGTGCATCTTGGCCCAGTGGATGTAGTCCCTTACGATGAGGAAGTAGCCCTGGAAGTCCATCTTCAATATGATTCCAAGCTCGTAGTCCAGACGGGCCTTGAGCTCAGGTGTGAGCTTTCCGTACCTCTTCTTGCAGCCATCGTAGCTCAGCCAGACCAGGTACTCTGCCGTATCTGAAAAGCCATCAGGAACCTCGAACTCCGGAAGCAGTGGGCCCGGGAACTTTATCTTTATGTCGATCCTGTCGGCAATCTTCTTCGTGTTCTCTATTGCTTCAGGACACCACTTGAAGATCTCCCTCATCTCGTCTCCACTCTTGAAGTAGAAGTTGTCGTTGGGAAACCTCATCCTGTTCTCTTCATTCTTCTTGTGGTTGGTGCCGATGCACAGCAGGATGTCGTGGGCGTTTGCGTCGTCCCTGTTTATATAGTGGATATCGTTGGTGCAGACGAGTGGTATATCCAGCTCCCTTGCAATCTTCACAAGCAGTGGATTTGTCCTCTTCTGTTCTGGCAGGTCATGATCCTGCAGTTCGATGTAGTACCTGTCACCGAAGACGCTCTTGAACCAGGCGGCTCTCTCCTTCGCCATCTGGTAGCACTGCTCCTCTGTGTGCTTGTGCTCGTTGTCCAGAAGCAGCTGGAGAATCTCGCCACCGAGACAGGCCGAAAGGCAGATCAGATCGTCGCTGTGGCTTACAAGCACCTCGTCATCTATCCTGGGCTTTCTGTAGAAGCCCTCCGTGAAGGCGATGGAGTTGAGCTCCATCAGATGGTGGTAGCCCCTGTCGTTCATTGCCAGCAGTATGAGGTGGTAGTATCTGTTCCCCTCGCTGACAGGGCTCATATCCCTTCTGTTCTTCGGGTTGACATAGAATTCACAGCCTATGATCGGCTTGATGTTCGCGGCCTTGCAGGCGTTGTAGAACCTCAGGGCGCCATACATGTTCCCATGATCTGTGATGGCCAGAGCCTGCATCTTGTACTCTCTGGCCTTTGCCATGTATTTTCCTATCGTTGCAGCACCATCGAGAAGTGAGTAGTCACTGTGATTGTGCAGGTGGACAAAGTTGTCCAGGACCTCATCCGGTCCATAGGGTGGATAGTAAACGTCTTTGACTGCCATAGACTAGAAATATAACACATCGACAGAGAATCGTTAAGGAACTACAGCGTGAGAATGTGCTGATTGAGCGTCATGATCATGTCATTCATCATTCCCTTCAGCCTGGCCTCCTGGATAGGTGTTATCTTTCCGATATTGTCCCTGATGAAGGCGAGAATGAACTTCTCGACCTCCTTGCATCTGATATCGTCCGCAGGCAGCTGCAGAGAGCCGAGCATGTTGTCGATATCCCTGTTGTAGACAAAGCCCCTGGACGGGAATGTTATTATGATCCTGGTGTTTGCAATGCCGTTCTGGTCCAGCTTCGCAACTGTAGCAAGAGAGACCGAGGCCTCAGGCTCGATCATCGGGGAACCTGTGGTGTTGAAGTACTCGAAATCGAAGTTCTGGATTGCGATTCTCAGCTTGGAGACCAGCGCATTCTTGTAGTTGGTGTTCAGAGTCAGTCTGCCATTCTTGTCGTAAAGCCTTGAGGCGTGGAGCCACTTCCTGGCGTAGTTCCTCCTCTTCGGGATTATGAGCTCGACTGCTGTGTCCAGGAGGACGAGAACGGAGGCGACAGAGGAGGTGAAGCCCTGGGTGCAGAGGGTTCCTCCGATGGAGATCCTCTCTCTGAGCATCCTGCACGCAGTGTGCTCGATTGCAGAGATTATCGTCTTCGGGAAGATGTTCTTTCCCAGCTGTGCGATATCGTTCAGAGAGACCATCGAACCGATTTCCGCATATCTGTCGTTCCTCTGAAGGCGGTACAGCTCCTCGATATCCTTCAGGTTGATTATCTCGACATTGGTCGTCGGGGAAGGGTAGAAGTCCTTCCTGCTCATGATGAAGGTACCACCGGCCCAGAGGGAGTTGATGTTTCCCTTGTAGTTGATAACGGTGTCGGAGTACTCTCCGACGGTCTTGGGTTCGTGGACATTAGGAGATCTTAGTTCTGTGTACATTGTTCTTTCTCTTCCTCCTATTGTTCAGACTTTCCATTACGACTGCGATGAAGCTGCTCGAGTCCATGCAGTAGCACTTGATAAGTGCATTCTCATGCAGAAGCTCGGATATGAAGTCATCCTCCGACTTCTTGTTGTTCTCCAGCTCCGACTCCTCGTAGCGGCGCAGTATGTTCTCTATCATTAGGGTCTTGGAGGCGTAGCAGTTCTGGCAGGGTTCTATTCCCAGTGTTGCGTAGGCGCTCTCTATGTCCCTGTACTCCTTGGTCTTCGAGAAGCTGTCGAAGGTCACTACTGTGGAGTTCTTCACATTGAAGGCCGGAACGAGACAGGAGAGGACGGCCTTTCCGTCCAGAAGCACGATGCAGTTGCCGCAGATGTTGCCATTGCAGCAGGAGTTCAGGGACTTTATCTCCACGTTCTCTCTGAGAAGGGCCGAAAGCGGCTTGTCAGAGCTCACATTCAGTGAAAGTGTCTTTCCATCTACAACAAGTTCTACTCTCATCTTGTCACTCCCTGGCTCTCTGCCAAGTATTCAGGCTTCACTGGCAGAATGGCCTTCTTGGATCCTGTGCACTGTCTTATCGCATCGATGAAGGCGGCCTGCACCAGAGCCTGCAGGGCCTGGGTCATGCTGCACACGCCATCGGTATTGCGGCTCTCGATGTTGATGTTGACAGTGAAGGGGTGCTTCAGGTCTGTCGAGAGGACAGCTCCCGAGATGTTCAATGTCTCGATGATCTCGTGCCTCATCGTTGCCTTCAGCTCCTTCTCGTTGAAGATGAGGCCTACCATCACATTGGCCCAGACGCTTCTTACGACCGGTCTGAAGGAGACATCGTCGGCGATGACCTCTATGATGACGGCCATCGAGCCGCTGTTCTCGAACTCGCATGGGTTCATCTTGTCATCCGTATCCAGCGTGAGCGAGAATGGAAGCTCCTTGACCTTTGCCATCCTCTGGAGCTTCCTGCAGCCGCTGATCAGCTGCTTCGGGAACTTTCCGGAGACCCTGTTGAGCACATCAGGTCCGCTGTTCACTGTTCCGGTATCGCTGTCGAAGAGGATGACATCCCCCTCGTCCTTCACTCTCATCTCCTGGGTGAGGATTCCCCTTATCAGGTGTCCGTTGTACCCCTTTGTCGGGAAGGAGACGCTCAGTGTTATGTTGTTCTTCTCTGTGTAGTTCAGCTTGGCCTGGTAGTTTGTCTTCTTTGCAAGTGTTGTCGAGAAGCCGGAGATTCCGACACCGACTGCAAGACCTATGCCCCTGGAGAAGTCGAGAAGCGACATGCTTCCATTCTGCAGTGCGTAGGAGGGCCACTTCCTTCCGTAGCCGCTCTGGACGACTATCTTCTTGTAGAGGTTCTTCAGTGGAGAGAGCTCTATCGAGGGCAGATAGTCTGTGAACCTTCTCTTTCCTTCCAGGTGGAGATTCCTCCAGGCAAGAGGTGAAAGGCCGTACTTCTTTGCGATATCGTCCACATGCACCTCAGAGCTTGCAAGTGCTACTGAGTAGCCCATGGAGCCGAAGAAGACGGATGGGTATCTGCTGCTCTTGGATACGCTGACCTTGGCCGTGAAGTTCTGCAGTGTGTAGTTCGGGATGAGGCCTGTGATTGCCTGTCTCTGGTACTCGTCAGGAGCAAAGAGGTAGGCGCCGAGCTCTGCATTCATCTCGACCTCTTCAGTGATCGGATTGGAGTTCTTGTCGCACCAGGTCGTCCTCTTGATCGAGACCTCCGGGCTTCTGCTGTAGAGGTTGCTTCTCAGCTCGACCAGCATATCCACCTTCAGTGCTGCAACTGCTGCGATGGCAGCAAGCTGGGCAGGGAAGATCGCATACTCGTCATAGTGGGAGTGGCAGGGAAGTGCATGCACGAAGATGTTTTTCTGTGGGAAGTCTATGGCGTTTGCGACCGTCTCCTTGACGAGGTCCGGCCAGCGGCAGGGAATCTCGATATGGACTCTTCCTTCGCTCTGCCAGGCGAGACAGGTTATCAGGGAGAAGTTGTTCGTGTTGACCGACTTGGATTCGAAGACCGTCTCGATCTTCTTCAGCGGCTCTTCTTCGGCATCCTCCTCCATATCCTTTGGCGTCGTCCAGGAGAGTACGAGCTCTTCAGGAATATCGCTGCTGTTCCTGTCCGACTCCTCCTCCTCTCTCTCCTCGATATCGAATGTCACTGCATTGGCAGAGAGCAGTACAGATTCGTAGTCCGGTCCGACGACGGCGAGGATCGGCTGTCCCTGGTATCTGATATCGTTCTTGGCCAGGATCGGCATCGCTCCGGAGAAGGCCTTGATACAGTTCTCTCCCGGGAAATCCTCCCAGGTAACAGGGGTACATCGATTGTCGCTTGGGAAGTTTATTGAGATCAGATCCGACTTAGCTACATCGGAAAGGACAAGGGTTCCATAGCACCTCTGCTCGTCCTTCCCGTATCTGTTATTTGAATTGTCTGCCATGGAAAAAAGAGTATCACAACAGGGTTGCCTAAGCAAGGCGAAGCAGTTCCTCAAAGGGGATAGAACGGTTATAATAATGGCTATGGATGTCAAAGAAAGAATCGACAGTCTCTCAGAGGAGCTGATCGAACTGCAGAGAGCCTATTATGTTGAGGGCTCCTCGCCAAAGAGCGACCTGGAGTACGATGCACTCTTCGATGAGCTGGTCAGGCTCGAAACAGAGCACCCTGAATACATGAGACCCGACTCTCCGACCCAGAGAGTCGGAAGTGACCTCACAAGCGATTTCCCGGAGGTCGAGCACTCTATCCCTGTCCTCTCCCTGGACAAGGCATACAGCGCCGAAGCAGTTCTCGACTGGATGAACAGAAGCGAAGTCAAGGCCGAAGGAAAGCTCTCGTTTGCCGAGGAGGAGAAGATAGATGGCATTTCAATGGTCCTCTACTACGAGGATGGTCTCCTTGCAAGGGCAGTCACCAGAGGAAATGGCCACATCGGAAACGATGTCACAGCGAATATCAGGACGATTCACTCCGTTCCATTGAGACTTCCGGAACCCATAAATCTGGCAGTCAGGGGTGAAGTGTATCTTCCAAAGGCCGACTTCGAGAAGCTGAAGGATAGATATCCCCAGATTGCAAATCCAAGGAATCTTGCTGCCGGAACAGTCAGAAGGCAGAAGTCGAGCGAGGCGGCAGAGGTGCCACTGGACATCTTCTGCTACGAGGGCTTCTGGGAGGAGGGCGCTGCGCCCTCTGACCATATCGAGATTCTTTCCAGGCTGAAGAAGCTCGGCTTCAGGATCAATCCGCATCTTGCTCTGTTCGCCTCTTCGGAAGCTGAGGCAAGGAAGAGACTTGACGAGGCGGGACTCGAGGGCGAGGGCCACTCCTTCGACCAGCTGGGCGAGTACCTGGAGAAGGTCACGGCAAGGCGTGCCTCTCTTCCATACGAGATAGATGGCATGGTCACAAAGGTCTGCGAGATGAGCGTCCGAGAGGCCTTCGGCTATACAGAACACCACCCAAGGTGGGCGATCGCATACAAGTTCGAATCCCCTCAGGCCGAGACTAAGGTCCTGGATGTGACTGTGCAGGTAGGGCGTACCGGCAGGATTACTCCGGTCGCGGAGCTGAAGGCCGTAGCCCTGGGTGGTTCCACTGTAAAAAGGGCCACATTGCACAATCAGGAGTATATAAATACGCTGGAACTTGCAATCGGGGATACCGTTTCTGTTGTCAAGCGCGGTGATGTGATACCTGCAGTAGAGGAGGTCCTCGAGAAGAACGAGGATGGAAACGGCACCTATGTGATACCTCCGACCTGCCCATCCTGCGGCTCATTGCTCGAGCAGAGGGGTGCACATCTCTTCTGTCCGAACAGAAGCTGTCCGGATCAGGTCCTGGGACGGATCTCCTTCTATACAGGAAGGGACCAGATGGATATGGAGAGCATCGGGCCCAAGGCCGTCCAGCTCCTTGTCGAGAACAGGCTTGTCGAGGATGTTCCGGATCTCTACACCTGCAATTTCGACTCTCTTCAGGGCATGAAGGGTGTCGGAGAAAAGACCATAGAGCAGTTCAAGAGCGCAGTGAAGGAGAGCCTCAACAGGCCATTCCATACAGTACTTGCCAGCCTTGGCCTTCCGGAGGTCGGATCCAAGGGAGCCGAGATCCTGGTAAGGGGAGGCTTCGACAGCATGGACAAGCTGCTCGAGGCTGCTAAGAGGAACGATATCGAGGCCTTTACAAGGATTCCACAGGTCGGCGAGCAGTCCGCACTCCTTATCATAAATGCGCTCCAGGACCCTATCATGCTGGATAGGATAGAGAGGCTGAGAGCTGCAGGTCTGCAGTTCGTGGAGGTCAGGGAGGAGAACAGTGAAAAGCAGATATTCCAGGATCAGGTCTGGTGCGTCACAGGCTCCTTCGAGAACTTCAATCCGAGATCTCTTGCAATGAAGGAGGTCGAGAAGCGTGGTGGAAGGAGTGTCTCCTCCGTTACTGGCAAGACGACCCATCTTCTGGTAGGAAAGGGAGGAGGAAGCAAGAGGGCCCAGGCAGAGAAGCTTGGTGTTACAATAGTAACAGAAAGGGAGTTTCTCTCTCTCATTGGACAGAACGAGGAGGAAAAGTCCGAAAAAACCGACATTCAGGGCGAACTGTTTTAATGACACCCTGATATCAAAAATGTATGATACTAATCCAAAGAAAGGAGCTAGAAATGCTGGACAAGCTTGCAGTAGAACTCAATGAAACCCTGGACACTTCGGTTGCAGGAGCATTCCTGTCTGGATTCGGTAGAAGAATATTCTTTCCAAAGGGCATTGTAGCCCAGTCTGCAGAGGCTGGTGCCAAGGCAAAGAAGTACAATGCGACAGTTGGTCTTGCAAGAAGCAAGGGACAGCCGATGTACCTTTCCGATATCTACAGTGCCTTCTGTGATGACGGGCTGAAGCCGAACGATATCTTCAGCTACGCACCAGGTGGTGGAGACAGGACACTCAGAGCCCTCTGGAAGGAGGAGATGGTCAGGAAGAACCCATCCCTCAAGGGCCAGACCTTCTCTCTTCCCATGGTCACAGGTGGTCTTACTCATACGATAAGTCTTGTTGCGAATATCTTCTTCGACGAGGGTGATGAGATCGTCTGCCCGGACCTCTTCTGGGACAACTACGAGCTTATCTTCGTCCACACAAGAAACGGCAGGATGATCCCATTCAGCTTCTTCACCGAGCAGGGTGGCTTCAATGTCGAGGGGATGAAGCAGGCTCTGCTTTCCTGCAGGAATGATGTTGCCAGGATAATCCTGAACTTCCCGAACAACCCTACAGGCTACACTCCGACAGAGAGCGAGATGGTCGCTATAAGGGATGCACTTGTCGAGGTCGCCGAAAGTGGAAAGAAGGTTCTTGTCCTTTCCGACGATGCCTACTTCGGTCTCTTCTTCGAGAAGGAGACTGCAAAGGAGTCCCTGTTTGCAAAGATCGCGAACATCCATGAGAACATCTTCGCCATCAAGGGCGATGCTGCTACCAAGGAGGAGATGGTCTGGGGCTTCAGAGTAGGCTTCATCACATACGCCTCCAAGGGCTTTACAGAGAAGCATCTCGAGGCTCTCTCGAACAAGACACTCGGTGCGATCAGATGCTCTGTCAGCAACTGCGACCGCCCGGGTCAGTCCCTCATCGTCAAGGCCATGAGAGATGGAAAGAACTACCAGAGCGACAAGGAGAAGACCTTTGTCGAGATGGAGGCAAGATACAGGGTCCTCAAGGAGGTGCTGAAGAAGTACCAGGGCTCAGGACTCCTGAAGCCATATCCATTCAACTCCGGCTACTTCATGGCCTTCGATACACTGGGACACAGTGCCGAGGAGCTCAGGTGCTATCTTCTTGAGAACTACTCGGTCGGCGCCATCAATATCATGGACAGGACTCTGAGACTAGCCTTCTGTTCGGTCGAGAAGGAAGATATCGCAGAGCTTGTAGATCTCGTATACAAGTCTGCAGAAGCCCTATGGAACTGAAGGTCAAGCTCTATCTTGTAGATGACGAGGGCGAGAAGTTCATGGGAATCGGTGTCCTGTGGCTGCTCGAGGAGCTGGCAAAGTGCGGCTCTCTGAGACAGGCTGCCCTCAACATGGACATCTCCTATACGAAGGCGCTGACTATGATAAACCGCCTCGAGGATAAGCTGGGGAGGCCTGTGATAGAGAGAAAGAAGGGAGGCCAGGAGAGGGGCGGAGCCACTCTCAGCCCCTTCGGGCTGAAGTTCATTGAACTCTACAACTCCTTCCAGGAGGAAGCAAAGAGAAGGACAGAGGAGCCATACAGGGCCTTTGTCAGAGAACTTGGAACACTATTGGAGGATGAAAATGGAAGAGACTCTTGATTTCAATGTCGACTCACTGGGAGTTGCGAAGCTCAAGACACCCATCAGCATGAGCAAAGTAATCGGCGACGGCTTTGCCAACTACGTTTCCGATGATGACAGGGTGCTCTTCTCTGTTGCGACCAGAGTAGATGAGAGTGGCAACAGGGTTCCTGCCCGCAGCGAGACCATGGAGCTTGCTGGTCCAAGAGAGAAGATATACTTCAACCCGAAGCATGTGCATGTCGCAATTGCGACCTGTGGTGGAATCTGTCCAGGACTGAACAACGTCATCAGGGCAGTAGTAAGGTGCTTCTGGTACCGCTATGGTGTCAGGAGGATCTCAGGTGTTCAGTACGGCTACAACGGCCTGCTGGATGACTCTCCATACCCCTTCATCCAGCTCGATCCGGATGTGGTCGACGATATCCAGGAGAAGGGCGGAACCATACTCGGATCCTCACGTGGTGGCGGAGAGAGGACATCGGAGATCGTCGATACTCTTGAAAAGCAGAACATCAACATCCTCATCTGCATTGGTGGCGATGGAACTCTCAAGGGTGCAAATGCAATTGGCAAGGAGATACTCAGCAGAGGTCTCAAGATCGCGGTTGTCGGTGTTCCGAAGACAATAGACAACGACCTCTCGTTCATCGACTCCTCCTTCGGCTTCGATACGGCCACCTCGGTCGCTGCAAGCATCGTAAGGGGAGCTCATGTCGAGGCGAAGAATGCGATCAACGGAGTTGGCCTTGTGAAGGTCATGGGCCGCGAGTCCGGCTTCATTGCAGCCCACACGACCCTGGCCCAGTCCGATGTGAACTTCTGCCTTATTCCAGAGTGCCCATTCGACCTGGAAGGTCCAAATGGCCTGCTTGTCGATCTGAAGAAGAGACTCCTTGACAGGGGCCACGCAGTCATCCTCGTTGCCGAGGGCGCAGGACAGGAGTTCGTCCCTCCGACAGGAGAGAAGGATGCCAGCGGCAATGTGAAGATGAACGATATCGGTATCTTCCTGAAGGAGAAGATCAAGGATTATCTGAAGAAGGAGAATATCGTCGCTTCCGTGAAGTACATCGACCCCTCCTACATCATCCGCTCCTCACCGGCAAACAGCTATGACAGCATATACTGCGCAAGACTTGGTGCCCACGCTGTCCACGCAGCGATGTGCGGAAAGACGATGTGCCTTGTCAGCCGCGTGAACAACCAGTTCGTCTATCTGCCCATCAAGCAGGCTGTTTCCAAGAGGAACCATGTCGATGTTGAGGGCTCTCTCTGGAGAGATGTTCTCGAGAATACAAGACAGCCGTTCTCGATGAAGAACTGATTTCATACCTTTTTGAGGGCTTTCGATACCGATCGAAGGCCCTTTTTCTGTCCAGAAGGAACAGAAATTGGATAAAACAGTAAAAATGTGAATAAAAAAAGAAAAATTTGTATACAATTTTTTGAAAAGCATATTGAAATTATTTTTGTATTAACGTATTGTTCAATCATCAGGAAACAAAAACCTGAAGAAATAAATTTACCTCCTTTTGTTCCCCGCTACGGTTTACCTCCTTTTTTCCGTAAGTGGGGTTTTTTATTCATATCTACCATTCAGCTTTTTCCATGAGTACAAAAAAGAGTGAAGACTCTGCTTCACTCCTTGCTCTGCTGCTTTGTTCTCTCCTCATGCTCCCGTTGGAACTTGACCGAGGCCATCTGCATCTGGACCTTGTTCTCCCGCCTCAGCTCCGATTCGGTCATCGCCTGTACCTTGTTGACCGGGCGCCCGGAGACCACCTGTCTTATCATGCAGTCCGCCTCTGCAGAGCCTGTGGCCTTTGAAAAGAGAATGAAGCCGTGAAGTGCATTCTCCACCTCTATGTAGCTGGCAGTGCTTCCGGCCTCGTTCAGGGCATCGACAAGCAGCCTTCCATCATCCTTCAGCGGGTCGAGGGAGCCTGTGATCACAAGAGTGGTCGGCAGTCTCGAAAGGTCTGGAGAGAGCAGAGGTGAGAAGAGAGGAGAAAGGATATCCTTCGGCTCCCTGAGGTAGCTGTCCACGAAGAATCTCAGCTGCTTGAGAGTCAGTGTCGGGCTGTCGGAGAACTCCTCAATGGACTGGGTCCTGAGCCTTGCATCGACAAGCGGGGAGAAGAGTATCATGCCATTTGGCATATGGGCCTTTCTGTCCCTGCAGAGCAGAGAGACTCCAGCTGCCAGATTTCCACCACAGCTGTCGCCCAGAAGGAATATCCTGTCAGGATCCACCTTCCAGTACTTCACTCCATTGACAGCCCAGAGGTATGCGTCATAGCAGTCCTCTACAGCTATTGGGAACTTGTACTTTGGTGCAAGGCGGTAGTCGATCAGGAGGATTGCGGCATCGGTCGCCTTTGCAAGATGCTTGCAATAGAGATCGTAGAGATCGATATTGCCAAAGACCCATCCGCCTCCGTGGAAGAAGATGATAAGTGGCTTCAGAGAGGTCCTCGATTGATCGTTGGTGCTGTCATAGTAGCGTCCGGTGACGGCTCCCTCTGTAACTGGGATGACATAGTTGGTACAGCTTATACCTTTCGTCTCCGGATAGAATATCTTTCTTACCCTGCAGTTCCTGGGTAGACTCTTCTTGTTAGTTGCGCTGATAGCTTCCTCTGTAAGGGCAGTATGTGTGTCGCGTCCGGTGTACTTCTCTGCGAGGCGCAGCATTCTCCACATCTTGCCGGAGAGCTTGTATTTCTCGGCCATATGGAAACTTTATGTTCCAAAAGATGGAAAATGCAAGCCTTTTAGCTCCTATATCAGCGCAAAAACCCGAAAAAGACCCGATCTCAGGCCTTCTGGGCGCTCCTCTTCAGATCCCTGCTGGTCTTGATCGTTGCAGCATATGCGCTGTTGCAGAGGCCCAGGATTGCAGATAGCGAGAATAGTGTCTCTATTCCCAGGACCTTCCAGATCCAGCCTCCGAAGAGTGCAATCAGGATGGTAATCAGGTGGTTGACCGAGATTCCTGTCGTCACAGTGGCCCTTACCTCCTCTCCATTGTCGGAGATGTCCTGCACATAGACATTTGAGGCCATCGAAGCAAGTGAGATGACTGAATCGAGGATGTAGTTGATGCAGCAGATCACAAAGGCGATGTTCATCGGGAAGATGTGATGTGCAAAGCCGTAGAAGAAGCAGACGATCACCAGGATCAGCGTATCCGAGATCATGACGATCTTGTAGCCCAGGCGGTCTATTATCTTTCCTACTACCGGCGAGAGGATTGCACAGCTTATTGCAGATATCGTGAAAAGCAATGCGATCACAGAGGCGTTGGCCTTGTAGAAGAGAATGAGAACGTAGGGTCCGAAGGTGAAGAATATCTGCTTCCTTGCACCGTAGAAGACCTCGAGCATGTAGAACTTGTAGTACTTCTTCCTGAAGTAGAAGCGCCTCTTTGTCGCATCGGTCCTGCTATTGGAGCTGATTCCCATCGTCGGTATCATGCTGATGCAGAGGATTGTCGTCGAGGCGATGAAGAAGAGTCTGAAGGAAGATTCTCCGGAAAGGAAGATGAATGAGATTGCTATGATTATATAGCCAAGGATGTTGCCTGCATTGTATATGGACTGCTGGATCCCGAGGGCGGCTCCTCCCTTTCCCGGCTGTGCATATTCGAGCGAGAGCGTGTTCTTCATGCCGAGCTGTATATGTTCTCCGAGAGAGAAGGTGCAGATTGCGATTGTAACAAGGACCCTCTGTGCCGGGACAACGGAGATCATTCCCATTCCTATTATCATTATCAGGGAACCTATCCTGTATATCTGGTCTACCGAGAAGCGGTAGATCAGCGCCAGGATGAAGATGAGAAGAAATCCGGGAAGCTCTCTGAAGAACTCCGTGAGTCCTCTGTCGAACTCTCCCATGTTGACTATCTCGGCAAGATAGTTGTCGAGAACTCCCTTGTAAAGTCCATATGCCAGACCGATAGTCATCAGTGATGCTATGAGCTGTCGATATCTGGAATCCTGCCTGTAGATGTCCTGTAGCCTGTCCATGCTCGTAGCATAGATATTTCACTGTATTTAGTCCAATACTCCGGGAAATTTACCTCATATTTTTCACTGCTGTCCAATAGTAGATGGTATAATTCCATTACCCATGTTCCCAAGGAGAGATGTGTGAAAAGAATTCTGTTTGTTGCTTCTGAATGTGTTCCATTCGTCAAGACCGGCGGTCTCGCTGATGTCGTAGGAAGCCTTCCAAAGGCCTTCGATCCGGAAGAGTACGATATCAGGGTAATGCTCCCGAACTATTTTGCCATCAAGGAGGAGTACAGATGCAATACGGAGTGCATCTACTACTTCCAGCTGGATGACAGGAAGTATGTAGGTATCAACCGTCTTATAAAGGATGGTATCACCTACTACTTCATAGACAATATGCAGTACTTCGATGGTCTGGTCCCATACTACGACCTCTTCAAGGACCTTGAGAGATTCGCCTTCTTCGCAAAGGCCTGTCTCTCCGCACTGCCTCTGATCGGCTTCAGGCCCGATATAATCCACTGCCACGACTGGCAGGCCTCGCTTGTTCCTGTCTTCCTGAACACCCAGTTCCAGGGGAACCCCTTCTACAGAGGTATCAGGACCATAATGACGATCCACAATCTCCGCTTCCAGGGCACATGGAATGTAGGTCACATCAGGCACATTACGAACCTTCCTGAGGAGTGCTTCCAGCCCGGTAGGCTCGTAAGCCCATTCCAGAATACCTCCATCAGGAAGGATGACTGGAACTGCTCGATGCTGCGTGGCGGTATCGTCTATTCGGACTATGTGACCACTGTCAGCAACACCTATGCACAGGAGATCCAGACTACGAACTATGGTGAGGGACTTGATGACATCCTGCGCTTCAGAAAGGATAGACTGTGGGGAATAATCAACGGTATCGACTATACCGAATGGGATCCACAGACCGACAGGAACCTTGCAAAGAACTATACTGTCAGGGGCATAAAGGGAGGAAAGAGGGCCAACAAGGTCGCTCTGCAGAAGGAGCTCGGACTTGCCGAGAATCCAGATGTCATGACGATCGGCCTCGTTTCGAGACTCACAGACCAGAAGGGTCTGGATCTCGTGGACAAGATAATGGACCGCCTCTGCCAGATGGATATCAACATGATCATCCTCGGAACCGGAGCAAGGAACTATGAGGATATGTTCCGCTACTATCAGAACAAGTATCCAGCAAAGGTGAGCGCCAATATCCGCTACTCGGATGCACTTGCCCACAGGATATACGGTGGCTGCGATGCGCTTCTGGTCCCATCGGCCTTCGAGCCCTGCGGCCTAACACAGCTTATCTCTCTCAGATATGGAACCGTCCCTATCGTGCACGAGACAGGAGGACTGAAGGATACTGTAAAGCCATACAACCAGTATGAGCAGACCGGTACCGGCTTCTCCTTCTACGGCTACAGTGACTGGGAGCTGATGGACAGGATCAACCACGCATACTGGGTCTACAACGAGACTCCGGATCAGTGGATAAAGCTCTGCCAGAGAGGCATGAAGGAGGACTGGTCCTGGAAGAGCTCCAGCCAGATCTACAAGCAGCTGTACGACAGACTCTGATGATCAACGAACTGCTGGCGGTCTCTTGACCGCCAGTTCTGTATTCAGAGGTTCTCCTCTATCCAGATGGCAAGACCATCGTTGTCATTGCTTTCGGTTGTGTACTTTGCCGCCTTTCTGATTTCAGCAACAGCATTTCCCATTGCGACCGACTCTCCTGCGATCTGGAACATCGTCATGTCGTTGTAGTAGTCACCAAAGCAGATTGCTCTCTCTGTCGATACTCCAAGCAGCCTTGAAACGATCTTTACAGCCTTTCCCTTGGTGGTGGTCGGAGTATTCACCTCGACGTAGGTGGGCGACGAGAGCTCGATCTCATAGGCTGGGAACTCCTCCTTTGCAAGGTGCATGAACTCAAGGCACTCCTCGTGCGTTCCAGTAGACAGATACTTGTTTATCCTATTCGTCCTCATGACCTCTTCAAGAGGCTCGTTTATTCCATCCTGATGGGTCACAAGGAATTCACTGTCATAGATAGCCCTGTTGTTGTCTGCTCCCCAGTGCTCGCCGAAGAAGTAGAGACTGTGACAGCCTGTCCTCTTGCCAATCTCCTGCAGGGAGGCAAGAACTTCGGTCCCTATGGTGTCCTGATGGACGACTCTTCCCATATCATCCCTGATGTATGCGCCATTGAGTGTTGCAGTCCAGGGAGAGAAGGGCAGCTGTTCGAGAACTCCCTTCAGGCCATCATAGCAGCGACCTGAGCAGAGGACGATCACATAGCCTCTGCTCTTTGCATATACAAGAGCCTCCCTTGTCCTTTCCGTCAGCTCCTTTCTGCTGTTGAGAAGTGTTCCGTCTATATCGATGAAGATAGGAGTGTTCTCTCTGCTTCTGAACTCTATGCCCCCCTGAAAGGTTGCCCTGCCATGCTCTGAAAATAGTGCAAAGAGCACACCTGTAAAGGCGCCGTTCATCGTATTGTTGGGAGCGATTCCGGCAGTGACAGCCTTTCCGAGCAGACGTCTGTTCACATAGAAGTAGTACTCCTCAGGAGTTGCCCTGATCTCCAGCTCGTCAATGCAGGAAGCAGCCTCCTTCTCGACGAGCACCTCGGTAATTGCCTCGAAATCATGGATGTGGCGTATGAGCTGGAAGGTTCTGATATCCCCATTCCTGTGTGCCGATATCCTGTAGTGGTAGTCGCTGTTGAGGAATGCTGTTATGCCGGCATCTGTCTTTTCATCCTGGCTTCCAAGTGCGAGAGAGACCTTCATGGAATCATAAAAGCCTCTCTGCCTGAAGGCAAGAAGTGTCGGGTGACCCAGATTCCTTGATATCTCGTCTTCTCCGACCAGCGTCAGTGTCCTTTCCTTCCTGTCCTGGATGTAGCACTCATCCTTTGGGACTCTGACCTTGAGGTATGGATAGCTTTTGTAGTCATTGGCAAAATCGACAGAATAATCGTCTGAATTCTCACTTATGAGTCCCGGAATATCCATTTCCAGCTCGACAAGGCCATCGTTTCCTATAACAGGCCAGCCATCCTTCCAGGTAACCGGAGCAAGGAACGACTCTCTACCCAGGTGGTAGTTCCTTATCTTCGGCTTTCTTACAGCCAGGAAGACTGCAATCCAGGTGCCATCCGGACGCTTTAGAAGGTCTGCGTGTCCTGTGCACTGGATCGGGTGTCCCTTCCTGTCCACATGAGAAAGGATCGGGTTTTCCGGATTTGCCTCGTAGGGGCCATGGATATCTCTGGAGCGCAGGGCACAGACATGGTGTCCCTGTCCTGTTCCTCCCTCCGCTATTATCAGGTAGTAGTATCCATCCACGAAGTATATGTGAGGTGCCTCTGTGGAGTGACCGCCGCACCCCTTTGAAAGCACTCTCATCTCCTCCTGAAGCTCTCCTGTATCCGGATCGATGAAGGCTCCTATGATTCCCCTGTTGAAACCATTTATCGTCTCATTCGAGCAGTAGAAGCAGCGTCCATCCTCCAGAAAGAGGAGCGAGGGGTCGATTCCGGTCCTGTATATGAAGGAGGTCTCTGACCACTCTCCATGTATATCATCAGTGTGGCAGATGAAGTTCTCGTGCGTGTACTTGTTGGTAGTCACCATATAGAAGCGGCCCCTGTTGTACCTGATAGAGGCAGCGTAGAGACCCTGGCTGTTTCTCGACCTGTCAAGATCGAGCTGGTCGGTCCTTGTCAGTACAGCCGAACAGTACTTCCAGTTCGCAAGGTCATCAGATTCCCAGATCGTGACTCCAGGAAAGAACTCGAAGGTCGATGTGACTATATAGTAGGTACCCTCTGCATAGCAGATGGAGGGATCGGGGCAGAAGCCTGGAAGGATTGGATTTTTGTACATGGCAGAAGTCTATGTCTTAACGTGTGTGTTTTCAAGTGAGAGCAGGCCTTTGGAGGTGGCAGGTTTTTTCTCTTCAGGAGGAGGGAAAAAATCTGTCATCAGCATCCGAATCTGCTGAAAACTCGGTAAAATGCCATTATTTTCACCTCTCTGTCAGTATATTCCAAATCGGATAGACGGAGAGTTAATTTCTTATAAAACAAGGAATTTATACTAATTATTGTTGATGAGGCGCATTCAGTGGTGTTAAAATTTGTCATATTGCAATCGTTTCTGACAATTTACATTGGTTTTGATGGGCGTGATGATTTTTACAGTTATTAAAGGAGGGAGTGATGAAGAATCACGAAAAGACCAAGCACGATCTGGCTGTCGATCCATACCTTGATCTCCCATTGAAAACGAAGATGAAGAAGGACTGGAGCAAATACAGGACTCTGTACTTCCTTTTCATCCCTGTGTTGATCTATTACATCGTATTCCAGTATGGTCCGATGGTCGGTCTGATCATATCGTTCGAGAACTACAAGCCAAGAACCGGCTTCTTCCACTCGCAGTGGGTAGGCCTGAAGCACTTCAAGGCATTCTTTGCAGACTACTACTTCCAGAGAGTACTCACCAATACGATCAGGATATCGGTAACGAACATCATCTTCACGTTCCCCTGTCCGATCATCCTGGCTCTGCTCATAAGCGAGCTGAGGACCAGAGGCTACTCCAGGATCATCCAGACGATCACATACATCCCGCACTTCATCTCGATCGTCGTCATCATCTCCATCCTCATGGACCTGACTCAGAAGGAGGGTGCAGTCACACAGTTCCTGGCCCACTTCGGCTTCACGCCTGTGACGATGCTCAATGAGAAGAGGTACTTCCTTCCTCTGTATATCATATCCAATATATGGCAGAACGTCGGATGGAACTCGATCATCTACCTCTCGGCCCTGCTGGCAATAGATGCAGAGCTGTATGAGGCCGCAAGGATCGATGGTGCTGGAAAGCTGCGCCAGCTCTGGTCCATCACTCTCCCTTGTCTCATTCCTACCATCATCATCATGCTGATACTCCAGGTCGGAAAGATGTTCAACGTAGGCTATGAGAAGATCATACTCATGTACAACCCGTTGACCTATGAGGTTGCCGATGTAATCTCCACATACGTGTACCGTCAGGGTCTTCTCGAGATGAACTACTCCTATGCGGCCGCTGTAGGTATGTTCAACTCGATCGTATCCTTCTCGCTTGTCTGGATCACCAACAAGATATCCGACAGGCTCACGGGATCGAGTCTCTGGTAATAGGGGGAAAGGAAAATGGCAAAATCACTAAAGGTAAAATATACGACCGGCGAGCAGATCTTCCATGCATTCGATGTAGTCTTCGTCTTCTTCGTTGCACTGGCTGTCGTCGTACCGGTAATGAACATCGTCTTCGCATCCTTCTCCGATCCGGGCGAGGTAATGAGGCACAAGGGTCTCTTCCTCTATCCGATAAAGCCGACTCTGCTATCCTATGAGCTGGTAATGAAGAACCCGAGGATCTTCACTGGCTATGTGAATACCATCTTCGTTGTCGTAGTGGGAACCCTCCTCAACCTTGTCCTCACCCTGATTGCAGCATACGTGCTCTCGAGAAAGGGACCAAGGCTTGTCAAGTTCTTCACTCTGATGATCGTCTTCACGATGTACTTCCAGGGTGGTACGATCCCTACCTACCTCATAGTCCACAAGCTCGGTCTCACTGGACACAGGGCCGCGCTTATAATCCCAGGTGCAATCAACACCTTCAACCTCATCGTCATGAGGACTGCAATGGCAGGTGTCCCGGATTCGCTTCCAGAGTCTGCAATGATGGATGGTGCCGGCCATGTGACTATCCTTTCTAAGATAATGGTCCCACTTACCAAGTCCACAATCGCAGTAATCACACTCTACTACGCAGTATCCCACTGGAACTCCTGGTTCCCTGCAATGATCTATCTGCGCAAGAAGGCAATGTGGCCACTGCAGCTCGTCCTGAGAGAGATCCTCATCCAGGATGAGGCCTCTGTAATGACCTCCGGCTCCAGAGACTCCCTGGCACTGGATTCCGATGCAGTAAAGTATGCGACCATCGTCGTTGCAACAGTTCCTATCCTCTGCATCTATCCATTCCTCCAGAAGTACTTCGTAAAGGGCGTCATGGTCGGTGCTGTAAAGGGTTGATAGATGCTTGTTCCCGGAATAGTCAGCTTCACATTCAAGAGCTTCTCCTCCGAGGAGATACTCAAGATAACCAGCTCCTGTGGCCTCAAGGCGATCGAATGGAGCGAGAACCATCACATCGAATGTGGAAATACAGGGGAGGCCAGAGAGGTTGCAAGAAGGACCAGAGAGCTTGGACTCGAGGTGGCTGCATACAGCTCCTACTACCGACTTGGAAAGGGGATGGATATAAGACCATCGCTTGATAATGCCCTGGCAATGGAGGCCCCGATTGTAAGAGTCTGGGCTGGTTCGCAGCCCTCTGGAGAGCTTTCCGAGCAGGAAAGGTCTGCTCTCACTGAGGAGCTCAGGAGGGCTGTCGGATTTGCAAGGGAGGCTGGAATTCCTCTGGGACTTGAGTGGCACAAGAACACTCTTACTGATGAGAATGCTTCTGGCCTCAGGCTGATAAGGGAGATAGACAGTCCATACCTCAGGACATTCTGGCAGCAGACGAAGGCTCTCTCGATAGATGAGAGGGCCGAGGGGCTCAAGGCGATAATGCCATATCTCGAGAACCTCCACGTCTACTGGTGGGACGAGAGCGGAAGAAGACCTCTCAGGGAAGGAAGGGAGATCTGGAAGACCAGATACCTGCCTCTTATGGATAACAGAAAGCACTACGCGCTCATAGAGAACATCATGAACGACAGCGTAGAGCAGTTCAGAGAAGACGCAGCTGAGCTTATCAGCTGGATAGATTAGGGAGAAAGAATTTATGGCCGATCTTCATGTGGAATGCTTTGACATGATAAATCCATTCGTTATCGCTTCGAGCCCAGCAACACGCGGAGCCGATAACGTAGTAAAGAGCTCGAAGTGCCATCCGGGAGCAATCACGATGCGCAACTTCGGCCATGGAATGGGAGGTGGTGGATTCTTCTATCCTTCTGCAGAAGCCGCCCTAAAGGGACAGCCTGCCTTCCACTCGCATGCAGTCGGACGCCAGTGTCCGGATACTCTTTCCAGTCTCGATGAGTACTGTGAAGAGGTAAGAAGAGCAAGACGGGACATGTATCCAGAGACAAAGCTCTGGGCCTCTGTCGGTCACTATCACGATATCGAGAAGTATCCAGACTGGAAGGATAGATGGAAGAGAGAGGCCCGCGAGGTCGTTTCTGCAGGCGCAGATGCAATCGAGCTTCACTTCAACACTCCAGGTGTTGCAACTGCCTCCGACAGACAGTTCAACTACTATCAGCTGGTAAGGATCTGCACCGAGATGATCAAGAAGGAGGTGCCGAATACTCCTGTCATGGTCAAGCTTGCGATCGAGGACTGCGACTGTCTTACCTCCATCAGGGAGGCTGTAGCAGCAGGTGCAGATGCCGTTGGTCCGACAGCCCGCTGGAAGGCCTTCTACTTCGACCTCGACTGGAAGACCACACAGCCTCGTCCAGGTGCCGGTTACGGTGGCACACAGGCAAACCCACTGGTCTGCTTCGAGATTGCAGATGCGCGCACAAGAGGAATCGACATCCCGATCTATGCAGGTGGCGGTGTCTTCTCCTATGACCAGGCACTCAGATACATCATGGCAGGTGCCGAGATGGTACAGCTTGGTGCAATCGCCTGCTCCGGTGGCATCATGCAGTGCGAGAGGATAATCAGGCAGTGCTCCGAGTGGATGGACCAGAACGGCTATCCTGACATGAAGAGTCTCAAGGGCGCAGCTCTGCAGCTCTTCAATATGAGCGGCGACTTTGCAAAGAAGAGACAGAACAGGCTTGGCGATGCATACAGGACTACCGACGTAATCCAGGACAAGTGCATCGGCTGTGGCCGCTGCGAGGATGTCTGCTGGTACAAGGGCATCGCCCTTGAGGGAAAGAAGGCCCACAAGACCGATGCCTGCATCGGCTGTGGCTACTGCTTCCAGGTCTGTCCTACCAAGGCTCTGAACGTCGAGGCAGGAAGGATTCTGAAGGAAGCATTCGAGGAGCTCTCATGAACAAGATAAGAATACTGCTGTGCGGAATGGGCGGCTACGGAGAAAAGTACCTCAGGGAGATCCTTACTAAGGATATTCCCGATGCCGAGCTTGTCGCAATCGCAGACCCCTTTGCTGAAAAGAGTGCACTTTATGAGGAGGCCAGGAAGAAGCAGTATCCACTGTACAGCTCTCCCGAGGAGTTCTTCAGGGACAATGAGGCCGATCTTACCATCGTCTCCTCTCCGATCCACACCCACTATCCCTACATAATGCTCGCACTCGAGCACGGCTCCAACGTTCTCACAGAGAAGCCGGTCTGCTTCAATGAGGAGCAGATCGACGAGATGATGAGAAGGGCAGAGGAGGTAGGAAGGTTCGTCGAGGTCGGCTACCAGCTTTGCTTCGCCTCCCAGGTATTGGCACTCAAGAAGGATGTGCTTGCAGGCCGCTATGGCAAGTGTCTCAGGGCCAGGACGATAAGGATGATGAAGAGGAACGACATCTACTACTCCAGGAACAACTGGGCCGCTGCCCTGTACTGCCATGGAGAGAAGGTCCTCGATTCACCCTTCTCGAATGCCTGTGCACACCAGCTTCAGAACCTTGTCTTCGTCCTGGGCTCCGAGATGGACACTACTGCAGATGTAGTCAAGGCAGAAGGAAAGCTGATCCGCGTACGTCCCGGTATCGAGAACTACGATACAGCTGCACTCAGGTTCATGACCGATGGAGGCACGGAGCTCTACTACTATGTCACGCACGCAGTGGACGAGAACCACTATGGTCCATACAGCGAATATGAGTTCGAGAATGGAATAGTGATAGAGACCTCCAACGACTTCGTCGGCAAGCTCTATGACGGAAGCGTCATCGACTATACAGGCTATGGAAAGACCTCGGATCTCGAGAAGCTCCATGCCGCAATAAGAGCGATCAAGGAGAAGACCTCTCCTATCTGCACTCTGAAGACCTCTCGTACCCATACGAAGGCCGTTCTGCTTGCGCAGGAGCTCGGAGTCGAGGACCATACCGCAGATGCGATCAGGAAGATCGATGAGAAGAACAGCACATACTACACGCTCGATGGCCTCAAGGAGAACCTTAGAAGGGCCTACGACGAGTGGAGACTTCTATAGGAAATTATTTAAGGAAACTTAAAAGGAGAAAAAAATGAAGAAGGCACTTATTATTGCACTTGCAGTGATGATGGTCACATCCTCACTCTTCGCACAGGGTGCAGCAGAGCCAGGGAAGGCAGCAGCCGCAGGTCCTGCGAAGGTCTCGTACTGGGCACCGATGAATGCGGCCATCACGGCCAACGACTTCGGCGAGCTTCCTGTATGGCAGGAGGTCGAGAAGGCAACGAACACCGAGA
>Ga0208297_1000408_pt1 | contig 92588 bp, 64 predicted proteins | sample LMS_cellobiose_e_FD_187367 | JGI IMG/M metagenome (GOLD analysis project Ga0208297, IMG submission 187367) | Rumen-fistulated moose microbial communities from Alaska, USA - LMS_cellobiose_enrichment (SPAdes) (version 2) | ecosystem: Host-associated > Mammals > Digestive system > Stomach > Rumen... | reverse complement strand
AGCCTGTAGCTAGCGTTCATCCTGAGCCAGGATCAAACTCTTCATTGTAATATGATAATCTTGTTCTGTTCCTTCTCGTGATGACCTATCCTTTCTCTTTATTCCTTCTAAAGGAATCCTATGACGGTTCGTTCTTCTTTTCCTTTGTTCTTGGACTTTTCTCTTCACTGCCGCACCTCATCATCCGCCATCCCGGAATACCGGAACGGGCGACGACGGAGCACGGCCGCTCTTGTACTACTTCGTCTGTATGGAAATCATTTCAAAGACCACTCTGGTGCCTCTCTCAGGGGTTACTTGTGGTGTCCCTTTCGAAAAGCGGGTGCAAAGGTACACCGACTTTTTCTTACCACCAAATAATTTTGCAGGTTTTTTTCAAAAAATTTTTGCCGAAAATCAGAAAGTGCTGATTTCCACCATCATCAAATTTTCGGCTTTTTTGCCGAAAAACGGAAAACGTGTCCATTTTCGGCAAACCAGACGCCAAACAGCACAAATGCGGTTCCCACCAGGGCGATGGGAGTAAGGGGCTCATGGAGGATGATGACGGAGCAGGTGAGCGACACGAGGGGTTGGCAGTACATGTAGTTGCTGGCCACGACAAGGTCGAGCTTGCGGAGCACCATATTCCACGAGAAGAAGCAGCCGAAGCTGGCGACCAGGCCGAGGAAAAGCAGGTTGCCCCACACGACGGGCTGGGAGAGGGCCGAGGGATGGAAGGCGTCCGCCCCACGGAGGAGCACCACGGGCAGCATCGTCAGCAAGCCGTAGAAGAAGACCTTGCGTGTGAGGAACAGGGTGTCGTAACGGGCATTGAGGGGACGGAGCAGGACACTATAGACGGCCCAGCAGAGGGCTGCGCTGAAGGCCAGCGCATCGCCCAAGGGGTTCACCTCGACAAGGAAGTTGCCGTTGAGGACCACAAACACCTCGCCCAGCAGGGCTATCAGCGAGCCGATGGCCAGACGGTGCGTCAGCTTTACCTCTTTAAATAGTATAATGGTGAGGAGCGACGTCAGCAGGGGCGTGACACAGATGATGAGTGCCACGTTGGAGGAGGTGGTGTAGGCCAGCGAGGTGTTTTCCGTCCAGAAGTAGAGCGAGCCGCCGGTGACGCCCAGCAGCACCATCTTCAGTTCGTCCCACACGGTGTCGGCCAGCCATTTGCGGTGGCAGAAGGGGAGGATGCAAAGGTAGGCGATGATGAAGCGTTCCACCATGATTTCGGGCGGGTTGAGTCCGTGCGAGAGCAGCACCTTGGTGGAGGAGAACGTCGTGCCCCACACCACGATGGTGGCCAGCGCCAGCACGTGCCAGCCCCAGTGTGCCTTACCCGAAACGTTGCTATCTGCCATCAGACCTTCGTTGAAAAAAACGCGCAAAAGTAATGCTTTTCTGTGAAGATTTTCTTTTCTGATGAAGATTATTATTACTTTTGCAGCCAAAATCTGAATAAGAATGGAAAAAACGTACAACCCCGACACCCTATGCGTGCAGGCCGGCTGGCAGCCGAAGAACGGCGAGCCCCGCGTGCTGCCCATCTACCAGAGCACAACCTTCAAGTACGACAACAGCGAAGAGATGGCCCAGCTGTTCGACCTCGAGAAGGCGGGCTACTTCTACACCCGTCTGCAGAACCCCACCAACGATGTGGTCGCTTCGAAGATTGCCGCCCTGGAAGGGGGCGTGGGCGCCATGCTCACCTCCAGCGGACAGGCAGCCAACTTCTTCGCCACGTTCAACATCTGCGAGTGCGGCAGCCACATCGTCAGCACCAGTGCCATCTACGGCGGCACGTTCAACCTCTTTGCCGTCACCATGAAGAAGATGGGCATCGACGTCACCTTCGTCAACCAGGATGCCACGGACGAGGAGATTGAGAAAGCCTTCCGTCCCGAGACGCGCTGTGTGTTCGGCGAGACCATCAGCAACCCCGGCTGCGAGGTGCTGGACATTGAGCGCTTTGCCCGTCTGGCCCACCGCCACGGAGTGCCCCTCATCATCGACAACACCTTTGCCACGCCCGTGGGCTGCCGTCCCATCGAATGGGGCGCCGACATCGTCACCCACTCCACCACCAAGTACATGGACGGCCATGCAGGCACGGTGGGAGGTGTCATCGTCGATAGCGGCAACTTCGACTGGGATGCCCATGCCGAGCTGTTCCCCGGGCTGACCACCCCCGACGAGTCCTACCACGGGCTCATCTACACCCAGCGCTTCGGCCGCGCAGCCTACATCACCAAGGCTACCACCCACCTGATGCGTGACCTGGGCAGCATACAGGCCCCGCAGCATGCCTACTACCTGAACCTCGGCCTTGAGAGCCTCCATCTGCGCATGCGCCGCCACTGCGAGAATGCCCAGGCCGTGGCCGAATGGCTGAAACAGAACGACAAGGTGGCCTGGGTCAACTACAGCGGCCTGCCCGACAGCCCCTACTACGCCCTTAGCCAGAAGTACCTGCCGAACGGCTCGTGCGGTGTCATCGCCTTTGGGCTGAAGGGCACGCGCGAGGATGCCATCCGCTTCATGGACCGCCTGAAGCTCATCTGCATCGTCACCCACGTGGCCGATGCCCGCAGCTGTGTGCTGCACCCTGCCAGCCATACCCACCGACAGCTCACCGACGAGCAGCTGCGCCAGGCAGGCATAGCCCCCGATCTCATCCGCCTCTCGGTGGGCATAGAGGATGTCCGCGACATCATTGCCGACATCGAGCAGGCACTGGGATAGAGAGAACCCCCGGCCATCAGGACCCGTTTTTGAGTAAGACCATGAAGAAGCGCACTACCCTCTCGGACTACATGGCAGCGGCACGCAAGGGCAGCCGCGAGGCTGAGCAGGAGCTGCTGGGGCCGGGCTTCCACGCCACCACGCGCATCCACCGCTCCAAGAAGCTCTATACCCGCAAGGCCAAGCACAAAGGTCCCTGGGACTGAAACGGGCCGCAAATTAACAATAAAAAAATAAATCCGCCATGCCATCGGGTGGTTTTGATGGATTTCATCGGGTGTTTTTGATTCGTTTTGTCGGGTGTTTTTGATTTGCCACCGTCTCACTTGTATAGCAGGACATGCAAGACGCACTGCCCTACCTTGGCATCAGAAACGGGCGGCAATCAAGTCCTTCCCAAGCCGATGCACATGTGCCAGGATTTCCTTCTCTCGTTCTGCCGAAGGTTTCTTGAAGCCATTGATGTAGTTTCGCAACAGGGTGGCATTCAGACCCACCGAACGCGCAAACTCCGCCACATTAATCTCCTTGTGAGAGAGGAAGAACTTCTGCATAGCCGAGGGTTCAGCATCCTCGTAGGCAAAGCTCTCGAAACTGACGTCCTCATCCAGTCCGCGCCAATGAATGCCCCCGAGACCGAAAGCATAACGGGCGCGTTCCTCTGCCGAAGCAGCAAGCAGCTTCGGATACCAAAGCAGGGACTGGCTATACACCTTGCCCTCCTCATCCCTTCCGTAAAGATGATCTTCGTCAAACCAAATCTCCTTTATTATCATCTGTCCTTTCTTTTTATTTATTGAAATAATCATTCCAGCGCCTGATGATGATGTCTGCATTTTCATCAACAATGGACTTTATCTTCTTCAAATCGCCAGCCTTAATACCTTGCTCCTCCCTGAGGACAAATCGTGTCCCATCCCACTCAAACTTCGCAATGCCTCCATGTCCTTCCACATGGACATGCAATGGCTCATGTTCTCTACTATAAAAGAAAAAAACGAAACCAAAAAATCTGAAAATCTCAGGCATAGGCAATCCATCTCTTAAATTCTGCCGCAAAGATAGGAATTATTTTCAATACCTCAAACATAAAAGCCGTTTTTTTCAAAAAAGCTCTCAAAAGACCCAGCACAGACAGAACATGACAGAAAGCGAGGTCTGTCAGCGCTAAAGGAGAAATACCAGCAAAACTAAAACCAATGCAATAGTTCCACCTACACTTGTAATCTTTATACTGTCCGTTTTATCGGCACGAACCCTTTGACATATCCCTTCCGGATTCATATAGAATTGTGCTTCAGGAAGCGTTTTTGAGTGATTCGCGTAAGAAGATGAATACTCAAACAACTCTTTGTTCCCTTCATACACAAGAATATAGCCATATCCTCCATCAGAGAATTCGTTTATTGGAGCCCCCAGTTCAGCTACGATTTCCTGATGTGTCAGACCCACAAAAGAATCAAGATTTCTTTGGGAGTAGGACACATGATGTGTAGTTGTACAAGATGACAATGAAATTACCACGAGAAGTAAAGAAAAACGTTTTTTAAATGAAGTTTGTCTCTGGTGGTATCGGGGGTGTCGGTGATAAGACGTACTGCTATGTATATCATTGCGTTAAGCACCGAAACCTGCCCTGCGCAGGTATCGGTAGGGTTTCTGTCGGAGATGAATAGGAATATGAGTGAAGGACACGGAAGCTTGCCCATATATTATGGTGAGGGGATATGAATAAGGATTTTGCTTTGACAGCTGATTCATTCCGATGGTTGGAAAACGCGTTGGGCAACGTTGTACAACGCGTTGAGTAACGTTACACAACACGTTGGGTAAATAGCAGCAGAATGGTCTGGGCACAGCAGGGGAGGTTTTCTACCGTGCAAATGAAACTTAGCCATGTCTGACGAAGCGCTGGATGCCGAGCGGGGATTGAGACCGACACCTACAAATGGGGGTATCGGTGGGTTAGCATCTGATATTCTTTTCAATAAAGACTAACACCGAAACCCCCGATACCACTTGGGAGAAATCCTGTTTATGTGGTCTTACACTGGCTTTCGCAAGTTTAATAAGACTACGAATTGCGCCATTCTATGGCAACGGTTTACACGAGTCATTTTTTTGCGCGAACGAACGGAGTAAGGAGAGGGAAAGGGGGGAGACGCGACATGTCGCGTCTCTACAGGTGGATGTGTCGTGACGAACGAAGGCGAAGCCAACGGAAGAGGGAGTGTCAAAATGAATAAACTGCAAATATATTTGCATTTCCTCTCGCTTACGCGTACCTTTAACCTACGGTTTTAGGTACTCACGTTCGGGAAATTGCAAATAAAATTTGCATTTCCTCTCGCTTACTCGTACCTTTGTCGCATTAAATCCCTGTTGGCTATGAAAAAGACACAGTTTCTCCCCCTTGTTGCCCTTCTCGTGGGCATTGTGATGCCTATCGGGGCACAGAACCCCTTTGTGCAGACGTGGTTCACCAGCGACCCCGCTCCTCTGGTGGTCGGCGACACACTCTTTGTCTATACCGGTCATGACGAGGATGGTGCCGACTTCTTCTGGATGCAGGAGTGGCGCATCTACTCCACGACGGACATGGTGAACTGGCGCGACCATGGCTCCCCCCTGGCTCTGGAGAGCTTCTCGTGGGCCGACGACCGTGCCTGGGCCAGCCAGTGCATCGAACGTGACGGCAAGTACTACTGGTACATCTGTGCCCACTCGCGCCTGTCGCGCGGCATGGCCATCGGCGTGGCTGTGGGTGACAGCCCCACAGGCCCCTTCCGCGATGCGCTGGGCAAACCGCTGTTTGAGAATGGTTCGTGGGACCATATCGACCCTACTGTCTTCATCGACGACGATGAGCAGGCGTGGCTGATGTGGGGCAACCCCCAGTGCTACTACCTGAAGCTGAACCGCGACATGCTGTCGTACGAGGGTGAGCTGGGCAAGTTGGATATGACAGAGGAGGCCTTCGGAGCCCCCCTGATGGACAAGCGCGACAAGGACAAGACGTACAAGGACAGCTACGTGGAGGGCCCCTGGCTGCGGAAAGTAAATAGCGCGAAGTACAAGGTCACGGCGGACAAGCAGTACCAGCTACTCTATGCCGCCGGCGGCGTGCCTGAGCACATCAGCTACAGCACAGCCCCCGCTCCCACAGGACCCTGGACGTATGCGGGAGAAATCATGCCGCTGTGCGACACCAAGTCGTTCACCAACCACTGCGGCGTGGCGGACTTCAAGGGCCACAGCTACTTCTTCTACCACACGGGCAAGCTGCCCCGCGGCGGAGGCTTCGGACGCAGCGTAGCCGTGGAGGAGTTCACCTACAATGCCGATGGCTCGTTCCCCACCATCATGCCTACGGACGAGGGCGTGAAGCCCGTCGGCACCTTCTGCCCCTACCGTAAGGTGGAGGCTGAGACGATGGCTTTCTCCAAGGGACTGAAGACCGAGCAGAACGCTGCCGTGGGTGTCTATGTCACGGACATCCACAACGGCGACTACATCAAGCTGCAGGCCGTAGGCTTCGGCCAGGGCATCCCCCGCACCTTCACCGCCCGTGTGGCCAGCGGGCTGAGAGGTGGAGCCATCGAGGTACGCGCCGACAGCCTGAAGGGAGAGATGCTGGTGCGCCTTCCCGTCCCCGGCACAGGAGGTTGGGAGCAATGGCAGACCCTCACCGCCGACCTCACCTCCTACGTCACCGGCACCCACGACCTCTACTTCGTCTTCACCGGACGCAAGGGGCCCAAGCTGATGAACTTCGACTGGTGGGAGATGCGCGGACTGGAGCAGGTGAACATGCCGCTCTTCCAGACCAAGTACACCGCCGACCCCTCGCCCCTGATCATTGGCGACACGCTCTACCTCTACACCTCGCACGATGCCTCGCCCGAGGACATCCCCGACGAGAATGAGCGCCACTCAGCCGGATTCTACATGTACGACTGGCTGCTCTGGACCACCACCGACATGGTCAACTGGACGGAGCATGGGGCTGTGGCCTCGCTGAAGGACTTCAGCTGGCGCAGCCGCGACAATGGCGGCTGGGCCATCCAGACGGTGGAGCGGAATGGCAAGTACTACCTCTACGCCCCCCTGCACGGGCACGGCATCGGTGTGCTGGTCAGCGACAGCCCCTACGGGCCCTTCCACGACCCCCTCGGCAAGCCCCTTGTGTGGCAGCGTGAACACTGGGACGACATCGACCCCACCGTCTTCACCGATGACGACGGACAGGCCTACATGTACTGGGGCAACCCCAACACCTACTATGCGCTGCTGAACGACGACATGATTTCGCTGAAGAGCGGCATCACCAAGCTCGACTATCACATCGAGCACTACCAGGAGGGCCCCTGGTTCTACAAACGCGACGGGCACTACTATCTGGGCTATGCCACCACGTGCTGCCCCGAGGCACTGGGCTATGCCATGAGCGACAGTCCCACAGGCCCCTGGGAGCCGAAGGGCTACATCATGCGTCCCACCCAGCGCGACCGTGGCAACCACCCGGGCATCTGCGACTTCGGCGGACGCTCGTACATCTTCGGACAGAGCTACGACCTGATGCATCTGGAGACCTTCGTGCACCATGAGCGCCGCAGCGTCTCCGTCACCGAAATCACCTACAACCCCGACGGCACCATCAACGAAGAGCCCTACTGGCTCGACCAACAGCCTGTGCGTCAGCTCCGCTGGCTCAATCCCTACCAGCGTGTGGAGGCAGAGACGATGGCCTGGGGCTACGGACTGAAGTCGGCCAAGATGGGCATCCCCAACACAGGCGTTGTGGCCGATATGCCTACGTCAACGGGACGGAAGAACATGTATGTCACTGACATCGACGAGGGCGAGTACATCCGTCTGCGCGGTGTCGATTTCGGTGCCGGAGCCAAGCAGTTCCGCCTCACGGCAGCCACCACGGGCAGCGTCACCGTCACCCTGCACATCGACAGCACCGACGGCCCTGTCATCGGCACCCTGACCCTCTCGCGCACAGGGTCGGTGGAGAAGTACCGCACCTTCAGCACCAAGGTCAAGGATGCTGCCGGCGTCCACGACCTCTACCTCTGCTTCAGCGCCCCAAGCGGCGAAACCCACCTCGACTGGTGGCAGTTTAAATAGAATGAAGAATGAAGAAATAAAACCAAGATGAAACAGCTTTTTGCCCTTTTGCTGATGGTGCCATTGATGGCCTCAGCACAATTCGCCGCACCTGTCCAACCGGACTGGAAAGACGTGAACTATGCCGGCGACGACCTGGTCGCCCACAACCTCGACATCTATCTGCCTCAGACGCAGCAGACGGCCTACAAAGTCGTTGTCGTCATCTACGGCAGTGCGTGGTTTGCCAACGATGCCAAGGGCTATGCCTTCATGTCGGTGGGCCAGCCACTGGTTGATGCAGGCTTTGCCGTGGTGTGCATCAACCACCGCTCGAGCGGCGATGCCAAGTATCCGGCTCAGATTCAGGATGTCAAGGCAGCCCTGCGCTTCATTCGTGCCCATGCCAAGCAGTATAAGCTCGACACCTCGTTTGTGGGCATCACGGGCTTCTCCTCGGGCGGTCATCTCTCTGCCTTGGCGGGTGTCACCAACGACCTCGAGAAGCGCACCGTGGGCAACATCACCCTCGACCTTGAAGGCTCTGTAGGCGGCAACACGAAACAGTCCAGCCGCGTGGATGCCGTGGTCGATTGGTTCGGCCCCGTGGATATGGCCCGCATGGAGAACTGCGAGACGGTGAAGGATGACAAGTCGCCCGAGGCAGCCCTCATCGGTGGCGCTCCGGCAGACAACCCCGACCTTATCAGCCTCGTCAGCCCCATCACCTACGTGGAGGTCAATGCGGCCCGGCTGCCCCGCTTCCTGGTCATCCATGGCGACAACGACAATGTCGTGCCTCACTGCCAGAGCGGCTATTTTGCGGAAGAACTGGAGAAAGCCGGACGGCTGGAGGACTTCATCAGCGTGCCCGGCGGGCAGCATGGCCCGGTGACCTTCAACGAAAAGACCTTCAAGCGTATGACCGACTTCTTCCTGAAGGAAGCCGCAGCTACTCAGGCAAAGTGACGGCAAAGCGTCGCTCGGCAGGCAAGTAGGTCATATCCTCGCAGTCGAAGTACCGCCCAATCTGACCCGATGCACTCAGCTCCTGCGGCGTTCCCGTCGTGAGGCCCTTCTCCCTGTCCAGCAGCCAAATCTCGTCGGCTATCCACAGGGCGTGCTCCATGTCGTGAGTGGAGAGGAACACCGTTTTTCCCAGCACACGCGTCAGCCGGTGGAGCAGCAGCATGGTGCGCACCTTGCTCGGATAGTCGAGGAAGGCCGTGGGCTCGTCGAGGAAGATGATGGGGGTCTCCTGCGTGATGGACTTGGCTATCATCACCTTCTGACGCTCACCGTCGGAGAGCGACGACAGCTTCCGCTGCCTGAAGTCCTCGATGCCAATCAGCCTCAGGCTCTCATTGACGGCTTTCCAGTCCTCGCTGTGCAGCCTTCCCCAGAAGCCGGTGTACGGGCTGCGGCCGAGGGAGACCACCTCTTCGACAGTCATATTCATGTTCTTGGGGCTGTCGGTAAGCACGATGCTTATCTGCCGCGCCAGTTCAGGCATGGTATATGCCGCCAGTTCCCTTCCGTTCAGGACAATCTGCCCCTCCAACGCGGGCTGAAAGGCAGCCATGGTGCGAAGCAGTGTTGACTTGCCGGCGCCATTGGGTCCCAGCATACACGTCAGCTTCCCCTGCTGCAGCTGGGCATTCAGATGGGAAGAGATGGCTTTCGCGCCATGCTTGTCGGCATAGCCCGTTGTGAGGTCGTTCAGTTCAAAAAACATTTGTATTTAGAAAAAAGTAAACAGTAAATCGTCAAATCGCAAATAATATCGATGAATGCTATAAAAAAGGCAGATGAAGGACTAATAATGCTGTTACGACGAGGCAGACAGCAACGATTTCGGTGGCGAGGCAGATGCGGATGCTGAGGTGCATGTCGCGAGTAGATAACTGACGTGGATTCATGCCGATATAGGGTTTGTACACCTCTTCGCCGAAGTAGGCGTGTGTACCCCCGAAACGGCAGTCAAGCAAGGCTGCCAATGCCGCCTCAGGCCAGCCACTGTTGGGCGAGGCATGCTGGGGGCCATAGTGGAAAAGAAAACGCAGAAGCCCTGTCCGCTTGCCCGCTTTCCCCCTTGTTATCCATCCCACCAGCAACATCAACAGGGCCGTTATCCGGGCGGGGATGAAATTGGCCACATCATCAATGCGGGCAGCCGGGCAGCCAAAGTCTTTGTAACGGGCATTGCGGTAGCCTATCATCGAGTCAAACGTATTGATAAGCTTGTAGGTCACCATCCCTGGGACGCCCAACAGACAAAACCAGAACAAAGGAGCCACAACGCCATCGGAAAGGTTTTCTGCCAGCGTTTCCAATGCTGCGGTACGTACCTCCTGAGCAGAGAGGGCCTGTGTGTCGCGTCCCACAATGCGTGCCACCTGCTGCCGACCCTCGTCCAGGCTGCAGTCGAGGGCTTCAAACACCATGCGGACTTCTCGCCGCAAGGTGTGACCCGCCAGACAGAAGAACACGAGCAGCGTGGAGACAATGAGGGTTAGGGGGTGAGAATTAGGAATTAGGAATGAGGAATGAGGAATGAGGGCGCAGACCAGTCCGAAACAGAGCAGTAGGCTAACGATGACCAGCACAGCACCCTTGGCCTTGCGGTGGGTGCCTTTGTTTAGGCGCTTCTCCCAGAAGGCAATCCAGCGTCCCATGCCGACAACAGGATGCGGCAGGCGTTCCGGGTCGCCAAAGAGGAAATCCAGCAGCCACCCAACGGCCAAAGCGATTGTCAGTTCATAGTTCATCATTCACCATTCATCGTTTCATCCGACCACGCGCGAATACAGGCTATCAGTTCATCATTCTCCTCACGTGTCTGCACGGCAATGCGGAAATAACGTTCGTCGAGCCCCTCGAAGTTGGAGGCATCGCGGACGAGGATGCCATGCTTGCGGGCAAGATAATCCTTCAGTGCAGCAGCCGTGCCCCGGTGCAGACGACAAAGCAGGATGTGCGTGTCCGAAGGCAGGGCATCGCAGATACCCGTTGCCTCCAGGGCACGGGCTACACGCTTGCGCTCGTCCAGCAGTTCCTCCAACGGCAGTCGGTACGCCTCGCGGTGTGCCGTCAGCCAAAGCCCTGCATCCTGCGCCACACTGTTCACCGACCAAGGCATACGCCCCCCTGCAATCTGCTGCGTGAGCTTACGGCATGCTGTCAAGTAGCCCAGCCGTAGCCCCGGGATGGCAAACTCCTTCGTCATGGAATGAATCTTCACCACGTTGGGCAACGGGCATGTCTCAGCAGGTGTGGGGAGCGGCTGGCAGGTAAACGGAGCGTAGCTGGCATCCACGACAAACACCGCATCGCGGTGAAGGGCGAAGCACTCCAGCAGTTTTTCCCGGGGTACGACTGTTCCCGTAGGATTGTTCGGATTGCACAGCCACACCATGTCCGTCCCCTCGGGGATGTCGTCGATGCTGGGGATGTACGTGACCCTATGCTGATGCACCCGGCAGGCATCGGCGTATTCTGCAAACGTCGGTGCGACTATAGCCGTCCTGCACCCCCTCATGGCGAGAGCAGTCAGATAGATAGCCTCCGTGGCTCCATTTGTCACCATCACCTCGTCGTTTTCAATACCCATCTGTGCTGCCAGCGCATCCTCCAGCCTGCGAGGTACTGGCTCCGGGTAATGGCTGATTTCAGACAGGCGACCTTCCAGCCAAGCAAAAAGATGCTTGTGGGAGAAATGGGCATAGACATTCGAACTGAAGTTCAGCCGGATAGACCCATAGCGGAAGCCGTCGTCACCGTGTCCGTCAATCATGGCTCATTATTTCATAGAGTTTCTGTATATCCACATAGCGCCTCACATGTTCAGCCAGCCGGTCGTATTCCTTTTCTTTCAACTCTCGGGGATTTGCCGAGACGCCCTTCAATGGCTCCCGGGTTTGCAGCCGCCCATTCAGCAGCCATTCGATTACAACGGGATTATCAAGGAATCCGTGAACATATGTGCCGATGACACCCTCTTTTTCAACCACCTTCGCATTCGTATCACTCACCCCTTGGTGGATTTCGTAGCCACTGCATATCGAGCCTTTCCACTCAAACGTCACTTGCCTTGTGGTCTTTTCGGGTGTCAAGGTAGTGTGGATATCAAGCAGTCCCAGCCCTGGCAGCTCTGTAATGCTACCCTCAATGCCGTCGGGGTCGGAGACCGTCTGTCCCAGCATCTGGAATCCGCCGCAGATGCCTACCACAATCCGTCCATTCTCGTGAGCACGGATGACAGCTCCTGCCGCTCCGCTACGGCGCAAGTGGTAAAGGTCATCAAGGGTGCTTTTCGTCCCAGGCAGAATCACCACATCAGCTCGTTCTATATCGTCTGGGCTGTTGGTATAGAAGAGGTTCACCCGTTCATCATGCTCCAACACATCGAAGTCCGTGAAGTTGCTTATATGCCTCAGCAGCACCACCGCCACATTCACCTTTCCCTCTGTCCACGAATGACGTTTCTGCTCAAGTGCGACACTATCTTCTTCGTCAATGGCCAAGTCCGTCAGCATGGGCACTACCCCCAGTACAGGCACGCCACATGTCAGTTCCAGCAGTTTCCGTCCTTCGTCAAAGAGTCTTAGGTCACCACGAAACTTGTTGACAATGATACCTTTGACGCGCCGTTGGTCATCGGGTGTCTGCAATTTTACACTGCCATAGCACGAGGCAAACACGCCCCCTCTGTCGATGTCAGCCACCAGCACCACGTCTGCCCCTGCATAGCGGGCCATCGGCATATTCACCATATCGCTGTCGCGGAGGTTGAGTTCCGACACACTGCCTGCTCCCTCCAAAACGATGGGGTTGTACTGTGCCTGAAGTCTGTCAAAAGCCTCTTGGACAGCCGTCCTCAACTCGTCCCTGCCCTCGCGACGGAAATAGTCGTAGGCAGAACGGTTGCCTATGGGACGCCCATTCAGCACCACCTGCGTGGTATGCTCTGAATTAGGTTTCAGTAACACAGGATTCATGTCGGTATGGGGAGCGATGCCGCAAGCTTCAGCCTGCACAGCCTGCGCTCGGCCAATCTCCCGGCCATCGGGGGTGGCGAAGGAGTTGAGAGCCATATTCTGTGCCTTGAAAGGGGCAGGATGATAGCCATCCTGAAGGAATATGCGACAGAGCGCTGTGCAAAGCACGCTCTTGCCCACATCACTACCTGTGCCCACTAACATCAATGGATGAAAAGCCATTTTATTTACGATTGGATTAACGATAACTCTGAACTATTTTTCTTAATTCTTCATTGTGCCGAAGGCGCCAGCAATGTCTCTATTCCCATTTCTGCCCAATACCAATGCGTATAGCTGGCGACGACGTTCTTATAGCGATAAATAGGTGTAGTGACGGGAGTCCCTATGGCGGAACACTGTCCCGTCAGACTCTGAATGGTTAAGGGTGAGGTCGTGTCGTTGATTGTGGAATAATGGAACTCATGTCCTTTCATCCAGACGTCACCCATCCTCATCTGACGGTAGCCGAGATGCAGTTTAGCGCCTTCCATGGTAGCCCCAAACGGCAGGACACCACACAAGCGGATGCCGTCTATGTCCTGGCAAAGATACATCATGCCTCCACATTCAGCCAACACACGTCCACCCTGTTCAGCGTAAGCGCTGATACTGGCGAGCATACTGGCATTTGCTGACAACTCTGTCAGAAACAGTTCAGGGTAACCACCAGGCAAATAGAGCAAGTCACATGGGGGCAATGCCACATCATGCAAAGGAGAGAAGAACGTCACTTCTCCCATCGCCTTTAAGGCATCGATGTTGGCACGGTAGGTGAAGTTAAACGCTTCATCGTTCGCTATGACGATATGAAAAGACTTACCCTCAACCTCTCCCATAAGGGAGGGGAGACCCTCTTTTTTATGGGTTTCTACACCTCGATAATGGGGGTTGCTCCCTCCCAATAGCCTCTCTATATCCACATGTTCCGTCACTTCCTTGGCTGCAAGAGAGATGAAACGCTCCATCTCCTCGCGTCCCGAAAGGGTGAGTCCCAGATGCCGACTGGGCATGCGTAGTTCGGGATTGTTCGGCAAATAACCAAAACAGGGGATGCCCGTGTCCTCACAGGCTTCGCAAAGCAAACGATAATGGCGTTCGGAAGCCACGCGGTTCAGCACTACACCACTTAAGCGGATAGCCTTTCCATCTGAACCGGCAAAGGTCTTATAACCATATAGTAGAGGAGCTATACTATAGGCAGTCGAACGGGCATCAATGACCAGAACAACGGGAAGTTCCAATAGTAAGGCTAATTCAGCTGCGCTGCCATGAGCTTTGTCAAATCCATCGAACAGCCCCATAGCACCCTCCACAATCTTTGCATCTGCATCAGTCCCATAGCGATGGAATATCTCCTTCACATGCCCTGGCGAAGCCATGAACGTATCCAGATTGACGCTCTCACGACCTGAAGCCTGCTGATGGAACAGCGTGTCGATGTAGTCGGGGCCGCATTTATAGGGTTGTACCATGTAGCCACGGTCACGTAAGGCACGCAGCAATCCCATGGTGAAGGTAGTCTTGCCACTACCCGACGAAGGAGCTCCGATTAAGAAATCACACTTCATAGTTGGCTGTATGCAGTACTATTTTTCTAAACTTTTAATTCTTAACTCTTAACCAAATACAACGTCAGATAGAACGTCAGTTCGACGATGAGGAACGTAGCCCCGCAACAGTCGCCAGTATAGCCTCCTATTCGACGGCTCATCATCCCGATAAGGGTGGCACAGATGCCCGCTGCCACTAAGGGAGGGATAACAAAGGTGAGGGGTGAGAGGTGAGGAGTTAGGATAAAGGCACAAAGGAGCAAGGGGATTATGCCAACAATCAGGCTGATGACCCGCTCGCCCACCCGGGGAGAGGAATATACCATGCCACTCTTTGCCTCTTCGGGACGACGGGCATACGGGAGGACATAGATGATGGTGGAGGCAAAGTATTTACAAAGTGCGTCGGCAGCAATGAAGACGAGTGGTGACATCCCGCTTTGTACCAGCGCAGCGGGCAAGTGGCTGATGAGCAAGAAGTAAAGCACCAAACCTAACACGCCGTAGGTACCTATGTGCGAATCCTTCATAATCTCCAGCGTCCGGTTTCTGTCACGTCCTCCGAAACCGTCGCAGAAGTCCGCCAGTCCGTCCTCGTGCAGGGCTCCTGTAAGCATCACTCTGCCCGCCAAAGCCAGCACGATGGCCATTTCAGCATCCAGCTTGGCAAGTCGCGAAAGTGCATAGATTCCCGCCATCAGACCTCCTGTCAGCCAGCCCACGAGCGGCCAGAGAGGAACGACATGTCGGTAGGCTTCAGCACTCACTTTCACTCTGCTGCCCAGAGGCAGACGGGTGAAGAATGTCAGCGCCGCCACGATGCGCTCAAAAATACTTGGTGATTTGTGCATGGTCAAAGCTGTCCATATCGTTCAACATTCTCACGGCGCTATCCACGATGGGATAGGCACATAGCGCCCCCGTTCCCTCACCCAGTCTGAGTCCGAGGTGGAGAAGGGGCTGTGCTCCCAGCGCATCGAGCATCCGGCGGTGGCCTCCCTCGTCACCACAATGGCCAAAGACGGCATAGTCCAATACGGCATTGTCTAAGCGCGAAGCTATTAACATGCAGGCTGTCATGATGAAACCATCTACCAGCACCACCATCCTTCGTTCTGCTGCCCGCAGCATGGCCCCCACGGCCGCCGCCATCTCAAAGCCGGCAAAGTAGCGCGCCACCTCGCGAACCCGGTTAGGGGTTAGGGGTGAAAGGTTAGGGTTAAACCTTTCTACTGCTGCCCGCAACACCTCCAGTTTATGGCGTATGCCAGCATCGTTCAATCCGCTTCCTGCCCCCACACAATCCTGCAGGGGAATTCCCAGAAGCAGGTGCATCAGCACGCTCGATGGGGAAGTATTGCCAGCCCCCATCTCGCCCAGGCAAATGATGTTGCACCCTTCGTCGGCACAGGCATCCACCTGCTCGGCACCTACAGCCAGCGCACGATGCCACTCATCGGCACTCATGGCGGGCTCGTAGAGGAAATCACGTGTGCCATGGGCAATCTTACGGTCGATGATGCGGGGATGGTGGTTCAGGTCGAAGTCAAAGTCAACTCCTGCATCCACCACCCGCAGGGTAACCCCATGCTGGCGGCAGAACATCCCGACGGCACCTCCTCCTCGTGCATAGTTCATCATCTGCTGTGCCGTCACCTCACGGGGCGTACAGGTCACCCCTTCGCGCTCAATGCCGTGATCGCCCCCAAAAAGGATATGGCAGGGATGTGCCAATACAGGGTGCAATGTCCGTTGTATCAAGGCAATCTGCATGGCCAGCGACTCCAGCCGTCCTAACGACCCTTTCGGCTTGCTCAGGTTATCTATATATGCTTGGATGGTGATTCCCATCCGTTTGTCCACAGGTTCTATCATACGCTATCAGCCTTTTATCTTCAGGGGAATACCCGATATAACCAAATAAACCTCATCAGCACGTGCTGCCACGTGCTGATTGAATGCTCCGAGGCAGTCGGCGAACTTCCGCTGCACCTCGTTGGCACTTGTGCCGCCCAGCCCTATCTCGTTGGTCACGAAGATGAACATGGCTTCTTGTTCCGTCAGGCGGTCAAACTCTTCCGCAATCTGGGACAGGGGTGACGGGCCGTCTGTAATCTGTGGGAAAAAATTCGCCAGCCATAGTGTGCAGCAATCAACCAGCACCACACGTCCCTCCAACGTATGACGGCTGAGGTTTTTCTCCTCCTCAATCGTTGTCCATTCGGGACCGCGCCGCTCCTGATGGATACGCACCCGTTCGCGGAATTCCTCATCCTCGACATGGGCCGTCGCCACATACACGGGGTTGTCCGAGAGCGATTTCGCCATCCGCTCTGCAAACAGACTCTTTCCTGAGCGCTGTCCTCCTGTTACCAATATGATTCGTTTCTTCATTTGACTTCGTCATCTTTTTTTCTTCAACAATACCCACAGCGCCACGGGAGCACCGATGAGCGCCGTCACCGAGTTGATGGGAAGAGCGCCCTCCATGCCAGGCAGACGACTGATGAGATTACAGAGCAATGCCAGCGAAGCCCCCGCTAATAATGTGGCAGGCAACAATACACGGTGGTTCTCTGTGCCCATCAGTCCACGGCATATATGCGGAACGGCCAACCCGAGGAACATGATGGGGCCGCAGTAGGCCGTAACGACAGCCGTCAACGTGCCAGCACTACAGATAATCAGCATTCGTGCACGGCGGATGTCCAAGCCCAAATTGGTGGCATACTGCTCGCCAAGCAACAGGATGTTCAGCGGCTTTGCCAGCAACATCGTCAGCGGCAGCAACACAGCCATCAGCCCCGTAAACACCTCCACCTGTCCGCCTGTGACACGTGCAAACGACCCGAGCCCCCAGATGACATAGGCACGGATGTCCTCTTCGCTGGAGAAATACTTCATCACTCCGATGATGGCCGTGGCGATATACCCAATAAGGACACCCACAATGAGTAGCGTAGCACCACCTTCGACGCGTCTTGCCAGCCACATGATGAGCGCCATAACGGCCAGCGCCCCGCAGATGGCAGCTATTGTCAGCGCCGCATTGCCCACCAGCCCGAACCGCGTCAGCACCCCGCCGCCTATCCAGCCATTCAGCAGCACCACCATGGCCACGCCCAGGCTGGCTGCGCTGCTGATGCCCAGCACCGAAGGACCTGCCAGCGGGTTGTGGAACACAGTCTGCATCTCCAGGCCCGCCACGGCCAAACCCGCTCCGCAAGCAATGGCCGTAAGCGTCTGGGGCAGGCGAGTCCCGAGCACAATGTTCGTCCATACTTCTGATGCGGAACCTCGCCCCACGAGGATATCCAGGACCTCGCTAAAAGGAATGGCTACCGATCCCACCGTTAAGTTCAGCAACGCCAGTAACGGAATGCTGATCACCAGTCCCGTCATGGCTCCACGCTTCATCATACCCCTGTTATTCTTCATTTTCATTTTTCTTATTTCACCCATACTATCTCTAACTCTCCTGTAGGGAATACGGTACGGCAATGAGCAAGACATAACATCTGAATGCGCTGGGTGAACGGCTCGGGCATCACGTCCCATAGCTCGCGTGCCAAGGTGATGTGTGCCACAGTCTCGGCAGCCTCGTCACCTGCTGTCTCACGGGCAACCTGGCCGATGAATTCCTTATTCATGACGACCTTATGCGAATGGGTGTCCAGATGCCCTTCCGCGAGTTTCACGGCCTTACCGATGCCCATAGCGAGTACCACCCGTCGGAATCCCAGCGCGTGGGCGCGTGTCAGGGCGTCGCCGATAAGATTTCCGCAGAGCACCACCCTCAGCCCTTCCTCGTAACGGTAGAGTGTGTCTTCGCCAGCTTTGCCCGTCGCCAGTCCAATCGCCGTCTGCCCCAAAGCCGCAGCCACCTCTAACTCACGTCCGATGCTCTCCACAAATGCCTCGTGACTGAGCGGATGCACAATGCCCGACGTGCCGATGATGCTGATGCCACCCTCTACTCCCACACGCGGATTGAAGGTGTGGCGGGCTAATTCTTCGCCTCCTTCCACACTAATGGTGATGTCGATATCGTCCGGTGTAATGGCTCTCACCTCATGCTCTATCATCCGTCGTGGCGTAGCGTTAATGGCAGGCTCACCAACGGGGATACCCAATCCTGGCAACGTCACACGACCTACTCCTGCACCTTGCAGGAAGCGGACGACGCCCCGCTCTCCTCCCGTCGTTTTCCGTGTCGCCACCTGTGCCACTATGGTGCATCCACGGGTGACGTCGGGGTCGTCGCTCTCGTCCTTTATTACTGCTGCCACACCACGGGCGCGGATGCTCACAGGCACCTCCACCTCCTCTCCGTCAGGCAACTCAACAGATACAAAGGGAATGTCAATTCCTAATTCCTCATTCCTAATTCCTAATTCTTCGGTAGCAGCCGACAACGAAAGCAGAGCTGCCTTCACGGCTGCCGTTGCACACGTTCCTGTGGTCAGTCCCGTGGCAAGAGGGAAAAAGCCAGGCACAAGCCGCTCTATTGCACGGCGGAGCGTATGACGCCCCGTCACATACGTCCACTCTGTGGGGAGTGAGGGCGGTTTCACAACATATATTTTCAGCCCTAATGCCTGTGCCGCCTCTACCTTGGCAGGAAAGCCTCCCTCTTCGCCACTCTGTTTGGTGATGATGGCATCGCATCCCACCTGTTCCATCAGAGCACGTTCTTCTTCGGCTGTGGGCAAGGTGTGCTCCGGCTCATAATAAACCAGTTTCTCCTCGGGAAACCCTTCGTCCAAGGCCTTCTGCAGGCTCTCCTCCCGACGAAGGATTCGCGCCACCATGTCACCACCTCCGCGCCAATACCCGGCCAAACGCGACAGGCTGTTCACCCCTGTCAAGGCCAGCAGACGCTTCGGACGGTCGTGGCACAGTCGGCGAACAGCATCGTCAAAATCGCCACAAAGGGTAAGGTCAGAGGCGTTTTTTTCACCTCTAACCCTTGTTTCTAATCGGACAACGGGCAGGCCCGCGTCAGCCACAGCCCGGTGTAGGCCTTCGGCAAACGGGTGGGCTGCATCGACAATCAAACGGATGTCGTGCTCGTGGCAAAATCGCCTTATATCGTCCGCCCCCATGGCTCCGGTAATCCTCACGCCATGATGCAACGTCACCTGCTGACTTTCGCCTTTCGTGGAGTAATAGAAGGTTGCCGCCCCCTGTTCGCAGACGTCCACAGCCATACGGCCCTCTGTTGTTCCACCGAATATCAGCAACATGATAACTTCGTTAATGGATAATTTATAATGGAAAATGGGAAATTATCAATTGTCAATTATCCATTATCCATTGTGCCGAAGGCGCGGTATAGGTGTGAGAACTGCGGGTCATACAGCAGGCTATGCCCTTCGCGGTTGCCGATGGCTTCGCCTACGACAATCATGGTGGTCAGCGTCAGGTTGTTATCGCTGACGATGCGTGCCAGGTCTTTCAGCTCTCCGCGATAGATGCGCTGGTCGGGCCACGTCAGGCGATAGCAGGCTGCCACAGGCGTTGTGCCTTCGTAGCCTCCTGCCAGCAGTTCGTCCTGTACTTGCTGAGCCAGTCCTGCGGAGAGGAAGATGCAGAGCGTGGCACCATGACGGGCCAACTCGCTGAGGCGTTCACGTTCGGGCACGGGTGTGCGTCCCTCTCCTCGGGTAAGGATGATGGTCTGTGTGCGTCCGGGCAGGGTCAGTTGGCTGCGTAGCTCGGCGGCAGCAGCGAGGAAGCTGCTGATGCCGGGGGTGATGTGATAGTCCATGCCATGACGGTCGAAGAGGGCCATCTGCTCGTCAATTGCTCCGTAGATGCAGGGGTCGCCCGTGTGGAGGCGAACGACCAGGTGACCTTGGTCGTAATGGGCTTTCATGAGGCTGAACTGCTCGTCGAGGGTCATGCCTGCGCTGCTCCTGACGGTGGCGCCTTGTTTGGCACATGCCGTAAGGGCACGGGGCACCAGGCTGCCGGCATAGAGGATAAGGTCGGCCTGTTCCAGAAACCTCCGTCCGCGTACGCTCACCAGCTCGGGGTCGCCGGGCCCTGCGCCGACTATCTCTATGTGGCCGTGCCTTCGTTCGTCACGACTCGGCCATTGACTTCGTCTTCCTCCTTCGCACCTCGGCCATTCAAGCAAGCTTGATGGCTCTCGGTTTGGCGTCGGTTCAAGTAAACTTGATGGCTCTCGCTGCTCCGTCCGTTGACCTTTGGTCTTGGTCGCCACAGCAAACGTATAGTGGCATCCGTCGAAGCTGCCCTTCTGCTTCTCTACAACCAGCGTCCCGTGTACCGCCGCCGCAGCCTCAGCCACGCTGGCGCATCCCACTTCGGCCAGCACACGCTCGCTGGGATTAGGAACGGCTACACGGGCCAGCTCTTCCGATGTATAAATGGCTGTTGAGGCCCAGGGCAGCTTTTGGCAAAGCTCACGGACAAGCGGTTCGTCCTTCTTCAGCTCTATCGTGGCAACCTCCCCGATAGCTTCCGGCGCATAGCCCAGACGGCGGACCTCGTCCAACAGCTTCTCTGCCGCTTCAGCCGATGTGCCGCGCTGGCACCCCACGCCCAGCCGAAGCACACGGGGATAGTATTGAATAACTTTTTGTTCCGTCTGGATATCATAATGATGGGGCGAAACCATCAGCAGCAAGGCAAACGATTCTCCTGCTGCCACAGCAGCCTGATAGTCGGCATAGCATGTGAACAGACGCACATGCGGGGGACAAGTTTCGGCAAGATGACGCGTGCCCCGGTCGTCCCATTCAACCACCAATGCCGCCCGCTGCTCATCGACAAACGTGGCAATAGCGTGATTCATCTCCGTTCGTGAGAGCTTCATGACGCCCCAGCCGAAGTCGCGTCCCAGCGTGTCAAGAGCCCAAAGGCCCTTCAGGTCGCTCTGCGTGGTGATGACAGCCTCGCCGCCCGTCACCCGTGCTATCTGTCGCGCCAGCTCGTTGGCACCCCCAATATGTCCGCTCAGCACGGGGATGACGTAGCGCCCCGTCGTATCCACGCACACTACGGCGGGGTCGGTAGCCTTGTCGTGGATGAGCGACTGAATGCGCCTGACGCAGATGCCCAGCGCCCCAATGAAGACGATGGCCTCGCCCTCAAAAGGAATATTCTCGCGCCTGAGCATCTCGGCGAGCTGCCCCCCTGCCTCGTTGATGGTTTCGAATCGTATCATACTTCAATCCTTAAATCCACAATAACGTGCAAAGATAGGGTGAACCGAGCGAAAAAGCAAATTTATTTGCAATTATCCGAGCCGCAGCCCTCAATTACCCATTATCCATTTTCAATTATCCATTTTCAAACGTCAAACGTCGTGTTGCCAACGTAGTGCGTTGAGCGCTCAACCCAATGGGCTGTGCACACAGCCCATTGGGCTACGCTCGTAACGTTAAGGACTGAGGTCGGGATACTGGATTTCCGAACCGATGACGTGTGCGCAGAGGATGGGGAAAAACATCGGAAAAGCGGTTTTTGCTGCTTTTCGAGGCCGAAATTAGCCCCAAAAAGCCGTTTTTTGATACGTTTTGTGCCTCATTCAAGCTTCGGTACAGCTTGAATGGCTAGTTTTGTACTATCATATCTCGTTGTATTATTGTTTTTTAGACGAAACAAATCGTAGCCAGGCATAACAATAACAGTTATTTTTTAAGGGTATCACTCTCCCTCCTCTTCCTTATTTTATATCATAATATATTTATTATTAATTAGTTATATAGCATTATAAGGGAGATTTGAGAAAACACATACCCTCAAAAAACTAACTGTTATCTGTTATAACTGTAATGCCACACAACACACTCTCCTCCCCCCCTTACTCTCCTACGCGATATCGCTTCTGATCTATCTGGGGGCGAAAGAAAAATAGATGAAGCGTTTGCCGGGTAAGGGAAATGTAGTACCTTTGCAAGGTAATACCGCAGAATAATGAGTGAGAGCTGTCAGACACGACGCATGTATGGACACGACTACGCCGTGCCGGGGACATACGAAGTGACAATTGTGGTTGCCGGCAGGTCGCCTGTGTTTGGCGAGATAGTGGACACAACAAAAGCCGGTGACGAAAAGCCGCGACTTAAGCCATCATTGCTGGGACAGGCCGTTCTCGACAATGAGATTCCAAAAATACACCATTATTACCCGATGGTCGATGTCTGGCAGGTGTGCCTCATGCCCGACCATCTGCACTTGATCATCCGCATCAACCAGCCATTGCCGAAAGGCAAACACCTGGGCATTGTCGTTGGGGCCTTCAAGGGAGGTGTCAGCCGCGCCTGGTGGAAAATGGATGCCACTGTGTCTGAGGCTTCAGCCTCCGAGCACCGTCCTCCTCTCTTCGAGCCCAATTACAACGACCACATTCTCATGCGAGACGGACAGTTGGACAATTGGAAACGCTATCTGCGCGACAATCCGCTGCGCTATATGATGCGACGTGAGTATCCCGATTTGTTTCAGCGGGCGTTGTGCGTCACCATTGGAGGCATGCGCTACAGCGCCTTCGGCAACATGCTCCTCCTCCGCCAGCCGGAGAAGCATCAGGTGATGTTTCACCGCCGCACAAACGGCATTCCGACGGAGAACACCGATTTCTGGAAGGAGGAGAGCCAGCGCCTGATGGTAGCAGCCCAGAGCGGCGATGTGCTTGTCACACCTGACATCTCTGAGTGCGAGAAGCGGATAAAGAACATGGCTTTGGTACAGAGACTGCGATTGATTCACGTGCAGGCCGACCCTATAGGTCGGTATTGGAAGCCCGAACGCAGTCGCTTCGAGGCCTGTGCCAGCGGTTCGCTTCTTATCCTTGCTCCGTGGCTTGAGGATATGCCTGCTTTAGCAAGTGCATACGAGCGCTTTCACTACCTTAACAGACTGGCTGAGAACGTCTGTGCCATCAGCCATGACACAGAGGTGGGGGTGCAAGGCTTATGCCTTGCTCACGGTGGCTGATTGATAAAGAGGGGGAGGAGGGATTGAGCGAGGACAGGCGTCGCTCAGGATTCGGGAGTATTTACCGCTTTCATGATGACGAGCGGGTTGTGGTTGTCGATGGCGAGGCGCGTTTCGGAAACAAGGGTCATGCCGGCTTCACGGACGGCATCGGCAAAAAGACGGCGGCTGTCGTCGCTTACGGCGTTGAAGACGAGGGTGGCAACGGGCTGCATGAGGGGTGCGAGGCGGAGGATGATGTCGCGAAGCCTACCCCCATGTCCGCCGATGAACACGGCGTCGGGACGGGGCAGGGCTTCGAGGTCGGCCGTAAGGACATCGCCCATCACGGCGCGGATGCCGGGCGTGCCGTGACGACGAGCGCCCCGTGTCATCAGGCGCTCGCACTCGGGGCGAACCTCGAAGGCTACGACAGAAAGATGGGGAAACTGGAGCTTGGCTTCGATGCTGACGCTACCCGTACAGAAACCGACATCCCATAGCGTGCGTCGATGGCGGAGGTCGAGCAACGACAGGGCGAGCAGGCGCGCAGGCATCTTGGTGATCATCCGCTCACGTCCGTCAAGCAAATGGAACTCCTTTTCGGGTATGCCGAAGGGACGCGGACGGACAGCCGTCCTCTCCAATATGACGCAGTTGGGGAAGGAGAAAGGCTGAGGACTGAGGGCTGATGGCTGAAGGCTGAGGGCTGAAGGCTGAAGATGTATGTCTATCCACCTGGCTCGTTCTGATTCGGCATTGCCCAACCGTTCCCCCACAGCCATACGATAGTAGCAGTCGAAGCCATAGTCTATCATGCGCCCGGCAATGGCCTGAGGTGAATGATGATGGTCGGTGAGGCAGCCTATCAGGCGTTCGCCACGGATAAGGGCCTCGTCCAGGGCATCCCACGGACGGCCGGTGAGCGATACGGCACGCATATCCTGATAGGGCAGGCAGAGACGATGGGCCAAGAGCTGAAGCGAGTGAAACGAGGGATAGATGGTTAACGGCCAATCGGGACGCTCGCGCTGTACCGTAGCAGCAAAGCCATAGAAGAGTGGGTCGCCCGATGCAAAGATGATGAGCTCGCCCGCGACTTCGTCATACTGCCGGAACACGTCAGAAAGGGGGGCCGTAATGTCTATCCATTCATAACCCGCAGGCAGCTGTGAAGCCATAATCTCGTGGTGACGTCGCCCCCCCGAGAACGTGTGTCCACGGGCTATAACCGCCTGGACCTCGGGCGGAAACCAAGGCGCCGGGCTATCGCTAATTCCGATGAGGGTGCAAGTCAGCATATTTTAGAATGAAAAATGTTTTCTACCACCAGCGCCTTCGGCGCTTATACGTCTCTTCCGGGCATGAGGGTGGCGGCATCGTCGTAGGTAAGGATGCTGTTGACGAGGGTTGCGGCGAGGGTGCTGCCGCCCTTGCGGCCTTCAATCAGCAGCTTGGGGATGGCCGTGAGCGTTTTGGCGGCGTGCTTACTCTCCTCCACGTGGACAAAGCCCACAGGAGCGCCGATGATACCAGCCGGACAGCACTTCCCCAGTCGGACAAGGCGGCAAAGCTCCAACAGGGCCGTCGGGGCGTTGCCTATGGCGAAAAGGGCATCGGGGTGTTCGCTGACGGCTATGCGGATGCCAGCCTGGGCACGGGTGAGTCCCTGCTCGCGGGCAAGTGCTTCGGCCCGAGGGTCGCTGAGGTAGCACAGGACGCTAAGCCCCAGCCGCTCGACAGCCCCCTTGCGGATGCCGCTGGCTGCCATCGTGACGTCGGTGACAATGGTCCGCAGCTTGCCGCTGCCGATTTGGGCGAAAATCTTTTCCGTTGCCGCTTCGTCCATCCAGAGAATCCGCTCCATGGCAAAGTCGGCTGTGGTGTGGATGGCATGCAGCAAGGGCCACAGCCGCCATAGGGGAATGTCGGGATGGCGCAGTTCGCGACAGATGGTGGCAAACGACTGCATCATGATGTCCTGACCTACTTTTTTTAAACTTACAGACTGACAGACTTCTTTTTTTAGACTATCAGATGGATGTTCTGTAGGTGGCTCTGCCCGAGGGCTATCGTCTGTCAGTCTGTTAGTCTGAACCGACGAACGAAGCAAGAGCAGAGGCAAACTTGTTTGCACTATGCCTTGCGAGGAGGAGGAAGAGCGGAGCTCAAAGTCTGTCAGTCTTGATTCGTCTGTCTGATTATAGTATCCCCTCGGGGTGATGAAATGGCCTTGCCATGTGTAGGACTGGCTGTTGCCGATGATGACGATGGTGAACATGTCAACCTCGTCGGGATTGAAGTCGCCCAGCGTAGTGACGACGACATGCTGCCCTTCGCGTCCGGCCTGACGGACGTAGCCTACAGGCGTTTCGGCGTTTCGGCATAGGAGAAAGAGTTCCTTCAGCCGATGCAGCTGCCAATAGCGTTCGCCAGAGCGGGGATTATAGACGGCCGTGACGAAATCAGCTTCGGCAGCCGCACGGATGCGCCGCTCAATAACCGCCCAGGGCGTCATCAGGTCACTCATCGAAAGGACACAGAAATCGTGACTGACGGGGGCGCCGAGTAGCGATGCGGCCTTCTGGAAGGCGCTGATGCCCGGCAGGGGCACAATCTCCACCCCTTCGCCCCGTCCTCGGCTCTGCATCTCGTAGATGAGCGATGCCATACCATATATGCCGGCATCGCCGCTGGAAATGACGCATACCGTCCGCCCTTCCTCAGCATAGCGGAAGGCCTGCTCGGCACGCTGGCGCTCGTGCTTCATGCCCGTATCGACACATTCCGCGTCGGGACGGAGCCAAGGGGTGACGAAGGGTATATAACGATGGTAGCCGACGATGACGTCGCTTTCGCTGATGGCTGTGCGTACAGCTGGGGTGACATCTTCGGGCGACCCAGGCCCAATACCAACCACAAAAATCTTGGATTCCATCCTTCGTTTTTTCGCCATGGCAGAGCTGATGCAAGCATCGCTCTGCTCATTTGGCTTAACAAAAACGTTCCTTTCCATACCTGTTGACTTATTGACTCGTTGACCTGTTGTCTCGTTGACTTGTTGACTCGTTGACCTCCCTCAATACCTTAGCGCAAGGCTGGCGTAGATGGAACGGCCGGGGTTAATGGTTGAGAAATTAGCGTTCCAATAGGAGGTGTCGCGGCTGTTCAGGATATTCTCCACGCCCAGTCCCGGCTCAAGCGTACAATGGGCAAGGGTGATGATGTGGCGCGTGTGGAAATCCCATTGGCTATAGGCGGGGGCGTAGCCGTAGGTGCTGCTGTAGCGCTGGCCCTGGATATGCCCATCGAGGCTGACGCAGAGGTGATAGTCGCCCCACGTCTTGTCCCACGAGGCCATGACGTTGCCTACGTGGCGGACGGACTTGTCGACGGGAGTGACGGTAGTAACGTAGGTTTGCGTGGCAGCATCGAGCGTGATGGTCTCGGCCTTCGAGTCGGTAAACGTATAGCCTCCGCCCAGCGTGATGCCGGCAGGAAGCATCCACTTCAGGTTGGCACTCATGCCGCGCAGCTTGGCACGGTCGATGTTGTCGCGTCGGCGAAGGGTGGTCCATCCTTCGTCCACCAGCTGGCGCAGGCTGGCATCGGCCTGTATCTCGGCGGCCGTCAGGGTGCGATAGTTGATCATGTCGCGGATGCCGTTGATGAACCCGCTGAGGCTGACGGCAATCGTCTGGTTGCTGTATTCGGCGTTGACGTTCCAGAAGCTGCTTCGCTCGGGTTTCAGCGACGTGCTGGGAAGGGTGTAGCGGCTGGTGGTCTTCGCCTGGTCGGTAGCATAGAGTTGCGAGAGTGTGGGGGTGCGGTAGCCGCCGGCATAGCTGGCACGCAGACGGAACCCTCCCGCCGAGCCGAAGAGGGCCACGTTGGGGGTGAACGCCGAGCCGAAATGGGTGTTGTACGTATAGCGCACACCCACGACGGCCTCCAGGCCGCGGAAGATGCGCACTTCGTCCTGCGCAAAGAGGTTGTAGGTGTGGGTCTGTTCGCCCAGGATGTTGTCGCTCTCGCTGACGAGGCTTTCGCCTACGTACCCGGTGCCGGCGGTGAGCTTATTGGCGTCCGTGAGACGGAAGATGCCACGAAGTGTGCCGTCCGTGTAGCGGGTGCGCTTGCGCGTCTCGGCGTAGGCTTCGGCCTCGGCCGTCTGCCAGTAGTCATAGTCGGAGCGGAAGAGGTCGGTATGGATGTCCAGATAGACGTGCGTGCGGCTATCGGGGGCCCAACGCACACCTCCGCCATAGGTGAAGGTCTGGTGGTGGAGGTCATAGGTGTAGGCGGCGCGAGGGGTATAGGTATAGACTTTCTCGCCGGTGGCGGGGTCTTTGGATGATTTCTGGGTGAAGTAGGTGGCTCCCTGCGGACGGCGGGTCTTGTAGTCGTAGGCATCGCCGCGCACGTAGGCCGACCATGTGTCATTAAATCGCCACTCCAGCCGTTCGCTGAGGGCATCGCTGCCGAAGGCTGCCGACATGGGACGTCCCGTGAGCTTCAGCACCTCCCCCGCGCCCTCGCTGAAGGCCTGATAGGGGTTGACCTGCCATCCGTCGGCCTGGCGCCGGGCGTAGGTGGTGTGGCTCGAGAAGCGGCCCTCGGTGACGTCGGCATGGATGTCGTGGTCGAGTCGTCCATGGTTCATGACCTTCGTGCTTATGGTGGCAGCTACGGGGTCGCGGCTGTCGTCGGTAATGATGTTGATGACACCTGCTATGGCATCGCTGCCGTAGAGGGCGCTGGCGGCGCCGTTGAAGACTTCGATACGGCGGATGTTCGTGAGGCTGAGCCGTGCCCAACGGTCGTCGCCGCTCACGCGGCGTCCGTTCTCAAGGATGACGATGTAGTCGTCGCTCACTCCGCCGAAGTTCACGAAGGTGCCCATGCCGCTGGTGTGGGTAGTGATGGTGGTGGTCAGACGGGCAAGGGCGTCCTGCAAGGTGGTGACGCCTGCGTCGCGCATCTCCTTGGCGGTAATGACTTTGACGGCAACGGGGCTGTTGTTGGCTTTGTGATAGGTGCCCGTACCCGTGATGACAACGGGGTTGAGCGCCATCTGCCGCAGCGAATCAGCTGACTGCGCCACGACATGCACAGGCAGCAGGAACAGTAGGACAAGTAGGAAAGGCTTATGGTTCATGGTTAATGGTTAATGGTTCAAGGTAATTGGGGTCTATGGTCCATAGTCTATGGTCAATCGCTTTTCGCGGCCTCTGGCCGCCACGCCCCAAAAGGGGCGTAAAAAGCTATAGACTATCGACTATCGACTATTGACCAAAAATCATAGGACGTGTTCGTTAAACATTAAACGTTAAACGTTAAACCATTTTTCAATCGTTATTCTCCCCTTCTCCACACGATATCAGGAACTCCGGCATCGGCATTGAGCTTGCGTGCGAGGACGAAGAAGTAGTCGCTCAAACGGTTTACGTATGCCAGCACGAGGTCGTCCACCTCGGCTCCTGTGGCAGCAAGGCGCAGTATCTCGCGCTCGGCACGTCGGCAGACGGTCCGGCAGACGTGGGCCTGACTGGCAGCGGCACACCCGCCTGGGAGGATGAACAGCCGGAGGGGGGGGAGGGTCTCCTGAAGACGGTCAATCTCCTGTTCCACAGCCCCGACCATTTCCGTCGTGACGATATTGCCCGTGCGGACGGGGCGCTCCTTGGTGTCCGTAGCCAGATAGCCGCCCACCACGAAAAGGGCCGACTGCACGCGGGTAAGGAATGTCTGGTCGGCGGCATCCGGGCAATGGGTAATCAGCAAGCCGATGTGGGCATTCAGTTCATCGACTGTACCGTAGCTCTCAAGCCGCTCACAGCATTTGCTGACTCGCTGGCCTCCTACAAGGGAGGTCTCGCCGCGGTCGCCGGTTTTAGTGTAGATTTTCATAGGAATTACTGCTTGTGCGGCAAAGATAGCCACTTTTCTCGGATGGACAAAGGGTTTAGTCCATCAATTTGTAGTAGTGGGGGACGTAATGGGGCAGCAGCTCGGGGTGGAAGGCCTTGACGAAGTCGGCCAGGAGGAGGTGGGGCTGCACGCCAGCCAGCTCGCGGTAGGGGGTCTGGGCGAAGTTGCAGAAGAGTACCCGATGGTTTTTGTAGGCATCGAGGGTGGCGTAGCGGGGGTCTTCGGATGCCAGAAGGGCGAGGGTGAACGCTCCGTCCGACGAGCCGTCGATCTGCCAGAAGTCGGCATGAACGGACCTGGCATAGGCTGCCTCGAAGTCGAGTGTGCGCCCTCCCGAGTCGTCGTTGTCAGCCATGACGTAGTCGGCTCCGGCATCACGGAAGAGTTGTGCCATGTAGCTTTGTCCGCCGACGGCATACCATCCGTCGCGCACCTGACGCCCCGAGGCTACCGTAGGAAGCCGTTTTGACTTTTTGAGCTTCTGACTCGTCAGTTCTGCCACCTCATCGCGGAGCTGTAGATACTTGTGCTCGATGTCGGCAAAGACGGCGTTGGCCCGACGCGGCTCGCCCGTCAGCAGTCCTATGAGCTTAATCCACTCGGCCTGCCCCAGCGGGTCGGTTTCCTTGTAGCCGTGATGGGTGATGAAAGGTATGCCACAGGCGCGGATGGCTTCGAAGCCGCCGTGCTTGGAGGCGCTGACGAAGATGTAGTCGGGCTGTGTGGCGAGGATGGTCTCGACGTCGAAGTTGCCCTCCTTGCCGATGCGGATGGTACGCCCGTCGCGCATCTGCTCTTGCATGGTGGGCGAGAAGAGGTTCTTCAGCGAATTCATGCCCACGATGCGGTCCTCCAGCCCAAGCACCTCGAAGTTGCCCAGCTGGAGGGCGGTGGTGCAGATAAAGCGTCTGAAGGGACGGGTGATGACCATCTCCTCGGGAGCTGCGTAGGGTGCGGACGGGTCGGGGTTGCTGATGACGACGTGGATGCCGTCGTCGCGGTAGTCGACCTTCAGTCCGCGGGCATAGCGTATGACGATGGTGTCGCTGAAGTCGTCGGCATGGGCCAGCACGGAGTCGTGGGCGGCAAACAACGCGTCGGCCGAGGGGGAAATCCTGCCGGCTCCCTGCCGCGCACATGACAGGGAAACCAGCAGGATCGTCGCACAAAGTGCCGCAGATCGGACTATGGCAAAGCGTCTGCGCCTCATTTTTTATGAAAGGAAATTATTCTTCGGGATACATCGAGTGGTAGTAGTCCTCAAGCTCGACGGGATTCTTCGTGTGGTCCAGCCATACCTGAAGGATGTCCTTGACCTCAAGCAAACCGAAGAGGTTGGACGTGGGGTTGTAGCCCTTGTGGCTGAAGAACTCAAACCAGCTGTTGTCCTCGCTCTCTTCGTCCGTGGCGTCCCAGAACTCCTCACCTTCACCCGCCATATCGTTGTGGCCGTGGTCGCCACAGATACTCATCAGGGGGTAGAGGTTCATGGTGCCGTTCTTGATGCCGGCTTCCTGCATACGGGCAAGGACGTCCTGCTTGTAGTTGTCGGGCATATCGACGGTGCCGACGAAGAAGTTCTTGTTGAACTTCTGCAGGGCCTCTTCCAGCTGGGTGTAGCGGACGTTGGCTTTGTAGGTGTCGTAGCTGTCGGGGTTGCCGTGGCCCATGAAGGCGACGACGCCCTTGCTGGCCTGGTTGGCATACGTCTTGGCAAGGATTTCGGCCACATGGCTCACGTCGGAGGTGTTGTTGAGCAGGGGTGTGCCCAGCCAGAGGTGACCTTCGAGGCTGGCAAGATACTTGTCGTCGATGTCGCCCAGATGGTTGTTGGCGAAGTCCTTGATGTAGTTGATGACACGGCTGTACTCCTCGCCGGGAATCACCTGAAGCGACTGAACGGTAATGTCCGTGTACTTGGCTGTGGCGAAGGCGTGGAGCCAGAAGTTGGGGGCGTAGTAGTTGCGCTTCACGATTTTGCCGTTTTCATCGGTATTCTCGCCGGCGGCTGCGCGGTTGATGCAGATGGCCGAGCTGTAGCTGACATAGACATCACTCTCAGGAAAAGCCTTCTCGTAGGCAGCCTTGGTGGCATCGAAAGCCTTGAAGGCGTTGTCCCACGTGCTGCCGAACGCCACAAGCAGGATGGCCTTGTTGTGCTTCTTGTTCGCCTTCACCTGGGCATCGACGGCCGACTGGTACTTGGCATAGTTGTTGGTTAACTCCTCATCCTGCTGGCAGGACGACAGGCTGGTCATGATGGCTGCTACAGCCAACATGACAACAACGAAACGTTTACTCTTCATTTTCGTACGATTTTAAGTTAGACATTTTATTAGGTTTAACACTTTTTCCTTGTTTGAAGCGGATGACGACGGCTGCATAGATGGTACGTCCGGGGCTGTTGGTGCCGAGGTGGTAGGGGTGCATCGTTCGGTCGACGTAGTTCAGTATGTTGTCAACCCCTGCCTCCAGACGGTAGGTGAAGGGGTGGCTTTCGGCTGTGCCGAGGTCGTGGGTGGTGTTGAGCCTCCACAGCTGGAAGGGGGCGCCGTCGCCGTTGTTCTGGTAGTAGCGCCGGCTGCTGCCGCGGGTGCTGAGGTTAGCGCCCAGCTTGTAGCGCTCGTGGAAGCGGTGGTTCCAGACGACGTAGGCATTCCATTTGTGGTGGGCGGTACCGTCGATGACGACTTCCTCCAGCCGGTCGTGGTGGGTGTCGTACTGGTGGGCGCGGGTGTCGAGCCAGCTGTAGTTGCCGCCTGCCGTCAGCCCTTCGGCGAAGGTGTAGCTGAGGTTGACATCGACGCCTATGGTACGGGCGTCCTCCATGTTCATGTATTTACGGGCTACGACGGCCGTGCTGCCGTCGCCGGCATAGGCCGAGGTGATGTCGTGGGGAATCTCGCTCACGGGTACGTTCACGAGAGCTATCATGTGGTCGAGCCGGTTGCGATAGCCCGTTACGGAGGCCGTCAGCCTGTCGCCGCGATACTCGATGCCTGCGCTGACGTAGGTGCTGGCCTGCGCCTTCAGCTGCGTGTTGCCCAGGTTGAAGAAGGTGCTCGAGCCCATCGTGTGGAGGTAGCGGTAGTGGAGCTCCTTCGTGGTGGGCGTCTTGAATCCCTGGCTCCATCCTGCCCTCAGCCTCCAGTTGCCCAGCGACACCATCGTGCTCACCTTGGGCGTAGCGCGGAAGCCGAAGCTGCGGTTCTGGTTCAGACGCAGTCCCGCCGTGATGTTGAGCCACGTGAAGGGATTCCACTCGTCCTGCGCATAGAGGGCAGCCGTCCAGTCGTCGGCCGTGCCCGTAGTCGTGCGCATCGGGGCGTTCAGGTAGTCGTAGCGGTACTCTGCCCCCACGGAGAGGATTGAAGCCCCTGCCTGCCCGCTTGCCCGCCGGCCCGCCTGCCCGCCATCTCCCAGATGGAACACCCCCTTCAGGTTGGCCATCAGCCGCTGCTGGTCGCTTTGCAGATTGATTTGACCGGGGAAGTAGGGGTAGTAGTTGGTGAACCGTCCCTCGGGGTCGTAGCCGTCGGCCAGCGTGGTGTCGGTATATTCGTAGTAGTAGGCGTGGCGGTTCCAGTCGATGTCGAGCGTCACCACGTCGGCATCGTTCGGTTTCCATCGTCCGCCTGTCGAAGCGCTGGCGTTACGGTACATCAGGTCGTACGTATAGACGTCGCAGCTGGGGTGGCGCCCGTTCTGCGGGCGGTTGATGGACTTGGTGTAGTACGTGCCGTCGGCATAGAGCTCCACGTCCTGGCTGGGAGCGTAAGTGAACCGCTGGGCCACCTGCCAGAGCGTGTAGGCGTTGACGGTCTTGTTGCGGCTGTCGCTCACGATACGGGCCTCGGTGTACTCCTCGGCGGTATTCTGCCAGCCGTCGGTGTGCTGCAGCTGGAAGTTGGTGTAGCTCGTCACGGGACCGATGGCCAGGGCCAGCCCGTTGTGCTGCCGCACGTCGTTGTACGACCCGTAGCGAGTGCTGTTCTCCGCGGTCCAGCCTGTGGGTGAATATTGAGGATTAATTCCTAATTCCTCATTCTTAATTCCTAATTTTTTCGTAATGATGTTCACCACGCCGGCCATAGCGTCGCTGCCGTAGAGGGCGGACTGGGCGCCCTTCACAATCTCTATGCGCTCGATGTTCTGCGGGTCGATGAGGCCGAGGTCGTTCTCGCCGCCCACGTCGCCGTGGATGCGCTTGCCGTCTATAAGAATAAGGATATAGTTATTGCCGAGTCCGCCCAGCTGCATCTGGCTGCCCATATCGCCTTCGCTGAAGGCAAACGAGGCTGTCAGCGCCCCGAGGATTTCCTCGATGCTTCGGCCGCCAAAGCTGTCGAGCATCTTGCGCGAGATGATTTCCGTCTGCACGGGTGCGTTACGCAGCAGGTGCTCCGTACCCGTACCCGTCACCACCACCTCGGGCAGCGTGTCGCGCAGCTCCTGAGCCTGCGCCATCGTGGCGCACGCCAGCACAAAGGTAGTGCAAGCTGAGAGAAAAACCAAATTGATTTGAGTTTTTCCGAAGCGCAGCCTACCTAAAAGCCCCAAAAGGGGATTAAGTGCATAGCAGATGAGTCTTCTCCTTTCGTCTTTCTTTTTCATGTTAACGGCCCCTATCCTGGGGGCAAGTTAAACGCGTCTGCGGACGTGGCAGGTCTTCTGGCTCTCCACAGGCTGCGGACGTCTTCCCACTCCCTATGAGTAGTGACACGTTGTCCGCGCCGGACAGATGCTTTCAATCTGGGCAGAGTTCCGGAATCCGATGGTTCACATCTTCCGTCATCCGTCAGACATCATGCATCCACAATGGATTACAGCTGCAGGAACAGCTCAGGCTTTGCACCTGATTCCCTTGCACATAGCACCCTTTTCAGGGCATTCTGTTACCAAATCCGCCACAAAGGTAGTGACAAAAATGCGATTAAGCGAGAGAAAAGTCAATTTTTTTTGAACTTTTCCGAGCGTGAGCATTTTAGACCGAAGGTCAAGCTGAGAAAAAACCAATTTTATTTGAGTTTTTAACTTCGTTTTCGTCCGTCGCGACTCGGCAGAGCTGATGCAAGCATCGCTCTGCTCTCGCTGCTCCGTTCGTTCCGAAGCGTCGCCTACCTAAAAGCCCCCAAAAGGGGATTAAAGGGATTTTCGTTTAACCAATCTACTATTCCCTTTCCTCAAAAAAGCTTTTGGGCTATTCATGCCTTTGCTGTCCGTTGTCATACGGCACCAAATGCCAACGTGCGCTTTACAGTCCTCCCTTGCGGCGTTTCTTGCGGGGACGGAAGGTGAAGGTGTCCTGCACGGTGCGACGACGGAGGTTGTGGATGGTGATGGCCAGCTGGCCGTCCACAACCCGTCCTTCGATGACGGTGGGGTACTCGCCGGGGCTGTCGTCCGTCTCGTCGGCAGCACGCTCGGGACCTCCACCCACAATCTGCGCCCAAGGACGGTCGGCCGTGGGGGCATCGTAGCGGTAGCGATGCTGGTGGGCGGTGATGACGAGCTGGCAACCCGCCTGCTCAAGCAGGGGCGTCCACAGCCGCGCACAGGTGCGCTGCCACATGGCGAAGTCGGTGCTGTACTGCGGGTCTTTGTCGGCAGGGGCTACGTCGCCGGGGTTGTGTTTGGGGTTGGCATCGAAGAGGGGGATGTGGCAAATGGCTACCAGATAGGGGGCTGTGCGTATCTCCGTCCGACGGAGGGCGTCGAGCAGCCAAGCGGTCTGCGCCTCGCGATAGGCACCGCTGTTGAAAAGGCCGGCGAAGAGGGGGTTGGTATCCATCTTATCCTCGCCGGTATCGAGGCCGACAAGGGCGACATCGCCCATGCGTACGGCGAAGTTGCGGCCGAGGTCCCAGTCGCGGGGAGCACGCTCCTCGGGCTGACGGTACATCCACACCCGTTCCAGATGGCGGTTGGCCATGCCGCGCAGGTCGTGGTTGCCCGGGCAGAAGAGATAGGGTGTCTGCGAGGCGTAGTCCTTGCGCTCCACCTCGGGCTTGAGGAAGATGCGCGTCTGCGCCTCGATGGTCTCTTCGACATTGCTGGCATCGCCGTTCCACACCACGCAGGCGGGCTGCAACTCGGCAATCTTCTCGATGGCGCGGCCGAAAGGCTCCCACTGGACGTGCGTGTCGTTGATGACGCAGAAGTGTGGCTTCGCTGCAGTTCCGGCGGTGGTGAAGCGGTAGATGCGGGGGTCTTCCTCGGTCGCCAGCACCTTCATGCTGTATCCGCCCTTGTAGGCGATGCGGTCGGCGCCGATGCGATAGTAATAGGTGGTGGCGGGCTTGAGCCCGGTGACGCGCACCTGAATGACGCGGTCGTCGATGTCGGTGATGCGATAGCCGCCGCACATCACCTTACGCCCGTCGCTGAGGTCGGGACGCTCGCCAACGATGACGTAGCCGTTGGCCATGTCGCTGACGGCAAAGACTACGCCCACCGACGTCTCGGCATAGTTCTGCAACATGGGTGCTGAGGCAAGGAGCGGGCTGTCTGCCGCCTGCGTCTGCTTTTCATCGTCGTCGGCCGGCGCAAGCTGCGGGGACGTAAAGGCCTGTGCAATGCCGGATGTGCCCGTGGCCACAGCCAACAGGGCAGAACTTTTCAGGAACTCTCTTCTCTTCATGATATGAATGCTTCACGCTGGTTAAAAAGACTTATTGTTTTATCCGAACGGGCTTTCCTGTGCGGGCGCTGCGGCGGGCAGCATCGAGGATGCGCACCACCATCAGGTTGTTCTCAAGCGAGCTGAGGTCGTAGGGCGGCAGGGTGATTTCATCGCGCACCACAGCACGAAGGAAGCGGAACGAATCATCGTAGGGGGACTCCAGCCGCGGGGCATCGAAGGCTCCGCTGTCGCGTCCGCCGATGCGCGTCTCCATCCGCGTGGGGGTGAGCTGGAACACGCTGCCTTGCGAGCCATAGACGTACATGTCCTTGCGGCTTTTCGGCCAGCACCACGAGGCCATGATCTGCACCGTGCAGCCGGGGTACTCCACGACGATGGTGGCATCGTCGTCCACACGAGGATAGACGTCTGGCTTGCGCTGCGCCAGTACGGCATAGACGCTGAGGGGCTGCTGGCCATGAAGGAGCCATGTGGCGAGGTTGGCGCCATAGCAGCCGAAATCGACCACCGCCCCGCCGCCGTTCAGCACGGGGTCGGTGAGCCACTCGAGGAACATGGGGCTGCAGCCAATCTCCTTCGGTCCTTCATGACCGTCGTAGATATTGATGCGAAGGGGAGTGCCAATCTTTCCTTCCTCGATGAGGCGACGGGCGTGCTGGTTGGTGCTGTACCATGTGGTCTCGTAGTTGGTGAGCACCTTGATGCCGTACTTCCCGGCCAGCCGTGCGATGCGACGTGCATCCTTGTAACCCGTGGCCAGCGGTTTCTCTACCATGACGTGGATGCCGCGTGGCGCACAGGCCTCCACCACAGCCAGATGGTCATAAATGCTGCCATAGGCCACCACCACCTCGGGATGGGTTTCGTCGAGCATCTGGGCGAGGTCGGCATAGAACAGGCTGGGGTCGAGACGCCCTGTCAGGTCGTTCTTGCTGCGGTATTCGTCGCGTGGCTCGGCCACGCCCACAATCTCAAAGTCGCCCCGATGCATGCGACGCACCACCTCGCCCAGGTGGCCGTGGGTGACACCCGCCACAGCCAGGCGCAGCGGGGGATTATCGGCATGCGCAACAGGGATGGACAAGACAAGCAGGCATAGCATGAGTAACCGACGCCGTACGGAGGGGGTGACTGAACAGCGGTCATTATTGAGCCGTTTGTAGGTACAGGAGATAAACATTTTATTCGTTAATGGTTACACGTTAATTATACTTCCATCATACACCCATCACCTTCTCTCTTCGCGAAGCACCACGGGCCCCAGCAGACCGCTCTCGCGAAGAGGTGAGCCGGCTGCAGGGCCGTTCACGACCCATGTGCGGCGCTCGGCCTCGGGCAGTGCGGCATCGTAGGCGAGGCGGTTGTACCATGTGCTGGTGACACGCAGGCGGATGCGGTTGTCGCCCTTGCGGACGTAGGGGGTGACATCAACCTCGTAGGGTGCCGCCCAGAGGGTGTCGCAGACATGGCCGTTCACCTCCACCACGGCAATCTCCTCCACACGGCCCAACGAGAGCACATAGCGGCTGCTCTTCGACGGACGGTGCGCCAGACGAAGACGGGTGTCATAGGTCACCGTTCCGCTGTAGGTACGTCCCTCGTCGGTGAGCGGCAGGTCTTTCCAAGCACAAAGGTTCTGCACCGTAACGGGACTGTCTATGCCCCATCCTTCGTCGAAGGTCAGCGTCCACGGTGCCGTGGGCATGGTGGTGGCGACAGTGCTCCACGTGGGAGCAGCGACGGGAAGGCCGTCGTGGGGGAAGACCACAAACACACACTCGCCACACGCCAGCTTCAGCGCCACACGGGTGTAGTTGCCATCGGTCTGGACGGGAATGGGGACGGCACGCCCCGTCATGGGGTTCCACAGCTCCGCCCTGCCCTGCTGGAGGAAGGAGACCTCGCCTTTGAAGCTTTCGCCCTGCGGCGGACAGACCATATACCAGTCGGCGCCTTCTGCCTGACGATGTAGCCACCCGACAGGGGTAGGCTTGACGTCGGGACGGATGGCCAGTTCCTTCAGGGCTGCGTCGAGCGTGGTGTGAGAAAGTACTTGTGAGGCCGTTCCTCTCTCGCCCCAGAGCCGCTCTACGGCATGGCGAAAGCGCTCTCCCTGGACGTCATCATGAATCCAAGTGGCCGATGCCACCGGGGGCTCGGCAACCATCCGGCCACCCTTGCGGACAAGCTGCGCCAGACGCTCCAGCGTCTCGGCCGTAAGGCGTCCCTGTTCTGGAATCCACAGCACATCATACCGGATGCCCTCGGGGGTCACCCACAGGCCGTCCTTGACGTCAACCCGATGAAGGAGGGCATCGGTGTTACAATAGTCATAGCGGTAGCCCGCCGGGAAAGGGGCATACTGGTCGGGCTTATGCTGCACCTCGTCGCCCAGGAACCAGAGGACAGCACTCACCGGCCGTCCACGCTCAAGCATATAGGCCACGCGGGCCAGATAGGTGGTGAAATGGGGCATGGCTCCCCACCACGTCTGCCGGCGCAGGAAGGGTGTGCCTATGGCGCCGCCGAAGCTGGTGCCAGGCGTGTGGTTGTCGGCGTCGGGATTGTGTGTATAGGTGTGGAAGACCATGTGCGTCACCCCTTCAAGGAGATTCTGGTTGGCCACCTCGCGGAGCATGCTGAGATGCTCGTCCCATGTGAGGTCGAAGCTGGTGAAGGCCTCGGCCGTCACTCGTGGCTTGCCATACATGCGGGCAGCCGAGGCCGTGGGACGAAGGGGCTTGTAGTTGTGGTTCGAAAGCCAGTGGGAGAAGGGCTGCCAGAACTCGGTCATCGGCACGTCGGCGTGCTTGTAGTACTGCAGCGGATCGGCAGGGAAGATGTCGCCGGCGGCGGTCTCAAACGACACGGTCATGCCCTGCTCGTGTGCCAGACGCGACATGTATCCGTAGAAGTTATCGGTGAACAGTTCGTTCTGCGTTCGGCGCCAGTCGCACAGGAATTCGGCCGTCTGTTCGCGGTCGTCAATCACATAGCCGAAAAGGGCGGGAATCCACCGACGGAGGTCGTAGTGACGACGCTGGCGGAATTCATGTTCCATGTTTCTCGTCCACGTCTGCGTACGGCACTCCCAGCTATCCATCAACATATTATCAATCAGCCCATACAGAGGGCCATTAGCGAGACGGCCGATGTACGAACGGAACTGATGACCCACGAAGTTTGTGTCCAGTTTGTTCACCTCCCAACCGGTTGCTTCAGGGGGTGCCGGACCATTGCGCTGGCCGGTGTTGACGTGGCCGATGCGCAGGATGGTCCATCCCCCGCGTACGGGTACGCCGTCTGCCGTGGCAGGAGCCAGCCAGCGCAGATGCCCTTCGGCATCCATGCAGGAGCTGATGTCCAGCATCTGGCTGCGGCGGACATAGTACGGCACGTTGGCTTTGCCTTCGTCCGTCGCGACTCGGCCAATCAAACAAGTTTGTTGGCTCTCGCTGCTCCGTCCGTTGGCCTGCAGGTCATCGCCGGGATGGCCGGCTGGGCGCAGCAGGGAACGCAACGTCCAGCCCGCCTCGGCCTCCCAGTTGTGACCTCGCACAGCTGAGAGGAAGTGCATCTGCGACAGATGCATCGGATGGCGGTTCACCAGCTCCACGATGATGGTGCCTTCGGCGCCACCGTCAGCAAGAGCAAAGGTCATGCCCACCTCCGAGTCCTGCCAGTTGGAACGGGGAAAGTCTGTGTCGAGCACCATGCGGGGCTCCACGCCCTCGCCCGATGCCATCACCCGCAGGTGGATGTCGGGCTGCACGCCCCACTCGTGGTTGAAGTTGTCGATGGGGTTGAAGACAAGGGAACGGGCGGGAAGGGCACCCGCAAGGCTCAGCTGCACCCGATGGGGATGGTCATCCGTCGTAGGAGAAAGAATAAAATCCTTTCCCTCTTGCAACAGGGATGTCCAGGACTGCTGATATTCAGGCTCGGCCGAGCGGACGTCTGCCACAGCCATCGGACGGTCAGCATCATTCGCCGGAGTAGGAAATGCCAGCACCATAATATCGCGCCAGTCCTGCCAGTCGGTTGTGGCAGGACAGGGCAGCAGGGTGTCCACCGCCAGCCCGACACCGACATCGGTGCGGCTGTAGCGCAGATGGCGCATGGCCTGCTCAGGCTGAATCCACGGCCCACCGCTCATGGCCCAACCCGGACAGGTCTGCAGACTGAAACGTAGCCCCAGCCTGTGCGCCTCGGTGGCCGTGTAGCGGACCAGCTCCTCCCATTTGGGGCTCAGGCACTCGATGTGCTCCTCCGTCCCAGGCCAGTCGGCGGGGTTTCCCATCTGACCATGAAAGAGTTGTACGCCCGTGATGCCCGCTTCGGCAATGGCCTGCAAATCCTTCGCAATGCCCCTGCGGCTTATATTACCATTGATGAGGTGGAACCATGTCTCAGGATAGAAGATGCGCGGCGGACGACTGAAATGTCGCACGTCCTGCGCCCCAAAGTGTTGTTGCAACAGCGTGGAATCGGGCACAGCCGGACGCGCCGGCGCTATCCCTTGAGGCGTACCGGCATGCAGCAGGACGGGCCACAGCAGGAGCGCCACCATCTGCGCAGCCTTCCGAAAAGGAGTTTTTCGTTTCATGAAATTTTCCTCCGCGATAGGGTCTCGAAGCATATCTTTTTAAATATGGCGCGAAGATAGCCAAAAAAACTCAGCGGTCAAAGCAGCGAGAGCAAAAAATGTCAGCGGGGCAAACTTTTGTCTGCCCCGCTGACCGTACTGCACGCTGTCAAGGACGCTCCAGAATCCCTAATACTCGTCCTCGTTGAAAAAGAAGTCTTCTTTACTGGGATAGTCGGGCCAGATATCTTCGATGCTTTCGTATATTTCGCCCTCGTCCTCTATTTCTTGCAGGTTCTCGATGACCTCCAGCGGCGAGCCGCTGCGGACGGCGTAGTCGATGAGTTCGTCCTTGGTTGCGGGCCAGGGAGCGTCCTCCAGTTTTGATGCTAACTCAAGTGTCCAATACATAGTTTTCTGATGCTATTAATTAATTTGGGGCGCAAAAGTACTGCTTTTTTTTGCATGTACAATCTTTTTTCATAAATAATTCAGGCGTTAACGTTTTTTTAGCATTATTGTCACTACCTTTGCACACCCAATCATATAAAGAATATGACAATGAAAAAACACGTACTCCTGCTTGTTGCAGCTGTCTTTGCCGGCCTGGCTGCCCAGGCCGAGGTCATCACGCCTTCGAAGGCCATCCGCATTGCCGAGGATTTTCTTGGCGAATCCCTTGCGCCCCAACGGGTGCGTGCCATGCACCGCACGGCTCAGGCTTCCCTGCAGGAGAATGCTCCCTACTACGTCATCTCGCGCGGCGAGGGTAAAGGCTATATTCTGGTGAGCGGCGACGACTGCCAGCCTGCCGTGCTGGGATATACCGACGAGGGCGACTTCGACGAGAACAACCTCTCGCCGGCCTACCGCGATATGCTGGAGTGCTACACCAGCGTGGTAGCCCTGGGCCGCGAGGCGGATTCGCCCACCTATGCGCCGCGCCGCGCACCAGCCGACCGCGCCACCATACAGCCGCTCTTGAAAAGCCATTGGAACCAAGGTGCTCCGTGGAACATCCTCTGCCCCATCTGCCCCGACAACGGCGAGCACGCGGTGGTGGGCTGCGTGGCCACAGCCACATCGCAGGTGGTCTATTACTTCCGCAAGGATTTGCCTCACCAGCTCCTCTCCACTACACCGACGTATAGAGGCAGCGGCGACGAGCAGTGCGACGTCACGGTCAGCTACCCCAAGGGTACTCCGATAGAATATGACTTGATGTTCGACAGTTACAACAACAACGAGCCTCAGGAACTGAAGACCCCCGTGGCCACGCTTTGCTTCACCCTGGGCGCCGCCGCAAGACTGGGCTACTGGCACTCTACCGGCGGCTACATCAGCGAATCCAACAAGGCCATGAAGAGCCACTTCGGACTGGGCGGAACCCACCTGGCCCGCAACGAGATGAACATCGACGACTGGGAGAGCATCATCTACAGCAGCCTCGCCCTGCAGAAGCCGCTCATCTACTCGGGCTTCACCACCGACGGCAAGAGCGGACACGCCATCAACATCGACGGCTACAACGCCCGCAACGGCCTCTGGCACTTCAACTTCGGCTGGGGCGGCGGCGGCGACGGATGGTACACGCTCGACCTCAAGGACGGCGTCAACGGCTTCTGCATCTGGCAGGAAATCGTCTATAACATCACGCCGACTCACCCGAACGTCAAAGCCGTCATCCGCGCAGACAGCATCCTCTACCGTCGCGTGACCAACACGGCCTACGTGGATATCACCAACAACGGCACCATACCCGTCAACAACTTCAACCTCTTCCTCCAGACCAACGAGAAGGCTCCGACGACTTCCAGCACGCCCATCGCCACCAACACCCAGACGTTCATCGCCCCGGGTGAAACGGTGAGAGTGCCCTTCGAGCTCAAGCCCTCGCTGATTCGCAACTACTATCTCTACGTCACCGATGCCAACCGTCAGGTGCTCGACCACACTCCTGTCAGCATCGTGGAACCTGCGCCCGAGCTGACGCTGCATGCCATCGGCGCCAGCGCCTCCACCGACACCGTCATGGTCGGGGACGTTGTCTATCGCAAGCTGAATAACAGCGCCGTGGATGTCTTTGCCGACATCAGCAACAGCGCTATGGCTACCGTCGGACAGCCCTCCGTTAAGTTCGTCCTTGAGCAGTGGAATCCCGAGACAGGCGAAATGAAGTCTTATAAGAACAAGACCCTCAACACCACCTCCTACGCTGCCGGTGAACGCAAGCCGCTGGAGCACACGTTCACCCGCCTCTCGCAGGGGCTCTACCTCACCCTCCATGTGGAAGCTGAGGGCGTCGGCGTGGCTACCTCCGACACGCTGTTCCGCTTCGTCGTCGGCGAGAAGTCGCTCGACGTAGCCTCCACCGAAAACGGCGTTGTCACCCTCACCGGCGACTGGGATGCCACGGCCTTCCGCTCGCTGAGCAGCGACCCGTCCATTACAGCCTACGACCTGCGCGGCATCACGGGCATCAACGGCAACCTCACCGCCGCCAACCCGAACGCACTCTTCTATGTCAGCAGCCCCGTCAGCGGCACCAACATCGTCTCGGACGGCCGCTGCGCCGACCTGCAACTTGTGCCGGGCTACGACTTCCGTCCCCTTGAGCCGTTCCAGGCCGACAAGGCTCAGTTTACGCCCGAATTCATCCCCAGCGTCCAACAGACGCTCATCCTGCCCTTTGCCTGCCAGCGGCCGTCGGAGTATATCTGCCGCTTCGTCTCCGAAGTGGGCAAGTCGTACTTCACCGAAGCCTCGGCAGTGGATGTCCTTGAGGCCGCTACGCCCTATATGATCCAGACCAGTGCCACCGCAGCGTCGCCGTTCGTCGGCCTGGATGTGGCCGTCAGCGTCGCCACCGACACCACGGTTACCCTGCCCTTCATCGGCACCTTCGCAGCCATGCGTCCACACACCCTCAAGCCCGCAAATGCCCGCTACATCCTCTCGCTCGACACCGACCCCACGGCCACAACCCAATACTTCAATTCGCAGGACACCAACTACGTGGCCGCTCCCTTCTCACTTGTCCTCACATCAGAGTCTAAGAAGGTACGCGCCACCGTGAACGAGACGTTCGAGAAGGCCTACCGCAGGCTTGCCCAAGCCATCAACGAGGCTCAGGCGCTCTACGACACCCATCACGCCGTCATCCGCGACAGCGTCAATGCCCGGATGAACGCCATGCTTGCCGAGGCACGCACCGTATGGAAGGCAATGGAGCTTGAAGCATCCGACGTCAACAGCATCACCAAAGAGCTCACCGCGTTCTGCGAATCCTACCCCATGATGGTCGGCCTCGTCACCGAGCCCGTCGATTTCACGTCGTTCATCACCAACCCCTCGTTTGAGCTGAACAACAAGAACGGCTGGAGAACCGACTCCCACTCCCTGATTCGCAACACCTCCAACGCCTCCACCTTCATAGCCCGTGGCGAAGGCAACTACTTCCTCCACAACAACAGCCAAGGCAAATCGACGAAAATCTCCCAGACCGTCACCGGCCTGCTCACGGGCTGGTACCGCCTCACGGCCATGACCGGCACCGACGAGGGAGGCACCGTCAACCTCTTTGCCGGAGGCGACACCGTGCAGGTTCCCGCCTCCGAACTCGGCAAATACTTCCTCACCGAGGCCGTCATCGACAGCATCTGGGTGGACAATGGCGAGCTCACCATCGGCATAGCCGAAGGCGACACGTGGTACAAGTGCGACAACTTCCGCCTCCTCTACCTCGGCGACCCCAACTATGAGCCCACAGGCATCCGCACGCCGTCCATCGAGCCCTCTGTTTCCGACGAGACAGTGGAGCCCAAGCGTCAGGGACTCTTCGACCTCATGGGCCGTCCCGTAGCATCACCTAACGACATGGTGCCCGGTGTCATCTACATCTACAACGGCCGAAAGGTCATGCGGACAGCATAAAACCGAAGCTATCGGGCGAGCCAGACATCCGACTCGCCCGATGGCATAAATGCGAAAGGAGGAGTTTCTTGGACGAAACTCCTCCTTTCTCGTACTCGAAGTGGGACTTGAACCCACACGCCCATCACTGGGCAAGGGATTTTAAGTCCCTCGTGTCTACCGATTCCACCATTCGAGCATCTTTCGCCTGCAAAGGTAGTGCAAGCTGAGAGAAAAGCAAAATAAAATCCATTTTATTTTCATTTCCGAAGCGCAGCCTGCCTTAAACGGAACGTTAAAGGTAGTGACAAAAAAGCCAAGCTTATCCTTTCATGCGCATTTATGCCATTTCCAAACTACCTTCAGAAATCCACACCTTGAAACTGAAAATCCAAGAGCCTGGAACTGAAAATCCAAGCGCTTGAAACTGGAAATCCAAAGGCTTGGATTTGGTTTTTACTCCTTTAGTTGTGGACGAAAAGGGTGCTGACGGACGATTGGGTGACGCGATAGCGATAGAGCGGACGGCCTTCACCTTCGATGACAAGACCGCCGTTGTTGAGGTCATAGACGTTGCCGCACTTCGCGCAAGTGGCATTGCCCTGGGCGTTGACGCTGAGGCGGGCAGAGGCTTTGTCGCAGGCAGGACAGGCTAAATCGTAGGCATAGACTGACATGCCGTCGCCAAAATAGGGCTTCCCGAGAATCAGCCCGCCAAGGCCGAAGGAGAAGGAGCGGATCTCCACCTCGGAGAGCGGCACTTCGACCGACTTGCCCAACGAAGGGGTATGGACGGTGCACGAGGTGCTGCCCGTCTTTTTCCGAACGGTGATGAACTGGCCCATGCTGCCCAAGACATTGTAGGGCGAATTGGTGATGTCGCACGAGAACGACACGCGATACTGGGTGCAAAACTCCTTATACTCCTGCGTGCAGCCCAGGAGGCTGACGAGGGACAGCGTGAGGAGCAGTATGCAAGCTATCTGTTGTTTCTTCATATCTCTATACCTTGGCTCGGCAAAGGTAGGAAAAGGTTTCGAGGCGACAAAGAAGTGGAGGGAAAAAATGGAGAGCGCAGCCCCGGGGGACTGCGCTCTCTGCGTTTGGGCTGGCGGAACGGATGTTCCGCAGCGTTGTTACTTCACAAGGGAGCCTCTCTTACTTCACGAGAACCTTCTCAACCTTGATGGTGCCGTCGCTCATCACGCTCTTGACGACGTTGACGCCCTGAGCGGGTTCAGCGATTTCAGCGCCATTGGCGTTGTAGTAGGTGCGGCTGACGACCTCAGCAGCAACGCTGTTGATGCCAGTCGTGCCTTCCTCGCCGTTGATGGCCTCGGCCTCGGTGGAGTAGTAGGTCAGGGTGACGCCGCCGAGCATCAGCCAGCAGTCGCCCTTCCAAGTGGGCTGGGTGACGGAGATGTCGAGCTTGCCGTCCTCGCCGACATAAGCATAGACCTCGTTGAGGTACTTGCCTTCGTCGAAGCAGGCCTTGGACTCGTTCATCCAGTTCGGGTAGATGCCGTCGCCAGCTTCGTTGATGGTAGCTTCAGCACCAACGGGCTTGATACGGACCTCGTTGCCGTTGGCAGCAAGGAATGCGGTGGACATCACGTAGCCGTTGTTGTACCATTCGACGTTCTTTACACGCTCGCCATCGATGCGGAAGAAGCCATAGATGCCGACCTTGTAGAGACCGGGCTGCAGGCCTTCGACAGTCTGAGCGAGCGTGCCGCAACCCTGCCAAGTCTCGGTGCCGTTCTCGTTGGTCGTGATGTTACCACCGCGATAGAGCAGACCCGTCCAGGTCCAGCCTTCGTTGCTGCCCACGAGGGAAGCGCTCTGAACCTTGTCGGTAGCGTCGCTCTCGAAGTAGGTAGCGATGTCGTCAACACCGGCAGCCTGCATAGCAGCAGCCTTGCCAGCCTCGAAGCGGTCAGCAATCATCTTCTCATACTCAGCAGCGCTGAGGAGCTTGAAGCGGAGAGCCGTAGCTTCGGTGCCTTGTATCCCAAGGCCGAAGAGCGCCTTCGTATTATCGTTGTCCTCGATGGCGAGATAACCGCCAACCGTGTTCTTAAAGATATACTCGCCACCTGTGTACTCATAGACGAAATCGCCGTTTTTGGTCTGATCAACAAACACTCCGTTATCAGTAGAATTGTCGGGATAGCTGATGTGGCAGTCCGTCCAGTCCATAGCGGTCAGCCAAGTGAGACCGACCTCGGGAGTGGAGACGATGAACGGCAGACCGAAGTCAGCAAGGCAAGCCTCGGTACCCCAAGCAGCACCGCGGCTGAGGAACTTGTCGTTCTCCTTATTATATAAATAGTAGGTGCCATCGACGATGGGGAACACGCCGCGGAGCAGGTTCTTGCGAGCCTCACGGAGCTCTTCCTTCGTGGAAGCGGGATTGTCGAGAACCTTCTGGGCATCGGCAATAGCAGCGGAGATAGCGTCATACAGAGCGCTCTTCTGAACGAGTGAGAACTCGGAGAAGGTGAAGAACAGCGAGTTGCTGGAACCGCTACGAGCTTCGTTGTTGGTGTGAGTAACGGTGAAGCGGATGTAACGATAAGCTTCCTCAGCGCTGATGGCATCGGAAGTGTAGCTGTCGTTACCCTGCTCGGTGGGCAGAGCGTCAGCCTCCTGCGTCAGCGTGCGGAAGTCGGTCCAGTTCTCCTTGTCATTCGAACCAGCAATAACAATCTCGGTCGGACGGTTATTGTTGTTGTTCATACGACGGGTGTAGCGGAGGATGAATTCGCTGATGGACTTGCCTTCGCCGAAGTCAACGGCCAGGTAGTGATATTCATCACTTGCAGCACTCCAAGCTGTGTGGAACATGGTGTTCGTATCCTCGTCAATCAGGTTGGCGATGGGGCCTTCGCTGGGTTCCTGGGCATTCGTCCAGATGTAACCGGCAGCAGCCTCGTCGGTGGTCTGAAGGGCAATCTTGTCGAAGCAAGCGTTGCTGGCAACAACGATGGCATCCTCAAGAGCCTGCTTGGTGGTCTCGTCGATAACCTGCCAGTAAGCAAACTTGTCGGCGGTGCTCACCACGTCAACAACGGTGTTGTCGGCATTGGTGGAGAGGTAGCCTTCGAGCTTCAGCTCGTCGCCTACATAGGAGTAAGCCTTGATGGTATAGACATACTGGGCATCGTCCTGCGTCTTGACGCGCTCGAAGCCGTAGAAGGTGTTAGCCTGCGTGGTGATGTCCACATAGAAGCCACTGCCGTTGTCCCAACCGAACTGGTTGTTAGGATACTTGTTGGTGACAATCTTGTAGAGGCCTTCCTCGTTAGCAGCGAGGGTGAAGCGGAGGCCACTCTCGGCGCGGCTGGCCTGAGTGCCCCAAGCGTTGCCCTGGTTGAGAAAGTTCTTAGTCTCGGGGTTGTAGAAAGCCCAGAAGCCACCGTCGGCAACCACGTCGCCAACGAAGGGAGATTCGACGTTGGGAGCAAGGATGTCCTTGACGTTCTGCTCGAGGTCAGCGGAAGCGTTCTTGATGTCTTCGTCAGAAGCGGTCGGGTCGTTGAGGACAGCCTCAGCAGCGGCGATAGCCTCTTCGATGGCAGCCTGCTGTGCCTCGTTGGGAGTCTCAGCAGCACCGATGGCGAACTCAGAGAAGGTGAAGAACAGCGAGTTGCTGGAACCGCTGCGAGCCTCGTTGTTGGTGTGGGTCACCGTGAAGCGGAAGTAGCGGTAAGCCTGGTCGGCCGTGATGACGGGCGAGGTGTAGCTGTCGTCGCCAGACTCGGTGGGCAGAGCGTCAGCTTCCTGCGTCAGCGTGCGGAAGTCGTTCCAAGTCTCCTTGTCGTTCGAACCGGCGATGACGATCTCTGTCGGACGGTTATTGTTGTTGTTCATACGACGGGTGTAGTTGATGACGAATTCCTTCATCGACTCACCTTCGCCGAGGTCAACAGCCAGGTAGTGGTACTCCTCGCTGGCAGCGCTCCAAGCGGTGTGGAAGAAGGTGTTGGTGTTGCCGTCGATGAGGTTGGCGATGGCACCTTCGCTGGGCTCCTGGGCGTTGGTCCAGATGTAGCCGGCAGCAGCCTCGTCGGTGGTCTGGAGGACAACCTTACCGGCAGCCTTAGCACGGGCAGCGGCGATGGACTCCTCGAGAACCATACGCTTGGTGTCGTCGATAACCTGCCAGAGGGCATACTCGTCGATGTAGTCCTGAACGTACACAACGGTGTTCTCAGGATCGGCGTTGGTGCTCAGATAGCCTTCGAGCTTCAGCTCATCGCCGACATAGGAGAAAGCCTTGATGGTATAGACCACGCGGTCGCTGTTCTCGACGACGCTGGCGGGCTCAAATGCGAAGAAGGTGTTGGCCTGGTTGTTGATGTCAACATAGAAGCCGCTGCCGTTGTCCCAACCGAACTGACGGTTAGCATAGTTGCAGGTGACAATCTTGTAGAGGCCGTCCTCCTGCTTGGTGAGCTGGAAGCGGAGGCCAGCTTCAGCGCGGGTGGCCTGTGTGCCCCAAGCGTTGCCCTGGGCCAGGAAGCTCTCGGTGGTGGGGTTGTAGAGACGAGCGATGAAGTCGCCGACCTCGTTGCCGACCCAAGGAGAAGCCACGGTGTAGGTGAAGCTCTCAACGGTGATAGCCTTCACCACAACGGGATCCGTGGAGGCATCGGTGCGGGTGATGATGACAGCAGCAGAACCAACGGCGCCATCGGGGATGATGACCTTGGTCTGGGTGCCCGTGATCTCCTGCTCATACTCGAAGCCGTTGCTGAACACGAAGTGCAGGCCGCCGCCGGCAGCAGCAGTCGTGAACACCATCACGTCGCCCTTGGTGAGCACCTTGTCGAGGGTGACCAGAGCGTGGCCGGCCTCGGCAGAAGCGGAGAGGTCGTTCAGGTTCTGAGCAAAGCCGTTCAGCGTGAGGCCGTCGGCAGCAAGCTCGTCGCCTTCACCGTTGACATAGGTGAGGTGACCGCCGATGGTAGCGACATCGGGGAGCCACAGCAGCTTGGTCTCGCCATTGGCACCTACGCCTTCCTCGGGCTGAGCCGTCTGGCCCTTGAGAGCAATCTCGCTATACTGCATGACGCCCGAACCCTTGTTGGCGGAGACGGTGTAGCGGAAGTACTTGTAAGCTTCCTTGGCACCGGCGATGTTGAAGTCATACGGAGTGAAGTTTGTAGCTCCCAGCACCTGGTCGTTCTTGACCTCGGTGATGACAGCCCAGTTCTCCAGGTCGTTGGAACCTTCGATGGTCCAGTCCTTGGGGTTGCGGCCCGGGTCGCCCTTGGTGTCGTTGGCGGTGCTGATGGTGTAGCCCGTCAGGTAGATGGGCACAGAAGCCTCGATGACCACCACGCTGGGGATGACGTTGGTGCAGAACTTAGTGTTGACGTTGCCGTCGCACACCTTGTCGTAACCTTCGCCACCGAAGCCGGCGGTACCGTCAATAGCCGTGAAGGTGAGGGGATTCTCCTTCACACCGTTGAGGTGGAGTTCGCTGTACTGCATGTAGGCACCGGCATCCTGCGTTGCCAACACGGTGAAGCGAAAATAGGTGAATGCCTCGATGGACTTGGCGTCGAAGTCGAACGGAGTGAAGTTCACATCCTGCAGGACCTCGTCGTCCTTAACCTCGGTGATGAGGGTCCAGTGATACTTGTCCGTGGAGCCTTCCAGCGTCCAGTCCTTGGGGTTACGGCCTTTGTACGCCTCGTTGTCGTTGGCCGTGATGATGGTGTAGCCATTGAGGTAAACGGGCTCCGAAGCCTTGATGACGACCCAGTTGGGTTTGTCACCGGTTCCGAACTTCGTTCCCACATTGCCGTCGCAAGCATCGGCGAAACCTTCGTTTCCGTTCTTGCTACCGTCAATGGCGGTGTACGTGATGCCAGTAGCCTCATCGACATACTGAGCCTTCACACTCATGCTGGGCACCAGCAAGGCTGCTGCCAACAGAAGTGCACTTAATCTTGATTTTCTCATGATGTAAGTTTTTAAGTTAAACATAAATTAATTAATTGATAATTTGGTTAATAATGAATTTTCTGCTTTTCCGATTTGTTTTGTCTGGACTTGTTTTTAACCTGTTTTTAAATGTTATACACTATTTTTAGCGTGCAAATATATGGACTTTTGCGCACACGTACAAATTTTTTTTAAAAAAAATGCACTTTGACGAAAACCAGCCTTCATGTCCGTGGCGCCCTCCACAGCCGTCAGCACCCGGATGCACCTTTTTTCCACGAAGCAAAGAGGAAGAGGGAGAAAAATGGAAAAATCGCCCTTTTCATCGGGGAAAATCTTTTTTCGGCTTTTTCAAAAAAAGCCCTTTTCATCGAGGAAAACGACTCCCGTTACAGGGGAAGAAACCTGAACTCCGATAACGCCCTACGTTACGAGCGCAGCCCACTACGTTATGGAAACAGTTCACTACGCTAAGGATACAACCCACTACGCTAAGGAAACAACCCACTACGCTGAGGAAACGACCCACTACGTTGGGGGTGCGGAATGTTGCGTTTGTAACGGGTTGAAAAGAAAACCGCTCACGAAACGGCAGTTTGTTATAGGAACAGGGGGTAAACGACCTTTCACAAGCCCGATTTTTTCACTTATTTTTATTATAAAAGTTTAAAGTTTGTAATCGGCTTTGCATTTTCGAAAATCCGTTGTAACTTCGCGCCAAATTTGTGTTTCTATGAAAAATCTTGAAAAAATCTTTGCCGAAAAGCTGTTGCGCATCAAGGCCATCAAGCTCCAGCCCGCCAACCCCTTTACATGGGCCTCGGGATGGGTGTCGCCGTTCTATTGCGACAACCGTAAAACACTGTCCTACCCCGCGTTGCGCTCGTTCGTGAAAATCGAACTTGCCCGCATCATCCAAGAGAAATTCAGCGTCGTCGATGCCATTGCCGGCGTTGCCACGGGTGCCATCCCGCAGGGTGCGCTCGTTGCCGACCTGCTGAACCTGCCGTTTGTCTATGTCCGCTCCACGCCCAAGGACCACGGCCTCGAAAACCTCATCGAGGGCGAGCTGAGGCCGGGCATGAAGGTGGTGGTGGTGGAAGACCTCGTCTCCACCGGCAAGAGCAGCCTCAAGGCCGTGGATGCCATCCGCCAGAACGGCTGCGACGTCATCGGCATGGTGGCCTCCTTCACCTACGGATTCGACGTGGCCGAGAAGGCATTCAAGAAAGAGAAGGTTGAACTCATCACCCTCACCAACTACGACGCCGTGCTCGACGTGGCCCTGCAGACGGGCTACATCGACGAGAGCGAGCTGCCCCTCCTGCACGAATGGCGCAAAGACCCCGCCCACTGGGAGCTGAAAGGATGAGACATTGAACATTAAAAAGACTTGAGGATAAAGGACGAAAGATGAGCCTACAGTATGAAAGCGGAATCAAGCAGATTCCCTACAGCCAGCAACGCGTTTTTAAGAAACTGTCGGACTTCACCCTGCTCAAGCAGTACGAAGACCGGCTGAGCGAAATCCCCGCCGACACCGTCAAGGTGGAAGACCTGCACTTCGACACCGACAGCGTCTCGTGCCGCGTCTCACCCGTGGGAAGCCTCGACCTCCACATCGTCGAGCGCGAAGAGCCCAAGTGCATCAAGTACGAGGCCACCACCTCGCCCATCCCCATCACCCTGTGGGCACAGATTCTGCCCACGGGCGACGCGTCGTGCAAGCTGAAGCTGACCGTCCGCACCGAGCTCAACTTCATGCTCAAAGGCATGCTCCAAAAGCCCATCAAGGAGGGCTTGGAGAAGCTGGCCGACACATTGGCTGCCATGCCGTACTGAACTGGCGAAAAAAACGGAATCAGAAATCTCATAAATCAGGAACAACCTTGAAGATGGTGAAAAAAAATCTGCTGATACTCGCCCTGCTGGCCGTCGGAACTTCGATGCTGACTGCCTGCCTCGGCAAGAACGATGATACGGAGCAGTCGTCAGAGTGTGCCCTGCTCACCTTCTCCATCGGAGACATCAAGACACAAAAGGTCATCACCCGCGACGACGGGACGGACTCCACCTACACCGTCGCCACGGCCACGAGCGGCTACGTCTTCACCATCGACCAGGTGAACCGCCTGGTCTATAACGCCGACTCCATCCCCTACGGCGTGCAGACCGCCGATGTGCCCGTCAAAAGCACATCGTCCACCTCCTCCACCATCTATTATGAGAAGGAGGGCGTGCGCACCGCCTTCACGACGGGCGACACGCTCAACCTCACCCAGCCGCTTGTCTTCACCGTCGTTTCGGAAGACAAGAAGTTCAGCCGCGACTATACCATCACCCTCAACGTCCACCAGGTCAACCCGGGCGAAAGTTCGTGGCACCGCGTGACAACTCCTGCCGACTTGCAGCAGATGAAGCCCGACGTCAGCGCCATCGAGGCCGACTTCCTCGCCGCCCACACCGCCGACCATCTCTTTGCCTTCGGCTACCCGCTCAGCACCAATCCCTCCATCGTGCGCCACCTCGTCGTCTGCTACGACGATGCCTCCACCGACTCCCTCGCGCACGTCTGGACCCGCCTCAGCACAGAGGAGGAGTGGAGAGAGATGATTCCCTCGGCTGACAACCCCTACGGCTGTCCCCTGCTGGAGCACTTGATGATAATCCGCTACAACGGAGACCTCTATGCCTTCGGCGGAGAGAGCAAGGGAGGCCGCACCCCATCCGTGCAGGGCTTCGAACGGATGTTCGTCTCCGTCGATAACGGCATCACCTGGCGCAGCCATAAAAACAAACTCACCCTTCCCGATGAGCTCCTCGGCTACAATGGCGCCTTCGATGCAGCCGTTGACGGCAACCATTTCCTGTGGATAAAGCTCGAGGACGGCACCGTCTGGAGAGGAAAGCAGAGCGGACTGTAAAGAATGAAAAATGAAGAATGAAGAATGAAGAATAGAATGTATCATAAACCGCATGCCTTTTCCTCTGCCTGCTCTCCCGCCGGCAGGGCTATGCGTCTTTCATTCTTCATGCTGTTTTTTTCATGCCTAACCCTTCTCCCCCTTGCTGCACAGGAGGTCGAAGAGTACAACATGGAGGTGGGCGCCTGGGGCGGCGGATGCTTCTACATGGGCGACGCCAACGTCACCACCCCCTTCAAAAGCATGGCGGAGACCGCCGGAGTGCTGGCACGCTATAACCTCAACCCCCGCATGGTCGTCAAGGGCGGACTGGGCTACGGCCACCTCACCGGCACCACAGACGGGCAGACCAATTACTACCCCAACGGCCAGTCAGCCACCTTCGACCGCCGCTTGTTCGACTTCAGCGCCCACTTCGAGTACAACTTCTTCGCCTACGGCACCCAGGGCTACAAGGACAGCCGCCGCTTCACCCCCTATCTGCTTGCCGGCGCAGGCATCACCTTTGCCCCCAAGCCTGCCGAGCACGTCTTTGCCCTCCACATCCCCGTCGGCATCGGCGTCAAGTATAAGCTGGCCCACCGCCTCAACGTCGGAGCCGAATGGACGTTCCGCTTCACCTCCACCGACAAGCTCGACGTCAGCGACCCCCAAGGACTGCAACTCAACGACCCCTATCACATCACCAGCAACGGCTTGAAGAACAAGGACACCTACTCCTTCGTCGTAGCCTACGTCAGCTACGACATCTTCGCCAAGAAATGCGACTGTAACGACTAAGAGACTATGTATAAAGAGAAAATAGACATGACCCGCGTGCCCCGGCACATCGCCGTAATCATGGACGGCAACGGACGCTGGGCGAAAGAGCACGGCAAGAAACGTGGCGACGGACATATAGCCGGAGCAAAAGCCCTGCACGACATTATGATGGTCGTACGCGACCTCGGAATAAAGTACTTCACCGTCTATGCCTTCAGCACCGAGAACTGGAACCGCCCCGACGAGGAGGTAGAAGGCCTGATGGCCCTCCTTTTCGACAAGCTCGACATCAACGTCTTCATGGACAACGACGTCTGCTTCCGCGTCATCGGCAACACCGAACGCCTGCCCGAGAACGTGCAGGAGCGGATGCACTACTGCCTGGAGCAGTCGGCAAACAACAAGAGCGGAACGCTCACCGTAGCCTTGGCCTACTCCAGCAAATGGGAGATTATCGAAGCCACCAAGAAGATAGCCCGCCGTGTTCAGGAAGGGACGCTACGCATCGAGGACATCGACGACAAAACCATCGATGAATCGCTCAACACCTCGTTCCTCCCCGACCCGGACCTCCTCATCCGCACCGGCGGCGAAATCAGGCTGAGCAACTACCTGCTCTGGCAATGCGCCTACACCGAACTCTACTTCTGCGATACCTACTGGCCCGACTTCGACGAAGAGGCTCTCTGCAAAGCCATCTACGACTACCAGCAACGCGAACGACGTTACGGCAAAACCAGCGAGCAGGTGAGCGGACAGGCAGACCAACAAGACAACAAGCAAGCATGAAGCAAAGCAACAGCATAGCAAGACCGATACGATGGTTTGCGGCCTGCCTCCTGGCTGCACTCACCACCCTGCCTGTCGTGGCTGATGACGATGACGAGGTTGTGGAGAATCCTACCATCATCTATTCGTCAACCCCAAGAAAATACGAGATTGCCGGCATATCCGTAAAAGGCATCAGCGGCTACGAGGACTATGTCATCATCGGCCTCTCGGGCCTCTCCGTAGGCCAGGTCGTCAGCATCCCCGGCGAAGAAATCACCGAAGCCACCAAACGCTATTGGAAAAACGGACTCTTCTCCAACGTCCGCATCAGCGCCGAGAAGTTCGTGGGCAACAAAGTCTATCTGAACATCGAACTGGCCCCACGCCCCCGCCTGGCCGAAATCAACTACAACGGCGTCAAGAAATCCGAACGCGAAGACCTTGAGACCAAGATAGGCCTCATGAAGGGAAACCAAATCAATCCCAACATGATAGACCAGGCCAAAATCGTCATCCGACGCTACTACGACGGCAAGGGATTCAAGAACGCCGACATCAACCTCGTGCAGCGCGACGACCCCAACAACCCCGGCCAGATAGTCCTCGACATCAACGTCGATAAAAAGGAGAAAATCAAGGTGCACGCCATCACCATCGAAGGCAACGAAGCCCTCTCGGACAACAAGCTCAAGTGGGCCATGAAGAAGACCAACGAGAAAGGCTTCAACCGCTACCTCTTCCGGCAGAAGAAGTTCATTGTCAAGGACTACGAAGAGGACAAAAACAACCTTATCAACAAGTACAACGAGTTCGGCTACCGCGACGCCCACATCGTCACCGACTCCGTCGTCCCCTACGACGACAAGACCGTGGATGTCTTCATCCGCGTCGAGGAGGGCAACCAGTACTATCTCCGCAACATCAACTGGGTGGGCAATACCGTCTATCCCTCCGAGGCGCTCAACGAGGTGCTGAAGATGAAGCCGGGCGATGTCTATAACCAGAAGCTGCTCGACGAGCGCCTCAAGCAGGACGACGACGCCGTCGGCAACCTATACTACAACAACGGCTACGTCTTCTTCCGTGTCGAGCCCGTCGAGACGAACGTCCTCACCGACTCCATCGACCTGGAGATGCGCATCATCGAAGGCCCGCAGGCCACCATCAACCACGTGCGCATCTCGGGCAACGACCGCCTCTACGAGAACGTCGTCCGCCGCCAGCTGCTCACCCTGCCCGGCGCCCTCTTCAGCCGCGACGCACTCATCCGCTCCATGCGCGAGATTTCCAACATGGGACACTTCAACCCCGAAGCCACCAACCCCGACATCAAGGACGACCCGCAGAACGGCACCGTCGATGTCAACTGGATGCTGGAGTCGAAAGCCAACGACCAGGTGGAGTTCTCCATCGGCTATGGCCAGACGGGCGTCATCGGAAAAGTGGCGCTGAAGTTCACCAACTTCTCCATGTACAACCTCTTCCACAAGTCCGACAACTACCGCGCCTTCATCCCCCAGGGTGACGGGCAGACGTTCTCCATCAGCGGACAGACCAACGGCACCTACTACCAGTCCTACAGCATCTCGTTCCTCGACCCGTGGTTTGGCGGCAAGCGCCCGAACACGCTCTCCGTCAACGCCTTCTATGCCAAGCAGACAGGCGTCAACCGCAACTTCTACAGCAATGCCTACATGAACAACATGTACAACTACTACAACATGTATGGCTACAACACGGGCTACTACAACTACTACAACAACTACGAAGCCTACTACGACAAGTCGAAGTACATGAAGATGTACGGCGTCTCACTCGGTTGGGGCAAACGGCTCCATTGGCCCGACGACTACTTCACCCTCTACGGCGAACTGGCCTACCAGCGTTACGACCTGCAGAACTGGGACTACTATTTCGTCTTTTCCAACGGCCGATGCAACAACATCAACGCAGGCCTCACCCTCAGCCGCAACTCCATCGACAATCCCATCTTCCCCCGCAACGGCTCGGAGTTCACCTTCTCCGTCTCGGCCACGCCCCCCTATTCGCTGTGGGACGGCGTCGATTACAAGGCTCTCTCCAGCGTAGCCACCACCGATGCCGGCTACAGCCAGGCCCTGCAAAAGAAGTACAACTGGATAGAGTATCACAAGTGGAAGATGAAAGGCAAGTTCTACACGGCCCTCACCGGCGGACAGAAGTGCTTCGTCCTGATGACCCGCGCCGAGTTCGGCATCCTCGGACACTACAACCCCTACAAGAAGTCGCCCTTCGAGACCTTCTACGTGGGCGGCGACGGCATGAGCGGCTATTCCTATAACTATTATACCGACATGATTGCCCTCCGCGGCTACGACAACGGTGCCGTCAGCTACGGCGGCTACGCCTACACCCGCTTCTCCGCCGAACTGCGCTATCCCCTCATGCTCGAGAACTCCACCCAAATCTATGCCCTGGCCTTCCTCGAAGGCGGTAACGCGTGGGACGAAGTCAAGCGCTTCAACCTCTTCGACATGAAGCGCTCGGCCGGCCTCGGCGTGCGCATCAACCTACCCATGGTCGGCCTCATGGGCGTCGACTGGGCCTACGGCTTCGACCCCATCAACGGCTCCATGGGACACAGCGGAAGCCAGTTCCACTTCGTCCTCGGACAGGAATTTTAAACTATATCCCCACCCAAGATGTCTAAAGAACGAGAAAGATAAAGAAAAAACAGAAAGAAAACCAACCCTTAAAACCGAAAGATATGAAAAAGAGTATGATTCTTGCAGCCCTCTGCTGCCTATTCAGCCTCACCGCAGGCGCCCAGAAGTTCGCGCTCATCGACATGGAATACATTCTCAAGAACATCCCGGCCTACGAGCGTGCCAACGAACAGCTCAACCAGATTTCCAAGCGCTGGCAGAGCGAGGTGGAAGCCCTCTCGCTCGAAGCCCAGACGCTCTACAAGAACTACCAGAGCGAAGCCGTCTTCCTCTCCGAAGAGCAGAAGACAGCCAAGGAAAACGAAATCGTAGCCAAGGAAAAGGAGGCCCAGGAGCTCAAGCGCACCTACTTCGGCCCCGAAGGCGAACTCTACAAGAAACGCGAGAGCCTCATGGCACCCATCCAGGACGAAATCTACAATGCCGTCAAGGAGATTGCCGATGCCAAGGGCTACTCCATGGTGGTGGACCGCGCCTCGGCCAGCAGCGTCATCTACGCCTCGCCGAAAATCGACATCAGCAACGAGGTACTCTCCAAGCTCGGATATGCCGAATGAGAAAGCCAAAGAGCCTAAAGAGTCTAAAAGTCAGATAAAACAATTAACCCATAAAAAAACCAATTCAAAACCACAATGAAAAAACAACTCATTATCCTGGCCCTTATGTTGGCCCCTCTCACCGTGTTTGCCCAGAAGTTCGGACACGTCAATTCGCAGAACATCATTCAGGTTATGCCCGAGTGGACACAAGCCCAGACGGAGATTCAGAACCTCCAGAAGCAGTATGAAGACGACCTGAAGCGCCTCGAGGACGAGTTCACCAAGAAGAGCGAAGAGTACAACACCCAGAAGGCCTCTCTGCCGCAGAACATCCAGGAGCGTCGCGAAAAAGAGCTTCAGGACCTCTACACCCGCATGCAGCAATACTATCAGGAGAGCCAGCAGAACCTCCAGCAGGCAAGCATGGAGAAGCAGCAGGCCATCAACGAGAAAATCCTCAAGGCCATCAAGGAAATAGGCACCGAAGGCGGTTACCTCTACATCTTCGATGTCTCCAGCGGCATCCCCTTCATCAACGAGACCCTCAGCACCGATGTCACCGACCTGGTGAAAGCCAAGCTGGGCATCAAGTAAGAATTCAGTTGAGCTTCATTTTTAGACTAACAGACTTCAGACTTTCAGACTATCAGATGATTGCTTGGTTAAAGGTTCAGATGCGACACTATTATCTGAAGTCTGAAAGTCTGAAGTCTGAAAGTCTAAAAGGTAGTCTGAAGTCTGAAAACCGTAGTCTAAAGTTTAATTATTCCCTATGAAACGTCCATCCCTTCTCCTCCTCCTTTGCTTTGTGGCGCTGACGTCAGCCGCACAGCCCCGCTTCGGCTACTTCAGTTTCCGCGAGATTGTAGAGTCTCTGCCTGAGTACGCCGCCATGCAGGCCAGCCTGCAAGAACTGCGCGAAAAGTGTGAACAGGAAATCAGCAACTCCGAAAAAGACTTCCTGCAGCGCTACACCGAGTTCATCGACGGCCAAGCCGGTTTCCCGGACATCATCCGCGACAAGCGCCAGAAAGAGCTCCAGGAACTCATGGAGCGCAGCATCTCCTTCAAGAAAGAGGCCGACAACACGCTTGTTGCCGCCCGCCGCGAGATGCTCGTCCCCCTTCGCCAGCGCGTCACCGAGGCCGCCAAGACCGTCTGCAAGAACGAAGACCTCGACTATGTCATCAACTCCGACCGCGACAACTTCATCTGCATCAACGACTCCGTCGGCATGAACATCACCCTGAAGGTGCGCGAAGTGCTCGGCCTCATCGCCGCCCCCACCGTACCCGAAACACAGGGACTCAAATAAAGATTGAAGATTGAAAAATGAAGAATGTAAAATGACTCCCGGTCCCATTGGCATCTTCGACTCCGGCTACGGCGGGCTCACCATCCTGACGCACCTCCGCCACCGCCTGCCTGAACACGACTTCCTCTATCTGGGCGACAATGCCCGAACCCCTTACGGCCCGCGCTCCTTCGAGGTGGTCTATCGTTTCACCGCCCAGGCCGTCCGTACCCTGTTTGAACAGGGCTGTCCGCTGGTCATCCTGGCCTGCAACACAGCATCCGCCAAGGCTCTGCGCACCATCCAGCAAATTGACCTGCCCAAAATCGACCCGCGCCGTCGCGTCCTCGGCATCATCCGCCCCACCGTCGAATCGCTCGGCGCGCTCACTACATCGCGCCACGTCGGCATCCTCGCCACGGCAGGCACCGTCCGCTCCCTTTCCTATCCGCTGGAAATCAAAAAACTCTTCCCCGACATCGTCGTCACCGGCGAAGCCTGCCCCATGTGGGTGCCGCTGGTAGAGAACGGCGAAGCCGCATCCGACGGTGCCGACTTTTTCATCCGCCAGCACATCGACGCCCTGCTGGCCCGCGACCCCGACATCGACACCATCGTCCTCGGCTGCACACACTATCCGCTGCTCTACGACAAGATACGTCGCTACACCCCTGCGCACATCCGGCTTGTCCGCCAAGGCGACTACGTGGCCGACAGCCTGGCCGACTACCTCCGCCGCCACCCCGACATGGACGCCATCCTCACCCGCGGAGCCACCACGCGCTACCTCACCACCGAGTCTGCCGACACCTTCCGTACCGCCGCCGCCGTCTTCCTCCCCGACACCCCCATTCATCCGCGCCACATCAGCCTCACCGAGAGCGACGCCGTAGATTAAAGGGGCATCATACAAGGCTTGACGTCCCAAGGCATCCACACCCGAGGCGTCTGGTTACAAAGTGAACAGTAAACAGTGATCAGTGAACAGATAATACCATCGGATGCAGGACATTCATCTGTTCACTGTTCACTGATTACTGATTACTCTCCAAAAGGTGACAAAGTAACAAGGTAACAAGACGAAGGCAGCAAAAACAAGTGGGATAATCGAACCAGTCCGGTATATCAGAAGCATCAATATAATATCCTTTTTATTCATTTTTTGCTGGCATTATACAAACTCCTTTTAAAAATGCTACATTGCTACATAAAACAACTCAACAAACTATAATACAGCCCATTAAACTATGTAGATAACCCCAAATGCTACATAATGCTACATAATGCTACATAAAAAATGGGAGTTTCCCAGAAAAAACGGGGTAAAAGTATTGCAGACTTTAGAAAAAAACTGTACATTTGCAACGTAATAATAAACTTTAAAAACGACTTCTATTATGGGAAACAAACTCATTGAATTTGATGTAAACAACACCTTTGCGGAGGACAATTTCACCCAGGCCCTCTCCCCCTTCGAGGAGTACCTGCCCGGCATACGCCCCAGCAATTCCGACAAGTACCTGGCCCTCCTGGCCGAGGCCATGCGCGACAAAGGCGTGGAAGAGGAACGTGCCTGCGAGCTCATCCTCGACCTCAACCCCTTCCTCTTGGACGAGGTCCATCTGAAGGAGCTGGTCCACAGGGCTTACGACGAGGCCGGCAAGGAGCGCGGAGCCTTCCAGCCGCCGAAGGTACAGGCAGAGGCCGTCGCCTTCCACGAGTTCATGCAACGGCGCTACTCGTTCCGCCGCAACGAGGTGCTGGGCATCACGGAGTACTGCGAGCGCAAACGACTCCACACCCACTACCGTCCTGTAGATGAGACAGTCGTCAACTCCATCGCCCTCAACGCCCGCGAGGAGGGCATCAACGTCTGGGACCGCGACGTGAAACGCTACCTCCGCTCGGACCGCGTCATGACCTTCAACCCCTTCGACAAGTTCATCTACAGCCTGCCCAAGTGGGACAAGCGCCCCCGCATCGACAAGCTGTTCCACGCCATCCCTACCGACGACGAAGCGTGGTATCCGCTGGCGCACACGTGGTTCCTCGGCATGGTGGCCCTCTGGATGGGCAAGAACCGACGGAAGGGCAACGAGTCGATGCCCATCCTCATCGGCGCGCAGGGCGTCGGCAAGAGCTCCTTCTGCCGCAGCATCCTGCCGCCCGAACTCCAGCCCTACTATCTCGAGAACTACCGGCTGGACGACAAGCGCAAGGCCCTGCTGATGCTGACGCGCTACGGCCTCATCAACTTCGACGAGGTCAACCGCCTGACAGAGCGCCAGCAGCCCCTCCTGAAGAACATGCTCCAGCTGCCCGCCATCGACGAGTACAAGCCCTACGCCACCACGTCGGCGCAGATGAAACGCTACGCCTCGCTCATCGGCACGAGCAACAACTTCGACGTCATCACCGACCTCACAGGCTCGCGCCGCTACGTCTGCGTGCGCGTGACGGGCAAGATAAAGCAGCCCAAAAACCTCAACTACCCGCAAATCTACGCCGAAGCCGTCCACGAGATAAACGAAGGGCGCCGCTACTGGCTCGACGAGACGGACGAGCAGGCCCTGATGGAACGCAACATGCGCTTCGTCCAGATGCCGGCCGAAGCCGAAACGTTCGACACCCTCTTCGAAGCCGCACAGCCGGGTGACGAACGAGCTGAATGGCTCTACGCCTCCGAGATACATCATCGTCTGCACCCCACCATCAACAAGCCAATGACGCAGAAAGAGTTGCGTGAATTCCGAGCCTTTATGAACGCACAAGGAGTGCAGTCAAAACGCGCCATGTCCGGTATGGTTTACCTCGTTAAGGAAAAACGCCCGTCCATGTAGCATTATGTAGCATTATGTAGCATTTTCGGTTATCTACATAGAGCAAAATGTTATCTTACATATCATTATCCATTATTATGTAGCAATGTAGCATTTTTTCAAAAAAATAAAAAAGTATTTTCCCAACGTTTGACGTTTTTTGTAAACACGGCCCGTGTTTATATAAACGCCGCCCCTGTTTAAATAAACACGGCCCGTGTTTACCAACCGTTGCCTAATAATACAAAATAAAATCTCATTCCAAACCATTCACACCATGCCTATAGCATACGATTTCAAGAAACTCCCCCGCCGTGCAGGGGACGATGCAGAGAAGGTGTAAAATCAAGCAATTACGAGTTTCTCGCAAGTGCTTTTTTCATGTCTGCGTAAACAATGCGTAAACATTTTCTTTCAGTCTCCCCTTTTCTGCTATGAAATTTCATAGAGTTTCTACGATACGATTTTACAGGAGAGATGCGAAAGAGGAAAGCAAGAAATTGTCTTTTGCTTTCATTTGTTGACTTTTGGCAAAATTTAACAAGACGTTTGTTCCAGCTTCCGAAGAAATGTTGTAACTTTGTATCATGAAATCAAAAAAGCGATATTTAATGTTAAGGACATGCCTCAATGTTGAGGCAACAAAGAACAGGATTTCAAGAAGAAGATAACGATATTAAATTTACTGGTAATTATGCGATAAGGGGGTGGTTGCAACAACCACCCCCTTATCGTGCATATCTTGTTGTATCGGAGGATAGACTCTAATAAGTCATCGTTATCTTCTTCTTGAAATCCTGCCAATTCTTCGTAAGTGGCTGATATACAACATCGTTTTATTGGAGAAATATACACAAGAAACAAACTTGAAACAAAAAAACGAGAAACCCTAAAATGAAAACATCTGCTTAACAAATCTTAATGTGGAAAGCTTGTGCAAAACGAGAGTATAGCCAAACGATGGAGCAGCGAGAGCAGAAGTAAACTTGTTTGCATTCTGCCGAGTCGTGACTGAGTTCGAGGAACTCAAATTGTTTGAGCTAAACCGAGGTGCCGCCAAGTTTCGCTATGGCAAAGCAACGGAACGCTGCAATTTTGCAAGTGCAGGAATCCGCTTTTGCTTGTCCAAAAACGAAAATAGAGATGAAATATGTTTGTATAGATGTACAATAATTAATAAAAAATGCGAAATTGCCAGTTAATTATTGCACAATTCAATATTTATTACTACTTTTGCAAACCAATAATATAAATTATTAATATTATGAGTTCGCAAAAAAATGTATTGGAAGCGATTCTGAGTAGCTCTCGATCTGTGTTCAACATCCAATCAATAAGAATGTTGATGGAGAGTGAAAATAGTCAGAAACTTGCTCAATCACTTTACTATTATATAAAGGAGGGCAAGATAAGAAATCCTCGTCGTGGTATCTATACCAAAGCATCCTACAATGAGCAGGAAATGGCTTGTAGCCTCTTCCGTCCTGCCTATATCTCACTGGAGTATGTGCTTCAACGAGCAGGTGTAGTGTTTCAGTATGACGACACCATAACATGCATAAGTTACTTGAATCGTATAGTTGAAATAGACGGCAAGACCTATCGGTTTCGAATCATCAATCCTGAATTATGGATTGGAATGGAGGGTATTGAGCAGCATGACAACATATTGATAGCAACTCCTGAACGTGCATTCCTTGACATGGTTTATTTAAGCGCAGGAAATTGCTATTTCGACAACCTCCATCCATTGAACAAAACAAAAGTCAAACAATTGCTTCCACTTTATCAGTCGAAAGTACTGACAATGAGAGCTACCGAATTGCTAAATCTAAAATAATCATGGACAAGAATAAGCATAAACTCTATATGGCTCAGATCCTAAGCCTTATTTTTAAAGATAAGGATCTCTGCAATGTCATGGCATTCAAGGGTGGTACCTCATTGATGTTCTTCCACAAACTCAACCGTTTCTCTACCGACCTGGATTTCAATCTTCTTGATCCAGATAAACTTGACATGGTATATGACAAGGTGCGCGCTATACTGACTCGCTTTGGTACGATTGACGATGAAGCGAAGAAACTCTATGGTCCTGTGTTTGTACTGAATTATGGGAAGGGAGAAAGAATGTTAAAGGTGGAAATTTCTATCCGTCAATACCCGAACCACTACGAGATGCGTTCGTTGGCAGGTACAGATATTAGAGTGATGACTATGCCTGATATGTTCGCTCATAAGCTTTGTGCTATGGGTGAACGTCTCTCTCCACGTGATATTTATGATGTATGGTTTTTCTTGCAAAACCATACAGAGATAAATGAAGATATTGTCATGGAAAGAACAGGGAAGAGCATAAGCGAATATGCTGCATGGTGTGCAGAGCATGTGCGTGAGGCCAGCTCTAAACTCCTGATGCAGGGACTTGGCGAGGTACTGAACGACACGAAGTCGAAGACCTTTGTCAGAAGCAAACTCATTAATGAGACATCCTCTGCGCTGGAGTTGTTCTCTGCTTTTCCATTGATTGCCAAATAGCATGATCTTAACAAGGATTATAAATGGAAAATGGAAGGAAAATCGTATGTTTACAACCAATAAATCGGAATTTACGAATGAAAGAAGTATCAGTATTAGTAGGTGCAGGAAGCATCGGACAGGCGATAATCCGTCGCGTGTCAGCAGGCAAGCACGTGGTGCTGGCCGACTATAGTGAAGAGAATGCCAAGCGAGCTGCCAAGACATTGGAAGACGCAGGTTTCGAGTGTTCCACCATCCGATGTGACCTTGGAAACAAGGTGGACATCTTGGCGCTGGTAGCGTTCGCCACGAGCAAGGGAGAAGTGAAGTATCTTGTGAATGCTGCAGGCGTGTCGCCGTCCCAGGCTCCCGTAGAGGAAATACTTCGTGTTGACTTATACGGCACAAGTGTACTCTTGGAGGAGTTCGGCAAGGTCATGGCTGATGGTGGTTCTGGCATCATCATTTCGTCGCAGAGCGGTCATCGTCTGCCAGCCCTGCCCCAGGAGCAGAATGATGCACTGGCAATGTCGCCCGTGGAAGAGCTGATGCGATTGCCGTTCATCAAGGAGATAAACGATACACTGAAAGCATATCAGTATTCCAAGCGTTGCAATGTGCTCCGTGTGGCCTACGAAGCCTGTCGCTGGGCAAAACGCGGTGCCACCATCAACAGTATCTCGCCTGGCATCATCATCACCCCATTGGCAAATGATGAGCTACACGGCCCTCGTGCTAAGGGCTATCTTGATATGATAGCCGGTATGCCGGCCCGTCGTGCAGGAACGCCTGATGAGGTAGGCGATTTGGCAGAGTTCCTGATGTCCTCTCGCGGGCGCTTTATCAGCGGTGCAGATTTCCTGATTGACGGCGGTTGCTCTGCCAGTTACTGGTATGGTGATTTGCAATACTTAAAGGCAACTCATTAAATTCAAATTTATCTTACACAAAAGCGATGTCATGTGGCATCGCTTCTTATTTTTTATGCGTGGCTTTTTGTAAACATTACAAAGATGCGTCTTTTCAGGTTTATTCATCTTATCAAGATTGATAACGAAACAAGCAAACCCACTGACAATCAGCAGTTATGCCAAAGGTCAGTGGGTTAATTGTTCCCAAATTGTGTCCCATAGGCCATGATGGGAACAATGAAAAAAACATCAAGTATTTTTCTCTTTATTAGCGAACAGGCTTGACCAGCACCTTCCGGCCGTTTACGATGTAGAGTCCCTGAGGCAGGAGAGTAGAAAGATGCTGCTGAATGAGAAGGGGCGAAGAAATGCCTTGGGTGTTGCGAAGCGTCAGCACAGGACGGCCGGCAAGGTCATAGACAACTGTTTCGCCCGGTTCAGCATCCATCGTAGGATGTTGGACGTCAAGGCCCTCTACTTCGAAGTCGTAGGGGGTATAGTTGGTAGCCTGCAGCGTGTAGTCGCGCGTTCGTTCATCAACCACTTCCCACGAAGCGTCGTCGGGGTCGTCGGTATAGGTGTCGCTGACAGAAAGCGTCCACGAGATGGGGTTGCGGTCGGAGTACTGCTGGGTGTCATTGGCCGTGTAGAGGCGATAGCCCGTGATGATGACGGGAGCTCCCGCATCGAAAAGGAACCACGAACGACCATTGAGATGCGAACAGAACTTGGTATGGAGGTCATTGTCGCCCATGTTGGGCCAGTTCTCGTGGCTGATGGTGCTCTCTATGCCGCGGTAAACGACCATTTCCTCAATCTCCTTGCCCTGGTCGTCGAGCAGGTCGAACTCGGCAAGCTGTATGATGCCGGTGCCCATGATTTCGCTGATGTCGAGCTTATAGTAACGGTAGCCATGCTGGTTGGGATTGGTATTGGAGTAGGAACCGTCGTCGAGGGCATAGACTATTGCGTGGCGTCCTGCAGCGTAGGGATGGGCGTCGCGCGGACGGCTGCCGATGTCAAGGTTCTGGCGCCAGAGCACTTCGCCGGCGCCCTGGTTGAGGAGCCAGCAGAGTTCGCCCGAAGCCATCTGTTCGGCGGTGAAGGGGGTGACGAGAGCAGTAACGGGATGGAGATTGTAATTGTTCTTCATCGCCAGCTGAGGAGCGGAGGCGAACTCCATTCCTGGAGCGGCGCCCTGGATGACAGCGGTGTTGAAACAGTTGCGGACGGTGACGGTACGGCCGGCGTCCCACCCCACCATGGCACCGACAAGTGAGTCGGCAGCCACGGGACCCATGTTGGCACATGCATTGATGTCGATGGTGGCGCGTTGGCCGCCACCCACCATGGCGCCCACCATGCTGCTGCCGCTGACGGCAGCCTCGCTCAGGCAGGCGCTGACAGCGATGGTGCCCGTCTGGGCACGACCGGCCACGGCCCCGACGTAGTCGCCTCCGCTGAAGGAGCAGCCGGGGCCGAGGTGGAGTCCGCTGACGGCGGCGCCGTCGCCCAACACGCCGAAGAGGCCGGCATAGTGATCGACCGTGACGGTGAGGCCGTCGATGACGTGGCCCTGCCCGAGGAAGGTGCCGCAGAAGGGGTGCGACGGTGTGCCGACAGGTTGGAATCGCTGCGTGTAGCGCGTCATGTCGAGGTCGGCACAGAGCTGAACCACGGCGTCGGCGGGCAGCTGGCCGCTGTTCTGCAGCTGACCGAAGGTGATGAGGTCGAGGGGAGTATTCACCAGATAGATGTCATCCTGCTGCTGCAACTGACCAAGGCCAAGCTTATTGTCCATCCAAGCCACACGGCCATAGACATAGTCGCGCACGACATCCACCTCAGCCTCCCACGAGCCGCGGATGGCGGGGGTGAGACTGATGTACTGGTTGAGGTAGGGCCAGCGGATGAAGTTGAGTCTGGCTGAGGCACGCACCTGCTGACGGAGCGAATCGACGCAGGCGGCCACGTCGTCGGGATTGAAGCGCCCCTCCTGACGCAGCTCGGCCCAAAGCATCTGGAGGCGGGCCATGACGTCAGGGTCGGAGAGGACGATGCTGACGAACTGGCTGAAATTGCCGGTGCAGCGGACGGTGTAGGTCCAGTTCTTGAACTCGTTGGCGGGGAAGGTGGTGATGTCGTCGTCGAGAGCCAGCTCGTGGTCCCACACGGGGCCAGTATAGAAGTGGTCGTCGCCACGCTCCTTGTAGAAGAACACCTGGCAGAGCATATCGGTGTTGCCGTTGAACTCGCTGGCAAGGAAGTAGCGCAGGAAGGACTCGAGGTCGAGGAAACGGCCGAAGCCCTCCGTGTCGCTGGACGTGCCGTCGGAATAGACATGGTTTTCCATGTCGTTCCAGGCGTTGCGGATGTAGTTGAACTGCTCAGTCTGGATGATGTCGTCGTCGGGGTCGTGGACGGTGATGGGGTTGCCGTGGGCGGAGGTGAACCAATAAGGTTCGCGCGAGGCGTTGTTGTCAACCTCCACAAAATAGCCACCGGTGATGGTCTCAGGGGTGACGTCGTCAGCCGTCATCTCGGTGATGTCGATGCGCCCCTTGGTGACGGTCACGTGGTCGGCCAGCGTGTAGGTGCCGCGATACTCGCCGTTCACCAGCAGGTCCACCACCTGATACCAGGGTGTCCACTTGAGTCCTGCCCTGCGCGACATCTCCCAAGCCACGGGGTTGCGCATGAGGGTCTTGTCGCGGAAGCTGTTGATGAGCACCCATTTCTTCGCCTTGACGGGCGACTCGTTGGTGCCGCCCTTGAGCATGTGGTGACTCTTGCCGTCGTTGAACTTCACGCGATAGGCCTTGTTGTCGGGGGTGGAGGAGTAGTTGCCCCTGACGCGGAAGAGGATGGGATAGTCCTGTATGAGGCGCCCGCCCTCGTAGATGAGCTGCGAGCGCGACTCGTGGTCCTCGCCCCGTGTGAGGGGCAGGAAGGCGTCGTGCACGTGGATGCTGAGGGTGGGGATGTCGGTTATCTGGTAGAACTGGCTGTCGTCGCCCTCGCCGGGGGTACCGAAGAATTCCAGCTCAGCCACGGCGCAGCGGGTGTTGGCCGGGCCGACGTAGCGGACATAGCGGAAGCCGCGGCTGACGGCGACGTCGGCATAGGTCGTGATGTTCTTCTCAGGTGTATCTCCGATGAGGTAGAGGGGCACGGCATCCATGAAGTCCGGCTGGTTGGCACCTTCGAAGACACCCAGCAGCATCTTGTCCGCACCGCTGCTGCCCGTCTGCGGGCGGAAGCCCACGCGGGTGATGACGTGCGGCGTCCCCAGGTCGAGGCCAGCCCACCCCATGCTCTGCTCCCAGGCCGAGAAGAAGGTGCTCACATTGCCGTCGAACGCCGCAGCATAGGTGTAGGCCGTGGTGGTCTGGCGGTGGGTGGTGGGGTCGTAGCTATAGGGTGAGCCGATAGGCGTACCGGTGAGCGGAGTGCCCTCGGCCCAGACCGACGAAACCATGACAATGGATACGAGGATGACGTGTATGAAACGGATGCTTTTCATTTTTTTCATATTTTGAGCCTGCAAAGATAGTGACAAAAATGCGATTAAGCGAGAGCAAAGAGAAAATTATTTTCTTTTTGCCGAACGTGAGCATTTTAGACCGAAGGTCAAGGCGAGAGAAAAAACAAAATTATTTGCATTATAAAGAAAAATGACTACCTTTGCAGCGAGTTTCACCCTGTTCAGTCACTAAAAAAACAATCATCATGAAAGAATTAAAAGGAACCAAGACAGAAAAGAACCTGCAAGAAGCCTTTGCAGGCGAGTCGATGGCACGCAACAAGTACACCTACTTCGCCTCCCGCGCCAAGAAGGACGGCTACGTGCAGATTGCCGCCCTCTTTGAGGAGACGGCTGCCAACGAAAAGGAACACGCCAAGATCTGGTATAAGTACCTCAATGGCGGCAGCGTCAGCGACACCCCCACCAACCTGGCCGACGCCGCAGCCGGCGAGAACCACGAGTGGACCGACATGTATGCCCGCATGGCACGCGAAGCACGCGAAGAGGGCTTCACCGAGATAGCCGAGAAGTTCGAAATGGTGGGAGCTATCGAACGGCACCACGAAGAGCGTTATCTGAAGCTGTTGAAGAACATCCAGGACAAAGCCGTGTTCACAAAGGACGGCGACGCCATCTGGCAGTGCAGCAACTGCGGACACATCGTCGTCGGCAAGCAGGCTCCCGACGTCTGTCCCGTCTGCAACCATCCCCAGAGCTACTTCCAAGTGATGGCCGAGAACTATTGACTTCCCCTGTCGCGACCTCTTATTGTATTGAAGATTGAAGATTAAGGATTGTCCGTTGTTAATTTTCAATCTTCAATTTTCAATCTGCTCTTGCTGCTCCATATATCATGGCTGGCAAGCGGGCAAGTCTTTTCGAATCTAACAACCTTTATAAGAATTAACTGAGAATGAAAAAGAAAGCCCTTTTGTTCGTCATCCTGACAATGTACCTATACGGAGGTGACGTGTTTGCTGCCGACATCTGCTGGACGCTGTCAGACAGCACCGGCGCCATCGTCTTCACCCCGTCGGACGAGAAACTCCCCTACAACGACCACATCGAGATGAGCGGCCAGCAGATGGCCGTCGTCCTCCGGTGGGGAGTCGATGAACAGCGCCGCTTCACCGCCGAACGTTCACTCGTCTTCCCTATGCTGCGCACCATCCCCAACAACACTCATGCCAGTCTGATGCATCGTGTGGGCATCGACATCCCATCGCTAATCAGTGTGAATGGCCTCTGCCTCGCTGGCGAACAGGTCGGACAGGTCTGGATAGACGGCTATGTCGGCGTAAGCAGCACCTTCTCTGTCGGGCGGCCCAACATCGGTGCAGCCCGCGGCACCTATCGCACCCCCGCCGTCCGGATGACACGATGCATCTTCCCCTCTACTGACAAACCGCTGATGGCCGAACTCTATACCTACACCAACATCTCGGGGAGCGCACAGACCGTCTATATCCCCGAGTATTCGCAGGTGTTTACGACCCAGCCTGAACGGGGTGTGACGGGAGCTTACGTCATCCGCGCCGACCTCACCGGCAACGGCACCTACACCGTGCCCCCTGGCCAGAACCTCACCTTCGGCGCCGTCTTTCAAGCCTACCGCGAAGGCGATGCCCCCCTGCAGCCCGATGTTTCACAGGAGTTCGACGCCCGGCGCTCCTTTGTAGAGGAGATGGACGCCAGCCTCATCCTTGACACCCCCGACGACGTCATCGACCGCGAGTTCCGCTTTGCCAAGCTACGGGCCTCCGAGAGCATCTTCAAGACCTCAGGCGGCTACATGCACGCCCCAGGCGGCGAGTCGTACTATGCCGCCATCTGGGCTAACGATCAAGCCGAATACGTCAACCCCTTCTTCCCCTTCACCGGCTACGCCACCGGCAATGCCTCCGCCCTCAACGCCTACCTCCACTTCGCCCGCTTCATGAACGATGAGTGGAAGCCCATCCCCAGCTCCATCATCGCCGAGGGCAAGGACATCTGGAACGGCGCCGGCGACCGTGGTGATGCGGCCATGATTGCCCATGGCGCCGCCCGCTACGTCATGGCCCGCGGCAGCCTCGACGAGGCACGCCAGCTCTGGCCGCTCATCGAGTGGTGCCTCGAGTACTGCCGCCGCCACCTCAGCGATGCAGGCGTGGTTCTCTCCGACTGCGACGAGCTCGAAGGCCGTTTCCCGGCCGGCGACGCCAACCTCTGCACCTCCACCCTCTACTACGATGCACTGCGCAGTGCTGCCCTGCTGTGCCGCGAGCTGGGGATAGGCAGCCGTCAGGCCGCCACCTACACCCGCCAGGCCGATGCCCTCGCAGAAGCCATCGAACAGCACTTCGGCGCCGACATGGACGGTTTCCACACCTATCGTTACTACGATGGCAACACCCTGCTGCGCTCGTGGATTTGCATGCCCCTCATAGTAGGTCTTGAGAGCCGTGCCGAGGGCACTATTGCCGCCCTCACCTCCCCAAAACTGATGACCCCCGAAGGCCTGCTCACCCAAGAGGGCAGCGAAACCTTCTGGGACCGCAGCACCCTCTACGCCCTGCGTGGCATCTACATCGCCGGCGACGTATCCACCGCCAGCCCCTTCATGCACCACTATTCCGAACACCGTCTGCTGGGCACCCACGTGCCCTATCCCATCGAGGCATGGCCCGAAGGCTCGCAGCGACACCTCTCGGCCGAGAGCGGCCTCTACTGTCGCGCCGTCGTGGAGGGCATGTTCGGCCTGCGTCCCACCGGACTCCGTTCGTTCACCCTCTCGCCCCGCCTCGCCGACGGCTGGGACGCCATGGCCCTGCGCCACATCCGCGCCTTCGGTGCCGACTTCGACATCGACGTCGCCCGCCGTGCGGGAAAAATGGAAATCACCGTTACCAACCACACCACAGGCAAGCGCCAGGTACGTCGCATGCCCACAAACTCGCTGACAAACATAGCGTTTAAGCTTGAGTAATTCATAATTCATAATAATAATGAAGAATGGAAAATGAAGAATGAAGAATAATTTAGGGAGTTCAGGAGTTCAGGAGTTGCAGGGAGTTCAGACAATACTTCTGCATGCAGACTCTCGTTAGCAACACTATTGTCTGAACTCCTGAACCGACGAACGAAGCAATAGCAAAGCAAACTTGTTTGCTCTGCCTTGCAAGGAGGAGGAAGAGCGGAGCTCAACTCCTAAAAACCGACATTTTATTTTTCATTCTTCATTCTTCATTTTTCATTAAAAAAGTCCTAATTCCTAATTTCTAATTCCTAATTCCTAATTTTATGAGACGTCTCTGCCTTCTCCCCATCCTTCTCTTTGCTGTGCTGCCCTGCGCTGCACAGCACTCCGTAGCTGGTTTCTACCCCTTGGAGGGAAGCGGCCGCATCGTCTATGACTTTAACGGCGGCTGGCGCTTCCACCGCGGCGATGCTGTGGGAGCCGAAGGCACCGATTTCGACGACAGCCGCTGGGAGATTGTCACTACACCCCACAGCGTAGAGACAGAGAGTCCCGAAATGAGCGGCTGCCGCAACTACCAAGGCATAGCGTGGTACCGCAAGCACTTTGTACTGCCCGCCGACATGGAGGGCCGCCAATGCACCCTCCACTTCGAAGCCGTCATGGGCAAACAGGTGGTTTATGTGGACGGGCGTGAGGTGATGCGCCACCGGGGCGGTTATCTCCCCTTCAGTGTTGACCTCAGTGCCGCGGGCGTCGAGGCCGGCGACACCTGCGTCATTGCCCTCATGACCGACAACAGTGACGACCCCGCCTATCCCCCAGGCAAACCCCAGTACGCCCTCGACTTCACCTACCACGGCGGCATCTATCGCGACGTCTGGCTCATCGGCAAGCACCCCGTCGCCCTCACCGAAGCCGACGAGACGGCCGATGTCGCCCGCGGCGGTGTCTTTGCCTGGACGGAAAGCCTCACCGTCGGCACACAGGCCGTGGTGGGCGTTCAGACTGAAGTGTGCAATGCCACCCCCCGAAAGGAGAAGGTCACCGTGCTGTCCGTGCTAAAGGACGCTGACGGCCACACCGTAGCCACAGCCCGCCAGCCCCTCACACTCGGCGAAGGCACACGCGCCGCCGCCACTCAGCTGCTGAAGGTGAAGGCTCCGCACACGTGGAGTCCCGAGACGCCCTATCTCTACACCCTCGAGACGCGCATTATGCAAGGACGCCGCACCCTCGACGGCGGCATCACGCGCATCGGTATCCGCACCGTCGAATGGCGTGGTGCCGATGGCCTGTGGATAAACGGCGAGCGCTACACACAGCTCATCGGCGGCAACCGTCATCAGGACTTTGCAGTGGTGGGCAATGCCGTCCCCAACAGCCAGCAGTGGCGCGATGCACTGAGGCTGCGCGACGCCGGTTTCCGCATCGTCCGCTCCGCGCACTACCCCCAAGACCCCGCCTTTATGGACGCCTGCGACGAACTGGGGCTCTTCGTCATTGTGGCCACACCCGGCTGGCAATTCTGGAATGGCGACCCCACCTTCGCCCAGCGCGTCTATCAGAACACCCGTCACATGATTCGCCGCGACCGCAACCACCCCTGCGTCATCCTTTGGGAGCCCATTCTCAACGAGACCAACTTCCCGCAGGACTTCTCACTGCGTTCATTGGCGATTACCCGGGACGAATACCCCCATCCCGGTCGTCCGGGTGCTGCTGCCGACCTGCGCTCGGCAGGCGTCAGGGAGCACTACGATGTCATCTATGGCCATGCCGCACAGGCTGTTGGCGCGGGAGCGCCCCGGCAGTCGGTGTTCCGCAGAGAGTGGGGCGATCTAGTCGATGACTGGTATGCCCACAATGCTCCCAACCGCGCCTGCCGTGCCTGGGGCGAACAGGCGTTGCTCACACAGTCGCAGTCGCTATGGGAGTCGTTGGGCGAGATGTTCCAGACCGACGGCCGTTTTACAGGCGGCTGCCTCTGGCACCCCTTCGACCATCAGCGCGGCTACCATCCCGACCCCTTCTATGGCGGCATCTACGATGCCTACCGCCAGCCAAAGCCGTCGTTACGTATGATGCAGTCGCAGCTCACCACCGAGCCGATGGTCTTCATCTGCAACGATATGACCCCCTTCTCCCCCTCCGACATCGTTGTCTGGACGAACTGCGACTCCGTACGCCTCACCCTCTACGGCGGTGCCCGTATGGAGACGCTGCCCGCCAGCACAAAATCAACCTCTAACCCCTCACCCCTGACTCATCCCGTCTATCGCACCCCTGTGGTCTTCCGCGACTGGTGGAACTTTATGGACTCGCGACGCTACACCTATTCGTCCAAACAGTTAGACAAAATGGAACTGAAGGCCGAGGGCATCCGCGGCGGCCAAGTGGTGTGCACCGACGTGCGCCATCCCTCGCGCCGCAGCACACGCCTCCGCCTCCGTGCCGACACGATAGGACACCCCTTCACGGCTGATGGCAGCGACTTTGTGGTGGTGATGGCCGAGGTGACGGACGACGAGGGCAATGTGCGCCGCCTTGCTCGCGAAGACGTGCGCTTCACCGTAGAAGGTGAGGGGCGTCTGCTCATCCCCGACGCCCAAGCCGATGCCGACGGCGCTTGCCGCGTCCCCGTCGAATATGGCACGGCACCCGTGCTGGTACAATCGACCCACCGCGCAGGCTCGGTCACCATCCATGCCCACGTGGTGACGGAGGGTGCCGTTGCTCCCCAGCCCGCCACGCTGACACTCACCACCCAACCCAATCCCATGCCCGAATGCTATTTAACAGACGGGCTGGCGGGCAGGCGGGCTGGCCAAAAAGCCTTACCCCCCTCCAGTCCTTCCACCCTAAGCACCGATGCCCTCCGCGAAGCTCTCGATGAGGTCGGCAGACAGCAGGAAGCCTTTGGCGAATAGCACCAAACAGATGGTGCAGCGAATGCCAGGGGGGCGACATGCCGCGTCTATACAGTTGGGCGAGTTGCGACAGAGGAAAAACGAAGTTTAACCGCAGAGTAACGGCAGAATACAAGAAGCAAGGCATGGGGTCTCAGAAGCAATCTGAAACCCCATGCCTTGCCTTTGGGTTTTTACGGTCTCCTTATTGCTGATTCCATTTAGACTATCAGACTTTTAGACTTTGGCTTCGCCTTCGTCAGTCACGACTTGGCCATTCAAGCAAGCTTGATGGCTCTCGCTGTTCCGTCCGTTCAGACTAGCAGATGAATGTTTCGTGGACGACGCTGTTGCAGGACTATTATCTGCCATTCTGTTAGTCTGATAGTCTGACCTTCTTCAGATAGCGCGTAGGAAGAGGACGATGGCGTCGCGGTCTTCTTTGGGGAGGTTGTAGAAGCGAAGTGCGGTGTCGAAGGCGTCGGAGTCGGCGCTATAGGCGTGCCACATGATGGCCTCCACCTCGTTGCGGGCGCGGAAGTCGTGGAGGCGGTCTTCGGCTCCAGTGAGGCGCAGCGAGAGGCCACGTCCCCAGAGGGGTGTGGTGCGGCACCAACCGGTGCGGATATCATTAATCATATGGAGGCGATGCTGCACCATGTCGGTGTAGGGCCAGATGGTCTGGTCGGCAAAGCGGGGCAGGGCCTCGGCAGGGTCGATGCCGCGTGACTGGGCGTAGGCCCTGGTGGCGGCATCGACCCACATGTCGTCCTTGCCCGTCTTCCACGATGGACGGTGGCAGGCGGCACAGCCTATCTGGTTGAAGAGCTGCTTGCCGCGCTTGACGGCAGGCTTGTCGAGGTCACGGGCAGCGGGTACGGCCAGACCGCGGTGCCAGATCATGAAGTCGTAGTAATCCTCGTCGCTCATCTCGTCGCGCCCGTTGTAGGGGGCAGCGTTGAAGAAGTAGCGGTCGAACACATCTTTCTTGGCGATGGAGCTGATGCTGAGCAGTTCGTTCACGCGGTCGGCGATGCCTTCGCGGGTGCCGTCGGCATAGTAGGGGTGGAGCAGGGAAGTCTGGTCGTTGCCATGCCGGAGGATGTAGTCGATGACTTCAGGGTCCTGGCTCTGTGCCTTGGCCCAGGCGGGAGTGGTGTAGAGCCAGTGGCGGTCGGAGCGTGTGACGTTGGTGATGTTCCAGATGGCGTTGGCTCCGGCGCCGTCCTGGAGCGAGCCGCGCGTCATGGCATAGGTGAAGCGCTTGACAGGGCCGTGGGTGCCGCGGTGGATGCCGGTGTCGTTATAGGGGGCGCTGTAGTAGGCGGTGGGGGCGAAGTCGTCGGCCTCCTTGTCCCACATGGCGGGGTTGAGGGCAACGTACCTGGCCGACTGACGGTGCTGCTCGCGCATGTCCTCGTCGCTGATGGCGTCGAGCAGGCCGGTACCGTAGATGCCGATGGTGCCTTCGAGACGGACTTCGTAGTTGTCGGGGACAGGGTCGGTACGGAAAGCGCTCTGGGGGATGGTGACCTCGGGATAGATGAGGGCAAAGGGTTCGCCGTCGGGGAACTGCATCTTCAGGCCACTGGGCATGGAGGTGACGTTTTTCCACTGGATGTAAATCTGCGTCTCGTCGATGGGTGCCTTGAAGGGTACCATGGCTGCCGTCTGGGGCATGCCGGTGACCTCGCTGATGTAGGCGTTGTTGTCAGGATGGTAGATGACGAGCAGGTAACCGTTGCCGAAGTCGTTGGCACGATAGCGGTCCATGCGCTTGCCGTGTCCGTAGGAGGGATGGCAGTGGATGCAGCTGGGGCGTACCCATGCAGGACCGAGGCCCTTGCGTGGCTCGGTGTTGAGGGTGTAGAGGTGCTCGAAGAAGTCCTCGCCATGCTTGAAGCGGCTCTGGCCGTCGGCGATGTCATCGACGGCAGGGGCAGGAGCGGAGTAGCTCTTGCCGAGGGTGGTGCCGCGCTGGCCGCCGGGGTACCATTCGTCGGCGGTGAAGACGTCGTTGGCTACGCCAAAGGCTTCGTCGGCTGGCACAAGGTTGTTGGTGGGCTCGTCTTCACGACACGAGGTGAGCACCAGCACCGAACAGCCCAAACTGAAAACGAAGGCTAAAGATTTCAAATAAAATGCTTTGCGTTTCATGATGGAGAATACTTACAGTTTATAATTCACAATTTCTAATTCCATTTGCATCGAGATGCTCTTTTTGGAGGGAAAGCGTTTGCCTGCTGACGGGCAGGCAAACGCTCCTGAAAAGAGAAGTGATGATTAGTAGTAATGGGGGTAACAAAATAATGGATTTCAATAATGGACAATGGATAATTAATTTTCAATTTTCAATCTTCAATGTCTATGACCTTGTCGTCTTCAAATGACTTATTCCAGATGGTGCTGACGTACTTCACGAAGGGATAGGGCATGGCCCCGATTTTCGCGATAGCGTCCCTGATGGCTGCCTCCACCTTGTCGCCAGTGGCGGAGTCGTTGTCCCTGAACCACTGGTGGAAGCTGTTTTTGGCGGGGCTGCTGCTGCCGTTGGTGCTGCCGTACCAGACATTCTCGATGGAGCGGATGTTGTTCTGGAAGTCGGCGATGGAGTTGTAGCTATAGGGCGACTCGACGTAGAAGATATAGCCGGAGGCGAAGGGGTTGCCGATTTTGCCGGAGCCCACCTCGTCGGCAATGGCGGCACAGCTGCCCTCGTCGTCGTTGAGGAGCTGCTGAATGGCATCGGTGAGGCCGTCGAAGGTGCTGCCTGCGTCGCCGGCGTTAATCATGTTCCAGCCGAAGGACTTTCCGCCCTTGGTCTGGTAGTCGAGGCCAGCCTTCGTGACGGCAGCCAGACGAGTCAGGTTGGGGCTGAGTTCCCACGACACCTGCAGCTGGTAGCAGCGGTTGACAAGTTCTCTGGCCACGGCCTGGGCATACTTCAGCTCTTCGGCAGCAGGCACAGAGGTGAACCCTTTGTAGGTGTCGTTCTTCTGAAAGTCGGCCACGGTGCGGTTCTTGCCATCGCGGAAGAGGACGAACTCAAGGGCATGGAAACCAAGGATGCTGGCGTCCTCGAGGGCCTCGTCGGTGTAGCGCCCGGTCTGGAAGTAGCTGAGGAGCAAGTCGCGGTTGAGGGGCCACGAGTCGATGGTGGGGTCGATGTCGAAGTCGCTGGCGGCACCGCCGAGGAAGGCTTCGCTCTTCTCCCACCAGGCACGGGCGTCCTTGAAGGCGGTGCAGGCGGCGTCGATGTCCGACTGCTTGATTTCAGCGGTAGAGAGGTCGCCAAGGGCCTGCTGCAACTTTTCGGCGGCGCTCGCCAAGCTGGTGTAGGTGGGGATGATGACCTGCTCCACGTCGTTCTTCACCACCTCCTTCAGGGCTGCCTCCTGTTCATCGGTGAGCTTGCTCTTCAGGATCTTCTCCGTGGCGTTGTTCAGTTGGTTGATGAGGGCATCGCAGGCATCAATGGCGGCGGTGCCATAGGAACGGTCGGCATACTGCTCGTTCGTGGGACCGTTTTCATCGGGATTGCAGGACGTCACGCCCAGCGCAAGGGCGCTGGCTGCTGCAAAAATCAGCGCATACTTTGTAATTTTTTTCATTGTTTTTTATGCTTTTATCGGGTTAGAATTTTTTTCGTTCTTTTGGAGTAACTATTCGTTGTGAATTATAGACTGTAGATTACCTGAACCATCCTTCGTAGGCCACGCCGATGGAGACGGAGGGCTCGTCGTTGTATTTGCTGAGGAGGAAGCGGTGGGAGTACTCGGCCTTGACGCAAATCTCTGGCAGGGGATAGTAGTTGATGCCGGCAGCCATGCGACGGACGAAGGTGTAGTCGTAGGAGGTGCTGAGGGTGTTTTCGGCATAGGGGTTGTACTGCTCGTAGCGCCCGAAGAGATAGAGCTTCCTCCCGGCCTCGCGCGTCTGTCGGATTTGCGACAGGATGTCGTAGCCCGCCTCCACACCCACGGCGTAGGCCTTGCTGCTGACGATGCGCGTGCTGTGGTGGTAGGGCGACTGCTTGTTGATGCGGTTGTAGAAGTAGTTGAGCTGCTCGGCATCGCCCAGATGGCCGTAGTCGGCCTGTCCGCGGGCTATCCAGTTGTGGCCTTTGTAGGTGAAGTCCAGCGCTCCCACCATCACCTCGCCGCGGTAGGTAGCCGTGATGCCGGACGCCTCGCGGGGGACGGAGTTGCCGATGGAGTGGCCGTAGTAGGCGCTCAGTCCAAGGCGCAGGCCGCCGCCGGCATACCAGTCGAGGCGTGCCGACGTGCCGAAGGTGTTGGCCACCTCGTACTCCAGCGGAGTGGAGGCACCTTTGTGAATCCAGCCCGTGTTGGTGAACTGGTCGGCATTGAGCCCCGCCAGCAGCTGGGCCTCATAGCGGAAGGCACCGCTGCGGCCCCAGAACGAAGCTCCCGTCTGGTGCCACGTGCTGGGCAGGATGATGTTCTCGCCTTCGGGACGATAGACGGTGAAGAAGTTCAGTGGCTCGTGGTAGGCGTTGTTAAGGCCGACAGGCACCACGATGTGGCCCACCTTGATGTTGGCGGCACGCGAGAAGCTCTTCTGCAGCCAGAACTGCTCCAGCTCCACTTCGCCGCCCTTCTCGAACTCCTGTTCCCACTCGTTGAACTCGTCGTACTCATGTTCATAGCTGGCGCCTGTGCCGCCGTGCTCGAACTCTATCTCGGTGCCCATCGTCCAGCCCTTGCCGAAGTCGTATCCGAGATAGACCACGGCATGGGGGACATCGAACTGCCCGTGCGACGGGTCGTTCTTGTGCTCGGAGGCATTGACGTAGCGCTTGGCGTTGTCGCTGAAGAAATTGCGTGTCATGGCCACTTCGCCATAGCCGCCCACGCTGAGCCGGTTACCGCGCACATGCTGCATGACGCTGTCGGCTGCCACCGTCTGCGCCCCGGCGCCAACGCATGCGGCCGCCATAAGGCCGCAAGCGAAGATAATTCTATAGTTTGTATGCATCTCTTACCTTTTTAAATATACCGAATGTATTTTTTTCTTTCAAAATCGCTGCAAAGATACAGCCTTTCGTCCTAATGGGCAATACCCAAAAATGAGTAAAATCATCGTCGCCGCCGGGGCACTTCCTGTTATCACCTACCTGCCAAAGCCCGTGAATCGTCGCGATGTTATGTCTGTGTCATTGCAATGGTTCATCTGTGTCATTGCAATGGTTTATCAATGTCATTGCAATGACACGATGTGTTCATTGCAATGGTATGGATAGAAAGATGGTAAAAGTTGTATCGGCAATAAGGGTAATAACGGGCGCCGGCGCATTTTTTTTAAAAAAAATTTGCATTTGCCGACAAAAGGCTCTACTTTTGAGGTCGCAAAAGAAAACGTATTGTTTAACCCTAAAAAAAACAAGTATGAAAAAGTATTTGGCAGAAATGGTAGGAACCATGGTATTGGTTCTGATGGGCTGCGGCACGGCCGTCAGCCTGGCATGTGGCACAGACACCGCATCGGTTGTCGGCACGGCATGCGCATTCGGTCTGGCCGTGGTGGCCATGGCCTACACTATCGGCGGCATCTCGGGATGCCACATCAATCCGGCCATCACCCTGGGCGTGCTGCTCTCGGGCCGCATGAGCGGTAAGGATGCCGTCATGTACATCATCTTCCAGTGCATCGGCGCTGTCCTCGGCGCAGCCATCCTGTTCGCCTTCACCAGCGTGGGCACGGGCTTCGCAGGCACGCTGACGGGCGCCAACACCTGTGCGGGCGCAGGCAGCCAGCTGGCCGGCTTCATCGTGGAGCTGGTGCTGACGTGCGTGTTTGTGCTGGTGGTGCTGGGCACGACGGATGCCGAGAAGGGCGCCGGCAACTTCGCCGGTCTGGCCATCGGCCTCTCGCTCATCCTCATCCACTTCGTCGGCATCAAGTACACGGGCACCAGCGTCAACCCCGCCCGTTCCTTCGGCCCCGCCCTGTTTGAAGGCGGCCAGGCCCTGAAGGACCTCTGGGTGTTCATCGTCGCGCCCCTCTGCGGCGGTGCACTCGCTGCCCTCATCTGGAAGTGCATCGGCGGCTGCAAGTGCAAGAAGGACTAAATGAAACCCTGATGTTCGCCCTCGCCCATCGCGGGGACGACGTCGGGCGACTCCTGCTGGGGCATGCCCCGGCAGGAGTTGATGTCGCACGGGCCGTCCAGCAGATTGAGGGTTGGCGCACAGCCCGGCACAAACTGCCCTCGTGGGCAGCCTGCGACGACATGCTCTATCCACCGCGGCTGGCCATGGAACAATGTTCCAGCGAGGCCACAGCCCGTTACAAGGCGGCGATTGCCGGAGGCCGCCCGGCGGGAGACAGGTGTCCGGGCACCCGCCGCCTCGCGGACTTGACCGGCGGCTTTGGCGTCGATTGCGCCCTGATGGCTACGGCTTTCGACGAGGTGACGTACGTGGAGCGCAATCCGGCTCTCTGCTCCATCGCCGCCGCCAACTTCGCTTCGCTGGGCTTGCACCATGTCCACACGGTGAACGGGGATGCCGGTGAGGCGCTTGAGCGGCTGCCCGTGCAGGACTGGGTCTATCTCGACCCTGCACGCCGCGACAGCGCAGGGCGCAAAATGGTTTCGCTGGCCGACTGCGAGCCCGACGTCGTCCGTCTGGCTCCCATGCTGCACGCCCATGCACGGCGGGTGATGGTGAAATGCTCGCCCATGCTCGACATCTCCCTGGCCCTTCGCCAGTTGACATCCATGCAGGAGGTGCACGTGGTAAGCGTCCTGGGCGAGTGCAAGGAGCTGCTTTTCGTGACCTCGGACGTCGCCGTCATCCATGCCGTCACGCTGCGGACGGACGGCAGCGTGGCAAGCGACTTCACCTTCGCGCCCTCCGACGAGCAGGCCTGCCTGCCCGACTACGCCGACAGCATAGGCCACCTGCTCTACGAGCCCGATGCGGCGCTGCTCAAGGCCGGCTGCTTCAAGCTGCCCGCCCGTCGCTACGGCTTGCAGAAACTCCACCCCGACAGCCACCTCTACACCTCCTGCACCCTGCGACCCGACTTCCCTGGACGGACGTTCGAGGTTGTCGGCTCGGCGGGTTTCGGCAAACACGAGGTGAAGGCCCTGCTGGGCGGCCTCCGCAAGGCGAACCTGACCGTCCGCAACTTCCCCGACAGCGTGGAGGGCTTGCGCCGCCGCCTCCATCTGGCCGAGGGCGGCGACGACTACCTCTTCGCCACACGACTGAAAAACGGCAAAAAGATGCTCGTTCGCTGCCGGAAAGTGCAATGTTGAGCGCTTTTTTTCGGTTTTTGGCCTCAGCGTTGAAGTTTCTGAAAAAAAAGGACTATCTTTGTCGGCACAAAATAGAAACAGATCATGGCAGTTACCATCAAACCCATCAACACGTCAAAGAAAGACCTCAAGAGGTTCATCCTCTTCAACTACAGACTCTATCGGCACAACAAGTATGCCGTGCCCGAAATGTATGACGACCTCATGAGTGTGTTCATGCCCAGCCGCAACGCAGCCTACGAGTTCTGCGACGCCCAGTTCTTCCTTGCCTACCGGGGCTGCAGGGTGGTGGGCCGCGTGGCGGCCATCATCAACCGCCGCGCCAACGCAACGTGGGGCAAGCAGACCGTCCGCTTCGGATGGATTGACTTCATCGACGACGAGGAGGTCTCGCAGGCGCTCATCGACGCCGTCGTCGAATGGGGCAGACAGCGCGGCATGACGGAAATCGAAGGGCCGCTGGGATTCACCGACTTCGACCGCGAGGGCATGCTCATCGAGGGCTTCGACCAGCTGGGCACCATGGCCGCACACTACAACTACGCCTACTACCCGCGCCACATGGAACGGATGGGCTTCCAGAAGGGGGCCGACTGGGTGGAATTCAAAATCTTCCCCCCCAAGGAGGTGCCCGAGAAGTTCCAGCGCATCTGCGACCTCGTCCGGAACCGCTACCACCTGCGCGTGGCCAAATACACCTCGCGCAAGGCGCTGAGGGAGGAGCGCGGAAAGGAGATTTTCGACGTCATCAACGACGCCTACGCCCCGCTCTATGGCTACTCGCGTCTGAGCGAACGGCAGGTGGACCAATACATCAAGGCCTACCTGGGCCTTGTTGACCTGCGCCTCATCCCCATGGCCTTCGACGAGCAGGGCCGCCTGGTGGGCGTGGCCATCATGATGCCGTCGCTCAGCCGCGCCCTGCGCCGCGGCCGCGGCGCCCGACGCTTCTGGGGCTACCTGCCGCTCGCATGGACCCTCTTCGTGCGCCGGCCCAAGAACACCGACCTGCTGCTGGTGGCCGTGCGCCCCGAATACCAGGGCAAGGGCGTCAACGCCCTGCTCATCGCCGACCTCATACCCACCTACGCCCGACTCGGCTACCGCTTTGCCGAAAGCAACCCCGAGCTGGAGTCGAACGCCAAGGTGCAGAGCCAGTGGGACTACTTCGAGCACGTCAACCACAAGCGCCGACGCTGCTGGGTGAAGACAATTGACGACACGCCGTCAATGGGCAATGGATAATTCCTGATTCCTTATTTTCTAATTCTATAATTCTATAAATCATTGACTGAGGAACAGACACTGAACATACCGGAGGCCACGGTGGAATATACGGACGACAACATCCGCCACCTGAGCGACATGGAGCACGTGCGCATCCGTCCGGGCATGTACATCGGCAAGCTCGGCGACGGCTCGCAGGCCGACGACGGCATCTACGTGCTGCTGAAGGAAATCATCGACAACAGCATCGACGAGTTCAAGATGAATGCCGGCCGGCGCATCGAAGTCGAAATCACCGCCGGACGCCGCGTGAGTGTGCGCGACTACGGCCGAGGCATACCGCAGGGCAAGCTCATCGAGGCCGTCAGCGTGCTCAACACCGGCGGCAAGTACGACAGCAAGGCATTCAAGAAAAGCGTCGGCCTGAACGGCGTGGGCGCCAAGGCCGTCAACGCCCTCAGCGCCGAATTCGAAGTGCGCAGCTACCGCGACGGCAAGGTGCGGACAGCGGCCTTCCGGCGCGGCGAGCTGGTGAGTGACACCACCGCCGACAGCGCCGACGAAAGCGGAACAGCCATCACCTTCGAGCCCGACGACACCATCTTCACCGGCTACGCCTTCCAGCCCGCCATCGTCGAGACCATGCTCCGCAACTACACCTATCTCAACACTGGACTCATCGTCATGTACAACGGGCGGCGCATCCTCTCCCGCAACGGCCTCGAGGACCTGCTCGCCGACCGCATGACCACCGACGCCCTCTACCCCATCGTACACCTGAGGGGCGACGACATCGAGATAGCCTTCACCCACACCAACCAGTATGGCGATGAGTACTACTCCTTCGTCAACGGCCAGCACACCACACAGGGCGGCACCCACCAGAGCGCCTTCAAGGAACACATCGCACGCACCATCAAGGAGTTCTTCAACAAACCCTTCGAACCCTCCGACATCCGCAGCGGCATGGTAGCCGCCATCGCCATCAACGTCGAAGAGCCCGTCTTCGAAAGCCAGACAAAGGTGAAGCTCGGCTCCACCACCATGGCACCGGGCGGAGGACTCAGCCTGGGCAAGTTCGTCGGCGACTTCATCAAGACCGAGGTTGACAACTACCTCCACCGCAACCCCGAGACGGCCGACATCATGCTGCAGAAGATTCAGGACGCGGAGAAGGAGCGCAAGGCCATCGCCGGCGTCACCAAGCTGGCACGCGAACGGGCCAAGAAAGTCAACATGCACAACCGCAAGCTGCGCGACTGCCGCTTCCACTATGGCGACAGGGGGGGCGTGCAGGGCGAGGAGAGCAGCATCTTCATCACCGAGGGCGACAGCGCCAGCGGAAGCATCACCAAGAGCCGCGACGTCAACACACAGGCCGTCTTCAGCCTGAGGGGCAAACCCCTCAACACCTTCGGACTCACCAAGAAGGTCGTCTATGAGAACGAGGAGTTCAACCTGCTGCAGGCTGCACTCAACATCGAGGAAGGGCTGGAGGGGCTGCGCTACAACAAGGTCATCGTGGCCACCGATGCCGACGTCGATGGCATGCACATCCGCCTGCTCATGATCACCTTCTTCCTCCAGTTCTTCCCCGACCTCATCAAGAAGGGCCACGTCTATATCCTCCAGACCCCCCTCTTCCGCGTACGCAACAAGAAGAAGAGCATCCGCGGCTACAAGAAGGAGAACTTCCCCGAAGCCGACGGAGGCGGCGACTTCGTCACCCTCTACTGCTATAGCGAAGAGGAACGGCTCGACGCCATCCAACGCCTCGGCCCCAATCCCGAAATCACCCGCTTCAAGGGCCTCGGCGAAATCTCGCCCGACGAATTCCGCCATTTCATCGGCAAGGACATCCGCCTTGAGCAGGTCACCCTGCAGAAGAACGACGCCGTCATGGGCCTGCTGGAGTTCTACATGGGCAAGAACACCATGGAGCGCCAGAACTTCATCATCGACAACCTCGTCATCGAGGAAGACAAACCCGAGGAAGAAGAGGAAGAATGAGAATTTAAAAAATAAAAATTAGGAATTAGGAATTAGGAATTAGGATGCAGAAAGATAATGTAGTGTTGACAAAAAGCGAAGATTTTGCTGTACGTGTTATTAATCTATATAAGTATCTCACAAATGAAAAAAGGAGTTTGTTATATCCAAACAAATACTAAGAAGTGGTACAAGTATTGGAGCGAATGTCAGTGAGGCTATATGTGGAGTGAGCAAAAAGGATTTCTTGTCAAAAATGCATATTGCTTTCAAAGAATGTAATGAAACTCTTTATTGGTTGCGATTGCTTTTCCGTACAGACTTTCTTGGTGAGAAAGAGTTCAATTCCATAAAGTCTGATTGTGAAGAATTAGTGTTTATTTTAAGTAGCATTACAAAAACCACCTCTGAATCTTTAACACCCATCCCTAACTCCTAATTCCTAATCCCCATTTCCTAATTCCTAATTCCTAATTCCTAATTTTATAATTTTTAAAGTGAAAGCTGTTTTCCCTGGAACCTTCGACCCCTTCACCGTGGGACACTACGACATCGTGAAGCGTGGCCTGACCTTCGCCGACGAAATCATCATCGCCGTCGGCGTCAACGAGCAGAAGCATACCCTGACGGAACTCGACGACCGTCTGGAGACCATACGCCGCCTGTTCACCGACGAGCCGCGCGTCAGCGTCGCCGCCTACGACGGGCTGACAACCGACTTCGCCCGCAGCATCGGAGCCCAACTCATCCTGCGTGGCGTGCGGAGCATCTCCGACTTCGAGTACGAGCGCAACATGGCCGACATCAACCGACACCTCAGCGGCATCGAGACCGTGCTACTCTTCAGCAGCCCCGAACTGGCCTACATCAGCAGCAGCATGGTGCGCGAGCTCATCCATCTTGGCAAACCCGTTGACGAATTTCTTCCTAATTCCTGATTTTTATAATTCCTAATTCCTAATTTTATAATTTTTAAAGTGAAGCGTCCCTTTCTTGTCATTCTGCCATTCACACTTCTTTTTTCAGGCCTCATCCCCTGCCCGGCGCAGAGCATAGAGGTCAACATGGGCCAGATGCGCAAACTCATCATGGCCGAGGGCGCCATCAACAGCCTCTACGTCGATGAAGTCGATGAGAACAAGCTCGTCGAAGCCGGCATCAACGCCATGCTCAAGGAACTCGACCCCCATTCCACCTACAATAATGCCGAGGAAGTCCGCAAGCTCAACGAGCCTCTTCAAGGCAACTTCGAGGGCATCGGCGTACAGTTCAACATCGCCGACGACACGTTGCTCGTCATCCAGACCATCTCCGGCGGCCCCTCGCAGCGCGTGGGCATACAGGCCGGCGACCGCATCATCTCCGTCAACGACACCGCCATTGCTGGCGTCAAGATGGCCCGCGAGGAGATGATGAAACGTCTGCGCGGCCCCAAGGGCACCGAAGCCCGCCTGGGCATTGTCCGCCGCAGCGCCCATGAGCCCATGACCTTCGTCGTCACCCGCGACAAAATTCCCGTCAACACCCTCGAGGCAGCCTACATGATTGCCCCCCATACCGGCTACATCCGGCTGGGCAGCTTCGGCCAGACCTCGCACGACGAGATGGCCGAAGCCATGGACAAACTCCTCAAAAAAGGCATGAAAGACCTCATCCTCGACCTTCAGGACAACGGCGGAGGCTACCTGCAGGCAGCCGTTGACATCGCAGGCGAGTTCCTCGAGGCCGGACAGCTCATCGTCTATACCGAAGGCCGTCGCGTACCCCGTCAGGACTTCGAGGCCGCAGGCGGCGGACGCTTCCGTAAGGGACGCCTCGTGGTGCTCGTCAACGAATACTCCGCTTCCGCCTCCGAGATTGTCACAGGAGCCGTGCAGGACTGGGACCGCGGCTATGTCGTGGGACGCCGCACCTTCGGCAAGGGACTCGTCCAACGTCCCATCCCCTTCCCCGACGGCTCCATGATACGCCTCACCGTCGCCCACTACTACACCCCCAGCGGACGCTGCGTGCAGAAACCCTATGGCAACGGCACCGACTACCAGAAAGACCTCCTCAACCGTTTCAACAACGGTGAGTTCTCCCATGCCGACAGCATCCACCTCCCCGACTCGCTGAAGTATGCCACGAAGGTGATGGGGCGCACCGTCTATGGCGGCGGAGGCATCATGCCCGACCTCTTCGTGCCCATCGACACCGTCAGCTACACCCGCTACCACCGCGAGCTTGTCGCCAAGGGCGTCATCAACCAGGTCAACCTCCACTTCATCGACAAATACCGCAAGCAGTGGGAGCGCCAGTACCCCACGTTTGCCAAGTACGAGAAACAGTTCGAGGTGACAGACGAGATGTTGGACGTCGTGCTGAAAAAGGCCGACGAAGCAAAGGTGACCTTCGACGAAGCCGCCTGGCAGGCTTCGCTCCCCCTGCTGCGCACCCAGCTCAAGGCCCTCATCGCCCGCGACCTCTGGGAGCAGAGCAACTACTTCCAGATCATCAACACCACCAGCGAGAGCGTCCGCGCCGCCCTCGACTACCTGAAGAACAGATAACACTGACATTAAACGCAACTCTTTCGTTTTTTTTTACATTTTTCTTTGCAGCTAACGTAATTATATCTAAATTTGCAGCGGCTTTTATGCGAAAAGCCCTCGTACGTTTATTGATGTAGAAGCGTTATGCTTCATTCTTGTCACTGAAACCTAGGAAATTTCAGACCGGAATTCGAGAATGGCATGATGGTTCTGCGCCGTAAGGCGCGGACTATTACCCATTTTGATTTTCAGGCTATCCTAGGGCCCCAGTGACGGAATTGGCAATCAGTTCCGCGCTCCTCTATATGTAGATTTGCAAGGGTTCCTTTCGTTTGAAGCTAAAAATTAAGAGATTACAGTTCAAACGATGAGAATAAGCCAATGAAAAGAAAAATCTTACACTCAGTGCTCTTCCTGTTTCCACTGCTGCTTGCAGCCTGCGTAAACGAAGAGATAGACACCAAGGGCACCATCGCCGGCATCGTCACCGATGCCGTCAGCGGAGCACCGCTGAAAGACGCGTCCGTAGCCCTCAACCCATCGGGACGTACCTACAACACAGGAGCCGACGGACGCTACGAATTCAAGGACATCGAGTTTGGTAGTTACACGGTTGCCGTCAGCAAGACCAACTATGTCTCTGACGAACACGCCATAGAGGTACGCGTTGCCGAAACGTCCAATCTCGACTTCCAACTCAAACCCGCCAACTCCCAACTGGAGGTGGTGCAGAAAACGCTCGACTTCGGCAGTGACGCCACCAGTCTCTCCCTTGACATTAAGAATAGCGGTTACGCCCGTCTCACATGGCAACTCACCGAGGACGCCACATGGCTCACGTGCAACCCCACATCGGGTGCCGTCGAAGCTGGGGCACAGCAGGCCGTCGTCGTTACAGTCGATCGTTCAGGCCTGAAGCAAGGCAACTACAATCAAAACATCACCATCACCAGCAACGGCGGTAGCACCACTGTGCAGGTGAATCTCTCTGTGCTCGGCATCAACGTCAGCGTCTCGCCCGAGCAACTCGACTTTGGTTCCACAAGCACCACGCTCACCATGACGCTCACCAACACTGGCACAGGCACCGTCAGCTATACGCTTACACCTTCCAACGACTGGATTGTCCCTTCCGTCACCAGTGGCATTTTCACCTATTCGACCTCTGTCATCGTCACGGTCAATCGAATGGACAAGGCAGAAGGTGACTACACGGGTACACTTCAACTGAAGGTGGGCGACCGTGCACTCGATATCCCTGTTAGCATGCACATCATGAAACGCGAGCTGCCCACTGTCAACCTCACCCTTGTTAGCGAGGTTGCCGCTGCGACTGCCGTCTTCAAAGGTGCTGTAATCAGCATTGGCAGTTCTCGCATCACACGCCATGGTTTCTGTTGGGGAACAGACGAGAACCTATCAAGACAGAAGTTGATGCTCACGCAATTGGCGTGGGCTTTTACTCGTCAAAGATAGATTAGGTTATCCCCAACACCTCCGAAAAGCGTAGACGAAGATTAGTCCACTTTTTTTTACTATATTCATTAACCCTAAAAAATTAAACGAAATGAAGCATTTCAGAAAAACTTTGGTGGGGACGGCGTTGACGCTGTTCGCTGTCATGCTCGTGTCCGCCGGGGCCCGGGCTGAAATTACGTACACCGCCACCGCGGGAACGGCTGGCTACGACGGTGAAAGCTATCCGAATCTCGTAGATGGCGACAAGACTAACAAGTGGTGCTGCAATCCTCTTGAATCTGCCGGTACCACAACAGCGTTCATCGAGTTCCAGTCATCTGAACCCATTACGCCGAAAGGCTATGTGATTACAACCGCGAATGACACGAAGGAATCCCCGGATCGTAATCCGAAGAAATGGACTATCATGGCAAAAATGAATGTCGATGACGCTGAGTGGACGGTGCTGGTCGCTGTCACGAATGAATCCCGTCTGCCTGCTGCGAATTACGAGGACTGCATCTATGGTATTGCGAACAACACGGCTTACCAGTATTTCCGTCTTGAGATTACCGAATTGCAATCCTATTGTTTCCAGTTGGCAGAGTTCGCATTCCTGACCGAGGGGATTGACGACAAGGACCTGTCGATGGCAAAGATTATGGGCTTGGAGTCGAACTATGGGTTCACTGGTTCAGCCATCGACTTGAGCTCCGTCTATGTGGTGGATATCTGTGAAAACACTATCGCTCCTGCCTACTACAAAACCGTTATCACCAACAGCAGCGACGAGGAAGTAACCTCTGTAATAGAACGGGGCGGCTACACGCTGACCATCGTCCCTGTAGGTGACACGTACCACGGCTCGGTGAAGGAAGCCTTCACCGTTTCCCTTTGGGCCGGCGAGGGCGGCTTCTGCGGCAAGCCCGACGTGAACGGCGGACAGAACCTCTATTATGAAGTAACAAACGGCGCTGGTGGAACAATGGTTACCATTAAGAAGAATCCTTATGTTGCGGCGACCAGCGACTTCGGCATCGGGGACGATGCTTTCAGAGGAAATGGCGAAATCAATGTAGTAACGATTGAAGAGGGTGTGACGAGTATCGGCGTCTGCTCTTTCCGCAATTGTTATTATCTCAATTCAGTTTCTATCCCTGAAGGCTTGACGTTGATTGACAACGGAGCGTTCTATTTGTGCTCTAATCTCACGTCAATCCATATCCCTGCCAGCGTAACGAGCATTGGAACGATGGCATTTTTCACCGTCAGGTTGGCAGCTATTACGGTAGCAAGTGGGAATACGAAGTATAAAATCGACGGTAACTGTTTAATAGAAACAGCCACGAACACCTTGCTACTGGGCTGCGATAACTCTGTCATCCCCACCACTGTGACTAACATCGGCAGCAATGCTTTTTACGCATGCTACGATCTTACCTCAATCACTCTTCCCGAGGGTTTGACGACTATCAGCATGGAGGCATTCAATAAGTGTGCTCTTACCTCCATCACCATTCCCGCTGGTGTGACATCAATAGGCGAGGGTGCTTTTACTTACTGCTCTGACATCGCAGATGTCTATTGCTATGCCAATCCCGATGTGCTAACTTGGAAAGAAGGCATATATGATTTCGCTTACAGGTTGCATGCCGACAGGACGAAAGTTCACGTGTTCGACGTTGCAGACTGGAGCGCTTACGATAGTTGGACTCATGTTCAGTTCGTGGGTGACCTGGTGCTGGAGTTTGCTAATGGTGCCGACAATTTAGCTGCTGCTTCTAAGTGGGACGGTCAGAAGGTTAACGTTAAACTCGATGGTCGTACTCTGATTCAGGACGGCGGATGGAATACGCTGTGCGTGCCGTTCGATGTGACGCTGGCTGACAGTCCGTTGGCGGGTGCCGAGGCTCGGACGCTGACGGCTGCTTCGTTCGACACCGGCGTGCTGACGCTGACGTTCGGCGACCCAGTGACTACGCTTGTGGCTGGTACTCCTTATATTATTAAATGGGCCGAGGGCGGCAGCGACATCGTCGACCCGTTGTTCGAGGGTGTGACCATCGACGAGACTTTACGCGATTTTGTCAGTGCTGACACGAAGGTAAGTTTCCTTGGCACATACCTGATGTGCGGCTGGGTTGGTGACAACAAGGATAATTTGGCCATGGGCGCGAACAACACGCTCTATAATCCTTTAGATGGTGCTCAGCTGCCATGTTTCAGCGCCTACTTCGCAGTGGAGGTCGGCAGCGACGCTCCCATCTTGAGGACGGTGATGAACTTCGGCGACGGGACGACGGGCATCGTCTCTCATGCTGTTGATTCTGAGGAAATGAATGTCTGCTTTGACCTCAGCGGACGCCGTATCATCGGCTCGGCCGCGGCCAAGGGCATCTATATCGTGAACGGTAAGAAAGTCGTCGTGCGCTAAAGGGAAAAAAACTGATAACCATAGAAAATTAACGAAAATGGAAAAGAAAATATATATGACTCCTCAGATGGAGTGCACTCAGATAGAGACGGCGACGATGATTGCCGGCAGCATTGCAAGCGTTGAGTCCAACGTCGGCATTGGCTTGGGCATTGGCGGTTTCGGTGGCTCGTTCCGTTCGCCTGGCCTCCGCGACACGTGGTCGGAAGGATGGGATGAATAAGTCATTCATTCAAACGCGTTGCAACGGATGATTCGTGACTCGTAATACGAATTATTAGCTTCTTCAGTTCAAGGCTGGTAAGCGACAATTCCGTATCGCAGGCGTCCGTCTCATCCGTCGCAGGCGTCCGTCACATCCGTCGCAGGCGTCCGTCGCAAGACAGAGAAGGCAAATCCTTCCGTCGCGTTTGCCGTCAGACGATGATTAGAAGCTGTTTTCTTCATCATTCCTTGTGGAGATGCCATCATGAAGATTTCGGCGTATAGCTCATTTTGCAGGATGAATTTGAGTGGTAGGTGTTCAATAGCTCAAATTGCAGGATGAATTTTTTGAGGTATCCATTGCCGTTTTCTTTTGAAGTTTGTACCTTTGCCATGCAGTCTG